>Ga0207707_10000105_pt1 | contig 83206 bp, 81 predicted proteins | sample KBSC83BmetaG_FD_184336 | JGI IMG/M metagenome (GOLD analysis project Ga0207707, IMG submission 184336) | Corn rhizosphere microbial communities from Kellogg Biological Station, Michigan, USA - KBS C8-3B metaG (SPAdes) (version 2) | ecosystem: Host-associated > Plants > Roots > Rhizosphere ... | reverse complement strand
CAGTTCAGCGTACAACCTAGTCCCACCGATTCGCATTCCTAGGCCAATCCGGCCGCTGCATGCGCACGATGCAGAAGCGCTGGCCGCTTGGCGCTTGCATTACCACCCAGCGTTCGAAGCGTTTGAATATCGCCGCCCCGAGTTTTTCCAGCCGCGCGACTTCCGCTTCGATGTCGTCGGTTTCGATGTCCAGGTGCACGCGGCTTTCGTGTTCGACGCGTTGCAACTGCACCATCGGTTCATCCGGCAAGGTCGCGAGCTGCCGGTACTTGCCGCGGCTGCCCGGATGATCCATGTCGACAGGCCGGCCCAGCGCGGCGGCCCAGAAGCGCGCCGCCGCGTCGATATCATCGACGTTGCAGTCGATCTGCATTGAGCAGAGGCGCGAGTGGTGCATTTCCAAATTCCAGAGTAGTTCTTGATATTCGTCATTCCGGCGTAGGCCGGAATCCAGTTTCTTCAAAGCGAAAGAACTGGATTCCGGATCGCCGCTGCGCGGCGTCCGGAATGACGACAAAAAATTACTTCGGCTGCATCCTCTTCTCGCGTTTCGCCCGGAACTCGCTGTCCTTGTACCACTGCGGCCACTCTCCGCCGTTGGCGAGTTCGTTGCCGACCTCGTACAACGCCTGCGCATCCTGCGCCACGCCGGAGAAGTCCCACTTCGGATCGAAGTTGTCCTGTGGTGTGTGGTAGCGGTTGGCGGTGTAGTCGGCCAGTGCGGCGCGGCCGGCGGTCACGCCGCCATCGACCTTGTCGTCGCCGGTTTGCGTCATCAGCGCGGGTACGCCGGCTTTGGCAAAACTGAAATGGTCGGAACGGAAATAGAAGCCGTTCTCGGGCGTGGCATCAGGACTGGCGTAGCGGGCCTGCTGCTTGAGCGCCGCTTTCAGCATGTCTTCCAGTTGCGACTGTCCGCTGCCGATGATCTGCACGTTCTTCGTCGGACCGATCACGTCCATCGCGTCCATGTTGATGTCCGCAACCGTCTTGGCTAGCGGAAACATCGGATGCATGGCGTAGTAGAGCGAACCGAGCAGGCCGGATTCTTCCAGCGTGTCGGCGATGAACAGCACGCTGCGCTCCGGCTTTTGCTTCGCGAACGCGCCGGCAAGCTCCAGCAGCGCCGAAATGCCGGTGCCGTTGTCGATCGCACCGTTGAAGATCTGGTCGCCTTTCAACTTTGGATCGATGCCGAAGTGATCCCAGTGCGCCGAATACACGATCACCTGATCGGGATATTTCGTGCCCTTGATCAGCCCGAGCACGTTGTTGGCGCTGCCGTGTTCGATGGTGCTGTCGAAAGCGACGGAAGCCTTGGCGTTCAACGCGACGGGCTTGAAGCCGCGATGATCGGCCGCCGCTTTGAGCTTGTCGAAATCAAGCCCCGCTTTCGAGAACAACCGCCGCGCGGATTCGGTGGTGAGCCAGCCGACGACCGGCGTGCGGGGTGCGGGATCCTCGCTCGCGGGCAAGCTCAGTTGCGGACCGGTCCAGGAGTTCTTCACCACCGTCCATGGATAGCCCGCGGCTGCGGTGTCGTGCACGATCAGGCACGCGGCGGCACCGGCGCGCGCGCATTGCTCGTATTTGTACGTCCAGCGGCCGTAGTAGGTCATCGCGCGGCCCTTGAACAGATTCGGATCGTGATCGCCGAAACCCGGATCGTTGACCAGCACGATCACGGTTTTCCCTTTCACATCCTGATTGGCGTAATCGTTCCAGTGGTACTCCGGCGCATCCACGCCGTAGCCCAGATAGACGATCGGCGAATCCTTGACCGCGACGTGCGGCTTGTCCTGCGGGTCGTACACGACCATGTCGCTGCCGTAGGCGAACGATTGCGTGCCGCCGCCTTCGCTGACATTGAGTTTCAATGTGTCCTTGTCCTGCACCGTCGCCGAAACCGTGGGCACGGTCTGGAACCACGAGCCGTGATTGCCCGGCTGCAATCCGAGTTTCTTGAACTGCTCGACGACGTAGCCGGTCGCGCGCTTGGCGCCTTCGGTGCCGGGTTTGCGGCCTTCCATGTAATCGGAAGAAATCGCCTTGTCGTAATCGCGAAAACCGGCTGCGGTGATCGCGGGAGTAAAGGGCTTGGGGGACCTGCCGGTTGCGGAAGGCGTATTCGCGGCGTTGGCGGAAACCGCGAAGCAGGCGGCGGCGATGCTCGTGGCGAGAAGGATGCGGCGCATGGGGCTCTCCTTGGCATTGGCGCAAACGATCAGTGTAAGGCCTGGGCGCGCGCGGCACATGTTGCGGCGCAGCTCCCGGCTCATGGTCGCGGTTTGGCGCGATGGGTCGGCGTCGCACGATAAGGATCGTCGGGCCAAGGGTGCTTCGGATATCGGCCCTTCAATTCCTTCTTCACTTCGGGGTAGGTGCGTTCCCAGAAGCTGCGCAGGTCCTGCGTGACCTGGATCGGCCGACCGCCGGGTGACAGCAGGTGCAGCGTGAGGGGGACGCGGCCGTTCGCGATCCGCGGCGTGTCCGCCAGGCCGAACAGCTCCTGCAACTTCACCGCGAGCACCGGGCCCTCCCGGCCGTAATCGATGCGGCGAGACATGCCGCTCGGCACGGTGATCGAATCCGGCGCGTGCTCGTCGAGCGACTTGCGCTGCGGCCAATCGAGCAACGACGCAAAAGCATCGGACAGTTCGGCCGAAGACAATGCATCCATTTTGCGTTTGCAATGCAGCACCGGCGCGAGCCAGCGTTCCAGCGAATCCAGCAGCACGGTGTCCGAGACATCCGGCAGGTCGGCTTCCGGCGACGCCGTTCGCAACCACGCGATGCGCGCGCGCAGGCGTTGCGCGGCTTCGGTCCAGGGCAAGGACTGCAAACCGCGCACGCGGATGTGCGACAGCAGCGCCGGCAGCGCGTCTTCCGGGGAAACCGGTACGCTGCGGCGTGACAGCACGATTGCATCGAAGCGTTCCTCCTCGAATGCCTCGGCCATCTCGCGCGCCTCGTTCCACCGCGACGCGCGCCCGTTCGCGAACCTTTGCGGGAAATCGCGCGCCAGCAAAGCCGGGTCGAACGGGGCGGCGTTCGATACCAGGCTGTCGCGCGCATCGAAACGTGCTTCGACGACGACCAGCCACGGCTCGCCGAACAATGCCGATTCCTCGTGCAGCCGCGCGCCGCGTCCATTGGCGAGTTGGTAGCGGCGCGGATCGCGTTCGTCCTGTTTCGCCGCCCGATCCGGGAACGCATGCAACAAGAGATTGCCGACCGCGAGCGTATCCGGCACGCCGGTCGGCGCGCTGCGCACCTCCAGTCGCTTGCGCCAGCCGCGCGCGGACTGTTCGATGGTGGCCAGTGCTCCGGCGTCGACGCCATGCGCGCGCACGTTGCCATCGCGCCACACGTGCAACGCGGCAAGCGGCGCCCGCAAGTCGTCGTTGAACGCGCCGCGCAGCGGCGATCGCGCTTCCAGCAGCGCGAGCAGGTCGGCGACGAGTGCGCGTTGCGTTTCCGGCGCGCGCAATGCGGCGGCCGCGAGCCGCGGCTGCGCGCCGAGCTGCAGCATCGCGCGGCCGAGCCGCGTGATGCGCAAGGAATCATCCATCGCTCCGAGCCGTTGCAACAGCTCCCGCGCCTGCGCGAGCGCGCCCGGCGGCGGTGGATCGAGCCAGCGCAATACACCGTGTGCACCATCGCCGACGCCCCAGGCCGCGAGTTCCAGCGCGAGCGATGACAGGTCGGCCTGCGCGATCTCGGGGGTCCGCGAAGCTTCAAGCCGTTGCGACTGCGGCCACAATCGGTACGCGACACCAGGCGCCACGCGGCCCGCGCGACCGGCGCGTTGATCGGCCGATGCCTGCGAGATGTTCACCGTCCGCAGGCGGGTGAAGCCGGAGCTCGGATCGAAGCGCGGTTCACGCGCCTGACCGCAATCCACCACCGCGCGGATACCCGGCAAGGTGACGCTGGATTCGGCGACGTTGGTCGCGAGGATCACGCGGCGCATGCCCGGTTCCGCCGGGGACAGCGCGGCGTGCTGTTCCGCGAGCGAGAGCTCTCCGTGCAACGGCAGGACCTCGATTCCGCCGGACGGCATGGCTTCGCGCAAAACGCGCTGCGCGCGCGCGATCTCGCGCCGGCCCGGCAGGAACGCCAGTACGTCGCCATCGGTTTCCTGCAGCGCCAGTTCCACCGTACGGCGCAGGTGCGAAGTTTCGTCTTCGCCGCGCCGTGCCGGCGGATGCTCGACGCGCACCGGAAACGCGCGGCCTTCGCTGCGGATCACCGGCGCGTCCAGCCATCGCGCCACGCGCTCGCCTTCCAGCGTGGCCGACATGATCACGAGGCGAAGATCGGGCCGCAGGCCAGATTGCACGTCCAGCGCCAGCGCGGCGCCGAGGTCCCCGTGCAAATGCCGCTCGTGGAACTCGTCGAACAGGACCGCGCCGATGCCGGGCAATTCGGGATCGTCCTGCAGCATTCGCGTCAGGATTCCCTCGGTGACGACTTCGATGCGCGTGCGCGAGGACACACGCGATTCGAAACGGATGCGATAACCGATCGTCTGCCCGGCCGCTTCGCCCAACCGTGCGGCCATGAACTCCGCTGCCGCGCGCGCGGCGATCCGGCGCGGCTCTAGCAGGATGATTTTCCCGCCTTGCAACCACGGCTCGTCCAGCAATGCCGGTGGAACCTGCGTGGTCTTGCCCGCGCCGGGCGGTGCCTCCAGCACCAGCCGCGGATGCTCGCGCAGTGAGGCGCGAATATCCGGCAGGAGGGGAGTGATCGGAAGATTGTCGACGTCGCGACGCATCACGTTATTGTAGGAGCGTGCGCGCGGGTGACCGGCGCGAAGCGCCCTCTTTGCCGCGCGGCGCCTTCATCGTCGAGGCGATCCTTCTATCGCCAGCACGCTCGCTCACGCAAATGCAGACTTCGGGTTCCGTTCGCCGTGAAGTCGCGAACGGCGCCGGAAAGTCGAGTTTTGTTAGGCTCTTTCCACTCACCACCCATCGACGACCACCACATGCACCTTGTCGACATCGGCGCCAATCTCACCCACGAATCGTTCCGCCACGATTTCGCAGACGTGCTCGCGCGCGCGAAAGCACACGGCGTCGCGCAGATCGTCGTCACCGGCGCATCGAAGGAGGGCAGCGAACACGCATTGCAACTGGCGCGCGCCCACCCGGGCGTGCTGTTCGCCACCGCCGGCGTGCACCCGCACCACGCCAGCGACTACGATGCCGATGTCGAGGCGCTGTTGCGCGCGCTGCAGCGCGAGCCGGAAGTGAAAGCGGTCGGCGAAACCGGGCTCGACTATCACCGCAACTATTCGCCGCGCCAGATGCAGCTCGCCGCGTTCGAAAAACAATTGGCGATCGCGATGGATGCCGGCAAGCCGTTGTTCCTGCATCAGCGCGACGCGCACGGGGATTTCCTCGCCTTGTTGAAATCGGCAAGGGACAAGGTTCCCGCGGCGGTCGTGCATTGCTTCACCGACACGCGCGAAGCGCTGCACGATTACCTCGATCTCGATTGCCACATCGGCATCACCGGCTGGATCTGCGATGAGCGCCGCGGCACGCACCTGCGCGAACTGGTGCGCGACATCCCGGTGGAACGCCTGCTGCTGGAAACCGACGCGCCGTATCTTTTGCCGCGCACGGTGCGGCCGCAGCCCTCGCATCGGCGCAACGAGCCGATGTACCTCGCGCACATCTGCGCTGAAGTGGCGCGCGACCGAAACGAATCTCTTGAAACCACGGCGATGCATTCCGCAGCGGCGGCGCGCGCATTTTTCCATATGGAATAGACAAATCATCTGCCGCGCGACCGAGGCCGCATCGAACCGCACGCACGCGTATGGCGGATGTTGCATTGCAGGATTGTGACCCGGTTCACCCCTTGTTAGGCTCGACCTCTGCGGTTCCATGTGTGGCGGGGACGTTGGCCACACTGGGGACAATGTGATCGCAAGTGTTCCGGATCGCATCGTCGTGGCGGGGAAGCCTGGCAGGCTTCCATCACAGGAGGGGGCGCCCCGGCACCAGATGGACCGACTCAGCGAATCCCGCCGCGGCCGCCAGTCGCCGCTCTCCATGCTCACCAGAAGGTATTCCCGCGCGGGCCGCATACCCGCGCGCGCTTCGCCGCGCACCTGATCGCAACACGAAGGTCTGTTCATCAAAACTCACCCTGAGAGCCAACCATGAACAAGAAGATCTACAGCCTGGTATGGAACAAGTCGCTCAAGCAGATCATCGTGGCTTCGGAACTGGCCACCTGCAAGGGAGCGGGCGGAAGCGCCGGAACCGGTCGCGGTGTACCGGGATTGGCGCGGTTGGCTCTGGCGGTATTGCTGGCGATAGGCGCGATTCCGCTGGCCTTCGCGGGACAAGCTTTTTGTCCCGGCGGCTCGGCCCCGGGCAAGGGAGCGCTGGCCTGTGGTGTAGGTTCCATTGCCAGCGGGCTCTACGCCACCGCGATCGGCACCGAGGCAATAGCCTCCGGCAACTATGCATCCGCCTTCGGTCACGGCTCTCAGGCACTCGGCGGCTACTCGACGGCGGTGGGCGTCAATGCGACGGCGGCGCACACCTCCGACAATGCATTCGGTTATGGCGCGATTGCATCGGGTTATTTCTCCGACGCGTTCGGAACGCTCGCATCCGCGACCGGGCACGGCGCGGTCGCGGTGGGACAGGAATCTTCCGCGAGCGGATTGCGCTCCAGCGCGCTGGGTGAATTTTCCAACGCCAGCGGCGACTACTCCACCGCGCTGGGCGCGAACTCGACCGCGATGGGCGCCAATTCGATCGCGGCGGGCAACTACTCGAATGCCTACGGTCCGGGCGACATCGCCATCGGCCAGAACGCGCAGGCCAACGGCGTCGGCTATTACGGCACCGCGCCGGCGACGGCAGTGGGCACCAATGCTTTCGCAACGGATCAGGGTGCTTCGGCGTTCGGCAACCAGGCCGGCGCGACCGGCAAGTACGCCACGGCCATCGGCTCGCAGGCGTACGCGAGCGGAACCAGCAGCACGGCGTTGGGAAACAAGGCCAGTGCCAGCGGCAAATACAGCGCGGCCACTGGTTATCGCGCGCAGGCGAGCGGCAATTTCAGCACCGCGAACGGCGATCTCGCACTCGCGCTGGGACTCTACAGCACGGCGGTGGGGAGCCATGTGTATTCCAGCGGCATGTATGCCACGGCCGTGGGGTCGTGGTCGTACGCGACGGGACAGGGCGGCACCGCATTGGGTGCCGGAAGCCACGCCGATGGCTTGTATTCGACCGCGGTAGGCGCAGCCGCGCATGCGCAGAACGATGGCGCCACGGCGCTGGGCGTGGGCGCCTACGCGAACGGCTACATCTCCACCGCGCTGGGAGCGGATGCCTACGCCGCAGGTGCGAGCAGCGTGGCACTCGGCGATCGTGCCGCGAGCCTGAGCGACAACGGCATCGCGATCGGCGCGCGCTCGTACGTCGCGGCGACCGGTACCTTGGGTTACTACGGGGCGTATGCGACGGAGAAGACGCAAGGCATCGCGATCGGATCCGGCGCAAGCGTGACCGGGGTGAATGGCACCGCGGTGGGCGTCGGCGCGTCGGCCAGCGGGCCCTACGGTTCGGCGTTCGGCTCCGGCAGCGACGCGAGTGGCTGGTATGCCTCCGCATTCGGCAGTGAGGCGACATCCAGCGGTCCGTTTACGACCGCGATCGGCCGCAACGCCGAAGCGTTGGGCGTTTCCGCCAACGCGCTGGGTTACAAGGCGGCGGCAACCGCCGATTATGCCAATGCCTTCGGCACGGATTCGGTTGCTTCAGGAACGGCAGGCACGGCCGTGGGACAGCAAGCTTCCGCCACCGGTTCCGAAACGACTGCCGTCGGCTTGTTGTCGACTGCAGGCGGTACGTACAGCGCCGCCATCGGTGCATTCGCCCGCGCGGAGGGGGATGAGAGCACGGCGTTGGGGAAATACGCCACGGCCACCGGACAAGCCAGCAGCGCATTGGGCAAATATTCCGTCGCGACGCAGAACGGCGCATCCGCCATCGGCGCATATGCGGCGGCAACCGGATTTGCTTCCACCGCGGTCGGCGTGGCGGCCGATGCCTCGGGCACGCAATCGGTAGCGGTGGGTCGCAGCGCAAACAGCAGCGGCTACAACTCTACGGCCGTGGGCTCGTACTCGACTGCTTCGGGACAGGGCGCTGCCGCCCTCGGCCCGATTTCGCAAGCCAGCGGGGATCTCAGCACCGCGGCGGGGTACTCCGCGTTCGCGACCGGCGCTTCATCCACCGCGATTGGAAATACCGCGGCGGCCTATGGTGCCTACAGCACCGCGGTGGGCAGCAATGCCTATGCCTCGGGAGCTGATGCCTCGGCTTTCGGTGCGGGTGCAGAAGCGACCGGCGATTACAGCTTGGCGGCAGGCGACCGTGCAACTGCGAGTGCATATGCGAGTCTGGCGTTGGGCACGTATAGTGTCGCAAGCGGTATTCAAAGCATGGCCGTCGGCACCGCTGCGCGCGCTACCGCATCTGGCAGTTCTGCCTTGGGCTACTACTCTGCAGCATTCGGAGAAGGCAGCACTGCACTGGGGGCATTCAGTTCCGCTTACGGTGCACACAGCATTGCTATCGGCGCAGCCTCTTACGCACCTGCAGACGACACCACCGCGGTGGGTACTCACGCCTATGCGTTGTATCAGGCGGCGACGGCTCTCGGCGACGACTCATACGCGGGGAACTACTTCGCAACGGCCTTGGGCAGATCGGCCTACGCGACTGGTATGTCCAGCACGGCGTTGGGTGCCTATGCCAGCGCGACCGGCAACTACAGCACGGCTCTGGGTGCCAATGCCAGCACCGCCGGCTTCGCCAACAGCGTCGCGCTGGGCGCGAACTCCATCGTCGATCGCGCCAACAGCGTGTCAGTTGGCGCGCCCGGTGCAGAGCGTCAGATCACCAACGTCGCCGACGGAACGGAAGATCATGATGCGATCAATCTGGAACAGTTGAACGCAGCCATCAGCGGAGTCGACGGCGGCGAGACTTCCCATTACTTCAAAGCTGATGGACCGGCAGACGGTTCCGACGACGCGGTGGCGAGCGGAATGCATTCCGTTGCGGCGGGTCCGTTGGCGACGGCCTCGGGCGATTACAGCGCTGCGGTGGGTTTCAACAGCCTTGCCAGCGGGGTGAGTTCGGTCGCCCTTGGCGATCACTCGACCAGTCTCAGCGACAACGGCATCGCGATCGGAGCGGGTTCGTACGTTGCTTCGACCGCACAGGCGGGGAATTACTACACCGGCTATGCGACGGTGGCGACGCAGGGTACGGCCATTGGCGCGAATGCCAGTGTAACCGGCGCCTACGGCACGGCCCTGGGTGTCGGTGCTCAGGCGAGCAATCTCGATTCCACCGCACTCGGCGCGTATGCCACGGCGAGCGGCCGTTACAGCACCGCGGTCGGCATCCATTCGACGGCGAGCAACACTTCCGACAACGCCTTCGGTTACGGCGCCAGTGCGAGCGGTCCGTATTCGAACGCCTTCGGCACCAATTCGGTGGCGTCGAACCTCCAGACCACCGCGATCGGTCAGCAGGCCAATGCCACCGGGACATACAGCACCGCGGTGGGTTCGCAAGCAACGGCGACGGGAGCCAACAGCACCTCGCTGGGCAAATACTCGAGCGCCACGGGCGCTTACAGCACCGCACTCGGCAAGTATGCGGTGGCGTCCAACGGCGGTGCGACAGCGGCAGGTTACGGCGCGCACGCGGCGGGTTACATCTCGACTGCATTGGGTGCAGATGCCTATGCGGGCGGCGATGATTCGATCGCCCTGGGCTTCCGGGCGGCGACTTCGCCCGATGCGACCAATGGCGTGGCGGTGGGTACATTCGCGGCGGCGAGCAATTACAGCGCGGTGGCCGTCGGTGCGAACTCGTATGCGAGCGGACAAGGCTCGGCAGCATTGGGATCGCTGGCCTATGCCGGCGGCGACCTCAGCACGGCGGCCGGCTATTCGGCGTTCGCGACCGGTGTCGCTTCGACGGCGGTCGGCAACACTGCGGCGGCCTACGGCGCCTACAGCACCGCGGTGGGCAGCAACGCCTATGCATCGGGCAACAACGCATCGGCGTTCGGAACGAGTGCACAGGCGATCGGAAACAACAGCGTTGCGATGGGTTACAACGCCAAGGCTTCGTACACCAGCGACATCGCGATCGGCAACGGCGCGCACACTTCTTCCGCGCGATTTGCCGAAGGCTACAACGCAGCGATAGGCGTCGGAGCTTACGCCGGCGGAAGTTACTCGACCGGGGACATCGCGCTGGGATTGAACGCGTTCGCGACGGATACCAAGAGCACGGCTGTCGGCGCGGCCGCGCATGCGGAGGGTGCCGGCGCGGTGGCGGTAGGTTGGGGCGCAACGGCTTCCAATCCGACCACCGGCTCGGGCCGACCCACTCCCGCAGCTACGGCGGTGGGCAACACATCGTCGGCTTCCTATGGTGGTTCGGCATTCGGTAATCGTGCGGATGCCGGCGGCTATTACGCCACCGCGATCGGGAGCCATGCCTACGCCACCGGATCGGATGCCTCGGCGTTCGGTTATTCTGCGGTGGCCACGGCGAGCGACAGCGTGGCCATCGGTCCGCATGCAAGCGCAATCGCAGGCGACAGCTTGGCCGTGGGATCCCTGGCCGTTGCGCAGGGCTCCAACGCCGTGGCTCTGGGCACTTTCACCAAAGCCATCGGCGACAACAGCGTGGCACTCGGCAGCAATGCGCAAGCCAATGGCGACAACAGCGTTGCGCTCGGTGCGGGCTCCATCGCCAACGGCATGAACGTCGTCTCGGTGGGCTCGTTCGGCAACTATCGTCGCATCGTCAACGTCGGTAATCCGGTCAATGCGCACGATGCGGTGACGCTGGGCTACCTGCAATCCAACTACTCGACCACGGCGGCGATCAGCAATCTCTCCAGCGAGATCGCGCAGCTCTCGCAGGAGATGAAGTCGCTGCAGGCCGCTTCGACCTCGACGCAGACGCTGGCGAGCAATCAATCGGGATCGCCGACTTCTTCGTCCGGATCTTCCGGCAGTGCCGCCGGCGATCTCCCGGCGCAATCGGCGTCTCCAACCGGCAGCGACATGTCGAAGGCGGTCAGCGACGCCAACGCCTACACCAACCAGCAGACGGCAGAAGCGCTCAGTTCCGCGCAGACCTACTCGCAAGCCGGCGACCAGGCGACGCTCGATTCGGCGAAGGCCTATACCGACCAGGCGGTCGCGGGGGTGCAAACGCAGCTCGACAGTTTCGAACAGCAGACCAATGCGCGCTTCAACGAGCAGGACAAGCGCATCAATCGCATCTCGGCGATGAGCACGGCGATGGTGCAGATGGCGGCCTCTGCCGCCGGTATCGACAGCGACAATCGCGTGGGCGTGGGTTACGGCAACACCAGCGGCGAATCGGCGCTCTCGGTCGGATATCAACGCAAGATCGCACCGCAAGCCACGTTCACCATCGGCGGTTCGGTGAGCAACGGCGAAAGCTCGGTCGGCGCGGGCGTGGGCTTCGGTTGGTAGTCGCAGCGCGCCCGCAAACGCGATGTGAAAGCAAAACGAATCGGACTGTCTTCGAGCCGGCGGAATGCCGGCTCTTTTTTTTCGAACCCGTCAGTCCATTCGCGATGCGCGCAACGCCAGCTTCCAGCGCACCGCGCGCACCTTTTGCGGATTGCCCCAGGCGCGTTGCAAATCGTCCACGATTGCCGTCACCGCATCGATGCCCGTGGCCTTCCGGTAACGCTGCGCCGCGGACCACGAACGCAGATACGCAAGCAACTGATCCGTGTTCCAGTCCATGCGCATTTCGAACGCGGGTGCTTCGACCGGCGCGAAGGGAATCGCGAGCGACGCGTAGCCTTCGTCCACCAGCCGCCGCTCGGGCGGCCAATACTCGCCCAGGATGTCGTCGTAGAGCCGCGCGATGACCGCGTCCACGTTCGCGTCGACGCTGCAACCGGCGTAGCTCCACGCCGCGAACAGCGCGCCGGGCCTGGCGACGCGGCGGACTTCCCCGACGAAGCGCGAGAGGTCGAACCAGTGCAACGCTTGCGCGATCGTGATCGCATCCACGGAGCGATCCTGCAGCGAACCGTGTTCAGCGGCTTCGACGCGATACTCGATGCGTGGATGCCGTTGTGCCTGCGAGATCTGTTGCGCACTGGGGTCCGTGGCGATCACGTCCCGGAAATGCCGCGCCAGCGCGATACTCGCCTGGCCGTTGCCGCACGCCACGTCCCAGGCGCAATCGCGTGCGGGGGACTGCTGCGCAATCCAGTCGAACAAGGCATCGGGATAGTGCGGTCGCGCCTGCGCGTACAAACCGGCGTGGCCGGAGAAATGATCCTTGAATTCCATGCTCATCGGTTCCTCCGTGGTTGTCGTGCCGGTGGCTGGTCGGGAACGGCTACCCGGCGCCATTCGCCCGGCACGAGTCCATCGAGCGAATACGCGCCGATGCGGGTGCGGATCAGTCTTAAGGTCGGCAGACCCACCGCGGCGGTCATGCGCCGCACTTGCCGGTTTCGGCCTTCCTGCAATGCAATTTCCATCCACGCTTCCGGGACCGTCTTACGGAAACGCACCGGCGGATCGCGCGACCACAGCCAATCCGGAGGATGCTGCACCACACGCACCTCGACGGGGCCCGTGATGCCGTCCTTGAGTTCCACGCCGGCGCGCAAACGTTGCAATGCGTCGTCGTCCGGTGTGCCTTCGACCTGCACCATGTAGGTCTTGGGCTTGCGATGACGCGGATGGGTGAGACGGTGCGCGAGCACCCCGTCATCGGTGAGCAACAGCAATCCCTCCGAGTCGAAGTCGAGCCGACCCGCCGCGTACACGTTTGCCGGCAAGCCGAAGTCCGCAAGCGTCCGCCGCGGTCCGCTTTCGAGCGATCCGCCCCGGTCGGTGAACTGGCACAGCACGCCATAAGGCTTGTTGAACAGCAGGATCATCTCGTCACATCGCGCTCACGTCAGTGCGCCAATGCTGTTACTGGCTGCGCCGAAAGGGGCGCCAATCCGCCCGGATTCGCGGGCAAGCACAAGGAGGTTTCCGATGCTCTACTACGCCATCGTTTTCCTGATCATCGCCCTGATCGCGGGCTTCTTCGGGTTCTTCGGCGTGGCCGGCACCGCTGCCGGGATCGCCAAGATCCTTTTCATCATCTTCATCATCCTGTTCATCGCCTCGCTGATATTCGGGCGGCGCAGGATCTGATCGTCGATTTTGGGGAGACCACAAAACGGCGCGAATGTTCGCGCCGTTTTTCATGGCGAGGAGCCGTCCGCTGAAGCAGCTTCCTGTTCCAGTTCTTCAGGCGATTGCACGGTGTAGCCCTGCGATTTCAGTACCGCGAGCGCACCGTCGGCATCCATCAATTCGTGCATCGGCAGCACCGCAAAACTCTGCGGAAAGGTTTTGAGGGCGCCGCGTGCGAGATTCAACCAATGCGCTTCGACTTTTGCCGGCAGGTCACTGATACCGAGCTGGCGCGCGAATCCGGCGCCAGCGATCGCATCCGTGCAGACCTGCCGGAACCGGCTGTCGGGCAGCTTGCGCAAGGTTCCGACGTCACCGGTCGACCAGGCGTTGGCACGCGCGCGCATCGCGGGAATTTCATGCTCGATGCTGTCCAACGTGCGGCCGAAACAGGCCACGCCGTCGGGACCCGCTGCCTCGAACGCGCGGATCGCCTGCCGGGGCTCGCGGATCTCCAGCGTGTAGTCGCTGGAAACCTGCGCGATGCCGTGTTGTTTCGCCAGCCCGGCGACGGCGTCTTCCACTTCGCCGCTGCTGCGCAGGCCGCTCTTCTTCAGTGCTTCCCGATACAACTTCAGCGCGGCGAAGATCGGCCGCCAGCGCTCGATGCCGTCGTCATTGCCGACATACCGCTTCTTCAACAGCAGCCAGCGCGCATACATTTCGGGCGGCAGGACTTCTTCCAGTGTCTTGCCGTCGGGGTTCTTGCGCGCGCCGAGGGCCGACGGCAACAGAAACAATTTTCCGAAGAAATTGGTGTCGAGCTTCACCTTGACCTTCGGCGGCTCGATCACTTCCCGCGAACCGGCGATCGCCCGCTCGACTTCCGCCGAGCGCCACTGCATCCCCGCGGGCAGCGACGGGATCACGCCCAATACCCACAGCACGTGTCCGTTGCGGCTGACCTTCCACAGCCCCGGTCCCGGCAGTACGCCGGTGACGCTCACGGTTTCCAGCGTGGTGATGCTGGCGGGCGGCGCAGGAGACGACGCGGAAGAAGCGGGCGTGGCGGTCTGCGCGAATGCACTCGTGCAGATCAGCATCGCAGCGGCAACGGTCCGAAGTTTGCGCATGAACCAGATGACCGCTTCGCAGGGCCTGGGTTCTCGAGATCCCGGGTTCCGTTCGCCGAGCGAACAGCCCCGGAGTGACGACAGTTTTATGCTTTTCCGATTTCCGAGCCTCACATCGCCGCGATCAACGCGTCGCCGAATTCGGAGCACTTCACCTCTTTCGCCCCTGCCATCATGCGCGCGAAGTCGTAGGTGACGGTCTTGGCCGCGATCACCCTGTCCATCGCCGCGATGATCGCGTCGGCCGCTTCCGTCCAACCCATGTAGCGCAGCATCATTTCTCCGGACAGGATCACCGAACCGGGATTGACCTTGTCCAAGCCCGCGTATTTCGGCGCGGTGCCGTGCGTCGCCTCGAACACTGCGTGCCCGCTGACGTAATTGATGTTTCCGCCCGGCGCGATGCCGATGCCGCCGACTTCCGCCGCCAGCGCGTCGGAAACGTAGTCGCCGTTGAGGTTCAACGTGGCGATCACTTCGTATTCCCTGGCACGCGTGAGGATCTGCTGCAGGAAGGCATCGGCGATCACGTCCTTGATCACGATGCCCGCACCCGGCTTGCCTTCCGGGATCACGTGCCACGGGCCGCCGTCCAACTCCACCGCACCGAAGAAATCGCGCGCGACCTGGTAACCCCAGTCGCGGAACGCGCCCTCGGTGAACTTCATGATGTTGCCCTTGTGCACCAGCGTCACCGACTTGCGTCCGTTCTGGATCGCGTAGGCGATCGCGCTGTGCACGAGGCGTTCGGTGCCCAGCCGGCTGACCGGCTTGATGCCGATGCCGACCTCCACGGAGAGATCGCGGTGCGGCGCACCGATCGATTCCAGCTCCTTCTGCCACGCGTCCACTTTCGCCTGGGTGCCGAAGCGGATCTTGTCGGCGAGCTTCGGGAACCGCTGTTGCATGAATTCGAGCATCGCGCGCGCTTCCTCGGAGCCGCCGGTCCACTCGATGCCGGCGTAGATGTCCTCGGTGTTTTCGCGGTAGATCACCATGTCCACGTCTTCCGGCTTCTTCACCGGCGAGGGCACGCCCTTGAACCAGCGCACCGGCCGCACGCAGCAGTACAGATCCAGCATCTGGCGCAATGCGACGTTGAGCGAACGGATGCCGCCGCCGACGGGCGTGGTCAGCGGGCCCTTGATCGAGACGAGGTAATCGCGGCAGGCCGCGACGGTTTCATCGGGCAGCCAGTTGCCGGTCTGGTGATAAGCCTTCTCGCCGGCCAGCACTTCCATCCACATCAACCGGCGCTTGTCGCCGTACGCCTTCTTCACCGCCGCATCCAGCACGCGCACCGAGGCGCGCCAGATGTCAGGGCCGGTTCCGTCGCCTTCGATGAAGGGAATGACCGGGCGATCCGGCACGTTCAGGCGGCCGTTGGTGATGGTGATCTTCTCGCCGCCCGCGGGCGGCACCGGCTGAAAGTTCGGCATGCGTACGCTCCTGCAAACGTGACCGCGCATTGTCGCAGGTCGAAGCGCCGGGCGCGACGGCTAGCGCGGCTCCGATGCGAGCGGAACGGCCGCGCGAAAATCCTGCACGAAAGCGTCGAGGTCGGCGGTGTCCGACACCGCCAGGAACTGCATGCCGCCTTCGCGCCAGCCGAGCGCGCGGTAGCCGTTGCGCGCCTGCTCCGTCGGTTGCCGCGAATCGGAGGCGCCGTTCGCCGGCCATTGGAACAGGTTGATCATGTGCAGGTGGCGCTTGTACACCAGCGCGGCCACGCGCTCGTCGCCCAGCACGTCCAGCCGCCCGCCGATCAATTCGAATCCCTGCGCATCGAGATCCTTCACCTGCGGCGAAAAATCCAGCCGACCATCGAACCACGGCTTGACCGTGTGCCGATCGGACGAACGCACGTCGATCAGGTGCGAAGCCAGCAGCGAGCGCACATGGTCGGAAACCGCTTCGGTCACCAATGCATCGGTGCGATGCGCGCGCAATTGTGCGGCCTGCCAGCCGGCGACGGCGATCGCGAGCAGCAGCGACGCCGCCAGCGCGGCGCTCAGTGCGGGCCATTGCCACGGCCGCGCGGGAAAGGGCCCGGGAGCGCTGGCGGGCAAATGCGAGCGAATGCGTGCAGCGAGCGCGGTCGGCGCCGCGTATCGCAATTGCGGCGCGCGCAACGAATGCTGCAGGTTTTCCAGGGCGCGATAGCGCTCCGTGCATGCCGCACACGTCGCAAGATGTTGGGCGATTTCCATGCTGCGCGGCGCATCCAGCTCGTCGTCGAGGTAGGCGTGCAGCAGCGCGCGCGCTTCGATGCAATTCATGGCGATGCCTCCCCGCCGGTCAGCTCGCGATGCAGGCGTTCGCGTGCGCGCGCCAGCCGCGACATCACGGTGCCGATCTTCAACCCGGTCACCGCGGCGATCTCCTTGTAGGAACAGTCCTCGAATTCGCGCAGAACCAGCACTTCGCGGTAATCCGCCGGCAGGCGCTCCAGCGCTGCGCGCACCCGCCCGGCGTCGACCGAGCGCAGCACCAGCGCTTCGGGATCCGGCGCGTGTTCGTCGGCGCGATCGTGCAAGGCCTCGTCGTAGCTCTCCGTCATCTTCGAGGTCGCAGACGCGTGCAGCGAATAAAACGTGTTGCGCACGATCGTCAGCAGCCACACGCGCGCGTCGCCACCGCGGAAGCCGTCGAAATAACGGAACGCGCGCAGCGCGGCTTCCTGCACCACGTCTTCGGCATCGGCATCGTTGCGCGCCAGCCAGCGCGCCAGGTTGAAGGCCGCGTCCAGATGCTGCATCACGTTGGCCTCGAATTGCGCGCGCGTCGCCATTCCGTCTCGCAGTCCGCCTTCTCATGCGGGCCATTCGAACCAGACCGCCGCGGCCGCGAGTTTATTCCCGCGCCGTTCGGACGGGAATAAAGCGATCACGCCGGCGGTATCCCATCGCGAGCCCACTGTGAGAGAACCGCCATGAACGACCGGAACGATGACGACCAGGTGCCGCAGCGCCGCCGTTTCCTGGAATGCATGGCCTGGGCGGGCGCCGGCGCGGTATGGGCGATGAAGGGCGGCATCGCGCACGCCAGCGCGTTGGGCGCGGGCAACGCCGCAAGCGACGCGACCTTCCGCTTCGTGCAGATCAGCGACAGCCACGTCGGTTTTCACCTGGCCCCCAATCCGGATCCGGTCGCCACGTTGCGGGAGACGATCGCGCGCATCAATGCGCAACCGCAACGCCCCGATTTCATCGTGCACACCGGCGATCTCACCCATCTGTCCAAACCGGAGCAGTTCGACACGGTGAAGCAGGTGCTGAGCGAGGCGAAAGTCGACCGGGTGTTTTTCATCCCCGGCGAACACGACGTGATCGGCGACAACGGCAAGGCATTTTTCGACCGCTTCGGCAGCGGCGCCGGCGGCGGCTGGTACAGCTTTGACCACCGCGGGGTGCACTTCATCGCGCTGGTGAACGTGCTGAACCTGCAGGCCGGCGGATTGGGCTTCCTCGGCACCGAACAACTGGCGTGGCTGAGACAGGATGTCGCCGGATTGTCGGGCAGCACGCCGATCGTGGTGTTCGCGCACATGCCGCTGTGGTCGCTCTATCCGCAATGGGGCTGGGGTACGCAGGACGCGGCGCAGGCGCTGCAACCGCTGAAGCGGTTCGGCTCGGTGACGGTGTTGAACGGACACATCCACCAGATCCAGCAGTCCGTGGAAGGCCGCGTGATGTTCTACACCGCGCGTTCCACGGCGTACCCGCAACCCGCGCCGGGTCAGGGTTCTGCGCCCGGTCCGCTGAAGGATCTGCCGGCCTCGCAGTTGCGCGCGCACATCGGCCTGCGGGAAGTGCGCCATGTGCGTGGTTCGCAGGCCATTGCAGTCACCGACTCGGCGCTCGCCTGAGCGCCTCCGTTCGAAGGGATCGACACATGTTCAGACGTTCGTTGCTGCCGTTGGCGCTGCTGCTGCCGCTGGCCGCCTCCGCCGCCCCGCCTGCGGCCACGGCCAGGTACCAAATCGAAATCCGCAACTTCCACTTTCTGCCCGCGCGCGCGACCGTACCGGTCGGAGCGCAGGTGACCTGGACCAACCGGGACGAGGAACCGCACATCGTGGTCAGCACCGGCAACCGGTTCCCCTCCTCGCCCGCGCTCGACACCGGCGATCGGTATCGGGCGACCTTCACCACGCCCGGTACCTACACGTATTTCTGCTCGATCCATCCGCAGATGGTCGCGACGATCGTGGTCAGGTAGACACCCACCCGGATTCCATGTCAAGCGTGCTTGACATGGGCGGGATCCGCCTCTACCCTCCTCTGTCAAGTCAGCTTGACAGAGAGAAGCGCCATGGCGCGCATGAGTTCCCGACGGTTCAACGCCTATGTGATGGTGTTGATGGCGGTGTACGTCGCATTGATATTCGTGGCGTGGCCGCTGGTGCGCGACGCCCACAGCGTCTGGTGGAGGATCGCCCTGGCGGTGAGTCCCACCGTGCCGGTGGCCTGCGTGGTGGCGCTGATGGCGCGGCGGGTGATGCTGGCGGACGAACTGGAGCAGCGCCTGCACCTGATCGCTCTGGGCATGGCCACCGCGCTGGTCGGAACGGCGTGCCTGATCGCGGGTTTCCTGGCGCTGGGCAAGGTCTGGCGCGGCGACGGCAGCGAGCTGTTCTGGGTGTTCCCCGTGTTGTGCCTGGTCTACGGCTTCACGCGGCTCGGATTGAAGCGGTACGTCACCGGCAGCTGGGATTTCTGGGGCTGCTGATGGAGAACCGGGTGCGCGAGCTGCGCGAGAAGCACGGCTGGTCGCAGGGAGAGCTGGGCGAGCGGCTGGACGTGTCACGCCAGACGATCAACGCCATCGAGACGGGCAAGTACGATCCCAGCCTGCCGCTCGCATTCAAGATCGCGCGGCTGTTCGGCATGCGCATCGAAACGATATTCGATCCGGGGAAATAAACATGAAGATAAGTGGCAGGACCGTATTGCGCATCGCCGTGGTGATCGTTGCGCTGGCGATACTGGGTTGGAACTACGCGCGCTCGCATCGCGCGAACCAGCCGGCGGAGGACGACAGCATGCCGGTTGCTGTGGCCAGCGCGGGCAATCCGGTACTGCCAACGCGGGCGCCAGCAAGCGCCCACCCGGTCGAGGCGTTGACGCTCGGTTCGCTTGCGCTGAAGTCTTGTGAGCTGAAACAGCCGGACAGTGCGGCCACCACCGCTGCGTATTGCGCGCCGTTCCCCGTGCCGGAGAACCGGGCCGATCCGCACTCGCGCAAGATCGACCTGAGGCTCGCGCTCATCAAGAGCGACTCGCAGGTCGCCGAGAAGGACATCGTGGTGTATCTCGCCGGCGGTCCCGGCCAGTCCGCGACGGAGACTTATCCCGAGATCGCCGCGGCGCTGGCGCCGCTGCGCAAGCACCACGACATCCTGCTGCTGGACCAGCGCGGCACCGGCGGCTCGCATCCGCTGACCTGCCCGCAGGTGCAGAAGACGATGGACCAGAACGCCGACCTGCCGTTCGATCCACAGCGGACGCGCGGGCTGATCGCGCAGTGCCTGGGCGAAGTCGAGAAGACTTCCGACCCGCGTTTCTACACGACCACGGACGCGGTCGCCGACCTGGAGGCGGTGCGGCACGCGCTGGGCGATCCGAAGTTCGACCTGATCGGCATCTCCTACGGCACGCGCATGGCCCAGCAATACGCGCGCGCGCACGCCGACGGCGTGCGCAGCATCGTGCTGGACAGCGCGGTTCCGAACCAGCTGGTGCTCGGCGAGGACTTCGCGGCCAACCTGGAGCGCGCGCTGAAACTGCAGGCAGATGCGTGCGCCGCCACGCCCGCGTGCGAGAAGGCGTTCGGCGACTGGAACTCGGCGCTGCACGCATTGCACGACAGACTGCGCGCGCAACCCGTGTCCACGCACTTTCCCGATCCGAAAACCAACCTGCCGGTGGAGAGAACGTTGACCGGCGACCGGCTGGCGGCGGTCGCGCGGCTGTTCTCCTACTCCGCGGAAACCGCGGCGGTGCTGCCGCTTACCGTGTCGCGGGCGGTGAAGGGCGACTACGCGCCGCTGATGGGCCAGTCGCAGATGATGATGTCAGGCATCGACAGCAGCATGAACACGGGAATGCAGTTCTCGGTGATCTGCGCCGAGGACGCGGACCTGCTGAAGGCGCGGCTGCAGGATGCCGGGACGATCCTCGGCGGCGAACTGATCGACGGCATCGAGGCCGCATGTTCGGTCTGGCCGCACGGGCAGCGGCCGGCCGACTTCCACGCGCCATTCACGTCTTCGATTCCCACGCTGATCCTTTCCGGCGAGCGCGATCCGGTCACGCCGCCCGCGTACGCGCAGCAAATCCTGAAAGGCCTTTCCGACGCGCGCGTGCTTGAAGTGAAAGGCATGGGCCACAGCGTGCTGGGGCGCGGCTGCATGCCGAAGCTGGTGAACGACTTCATTGCCGGCCTGCAGCCGAAACAGCTCGACACGGCATGCCTGAAACGCATCGGTCCGATCCCCGCATTCGTCAACTTCAACGGAGCCGCGCCATGATTGAGGTAAAGAACCTTCACAAGGCATTCGGCGAAGTCAAAGCGGTGGACGGCGTGTCGTTCACGGCGCGCGACGGCGAGATCACCGGATTGCTCGGTCCGAACGGCGCCGGCAAGACCACCACGCTGCGCATGCTCTACACGTTGATGAGGCCCGACGCGGGCCAGGTGCTGGTGGACGGCATCGACGCCGCGGTCGATCCGGTCGCGGTGCGGCGCGTGCTCGGCGTATTGCCGGATGCGCGCGGCCTCTACAAGCGGCTGACCGCGCGCGAGAACATCGAATACTTCGCGCAATTGCACGGCGTCGACACCGCGCTGATGCACCGGCGGCGCGAAAAGCTGGCCGACGCGCTGGAGATGCGCGACATCCTGGATCGCCGCACCGAAGGTTTCTCGCAAGGCCAGCGCGTCAAGACCGCGATCGCACGCGCGCTGGTGCACGACCCGAAGAACGTGATCCTGGACGAACCGACCAACGGACTGGACGTGATGAGCACGCGCTCGATGCGTACCTTCCTGAAGGCCATGAAGGCCGAGGGCCGTTGCGTGCTGTTCTCGAGCCACATCATGCAGGAGGTCGCGGCGCTGTGCGATCGCATCGTGGTGATCGCGCACGGCCACGTCGTGGCCGACGAAACGCCGGACGCGCTGCGCGCCCAGACCGGCGAAACCAACCTGGAGGATGCATTCGTGAAGATCATCGGCAGCGAAGAGGGGCTCGCGGCATGAACATCGCGAAGAACGAAACGCCACGGCCTGCGGGGACTGCGGCATGAACGCGATCCTGACCGTCTGGTGGAAAGAGGTCCGCGAGAACCTGCGCGACAAGCGAACGGTGATGAGCGCGCTGATCTACGCGCCGCTGATCGGTCCGATCATGTTCGTGGTGCTGATGAACGTGGTGATCAACCGCGAGACCGCGAAAGCCGAAGGCCCGCTGAAGGTGCCGGTGATCGGCGCGCAATACGCGCCCAACCTGATCGATGCGCTGAAACAGGAAGGCCTGGATCCGCAGCCCGCGATGGCCGATCCGGAAGAGGCGGTGCGTCATCGCGACACCGACGTGGTGCTGCGCATCCCGCCGAGTTACGGCAAGGCCTGGAAGAAGGGCGAGCCCGCGCAGGTGGAGCTGATCTACGACGCTTCGCAGATGGGCACCGATACGCCACGCGAACGCCTGCAGAACATGCTGAAGAGCTACGTCAGCGAGCAGGGTGCGCTGCGCCTGCTGGCACGCGGCATCTCGCCCGCGATCGCGACGCCGGTGATCGTCAGCGAACGCGACCAGTCCACCCCGCAATCGCGCGCCGGACTCCTGTTCAGCATGCTGCCGTATTTCTTCGTGATCGCGATCTACATCGGCGGCATGTACCTCGCCATCGACCTCACCGCCGGCGAACGCGAGCGTCAGTCGCTGGAGCCTTTGTTCGCCAATCCGGTGGCGCGCTGGCGCATCCTGCTGGGCAAGCTGGGTGCGATCGGCGTGTTTTCCTTCATCAGCCTGCTGCTGTGCGTGATCGGCTTTTCGATCGCGGGCCGCTTCATGCCGGCCGAAAAGCTCGGCATGTCGTTCGACCTCGGCGCCGCGTTCGTGGGCCAGGCGCTGCTGCTGGAACTGCCCCTGCTGGCGGTGTTCGCGGTGGCGCAGACGCTGATCGCCGCATTCGCCAAGACCTATCGCGAGGCGCAGACGTATCTCGGTTTCCTGATGATCCTGCCGGCGCTGCCGACGATGCTGATGAGCTTCATGCCGGTGAAACCCGCGTTGTGGATGTATGCGATACCGTTGCTCGGCCAGCAGCTCGGCCTCAGCCAGTTGCTGCGCGGCGGCAGCGTCGGCATGTCGGAGATCGGCATCGCGCTGGCGTGCGGCTTCGCGGTGGCGTTGCTGATCGGATTGCTCACCGCGCACGTTTATCGCAGCGAGAGGCTGGCGATTTCGGCGTGAGCTTTTGCTTGCCAGGTGGCCCGGATGACGGACTCAGCCCATGAACGCGAGCAACCGCTCGGCCACTTCCTGCGGATGCTGCAAGTGCAGGTGATGTCGTCCGGCGATGCGTTCGACATGGATGTCGCGCACGCAGGCCGTACGCGCGTCCATTTTCGCGCGCGGCAGGTAGGGCGTTTCCGGATCTGCGAGCAGCAACAGCGTCGGCACTTCGATGCCGGCCAGCAGTCGTTGCAACTGTCCTTCCTCGATGCGCACGGGCGTCGGCAGCCGCAGCCGCGGGTCGCTGCTCCACACGAATCCGCCCTCGACGCGGCGCAAGCCGCGTTCGACCAGGCCGCGCGCTTCGTGCGGCAGGAGATCGCCGACCGCCACGCGCGCCGACAACGCGTCATCCGCGCTCGCGAACACGCGCGGGGCTCGCCGCGTGACCCTGCGTTGCGCTTCGGCGTCGCGCCAACGGCCCAGCGTGTTCGATCCATCGTCCGCCAGCGGCCCCAGCCCTTCGATCAATGCGAGCTTGCGAACGCGGGTCGGCGCGGCCGCCGCGGCCAGGCTCGCCACGCCCGCGCCCAGCGAGTGGCCGAGCAGATCGAAGCGTTCCAGTTGCAAGGCATCCGCCGCGTCCAGCACGTGATTCGCGTAATCGGGCACGTGGTAGCGCGCAGCGCCTTGCGGGAGGTGCGCGCTGCGGCCGTGGCCGGGCAGGTCCAGCGCGATCAAGCGGAAGCCTTGCGCGAGGATCGGCGCGATCCCGGAAAAGCCCGCTGCATTGTCCAGCCAGCCGTGCAGGGCCAGCAGCGGCGGCGAACTTTCTTCGCCCCATTGCAGCGCGGCGAGTTCGCCGAAAGGCAGGTCCAGCGCGAGTTCGCGCATCAATCGACCCACCCCTTCAGGTGCTTCAGGGCCAATTGCGTCAGGGCGGTTGCATGCGCGGATGAAGCGTTCAACGCTGGGATGTAGGTGAAGCGTTCGCCGCCTTGCGTCAAGAAGAGCGCGCGGTAGCGCAGGGCGATTTCTTCCAGCGTCTCCAGGCAATCCACCGCGAAACCGGGGCAGAGCACGTCCAGCGACTTGACGTCTTCGCGTGCGAGATTCGCCACCACTTCATCGGTATAGGGCCGCAGCCAGCGCTGGCGCCCCACGCGCGACTGGAATGCGACCAGCATTTCGTCCTCGCGCAGCCCCAACGCCTCGCGCAGGCGGAACGCGGTGTCGTGGCACTGGTTGAAATACGGATCACCGGCGCGTGCGCTGCGCTCGGGCAGGCCATGGAACGAGAGCAGCAGTTTCTGCGCGCGGCCGTGTTGCGACCAGTGCGCGGTGACGCTTGCCGCCAGCGCGGCGAGATATCCGGCGTCCTCGTGGTAGCTGTTGACGGTGCGCAGTTCCGGAGGCCAGCGCAGACGACGCATGGTTCCGGTGACCGCATCCAGCGCGGAACCGGTGGTCGCGGAGGCGTATTGCGGATACAGCGGCAACAGCAGCACGCGCAGCACGCCCTGGTCGTGCAAGTGCAGGAGCGTGTCCTCGATGGAAGGCGAGCCGTAGCGCATCGCCAGCGCAACGCCCGCCGCGCCGTGGGTGCGGCCCACCAGTTCCGCGTGCACGGCCTGCATCAACCGCATGCTGTAGAGCAACAGCGGAGAACCTTCGTGGGTCCAGACCTTGGCATAGGCTTCGGCCGAGCGGCGCGGCCGCGTGCGCAGCACCCAGCCGTGGAGCACCGGCCACCAAAGGACGCGCGGCAATTCCACCACGCGCGGATCGGAAAGGAATTCGGCCAGGTACTCACGTACCGCATCCGCCGTCGGCGCAGCCGGCGTGCCGAGATTCACCAGCAGCACCGCGGTGCGCGGCGCACTTGCCTGGACGGTCGACGGGGGATCGATCAAACGCATGCGTGGAACTCGCGTGGTCCCGCGCAGTCTGCCACAGGCGGGCCGGTGTTAAGCGGCCAGTGGGCGGCGCGCAGCCACACTGCCCGGCAAAATCCGTTGCAAACCGGGAATATCGCGCACCGCCGGAGGGTCCATGTCGAAACGAATCGCACGCGCCTCGATCATGTTGCTCGCATTGATGCTGCCCGCAATCGCCGTACACGCCGCCGACGAACGCGAAACCGCGATCGCGCGCGCGCAGACCGCCACGCGCGTGTTGGCCGACATCATGCAGGCGCCCGACAAGTCGATCCCGCGCGACCTGCTGCGCGACGCTTACGCGATCGCGGTGATCCCGGACGTGATCAAGGTGGGCCTGGTATTCGGCGGCCGCCACGGGGACGGACTGATCGCGGTGAAATCGCCGGACGGCACCTGGTCGAATCCGGTGTTCCTCTCGCTGACCGGCGGCAGCGTCGGCTTCCAGGCCGGCGTGTCTTCCACCGACGTGATCCTGGTGTTTCGCACGCGCCGCGGCGTGGATTCGATCGTCAACGGCAAATTCACCATCGGCGCGGATGCGCACGCCGCCGCCGGACCGGTGGGGCGCAACCTCAACGCTTCCACCGACGTGGGCCTGCAGGCGGAAATCTATTCCTATTCGCGCTCGCGCGGATTGTTCGCGGGCGTGGCGCTGGACGGCGCCGCGCTGCGGATCGACGACAACGCGGATGCGGCGATCTACGGCCCGGGGATCACGCCGCGACGCGTGCTCGAAGGCGGCGTCAACGACGTGCCCGCGCCCGTGGTGCACTTCAGGGACCAGCTGGAGGAGTACACTCAGTAGGAGTTTCGGCGAGAACACGTTCGTTCCAGTTCTTCCGACACGGATATACTCCCCAACCCCCGCCAAGCCTCGCGTGCGAGGCTTGGCCGCCCCCTTGACTCAAGGGGGCTGTCCACAACGAAACGCTGTCGCGCGTTTTAAGCACAGGCGCGATTGCGTAATTGAGAGGTGCAAATCATGGGCGGCCTCAGCATCTGGCATTGGCTGATCGTGCTGCTGATCGTGCTGGTGATCTTCGGTACCAGCCGGCTGAAGAACGTCGGTGGCGACCTCGGCAAGGCGATCCGCGAGTTCAAGCATTCGATGGGTGGCGAGGACGACAAGAAGTCGGACGCGCAATTGCGCTCGGACGCGACGGCCGCTCCGCAGCCGCCGCCTGCGTCATCGAACGCGGAAACCAATCCGCCGCCGCGCGATCGCGCGGAATAGAGGCGACCCTATTCCGTTCGCGTTGCGCGTGGCGAGCGGAGTCGAAGGGCCCTTCTTTCGACTCCTGCCCCATCTTTAATCGAAGGTGGCCCTACGCTCAAGACGGACGGTTCCTGCAGAACCCGTTCGCACAAGCATCCATGTTCGACGTCTCTTTCGGCGAAATCCTCCTGGTTGCGGTGGTAGCGCTGGTGGTGCTCGGCCCCGAGCGGCTGCCCGGCGCGGCGCGCACCGCGGGCGCGCTGCTGCGCCGCGTGCGACGCGGCTGGGACAGCGTGCGCGCCGAAGTGATGCGTGAACTGGAAGCCGAGGAACTGCGCGCGAAACTCAAGGAGGCACAGGAGGTCGCGCGTGCGGCGGTGGACGAAACTCGCAAGCACGCGAGCACCGCGGCGGATGCGCTCGGCAATGTCGCGCGCGAGGCGCGTGACCGGATCGACGAAGCGCGCGGGGAAGCTTCGCGTGCGGCGGAAGCGCCCGATCCGCCGGCTGCCGGCGACGGGTCGCCGCGGCAGCCATGAGCGCACCCCACGCGCCGCCGCCGGAACGCGAAGAAGCCCTGCCCGAGCAGGGCTTCATGAGCCATCTGATCGAGCTTCGGGCGCGCCTGCTGAAGGCGATTGCCGCGGTGTTGATCGTGTTGCTGGCGCTGATTCCGTTCGCGGGGAAACTCTATTCGTACCTGGCCGCACCGCTTGTGGCCCGCCTGCCGCAGGGCGCGCACCTCGTGGCGATCGACGTGGCCAGTCCCTTCCTGACGCCGCTGAAACTGGCGTTCTTCATCGCCCTGTTCATCGCGATGCCGGTGGTGCTGTATCAACTCTGGGCGTTCGTCAGCCCGGGTTTGTACCGCCACGAGAAAAGACTGGCGCGGCCACTGCTGGTGTCGGCGGTGGTCCTGTTTTACCTGGGCTGCGCCTTCGCGTATTTTCTGGTGCTGCCCATGGTGTTCCGGTTTTTGACCGCCGTGACGCCGACCGGCGTGTCCATGATGACGGACATCGGCCATTATCTCGATTTCGTGCTGGTGGTGTTCCTCGCCTTCGGCCTGTGCTTCGAGATGCCGGTGGCGGTGGTGCTGCTGGCGGCGATCGGTTTCGTCGACCTGCCGAAATTGAAGAAGGCGCGTGGCTACGTGATCGTCGGCTGCTTCGTGGTCGCCGCGGTACTGACGCCGCCGGACGTGATTTCGCAGACCTGCCTGGCGGTGCCGATGTGCCTGCTCTACGAACTCGGCCTGGTCGCGGTGCGCGTGCTGGTGAAGCCGCGGCAAACACCGACTGCCACGAGCGTGTAGCCGCTCAGAGCAACCGCCCGCGCAAATCCCTTTCCGCAAACGGTCCCGGCTTGGCAATCAGTTCGCGCGCCGCGTCTTTTTTTTCCCACACGTTCCACAGCAGCGCGCCGCGCACGCGGCCGTCCGTCAGGTAATACACCACGCCTTCGCGGAACGGTTCCTTCCAGTCCTCGAACGTCTGCAGGCGCGCGTCCAGCTCGCCGACCGCCTCGTAGCCGAGATCGAACAGGTCGGAATAGAAATACGGCAAGTGGGTGTAAGGCGCGTTCGCGCCTGCCATGTTGGCGCCCGCGTGTTCGCCCATGGTCAGCGCGGCGTCTTCGTGTTCGACGCGACGCCGTTGCTTCAACGTCGCATCCGGATAATTCGCCGCATCGCCCGCGACCCAGATGTCCGGAGCGGCGCGCAGTTGCTCATCGACGATGATGCCGTTGTCGACCTTCAGGTTCGCTGCCTGCGCGAGTTGCACGTCGGGCCTGATGCCGAGACCCGCCACCACGTATTCGACCTCCATGCGGTCGCCGTTCGCGAGTCGCAACGTGACGCCTTCGTCCGCGGCGTCGCCTCCTTCCACGCGCGAGTGCGTGCGGATCTCCACGCCCTTTTCGCGGAAGTAGTTCGTGACGAATTCGGCCAGTGCGCGCGGATAGACGCGCTGGCCGATGAAATCGCCATCGACCAGCAGCGTGACGCGCGCGCCGTTCATCGCCAGCGCCGCGGCGAGTTCGCTGCCGATAAAACCCGCGCCGACCACCGCCACACGCATGCCCTCGCGCAAGGCATCGCGCAGCGTGTGGTAGTCGTCCAGCGTGCGGTAGTAGATCACGCGTTCGCCGCCCAGTCCCGCGATGCGGCGCGGCGTGCCGCCGGTCGCGACCAGCAGCTTGCCGAAATGGAAATGGTCGCCGTGATCGTCTCGCACGGACTTCTTCTGCGTGTCGATCGCCGCGGCGTGTCGTCCGGGAAACAACGTGGCGCGCAGGCTTTCGATGTCGCGCCAGATTTGCTCCGGCGACTTCCGGCCGTTCCAGAGGTCCTTGCTGAGCGGCGGCCGGTCGTAGGGCGGGTGAGGTTCGGCGCCCAGCAGCGCGATCGTTCCCTTCCCGTCGCGCGAGCGGATGCCCTTGGCGGCGGCGGAACCCGCCATGCCGGCGCCGAGGATCACGTAATCGAAGGAATGTTCCATTGACCGCTCCTATTGCCTTGCCGTGCGCAGGTTCGCCGGCGGCATCGCGTAGCCCGGCGTGGCGCGCCAGGGGTTGATGTCGAGGCCGCCGCGGCGGGTGAAACGCGCGTGGACGCTGAGCGCGCGCGGCGCGCAGCGCGCCATCACGTCCACGAAGATCCGCTCCACGCATGCTTCGTGGAAGCCGCAGTGTTCGCGAAACGAAACCAGATAGCGCAACAAGCCCGCGCGATCGATCGGTGCGCCGATGTAGCGGACCTGCACCGCGGCCCAGTCCGGCTGCCCCGTCACCGGGCAGTTGGATCGGAACAACCGCGTGGTCAACGAATCTTCGATCTGCCGTGCGCGCGCATTGGCGCGCAGGTGTTCCGGCTTCGGAGGTCCGTAGTCGCGAATTTCGATGTCCTGCCCGTCCAGCGACGCGCCCGGCAATTCCGCGATCGCCTGCGCGGGAAAGTCCTCGGGTTCGACCAGTGCGGTTTCGACGGGAGCGCCGACGGCATCGCCCAGGTCGCGCGCGATCGCGTTGCGCAGGTCGACCGCGTCGTCGATGCGCGTGTTCGCGTAACCGTTCAAATACAGTTTCAGCGACTTGGATTCGACCAGGTTGGGCGAATCGGCGGGCACGCGCAATTCGGCGATGGCCACGCGCGGTTTGCCGCGCGCGTCCAGCCACGAGAGTTCGTAGGCGTTCCAGGTGTCGCTGCCCGTGAATGGCAGCGCTCGGGCATCCAAGCCGATCTCCACTCGTGCCTGCGCGCGCGGGAGCGCAAACAACACGTGCGTATCGGGCGCGGTCGGCATCTCGACCCGGCGACCGAGCGGCGAAGCGGTCACGTCCTTGCCTGCGGCGATCGGCATCGGGCCATTCTACGCCCGGTGCCTTACGGCATCAGTACGAAGTGTGTAATCGAGTCGGCGACTTCGCGCGGCCGCTCCAGGATGGCCATGTGTCCGCAGCCGTTGAACTCGGTCACGCCGATCCTGGGCACGGAAGCCAGCCTGGTGCGTATCGCGTCCAGCGCCGAGATGTCGATGACCTGGTCCTGCCTGCACCACATCGCGAGCGTCGGTGAAGTCACGTTCGGCAGCGCGGTCGTCAATGCGGTGCGCTGGTCCGGCGCCATCAGTTGCGCGAACACGCGATCGTCGAAGGCACGGTCCGCGCGCGCGCGCGCGACCAGCACGTCCTCGAACCGCGGCGGCAACCACGGCGGATTTTCGAAGCCGAGCTTGCGCGCCCGTTCGAAACCGGCGCGATCCTCGATGACCATCGGATTCCCGCGCGCCTTCGCCTCGCGCATGAAGGCGTTTCCCCGGGACGGTGCGCCCGCGCTGTCGATCAGGATCAACGCGGCAGTGTCTTGCGGATATTTCGACGCATACACACCCGCGATCGCGCCGCCCATCGAATGACCGGCCACGGCGATACCGCCGAGATCGAGTTTCTGCACGAATGCGCGCAGGCGATCGGCTTGCGCCGTGTAGCCGTAGTCGCCCTGCGGATTGCGCGAGGAGTGGCCCCAGCCGGGCAAGTCCGGGATGACCACGTGGAAGTTCGGCGTGAGGTATTGCGCAGCCGGCAACCACGCTTCCTTGCCATCACCGAAACCGTGCAACAACAGCAGCGTGGGTCCCTTGCCGCCCTCGTAGTACGACCAGCGGGCGTCGCCGGCCTGCACGGATTTTTCCTGCACGTGCGCGTGCCGCGCCTGCCAATCCACCTGCACCTGCATCAACCACTGCGGCGCCGCGAAATAGACCGCGAACGTCGCCAGCACGACCAGGCCGAGCAGCGCGCCCACGATTTTCAGGCGTCGCTTGACGCGCAGGATCATGACCGCGCGCTGCGACTCGTCCATGTTCAATGCTTCCCTTTCGCCTTCGGCGTCGCTTTCGCCTTCGCGAACACGCGCTCGATCGCCATGCGCGTGATCGGGTGATAGCCGTCCTTCGCTTTCGCGTAAACCTGCTCGGCGAAGGCCAACCCCTCCGGCGTTTTCGCAAAAGTCGAATACACCGGCAGCGTGAGATAGATTCGGCCGATGCGGGTCATGTGTTCGGCGGCGGCGTTCCACGCCGCCTTGTCCCCGGCTGCGATCGCGTGCACGTACCAGCGCATGCCGATCTCGGCGTTGGGCGTGCCGGTCAGTTGCCAGGCCGCGTCCAGTTGCTCCATCTGCGCCAGCCTGGGCGCATCGGGCAGGCGATCGAGGAAATACATCCACTCCTGGGTATTCCATCCCTTCGCGTCCAGCTTGCCGGCAGCGAGTTTGCCGGCGAGGAATTGCGCGCGCTCCCTGTCGATCGCATCGAACCGGGGCGAATCCGGAATCGGTGCGTCCTTCGGGATGCCCGCGCCGTACACCCACTCCTTCACCTCGTCCCACGACATCTTGCCGGGATACTTGTCGATCAGGTTCGGTTTCAGGTAGTCCAGCATCTGTTCGGTCGTGATGCTGTGCCAGGCGTAGTGGTCGAAATAGCCCTTGAGCCAGGCGTCGAAGTGCTCGCGGCCGAAACGCCGCTCCAGCGTGCGCAGGAACCACGAGCCCTTGTCGTAGGAGACATCGGACAACTCGTCATCCGCATCGATCTTGCGCGGCTGGGGCGCGAGGCGCTGCGCGTTCTGCGGCATCGTGCCGATTTCCTTCTGCAGGTTGCGTTCGGCCAGCAGGACTTCCTCGTCGGCCAGCGTCTTGCCGTACAGGGCTTCGGTGATGCGGCCCTGGACGTAGGTCGTGAAGCCCTCGTTCAACCAGGCGTCGCGCCAGGTCGCCATCGTGACGAGGTTGCCGGACCACGAATGGGCCAGCTCGTGCGAGACGACGCTGACCAGGCTCTTGTCGCCGACGATGATGGTCGGCGTGGCGAACGTCATGTTGGGATTTTCCATGCCGCCGAACGGAAACGACGGCGGCAGCACCAGCAGGTCGTAGCGGCCCCAGCGGTACGGGCCGTACAGCGACTCGGCGGTGGCGATCATCTTTTCGGTGTCTTCGAATTCGTGCGCGGCCTTCTCCACCACGGAAGGTTCGGCGTACACCGCGCTGCGTGGGCCGGTTTCGCGTACTGCGATGTCGCCTGCGGCAATGGCGAGCAGATACGACGGCACCGGGTGCGACTGGGTGAATTCGAACTTCCCGTCCAGCGGATGATCCGGATCGTTCGGCGCGCTCATCACCACGCGCAGGTTCTTCGGCGCGGTGACGACTGCGTGCCAGGTGAAGCGGATCGCCGGCGAATCCTGGCAAGGCACCCACGAGCGCGCGTGGATCGATTCGGACTGCGAGAACATGAAGGGAGTTTTCTTGCCCGCGGTCTGCGCCGGATCCAGCCATTGCAGGCCGGACGCATCCGGCGAGGTCGAGTAGGCGATGCGCACTTGAAGCGGACGATCCGGCGTCTCGATCGTCAGCCTGCTGCCGAGCGACTTGTCCGCGGGCGCCAGCAGGTACTTCAGTGGCGTTGCCTTGCCGTGCGCGCCGATCGCCTCGATGCGCGCGATGTGCAGGTCGCGCGTATCCAGCACCAGTTGCGCTGCGGCCGGATTTTTCCATTCCAGCTCCAGCGTGGCCGTGCCGTTCAACTCCTTCTTGCCGAAGTCCACGGCGAGGTCCAGGTCGATGTGTTTCACCACCACCTGGTCGGGTTGCGCATACGAATGCGGTTCGGTGGCGAACGCGGCCAGCGGCAGCAGCAACAGCGTGGCAAAAACAAAGCGGCGATACATCGCGAGACTCCGGAACAGATGAATGGCCGAGTATGCCACCGGTGCGCCGGCATGGCTCGTGCGGAAAGGCGCAACCGCGGCAGGACACGGCGTCGCTAAAATGCCGCGACCACGAACCGGGAGCTCACCATGTACACGCTTTGCATCGCCAACAGGAATTATTCGTCGTGGTCGCTGCGTCCGTGGATCCTGCTGCGCGAACGCGGCATCGCCTTCGAGGAGAAAATGTTCCAGTTCGACGCCGGATCGAGCTGGGAGACCTTCCGCACGTTCTCGCCCAGCGGCAAGGTGCCGTGCCTCGTCGATGGCGATACGACGGTGTGGGATTCGCTCGCGATCGCGGAATACCTGGCCGAGCGCCATCCGGGCACGTGGCCATCCGAACCGAAGGCGCGGGCCTTCGCGCGTTGTGCAGCGGCCGAGATGCATTCCGGGTTCACTGCGCTGCGCGAACAGTGCACGATGAACTGTGGCATCCGCGTCCGGCTGCGCGGCGTGGACGCGGCGCTGCAGCGCGACCTTGCGCGCATCTCGGAATTGTGGAACGAAGGCCTCGACCGTTTCGGCGGCCCCTTCCTCGCCGGCAGCGAATTCACCGCGGCCGATGCGTTCTACGCGCCGGTGGCCTTTCGCCTCCGGACCTATTCACCGCCGGTGGATCCGAACGCGCTGGCTTATTCGCGGCGGTTGCTGGCACTGCCCGCAATGCAGGAATGGTACGAGTCCGCGCTGGCGGAAACCTGGCGCGACGAAGCGCACGAGGCGGAAGTCCCGCAGTGGGGGGAGATCATCGAGGATTTGCGCGCGGCCTGACGCCCGCTCAGACCTTGAAGCCGCGATGCACCGCCACGATCCCGGCGGACAGGTTCCGCACCTGCACGCCGCGGAAACCGGCGGCCTCCATCATCGCGCGCAGCGCGTCCTGGTCGGGGTGCTTGCGGATGGATTCGGCGAGGTACCGGTAGCTGGCCTCGTCGTCTGCGACCAGCCTGCCGAGCCGCGGCAACACCTGAAAGGAATGGAAGTCGTACAGCGACTTCAGCAATTCGCTCCGCACGCGCGAGAACTCCAGGATCAGCGCCCGGCAGCCCGGCTTCAGCACGCGCTGCATCTCCGCGAGCGCCTTCTGCTTGTCGGTGACATTGCGCAGGCCGAAGGCGATCGTCACCGCATCGAAGGACGCGTCCGGAAAGGGCATCGCCTCCGCGTTCAACTGTGACCAGCGCAGTCCCGACAACAGGCCGCGATCCAGCAGGCGGTCGCGGCCGGTGCGCAGCATGGACGCGTTGATGTCGCCGACGACCACCTCGCCGTTCCCGCCGACACGCGGCAGCAGCAGCGCGGCGATGTCGCCGGTGCCGCCCGCCAGGTCCAGCACGCGGTCGCCCGGACGCACGCCCGACGTCGCGACGAAAAACCGCTTCCACAGCCGGTGCACGCCGAACGACATCAGGTCGTTCATCAGGTCGTACCTGCCGGCGACCGAGGTGAACACCTCTCCGACCAGCCTCTGCTTTTCGGGCACCGGCACTTCGCGATAGCCGAAATGCGTGGTCTGCCGCGGTTTGCTCATCCGCGAAGTCTAGCCGGAGCTTCCCGACATCGGATACGTCTGCGCGCCGCTGCCGGCCGGCAGCGGCGCGCTGAATGGCTGTGGCGCCGTGTCCTGTCGCGGGTAGTCCGAAGGCGGTGGCGGTGGCGGATAGCCATCCGACGGCGCACCGTTCTCCGGGGGCGACACTTCCTCCACCGGAGCGCCGGAATTCGACGGAGCCGGCGGCGCATGACCCGGCGCATAGCCTTGTGGCGCGACCGTGCCGCAGGAATAAGCCTCCCACGACTGCTCGCCGTCGCGCGGATCGCCCAATGGCGTGATCGTGTCGGCATGCATCTGCGCAGCCTGGTTGCGCGCCATGATTTCCAGCTCGTCGCGCACCTTGATGTCGTTGCGATCGACCGGGCCGACCCGGCTCATGACCGACACGGTGACTTTGCCGATGTCGCGGCAATTGGCGACGCGCTGACCGGTCCAGTCGGTATTGACGCCTTGTCCGCCCGCGTCCAGCACGATGCCGTAGGTGCACGCGGAAAGCAGCGCGCCAACCAGCAACGGCACCATTCCCGTCCGCAGCAGGGATTTCATCGCGGTCTCCATCCGGAAGCAGGCCACAGGCTAACGCGCGATGGCTGAATCGCTCTGCACGGCACACACTGTGCTGGAGCGGGACGGCCTTCCGCCGCGGAAGGCCGTCCGTTTTTCGTCAGTGCACGGGATTGCCGTCGGCATCGATAACCTGTACGTCGCCCAGGTTCAGCGCGCGTACCGGCTTCTCGATCTTGGACAAGTCGCCCACGATTACCCAGGTCAGGTGATCCGGATGGATCACTTGCTTCGCCGCGGCTTCGATGTCGGCATCCTTCTGGCCTTCGATGCGCGATTTCAGGGTCTGCACGTAATCGTCCGGGCGATCGTACTTGACGATGTTCTCGACCGCGCCCAGCACTGCCTGCGCGGTTTCGTACTGCCCCGGCATCTTGCGCACGTCGTTGTCCTTGATCTTCTGGACCTCGGCATCGGTCAGCGGCTTTTCGCCGATCACCGCGCGCGCTTCCTTCAATACTTCCTCGGCGGACGGCGCGGTCTTGTCGGTCTGCACGGGCGCGTACATCAGGAACGGGCGCTGGCCGACCGCATTCGGGCTGAAGCTGAAGGCGCCGTAGGCCCAGTGCTTGTCCTCGCGCAGGTTCATGTTGAGGCGCGAAGTGAAGGTGCCGCCGAACGCCCCGGTCATTGTGCCGATCTCGATGTTGTTTTCCGCCTTGGTCGAAGGCGCGACCAGCCCCGCGATGATCACCGACTGCTGCGAGCCGGGGCGGTCGACGAGGTACACGCGCGGCTTGGCCGGATAGTCGACCTTGGCGAGGTTCTTGGCCGGCACCGCTTTGGCCGGCGCCTTCCAGTCGCCGAAGACCTTCTCCAGTTGCGGGATGATCTTGTCCATCGTGGTGTCGCCCGCGACCAGGATCTTCATGTTGTCAGGACGGATGTAATCGCCGACGAAGTCGTGCATGTCCGCGGTGGTCAGCGACTCGATCGAGGCTTCCGTGCCGGATCCGGTGAAGGGAATCGCGTAGGCATTGCCCTTGCCGTACAGGATCGGCGGCAGCAGCCGCAGCGCGACGCCGGTGGGTTGCGTCTTCTCCTGCGCGATGCCGGCCAGCCATTGTCCGCGCAGTCGCGAGACATCGGCGTCGCGGAATGCGGGATTGCGCACGATGTCGGCGTACAGCGCCAGCGATTCGGCGAGCTTGTCGTCCAGCGCGTTCAATGAAACAGTGCAGGTGTCGAGGTCGCAACCGCTGTCGATCTCGGCGCCGTAGCGCTGCTTGCGCTTGGCGATTTCCACCGAATCCAGCTCCCTGGTGCCTTCGTCCAGCATGCCCATCGTGAAACTGGACGTGCCGAGTTTGCGGCCCTGGTCCGCGGCATAACCCGAGTCGAACAAGGCTTCCATCTGCACCACCGGGACCGAATGGCGCTCTGCCAGCACCACCTCGATGCCGTTCTTCAACTTGCCGTGCTGCAGATTCGGGAACCCGAGATCCGGGAACGCGTCCACCTTCGGCACGCCTGTGCTGCGATCGACGTCGCTCTTGGTCACGGTGTAATGGCCGGCCGGCGAGGGCACGTCGGCGGGACGGCCCGGGGCCGCGGCACGGCCCGACAGGGTGGCCATGTCTTTTTCTTCCACCTTGCCCGGTGTCACCGTCAACGTGTAATCGCCGCTGCCCAGCCACTTGTCCGCTGCTGCCTTCACCGCGGCCGGCGTGGCAGCCATCGTGGCGTCGTAGTCCTTTTTCCACGCGCCCGGATCGCCACGATAGACCTGCCCTTCCGCCAACGTCACCGCCTTGCCGGAAAAGCCGCCGACCTGCTCAAGTCCGCGAATGGTATCGGCCTGGTACGTGGTCTTCGCGCGTTCCAGTTCGTCGGCGGTCGGTCCGTCCTCGAGGAATTTCTGCCATTCGTCCGCGATCGCGGCTTCGACCTTGGCCGGATCGACGCCCTTCTTCACGTCGACCTGCAGTTGCGTCATGTTGGCCAGCTCGAAGGTCTGGTTGTACACCGATACGTCATCGGCCAGCTTGTCCCGATAGACGAGCCGCTGGTAGAGGCGCGAGGTCTTGCTGCCGCCCAGCACCTGCGCGGCCAGGTCCAGCATCAGCCGTTCGTTGCCCGTCGAGTCCAGCCCTGGCGTGTTCCACTCGCGATAGATGCGCGTCTGCGAAACGGTATCGGTCATGGTGCCGCGCGAGGACTTGGTGTTCGGTGCGATCCAGGCCTGCGGTCGCGGCACGCGCGGGCCGGCGGGGATGTCGCCGAAATACTTCATCGCCTTCTCGCGCGCCTGCGCCGGCGTGATGTCGCCCACCAGCACCAGGGTGGTGTTGGCGGCGCCGTAATAGTCCTTGAACCACTGCTTGACGGTAGCGAGCGAAGCGGCGTTCAAGTCGGCCATCGAACCGATGGTGTCGTGGTGGTAGGGGTGGTTGGCCGGGAACGCATTGGCCTGGATGTCTTCGGAAGCGCGTCCGTAGGGTTGGTTCTCGTCCTGGCGCTTTTCGTTCTGCACCACGCCGCGTTGCTCGTCGAGTTCCTTCTGCCCGATCGCGCCGAGCAGGTGGCCCATGCGGTCGGACTCCATCCACAGCGCCATGTCGAGCGCGCTGGTCGGCACGGTCTCGAAATAGTTGGTGCGATCCAGCCAGGTCGTGCCGTTCATGCCGGTGGCGCCGACCAGTTCGAACGGACGGAAGTATTCGTCCTTGTGGTTCTCGGAACCCTGGAACATCAAATGCTCGAACAGGTGCGCGAAACCGGTCTTGCCTTCCGGCTCGTAGCCGGAGCCGACGTGGTACCACACGCTGACCGCCACGATCGGCGCCTTGTGGTCCTCGCTCACCACCACCGTCAGTCCGTTTGGCAGGGTGAAGCGGCTGTAAGGAATGTCGATGTTCGCGCTGCTGGTTTCGGCGCGCGCGGTGAAGTTGGCGGCCAGCACGACGGCGGCCGCCAGCAATCCTGATACGAGCTTGCGCATCGGTTCTCTCCCCGGGGACGAAAATCCGCCCGAGGCTAACTCTTCACCGCGTGCACGCGCAAATGCCGGAACGGCTAAACTGAAACTCGCGAGGAGGGAACGGATGCAGCGCTGTCTCGTCACCGGCGCCAATCGCGGGTTGGGCCTGGAATTCACCCGGGAACTGCTCGCGCGCGGCGCGCGCGTGCTGGCCTGCTGCCGCGATCCTTCACGCGCGGACGAGTTGACCGCTCTGCAACAGCGGCATGGTGGAGACCTGGCCGTGCACGCGCTGGACGTCGCGGATGCGGGGGCGATCGCGGCGCTGCCGGAAGTCGCGGCCAAGCACCTGCAGCGGCTCGACCTGCTGGTCAACAACGCCGGCGTGCTGGTGTCGGGCGAACGTTTCGGCAACGTGGCGCCCGAATCGTTGATGCGTAGCTTCGCGGTGAACGCCGCGGCGCCGTTGCTGATCACGCAGGCATTGGCGCCGCTGCTGATGCGCGGACACAAGCCGCGCGTGCTGTGCGTTTCCACGCAACTTGCCTCGATCGCGCAGGCATCCGGCTTCCGAACGCTCAGCTATTCGATGAGCAAGGCCGCCTTGAACATGGCGGTGAAGCGGCTCGGCGCGGAGCTTGGTCCGCGCGGCATCGTGGTGATGGCCTTCCATCCGGGCTGGGTGAAGACCGCGATGGGCGGCAGCGGCGCCACGCTAGAGCCGGCGACATCGGTGAAGGCGATGCTGGGCCTGATCGAACACGCCAAGCCGGACGACGGCGGCAAGTTTCTCGCTTACGACGGCGCGCCCCTGCCCTGGTGACGTCCGCCGATGTCCGCGGCGCGTGCGTCCGTATCCGCGGTCACGCGCGGCGCGTGCAGTCGCGTTCTGCCCTCGGGACAAGCGCCTGATTTCAGCCCGCTTTCCCGTCGTGCGACGGTTGGCACGCCGGCTGCTCTGCAACGATCGCCGCCAACCCTGATGCGGCGAAACGGAGGGAGCGCCATGAAAACCGAAACGACCGTGTTGCGCGTCCTGTTCACCCTCAGCTCGCTGACCACCGTGTGCGGTTTCTTCGCGATGACGCTCGGCTGGCGTTGAGCGCTGCAGTACCGGCGAATGCGGCGGGATAATGGCGGGATGTTGCATGTCGTCCTGCACAATCCGGAAATCCCGCCCAACACCGGCAACGTGATCCGGCTGTGCGCCAACACCGGCACGTCGCTGCACCTGATCCGGCCCCTGGGTTTCGAACTGGATCACGCGAAACTGCGACGCGCGGGCCTCGACTACCACGAGTTCGCAACCGTAGCGGTGCACGACGATCTCGACGCGTGCTTCGCTGCATTGAACCATCCGCGCACGTTCGCCTTCACCACCCGGGGCAACATCCGTCACACCGACGTGCGGTACGCGGACAACGATACGCTGCTGTTCGGTTGCGAAACGCGCGGCCTGCCGGACGGAGTGCTGGATGCGGTCGCGCCCGATCGCCGCGTCCGCCTGCCGATGGTGCCCGGCAACCGCAGCATCAATCTCTCCAACGCCGTCGCGGTGGCGGTGTACGAGGCCTGGCGGCAATTGGGCTTCGCGGGCGGGTCGTAAGGCTACAATCGTCGAATGGATTCGACCGCCGCGAACGCCTGGATGCCGAAACCCTTGCGCCGTCTGGCCGGAAGCGTGCTGGAACGCGCGTTCAACCACGCAGTGAAACTCGATCCGGAAACGCAAGCGGCGCTCGGCAAACTGGACGGCCGCCGCATCGGCGTGCACCTGCGCGGAGCCGAGATCGCATTCGATGTCGCCGTGCGGCAAGGCGCGCTGCGCGTCGAGCCACCGCGGTCCGAGGGCGACCCGCAGGGTAGGGCCGACCTGCGCGTGGCTGCCACGCCCGGCGCCCTGCTGGCGATCGCGTTGTCGCCCGGCGGCGAAACGCCGCCGGGCAAGGTCGACATCGCGGGCGACGCGGAACTGGCGCGCCGGGTGGAAAAGCTGGCGCGCGAATTCGCGCCGGATTTCGAAGCGGCATTCGCGAACGTGTTCGGCGAAGTGGCGGGCGTGGCGATCGCGCGTGCCTTGCGCGGGGCGAAGCAATGGGCCAGCCGGGGCGCGCAAAACGCTGCGCAGGATTCCGCCGACTGGTTGCGTGACGAGGCACGACTGGTGGTGCCGCGCGGCGAACTGGACGATTTCCTGGACGATGTCGATGCACTGCGGGAACGCGTGGAGCGATTGAACGCGCGCGTGAACGGATTGCGGGAGCGAAGCGCATGACGCCATTGCGGCTGTTCCCGCGCGTGCTGCGCGTGCTGGCCGTGCTGGTGCGCTACCGGCTGGACGACCTGATCGACGAATCGCACGCGGTGCGTCCGCTGCAATGGGCGCGCGCCGTGCTGCCGCGGCCGCGCGCGGAAATCGCGGCGATGCCGCGCGGCGCGCGATTGAGACTGGCGCTGACGCAACTGGGACCGATCTACGTCAAGGCCGGGCAGGTCCTTTCCACGCGCCGCGACCTGTTGCCGCCGGACGTCGCCGACGAACTGGCACTGTTGCAGGACCAGGTGCCGCCGTTCCCGGGCCGCGAAGCGCGCGCGATCGTGGAGGAAGCCTTGGGCGCTCCGATCGCCGCGCTGTATGCGCGTTTTGACGAAACACCGCTGGCGTCGGCATCGATCGCGCAGGTGCACGCGGCCGAGTTGCCCGATGGCCGCGAGGTCGTCGTGAAGGTCGCGCGGCCGGGCATCCGCAAGCAGATCGCGCGCGACCTCGATCTGCTGCATGCGCTGGCCGATCTCGTCGCGCGCTGGCATCCGCAGGCCGACAAGATCCGTCCGCAGGAAATCGTCTGCGAGATCGAGAAGACGCTCTATCACGAGCTCGATTTGCAGCGCGAAGCGGCGAACGCCAGCCTGCTGAGGCGCAACTTCGCCGATTCGCCCGACCTTTACGTGCCGGAAGTCCACTGGTCGCACACCAACGAGCGCGTATTCACGATGGAGCGCGTGCACGGCATCCCCGCCGACGATGTCGCCGCGCTGGATGCGGCCGGCATCGATCGCCGTTATCTCGCCGCGAAAGGCGTGCGGCTGTTCTACACGCAGGTGTTCCGCGACAACTTCTTCCACGCCGACGCGCACCCGGGCAACATCTGGGTCGACACGAGCGCGCGCGACGATCCGCGTTTCATCGCGCTGGATTTCGGCATCATGGGCACGCTGCCGGAAGCCGACCAGTACTGGCTGGCCGAGAATTTCATGGCGCTGTTCGAGCGCGACTACCGGCGCATCGCGGAGCTGCACGTCGCCGCAGGCTGGGTGCCGCCGAACGTGAGGCTGGACGAGCTGGAAACCGCGGTGCGCACGGTGTGCGAACCGTACTTCACGCGGCCGCTGTCGGAAATCTCGCTGGCCGAAGTGGTCGCCAAGATGTTCAACACCGCGCGCCAGTTCGAACTGACGCTGCAGCCGCAACTGATCCTTTTGCAGAAGACGCTGCTGAACATCGAAGGCCTGGGCCGCCAGCTCGACCCGCAGATCGACATCTGGGCGGTGGCGTATCCGGAACTGAAGCGGATCCTGTCGCGCCGCTACAACCCGTTGCGCGCGCTGCGCGACATCCGTCGGCGCATTCCGGAGTGGCTGCACATCGCGCCGCAAATCCCGGATCTCGTGCACGCCGGTTTGCGGAAGCTGGCGCAAGGCGCGACCCGCGTGGATGTCACCTCGCAGGAATTGCAATCCCTGCATGCCGCGCAGCGCGACACGCAACGAAGAATCCTCGCCGCTTCCTTCGGCGGCGCGTTGCTGGTCAGCGCGGCGCTGTTGTTCGCCTTCGCGCCGACGAGGGCGCCGTGGCTGGAAGTGCTGGCGCTGGTCAGCGGATTGTCGGCATTCGCGATCGCGTGGCCGTGGCGCACTCGGTAAACGGCTGGCGGCCATGATCGTCGTTCCGGACGCCGCGCCGGCGCGATCCGGAATCCAATTCGTCCGTGTCGGAAAAGCTCGAATCCGGGTTCCGTTCGCGGCAAGGCCGCAAACGGCCCCGGAATGACGATGAACTGTGTAGAGTCGTCTCATGCGCGTCACCCCGCACCTCGTCATTCCCGACTCCGAACTCACCGAGCGCTTCCTGCGCGCGGACGGTCCCGGCGGCCAGCACGTCAATCGCACCGAGAGCGCGGTGGAACTGCGCTTCGACGTCGCGCGGTCGCCATCGTTGCCGGATGCGGTTCGCGCGCGCCTGTTGTCGCGCAACGATCGACGCCTCACCGGCGAAGGCGTGCTGGTTATCCAGGCGCGGCGCTTCCGCGACCAGGCGCGCAATCGCGAGGACGCGCGCGATCGCCTCGCAGAGCTGATCCGTTCCGCATTGCTCCCTCCCAAGAGGCGCATCGCGACGAAACCCACGCGCGCCTCGAAGGAGCGCCGATTGGTGAACAAGCAGAAGCGCGGCACGATCAAACGCAATCGCGCGCGCGGCTGGAGCGAAGATTGAAAGCGCGGGGGGAACGGGGGCCAGGGACCGGGGACCGGAGGCGCGAAACACGCGTTGCATTGCCGGCGACGCTGCCGCCACACGTGCCGCAATTTCCGAATCACGCGTGGCGAAAAATCTTCCGCGGCATCGTTCGCATCAGCGGTTGGAGACTTGAAGGCGAATTCCCGGACGTCCCCAAAGCCGTGCTGATCGCCGCGCCGCATTCGTCGTGGTGGGACGGCGTCCACGGCCTGCTGTTCAAGGTCGCGCTGGGCGTGGACATCTCCTTCATGGCCAAGCAGGAACTGTTCGTCCGGCCGCTCGGCCCGCTGCTGCGAAAACTGGGCGGCATTCCGATCGAACGCCACGCCGCACGCGGCGTGGTGGCGCAAATGGTGAGGCAGTTCTCGCGCGAGCGCTTCTGGCTGGGCGTGGAGCCGGAAGGCACCCGCAAGCGCGTGGCCGAATGGAAGAGCGGCTTCTGGCGGATCGCACGCGAAGCCGGCGTGCCGATCGTCCCGGCGTATTTCGATTACCCGCGCAAGGTGATCGGCCTCGGTCCGCTGTTCCAGCCGACGGAGGACATGAAGGCGGACATCGCCGCGCTGCGCTCGTTCTATGTGCCCTTCAGGGGCAAGCACCGCGGCGTCGATTGAGGCGGTACTTCGTTCCCGCGGACTCCTGCACGGGCGATCCGCCCTAACGGATTTCTCGCAGGCGCGGCGCTAGGCTCAGCGTCCGCTCCACCCCTGCCGGAGCACGTCCGAGGTTCGCCATGTCCCTGCATGAAAGCATTCTCGGCACGATCGGCGGCACGCCGATCGTCAAGCTGCGCCGCATCGCCCCCGCGCACGTCACGCTGTATGCGAAAGTCGAGTCGTTCAATCCCGGCGGCTCGGTCAAGGATCGCTTGGGCGTGGCGATCATCCTCGACGCCGAGCAGCGCGGCACTCTGAAACCCGGCCAGACCGTGGTCGAGGCGACTTCCGGCAACACGGGCGTGGCGCTGGCGATGGTATGCGCATCGCGCGGCTATCCGTTCGTGGCGGTGATGACGGAAACCTTCTCGATCGAACGGCGCAAGCTGATGCGCGCGTACGGCGCGAAGGTGATCCTTACGCCGGCCGCCGAACGCGGCACCGGCATGGTGCGCAAGGCGGAGGAACTCGCGAAGAAGCACGGCTGGTTCCTGGCGCGACAGTTCGAGAACGAGGCCAATCCCGCGTACCATCGCAACACGACGGCCCCGGAGATCCTGCGCGATTTCGCCGGGGCGCGACTGGACTATTTCGTCAGCGGCTGGGGTACCGGTGGCACGCTCACCGGCGCGGGCGAGGTGCTGAAATTGGCGCGGCCGAAGATCAGGATCATCGCGACCGAGCCCGTCAACGCATCGCTGCTCGCCGGCGGCGAATGGCACCCGCACAAGATCCAGGGCTGGACGCCGGATTTCCTGCCGAAAGTATTGAGCCGCACCATCGCCGACGAAATCATTCCGGTCGATGAAGTGCTGGCGCGCGACACGGCGCTGAGGCTGGCGAGGGAGGAAGGCATCTTCTGCGGCATTTCCTCGGGCGCGACGGTCGCTGCCGCGCTGGAAGTCACCAAGAAAGCGCCGCAAGGCTCGGTGCTGCTGGCCATGTTGCCCGACACCGGCGAGCGCTACCTCTCGACGTTCCTGTTCGAGGGGGTGAACGAAGGCAGCGACGACGAATGGCTTGCGCAGCAGTGAAGTGAGGATCCAATCGCGCAGTTTCGGGATCGGTTTTGTCCGTCATGCCGGCGAAGGCCGGCACCCAGTGGCGTAGTCGTCGCTGATCGTGGAACGTCCATGTCGCGCGCACGGTCGAAGTCGCAGGACTTCAACCGGAACATCCGCCATGCGCCATCATTATTTCGCGCTGCTCGCCCTGTCGTCTTGCATGGTCGTGGTGCCCGCGAAGACTTCGCGCGCCGCCGCGACAGAGGCGGATGATCTCGGCCAGTGCCTGATCCATTCCACAACGCCCGCCGATCGCAGGGTGCTGACGCAATGGGCCTTCGCCACGTTGGCGCTTGATCCGGACGTGGCGCCGCTGGCGTCGATCAGTCCGGCGCAGCGCGAATCCATCAATCAGCAGGCGGGAAGCGTCGTCACGTCGTTGCTGACGGATGCGTGCCCGTCGCAGGCGCAACGCGCGTTCTCGAACGGCGGACCGGCCGCGATCCAGGGCGCGTTCGAAACCTGGGGCCAGTGGGCGATCGCCGGTGTGGCTTCCGAACCGCACGTGGTGCAGGGCATGGCGGGCCTTCTGCAATACATTGACATCGGCAAGCTGATGATGCTGGCGCCGATCGGGTGACCCGTGGATGCATGCCGGGCTGAGCGCGATGATCAGCCGGCGAGTTTCGCCTTGACCTTCTGCGACAACGCGCCGAAGTCCGCGCGGCCGGCGGCGCGCTCCTTCAGCAGCGACATCACCTTGCCCATGTCGCGCGCGGATGCCGCTCCGGAGTCGGCGATGGCCGAGGCGATCAATGCATCGAGTTCGGAATCCGACAACTGTGCCGGCAGGTAGGACTCGATCACCCCGATTTCGTAGCGCTCCTGCGCTGCGAGGTCTTCGCGTTGCGCGGCTTCGTATTGCGCGACCGAATCACGCCGCTGCTTCAGCATCTTTTCCAGCACGTGCAGCACCTGCGCATCGTCGAGCTGGATGCGCTCGTCCACCTCGCGCTGCTTGATCGCCGCCTGCACCAGCCGGATCGTGCCCAGCCGCTGCCTGTCGCCGGATTTCATCGCGGCTTTCATGTCGTCGGTGAGGCGTGTTTTCAGATCGCTCATCGGTGGTCCTCGATGTTTCGGCCGGATTCGCGCGTCCGGAAATGCAAAAAGCCGGCGCGCTCGCGCGGCCGGCCTTGCAGAGGCGCGGAATTGCAGCCCTCAGTACAGGCGTTCGCGACGCGTCACTTCGCGCGACAGGCGGCGCAGGTGGCGCTTCACCGCGGCGGCGCGCTTGCGCTTGCGTTCCTGGGTCGGCTTTTCGTAGAACTCGCGCTTGCGGGTCTCGGCGAGCACGCCGGCCTTCTCGCAGGTGCGCTTGAAGCGGCGCAGGGCGATTTCGAAGGGTTCGTTCTCGCGAACCTTGACGCTGGGCATATCGGCTCCACAGTGGCTAGACTGCCCGGACCGAGCCGGGCGAGCCGCGAAGTATAACGTGTCACCAGACCAGTTTTCAAAGCCCGTGCTGGGCATCGAATCCTCCTGCGACGAGACCGGGGTGGCCCTGTTTCAATTGGGCAATCATGAGCCCGGGCGCGGCCTGCTGGCGCACGCGCTGTATTCGCAGGTCGACCTGCACGCCGAATACGGCGGCGTGGTGCCGGAACTCGCCAGTCGCGACCACGTCCGCAAGCTCCTGCCGCTGCTGCACCAGACCCTGGACGAAGCCGGGCTGTCGGTGCGGGATCTCGGCGGGGTGGCCTACACCTCGGGCCCCGGCCTGATCGGCGCCCTGCTGGCCGGCGCCTCGCTGGCCCGCGCGCTGGCGTGGGCGCTGGAGATCCCGGCGATCGGCGTGCACCACATGGAAGGCCATCTGCTGGCACCTCTGCTTGAGGAGTCCCCGCCTGGAGCCGAACCCCTGTCGCCGCCGTTCGTGGCGCTGCTGGTCTCGGGCGGCCATTCGATGCTCGTAGGTGTCGAGGCGATCGGCCGCTATCGGATCCTCGGCGACACACTGGACGACGCCGCCGGCGAAGCCTTCGACAAGACCGCAAAGCTGATGGGATTGCCGTATCCCGGTGGGCCGGCGCTGGCCAAAGCCGCCGAGGCCGGCCGGCCCGGCGCATACAGATTCGCCCGGCCGATGACGGACCGCCCCGGGCTGGATTTCAGTTTTTCCGGCTTGAAGACGCAGGTGTTGCTCGCCTGGCGCGATTCGGATCGATCGGAGCAGACGCGTGCCGACATCGCACGTGGCTTCGAGGACGCGATCGTCGAGACGCTCGCCATCAAATGCTGCCGCGCGCTGGCGCAAACCGGTTGTTCGAAACTGGTGATCGCGGGCGGTGTCGGTGCGAACGAGCGCTTGCGTGCTGCGCTGGCGCAAGCCGGTGCAAGCGAAGGCTTCAAGACGTATTTCCCGCGCCTGGTCTTCTGCACCGACAACGGCGCGATGATCGCGCTGGCCGGCTCGTTGCGCCTTGCCGCCGGCCAGGTGCAGGGGCCGGAGATCGTGGTGAGGCCAAGGTGGGATCTGGAATCGCTGCCGGCGGTCGAATAGGACGGGTCCAATGACGAACGTGAAAATCTTCCACACAGAATTTGCAGTCTATGCGATGTGGATGTTCATCTTGGCAATCGTTCTTTTCTTTCCAGTTTTTACGTTGTTTATCGAGGGGTGGTCAATGTTCGTCAAACAGGGCGGACTTGGGGGATTGACCCTTTTGTCATGTCTTTTTGCTCCATGTTTTATCTGGCTATCCAGATATCGCTTGATCTTTGGCGATCATGATTTGAGATATCGTTCGTGGAAGCTGCACGAGGATGTCATCAATTACGATGACATTCTTTCTGTAGAGGTTTCAAAGGCTACGCCTTTGGCCAATGCTCCCGTCAGTACCCATATCAATACGAAAGATGGCCGCGTGATCATCGTCTACACCAAGGCATTTCCCGCCGAAGCGGTCGAGATGCTTTTTTCTCTGGGAGAACACCATTTGGACAATGAATGGCTGAGAAAGAGAAAGGCGAAGAGACACGCAGCATCTAGGGCTTGATGAGCCATGGACATCGTTTTCATCGAAGGCCTCACGATCGAAACCACGATCGGCATCTACGACTGGGAACGCCGCGTGCGGCAGCCCGTCACGCTGGACGTCGAGATGGCTTTCGACAACACCAAGCCCGCGGCCACCGAACTGATCGACCACGCCCTGGACTACAAGCGCGTATCGAAACGGCTGGTCGCCTTCGTCGAGTCGTCGGAGTTCCAGCTGGTGGAAACGCTGGCCGAGCGCTGCGCCCGGATCCTGCGCGAGGAATTCGGCGTGGCGTGGCTGCGATTGAAATTGGCCAAGCCGGGTGCGGTTCGCGGGGCGAAGGCGGTCGGAGTGATCGTCGAACGCGGCACGCGGCCGGCCTGAGATGCACCGTTTTCACCTCAGCCTCGGCTCCAATCTCGAACCGGAAAAACACCTGCGCGCCGCGCTGCGCGAATTGCGCGCGCGGTTCGGTGAACTGCGGGTTTCATCCGTCTACGAAACCACGGCAGTGGGCTTCGATGGGCCGCCCTTCTGGAATCTCGCCGCCAGTTTGCAAACCGAGCTCGGATTCGAAGCGTTGAACGACTGGCTGCACGCACTGGAAACGCGCGAGGGCCGCATGCGCGGCGGCTCTCGTTACTCCGACCGGACCTTGGACATCGACATCGTCGCGATCGACGGCATCGCACTGGAACGACCGGAGTTGCGCGAGGCATTCGTGCTGGCTCCGCTCAGCGAGATCGCGCCGGGGGTGATGGAACCGCAAAGCGGGAAGACGATCGCCGAGTTGCGATTGGAAATGGTGAACGCAACGCTGAGGGAAGTGGATGTGCGGCTTGAAGGAGAATAGGTGCGCATCCCCGCGGCCGGATCCCGGGCAATCCATGCCCGGGATGACGAAGTCGGGTTACAACCCGGCCTCGCGCGCCAACTGGTCCAGCCGCATCCGCCGAGCGGGAATCTCGATGCTGCGGGCGACGGCCTCCTCGATGAATTCGACTTCGTGCGAGAACATCGAGATCGCGGTGCGCGCCACCTGCCGCGTGTCGAACCACGCGTAGGTGCCCACGCCGGCCGCGCCGACCAGCGGCAGCAGGCGCGACAACCCCGCGCCCAGCGCGCGTTGCGAAAGTTTCACGCCGATCCGCTCGGCGATCGCGCGCAGGGCCTGCGCGGTGGCGTGGCGCACGATGAAACGCTCCCCGGCGCGCACGACCAGATCGCGCACCGCCTGCGCGGCGGTGTGCTTGAACAGGCAATAGAGCATCTGCTCGCGCGTGATCGTCGAGGATTGCCCGTACGCCGCGGCGATGTCGGCGACCATCCTTGCCTGGATCTTCCAGATCGCCACCAGTTCCGGCAGCACGGTGAACCAGCCCAACGGGCCGGGCGGCAGCGAGAGCGAGGCCGAAGCGACGAATGCGCGACGCCGCGCCGCGGCGGCGATCGCTTCGCCGCGCACGCGCGGCGAAACCGAAGGCGGTTCGGCGCTGCGCGGGATCTCGCCCAGGAAATTGAGGATCGTGCGCGCGATGCCGGTGGTATCGGGAGGTATTGCGATGACGGTGGTGGTTGCTGCGTTCATGGCGATCCGTCCGACGGTGTGCGGTCCAATCTGGCAGGCCGCGGCTCAAGAAGACATGAATGCCGCGTCAAGGCGACAGTGCCCTTCCGCCATCCACGCGCAGGATCTGGCCGGTGACGTATGTCGCGTCCCGCAGCAACCACAGCACCGCACCGGCGATATCCCGCGGCGAACCCTGCCGTTTCAATGCGGTACGCTGCAAGATCGTTGCCATCGTTTCGGTCTCGATCGGCTGTTCCGACCACAACACATTGCCGGGCGCCACGCCGTTGACGCGAACGTCCGGACCCAGCTCCTGCGCCAGCGCGAGGGTGGCCATCGCAAGCGCGGCCTTGCTGATGCAATACGCCATGTAGCCCAGCAGCGGCTGCTGCGCATAGATGTCGACGATGTTGACGATGCTGCCATGCGAATGTTGCAGGTGCGTGGCGGCGGCCTGCGCCAGCAGCAGCGGCGCGCGCGCGTTGGTGGCGAAGAATCCGTCGCACTGCTGCGCGGTGACCGTGCCGAACGGCGTGGGGCGGAACGCGGCGGCGTTGTTGACCAGCGCGTCGAGCCTGCCGAAACGCGCGACGGTTTCTCCGATCAATGACGGCAATCGCGCGCTGTCGGTGAGATCGGCCTGCAGCGCCAGCGTGGAATCCGGCCGATCCGATTCCAGTTCGGCGATCAACACATTCAGTTCCGCGCGCGAGCTGCGATAGTGCAATGCCACGTCGTAACCCGCGCCGTGCAGGATGCGGGCGATCACCGCTCCGACGCGCCGGGCCGCGCCGGTGACCAAGGCAACGGGATTAGCGGGATCGTCGGGCATTCATGAGGACTCCAGAACCGTTCGCGCCGAGCGTAGCTCGCGCAGCGAGCGAAGTCGAAGCGCAGCGGCTTTGCCGTAGGTCGTATCATGTCCTTCGACTCCGGCGCTTCCCGCCTACGCTCAGGACGAAAAGGTCATCAACCCCGCAACGTCGCATGGGCCGTTGCCCCAGCCTGGTGCCGAAGAACTCGGGCATTCGCAAAAGCTCTCCGCGCTGATCCGCGATGAAATCGCAAGCTCCGGCCCGATGCCGTTCTCGCGTTTCATGGAGCGCTGCCTGTATGCGCCGGGTCTGGGTTATTACAGCGCGGGGAAAACCAGGTTCGGCGAGGCAGGCGATTTCGTCACCGCGCCCGAACTGGGGGCGCTGTTTGCGCGTTGCGTCGCGAATGCGATCGCACCGGCATTGCGCGCCTGCGGCGAGGCCGCGTCGATTTTCGAACTCGGCGGCGGCAGCGGCGCCTTCGCGCGCGATTGCATCCTGCAGCTGCAAGAGATCGGCGTCTTGCCGCGGCGCTACTGGCTGCTGGAACCGGGCGCGGACCTGCGCGAGCGCCAGCGCGGCCTGCTGCATGAAGCTCTCGGACCGGAGCTGTTCGCGCGCTTCGAGTGGATCGATCGTCCGCCACAAGACGCCTGGCTCGGAGTGCTGTTCGCCAACGAGGTGCTGGATGCGTTGCCGGTGACGCGATTCGCGATCGCCGATGGCGAAGTATTCGAGGAACACGTGATCGTGGACGCGAACGGAAACTTCGTTCGCAGCGATCGTCCCGCCGATGCGCTGGTTTCGGGCGCGGTGCGGCATCTGCAACGCCAGCTCGGCGCATTCGCCGGCGGCTATCGTTCGGAGGTACTGCCACAGTTGCCGTGGTGGATCGAGGCCGTCACCCAGAACCTGCAGCGCGGCGCGGCGCTGTTCGTCGACTATGGCTACCCGCGCCGCGAGTTCTACCTGCCCGAGCGATCGGACGGCACGCTGGTATGCCACTATCGCCACCGCGCGCACGCCGATCCGCTGCTGTATCCGGGCTTGCAGGACATCACCGCGTTCGTGGACTTCACCGCGCTGGCGGAAGCCGGCGACGCCTGCGGTTTCGAGCGCGTCTGCCATGCCGCGCAAGCTGCGTTCCTGATCGTCACAGGAATCGAAACGATTTTCGGCGAAGCCTATTCGACCGCGCGCGACGAAGCCGCGCGTTACGCGCTCTCCAACCAGGTGAAGCGCCTGACGCTGCCGGGCGAAATGGGCGAGCGTTTCCAGGCGATGCTGTTCGCGCGCGGACTCGATACGCGGGAATTGTTCGCTTCGCTGATCGAGGTGGATCGCAGCGAGCGGTTATGACGGCTTCGGCACTTGCCCGATCGCCTCGATCCGCGCGCGCCGCATCGCCTCGCCGATCTGCGTCCCTTGCAGGCCTTGTTCGACGAAAGGCTGCGACGTGACCGCCGCGGCGGCTTCGCGTACCGCGCGCAAATAGCCGGCTTGCGGATAGTCGTCGCTTTCGTGTTGCAGGCGGCCGCGCTTGTCCGCCACGCAGGTCAGCAGGAACGGTTCCAGCCGTCGGGGACGGCGGAGCGCATCGAAGGCCAGCAGCAATTCCAGCACGGTCGAAGGTTTCAGTTCGAGTGCGCGGTGCGCTTCGAGATGATGACGGCAGGTGAGCTCGGCCAGTTGCGCGTGCTCCGCGGGAACGCGCAGGCGTTCGGACAATTCGCGCACCGGCGCGAGCCCGCGGTGCTCGTGCGCGACATGGCGCGGCAACGCGTCGGCGGGCGTCAACGCCTTGCCCAGGTCGTGCGTCAGCGCGCAATAACCGACCAGGTCGTCGCCGGGCGCGAGTTTCGCCGCCTGGTCCAGCACCAGCTCCAGGTGCACGCCGCAATCGACTTCGGGATGGTGCTGCGGCGATTGCGGAACGCCGTACAGCGCGTCGATTTCCGGAAACAGCACGCGCAATGCGCCGCATGCACGCAGCGTCTGCAGGAATGCAGAGGGCCGCGGCTCGGCGAGCGCCTTGCGCGTTTCAGCCCAGACACGCTCGGGCACCAGGTGTTCCACCTCGCCGTTCCCCACCATTTCGCTCATCAGCGCCAGGGTTTCATCGGCGACGCCAAAGCCGAGCGGTGCGAATCGCGCCATGAAACGCGCCACGCGCAGCACGCGAACCGGGTCTTCGACGAAGGCGGGCGAAACGTGCCGCAGCACGCGCTCGCGCAAATCCTTTTCGCCATGGTGCGGATCCACCAGCGCACCTTGCTCGTCGCGCGCCATCGCGTTGATGGTGAGGTCGCGCCGCGCCAGGTCCTGCTCCAGCGTCACGCCGGGCGATGCGTGCATCTCGAAGCCGTGGTAGCCGCGGCCGGACTTGCGCTCGGTGCGGGCGAGCGCGTATTCCTCTTTCGTGTCAGGATGCAGGAAGACCGGAAAGTCCTTGCCCACCGGCGTGTAGCCGAGCTCGAGCATTTCCTCCGGCGTTGCGCCCACCACCACGTAATCGCGATCGCCGTGCGCGCGGCCCAGCAGTTCGTCGCGCACCACGCCGCCGACCAGGTAGATCTTCATGCGTCGATTCTGACAGGAAGGCCGAAAGCCGGGTGCGGAATCCCGCGCCGGCCGTTTCGTTTCAATCGGCGCCTTCGTAAGCGTGCGGCGCGTAGTCGCGCTGCCCGGCGCGCGCCTCGTTCATGCGCCGCTCGCGTGGATCGGGCGACAGCAGTTGCGGCAGCAGGGTATCGAAACGCCGCGGCGTGATCCTCAGTTCCGCCAGGCCGTCGCTCTTTCCCACTGCGTCGAGCTTCAGCGACTTGAAATTGTCCCTCGAGAAGGGCTTGCCGGGGATCAATTCGGCCGCGCAGGCCTGCAGCCAGCCCAGCGCATCCGGCAGTGGCAGCACCATGCGGCGCAGGCGCGCGGCGGTGCGGATTCCCCGCACGATCTGCAGCAAGGTGTACACGTCCGGCCCGCACAATTCGTGGATGCGGCCGAAACCATCGCGCCGTCCCAGGCAAAGCATGATCGCCGCGCACACGTCGCCCACGTAAACCGGCGCGATCTTCGCCTTCGGCCGCGCCAGCGGCAACACCGGCGAGATTCTCAGGAGTTTGCAGAAGCGCGACACCAGTCCGTCGCCTGCACCGTACACGATGCTCGGCCGGAAGATCGTCCAGTCCAATCCGGAATTCTTCACCAGCGTTTCCGCCTCGCCGCGCGTCTTCAGATATTTCGAGGCATCGCTGCCGGCATTGATCGAACTCATTTGCAGCAGCCGCGCGATGCCCGCCTCGCGGCAGGCCGCGATCACGCTGGCGGTGAGGTCGACGTGCGCATGCGCGAACCGTGCGCGGCCGGTTTCATTGAGGATGCCGACGAGATTGAGCACCGCGTCGTGCCCGGCGAATTCGCGCACCAGCGCGGCGCGCTCGTAGACGTTGGCACTGACGATCCGCACCGACGGCAGCACCAGCAGCGCTCGGTGCTTCTCGCGGTTGCGCGAAAGCACGGTGACGCGATAACCGGCCGCCGCGAGCCTGGGCACCAGGTGGCTGCCGATGAAACCGGTGCCGCCGAGGATTGCGATCCGTTGCATTTTCATCACTGCATGCTCACTCACGCTCAATGCGCGTTGCGGGTCGCGCTGGAAGCGGCCGCGGGCGGGGCGGATGCCGTAGTGGCGGGCATCGCCGCGGCGACGTGCCCGGCGCCGCCCGCATCCAGGCGACAGGCGACTTGCTTGCGCGGCACGGCGCCGCCGCCGGATTCGTAAGGCGTACCGATCGCGGGCATGCGCGAAGACACGGGCAGCGCATCGCCGTGCAGGCGCCAGTCGTACATCGTGGCGAACGACAGCACCCGGCCGACGTATTCGCGCGTTTCCTGGTACGGGATCGTGGCGATGAAGACATCCGGTTCGAGTCCGCCGCGCGCATCGATCCAGCGCTGCACCGGCACCGGGCCTGCGTTGTAGGCCGCGCTCGCCAGCCACGGACTGCCGTCGAAGCGCAGCGCCATCGCCGCAAGGTAGTGCGCGCCCAGCGGGATGTTGACGTCCGGATCGAACAGGTCGTCGACGGCGTCGTAGGGCAGGCCGTTCTCGCGCGCGACCTTGGCCGCGGTGCCGGGCAGCAACTGCATCAGGCCGTAGGCATCCGCGCCGGAATGCGCATCGGTCTGCCACGCGCTTTCCGCGCGGATGATCGCGTATGCCCAGGCCGGGTCTATGCCCGCATTGCGCGCGGACGCGAGCACGTCTTCCTTGTCGGCCAGCGGGAAGCGCTGTTCGTAGAGGTGCAGGTCGTCGTCGTTGCCGAACGCGAACACCGCGCGGTCGTACCACCCGCGTCGCCAGGCCAAGCCTGCCGCGGCGCGCCGGTCGCCATCCTGCGACGCCGCGAAGGCGCGGTTCCATTCGCGCCGTGCCGTTTGCAGCATGTCCAGCGCGAAGAATTCGAACGCCCGCGCGAAGCCGGTCGTGCCCAGCACGCGCTGTTGCGCTGCCGGATCTTCCACCAGTTGTTCCGGACAGATGCTGTAGGGCAATCCCGCGCGGTCGGCGGCGAGGAAGCCGTAGTACGTCGCCTGCTGCGCCAGGGCCGCGTAGCCCATGCGCGCTTCGTCCGCGCGGCCCAGTTTCTCGGCGACGCGCGCCTGCCAGTAGCGCCATTCGTCGTGCTGCATCTCGTCGGGCGTCAGAACGGCAATCGCGCTTTGCGCGGCGTTCCAGTCGCGGTTCGCCAGCGCGACGCGCACGCGCCATTCGCGCGTGGCATCGGTCTGCGCCTCCGGCGGCAACGAGGCGAGTTTCGCCAGCGCATCCGTGCTGAAGTCGGTGGCGCTGTACAAGGCCAGCGCGCCGAGCACGCGGTCGCGCTGGCCGGTGTCGAACACGAAGCGCGAAGACAGCTTGTCCCATGCGGCTTGCGCATCGTCGCTGTGGCGGCGCGCATGGCGCGTCAGCGCCAGTGTCAGTGCCTGCCGCGTGCGCTCGTCGTCGGGAAACTTGTCCGCCTGCGCCAACAGCGCGGCCGGATCGCGCAGCGCGGCCGCGAGCCGCAGCGCCGCCGGCTGTTGGTCCGCCGGCAACCAGGCCGCGGATTGCCCGATCGTGGAGGGTGCGTCGGCCTCGGCCGCGCGATCGACGCGGTCCCAAATGCGTTCGGGCGTCAGCAGGCCTTGCGCATTCGCCGCCTGCAAAACCGGATCGCAGGCCAACGGCAATTTCGGCTCGTTCCACAACGTCGCGAGGTCACGATCGAAATCCAGGCGCGCGCCTTGCGCCAGCCGCGCCTGCAGCGCATCGCAGTCGAGCGCGTCGCCCATGCCCGGTTTGTAGAACGAGAGGAAACCGTTCCAGTCGCGCTGTTGCGCCAGCAGCCTCAATTCGGCGCGGCGCAGGTCGTCGGCGGGAATCAGGTCGGGATGGCGCGCAAGGTATGCGCGCACCTCTTCCCGGTCCGCGTGCGCGAGGTCGTGTTCCAGCGCCGCCGCCTCCAGGTACGGATACAGCGGATAGTTTTCGAGCCCTCGCGCCAGCGGTTGCCAGTCGCGGCCCTCGTCCGCGGCGGCGTAGGCTGCGCGGAACGCGTCGCGCTGTTGTTGCAGGCTCGCGTCCTGCGCGAAAGCGCCGGCGCACAGCAACATCAGGAACAGGGACGCGAACCTGCGCAGCGGCTGCGCGATCCTGCGCGGCATGGAAAGATGGAGCGCTGCTTTCATCGCCACCAGATTCTAGATGATATTTTCCAGACGACATGCCTGGATGATATTTCCCGGACGATATTGCCCGGCAGACATTTCCGGGCGACCTCACGACGGGTAGGCCGCGATCGACGAGGCGATCAATCCGAGCCGTTCTGCGCCGGTGCGAGCGACGCGGTCGCCGGCAGGCGGATTTGCGCGGCAAGCGGCAGGTGATCGGAAAAGGCATCAGGCAAGGTCCACATGCGTTCGATCCGGATGCCGCGCGAAACCAGGATGTGGTCGATCGCGCGCTGTGGCCGCCAGCTGGGGAAAGTCGGCGTGGTTTCCAGCGGTTCGGCCAGCGCGGTGCGCGCGAACAGCACGCGCAATTCGACGCTGTCCGGATCGCAATTCAAATCACCCATCAGTACCGCGTGCGGGAAGCCTTCGAGCAATTCTGCGATGAAAGCCAGCTGCCGCAACCGCGCCTGCGGGCCCAGCGACAGGTGTGCGATCGCGACGGTCAGTGCTTGCGGACCGTTGCCATAGCGTGCGATCAGCACGCCACGTCCCCGGCCGGGAAGCGGATAGTCGAGCACTTCCGCGGGAGGCAGGCGGCTGATCAGCCCGTTGGCCGAATGCGCCACCCGCGACACTCGCCGGTTGGGTTGGTGGCTCCAGTACGGCAGGCCCGCGGCCTCGGCGAGGTATTGCGTCTGGTTGAGGAACCCGCTCCGCATGCTGCCGGCGTCGGCTTCCTGCAGGCCGATCACGTCGAACTGCGCGATTTCGCGCGCCAGCCGGTCGAGGTTGCTGCGCTTGTGCTTGCCGGGCAGCACGGCGCTCCAGCTGCGAGTGACGTATTCGTGATAACGGCCGACGCTCGCACCCGCGAGGATGTTGCAGCTCAGCAGGCGCAACATGGGCGCATCGGCAGGCGCGGAAGGCTCGGTGCTCACCCGCGCAAGCCTAGCATCGCCTCCGTGAAGGCAAATGCGAAATCCGTTCGCACCCGGCGCCCGGTCAGGGCTTGGCGGCTTTCTCTTCCTGTTCGACGAGGAAAGTACCGACCCGCGCGAGTTCGGCGTAGCTGCCGACTTCGTTGCTGCGGTAATCGGCCACGACCGGCGCGGCGGACGCGTCGTTTTGCAGGCGGCCGACGACGAGCGTCGGTGTCGCGTCGATGCCCCAACCCTGTTCGGTCTTCTGGTCGGCGGCCATCTGCGCTTCGGTCAGCGGCGATTGCGCGGCGTCGAGGAACTTCTGCCGGTCCACGCCGTGGCTGGCATAGAAATCGGCCAGGTCCTCGAGCGAGTTCAGCGGATAGTGCTCCTGCATCGCCTTGAACACCGCATCGTGCGTGGATTGCAGAACGCCCAGTTGCTTCGCCGCGTAGAACGCGCGCGCGTAGGGCTCCCACGCCTCGTTGAAGACCGCCGGCACGTAACGCACCTGCACGTCCTTCGGCAGCTTGGCGCGCATCTGGTCGAAGACCGGTGCGAATTCGGCGCAATGCGGGCAGGCGTAGGAAAACACCTCCACGATCACCACCGGCCCGTTGGCCTTTTCGCCCGACTGCGCGGTGCGCACGTACTGCCTGCCTTCGGTGAACGTGCCCGTCGCCGCAGTTTTCGCGCTCGCGGAAGCAGCCGGCGCGGAAGACGAGGCACCGCCGGTTTCGTTGTGCGCCGAACACGCGGCGGTCAGCAGCAGGCCGACTTCGAGCGCCGCGATCGCGAGATGGCGGCGCGGCTTCATGGCTTCAGCGCCGCGGCTTCGCGCGCGACCAGGTACTTGGTCAGCTCGATGACCTGTTCCGGTCCGCCGGCGGATGCCATGTCGTAGCGCCACTTGCCGTTGACGATCATCGTCGGCGTGCCGGTGACGCCATAGGCCTGCACCAGCGCGTCGGCTTGCTTCATCTTCATGTTCACCGCGAACGAATTGGCGGTGGCGATGAAATCCGCGGGCTTCACGCCGTACTGCGCATAGAACTTCGCGATGTCGTTGATGTCCGGCAACGGATTCTTCAGGCGGCCGTTGGCGGCGTCGTAGGTGGCCAGCTCGCCGCCGGGCGCGTGCACGGCCTTGAACACCGCGTCGTGGGTCTTGGTTTCGACGCCGAGCGCCTGCGCCGCATAGTACGCGCGCTGGAACACCGGGAAGTCCTCCACCGGATTGAACGAAACCGGCAGGTAATCCATGTACGCATTCGCCGGCAAGGACTTCGCGATGCGATTGGCGTAGGGAAGGAAACGCCAGCACACCGGGCACGCGTAGGAGAACACCTCCGTCACTTCCACCTTCGACGGATCGGGAGTCGGCTGCGGCGTGTCGATGCGGAAGTAGTTCTTGCCTTCGACCCACTGGGTGCCGGAGGCGGGAGCCTGCGCAAATGCGGCGCCGGCCGGCGCGAGGAGAGAGAGGAGCAGGATCACGCGTCTGATCATCGCGGTTTACCTCTGGAAGCGAAAACTCGAGGCGCGCAGTTTCCGCGTGCGCGGCTGAATGATGGACAAGCACCCGACCGCGATGGTTTCCCCGATCGCGAAAATCAGACCGTGCCTCCGCGGGCGCGCTTTCGCGTCAATGCCCGCTGCCTTTGGCCGCGCTGGAAGCAGCGGCCGGTCGAGGTGCGCTCGCGGCTTCCGGGCCGGCAACTTTCTCGCCCGGCTGCGCGGTGTGCAGGCCTTCCACGTAGCTTGCCACCGCTTCGATGTCGGCCTTGTCCAGGCGCTGCGCGATCGCAGGCATGATCTGCGCGTGCTGGTCGTTGCCCCACGTGGTGCCGTCGTGCCAGGCCTGCAGCGTGCGCTGCACGTAGTCGGCATGCTGTCCCGCCAGTTGCGGATACGCCGCGCCCGGATTGCCGTGGCCGTCCGGCCCGTGGCAGGCCATGCAGGCGGGGATGCCGCGCGATGCGTCGCCTTCGCGGTAGAGCTTGCCGCCGGCGACGGCCAGCGCCTGGTCCGAAACGCCCGGCAACGATTCCTTGCCTGCGAAATACGCGCCGATGTCGTGCATGTCCTGCGGCGACAGCGGCGCGGCCATGCCCTGCATGATCGAGTTCTGCCGCTCGCCGCTCTTGAACTTCATAAGTTGCGTGACGATGTAGCGTTCGTTCTCGCCTGCGAGCTTGGGATACTGCGCATCGCTGGAATTGCCGTCGATGCCGTGGCATGCGCCGCAGGCGGCGGCCTTCCCTTGGCCTGCTGCCGCATCGCCCGGCTTCACCGGCGTCGCCTGCAGTTGCGCGAACTGCGCGGCCGCTCCCGCGCTCGCGCCGGATGCCGGCGCCACCGGGGAAGCCGTGGCTGGACTGGCGGAGCTGGCGCCCGCCGGCTTGTTCGCTGTGGTGGGTTGCGCGGAGGCGGTCGCTGCGAAAGCGAGCACGGCGACGAAGGCAAGCGGTTGCCGGAAACGCATACGATCATTCTCCCGCGACAAAGGACACCGGCTGCGGCCGGCCGTAAACTGCGGAATTATCCCTGCACGCCGAAAGGCGGTCAAACCTTGTCCCGGCCGTGGGCAGGCCGGAGCCAGACACGGGGGCGTGAGAGCAACTGGATTGTGACGTCCACTGCCGGAGCCAAATGCAACAAGCACCCGACAATCCCCTGCGCGGCGCGTGTTTCGTGCTGGCTGCGCACGAAACCCGGCAACTGCCGAAGGATGCCGGCGCGGAGATCGCCTTTGCCGGGATCTCCAACGCCGGCAAGTCGAGCGCGCTCAATGCGCTGGCCGGCCACGCGGCGCTTGCGCGCACCAGCAAGACGCCCGGCCGCACGCAGCAGATCGTGGTGTTCGAATTGCCCGGCGGCGCGCGGCTGATGGACCTGCCCGGCTACGGTTACGCGAAGGTGCCGGCGAAGCTGCGCGAACACTGGCAGAGCGCGATCGATGCCTATCTGCGCCAGCGCGAATCCCTGCGCGGGCTGGTGCTGATCGCCGACGTGCGGCACGCGCTGAAGGAATACGACCGGCAGATGCTGCGCTTCTGCGTGGGCATCGAGTTGCCGTGCATCGTGCTGCTCAGCAAGGCCGACAAGCTTTCGCGCTCGCAGGCGTTGGCCGCGCAGCGCAAGGTGCAGGCCGAGATCGCGAAATTCGGATCGAGCGCCGGCACGATCCTGTTTTCCGCCACGACCGGCGCAGGCGTGGAGGAAGCGCGCGTGGCGGCGATGGAGCTGCTGGGGATGCCGGACGTCTGATTGCAAACCACCGCGGGCGGCCCCATTGTTCCGCGTCTGCCCGCGTCCACAGGCCCCGTCATGTCCGGCCCTAGCCACGTCGAAAAGACTCCGATCGAACATCGTTCGCAACTCGTGGACTATCTGGCGAGCGGCGGCAAGCCCGCGGAACAGTGGCGCATCGGCACCGAGCACGAAAAGTTCGTGTTCCGCACCGACGATCTCAGGCCTCCGACGTACGACGGCGAGCGCGGCATCCGCGCGCTGCTGGAAGGCATGGCGCATTGCGGCTGGGAACTGGTGCGCGAGCACGACCTGCCGATCGCTCTCTCGCGCGGCATGGCTTCGGTGACGCTGGAACCGGCCGGGCAACTGGAGCTCTCCGGCGCGCCGGTGGAAACCATCCACGACACCTGCTGCGAAGTCCACGAGCACCTGGAAGACGTGCGCGGGGTCTCGCAGAAACTCGGGCTCGGGATCCTCGGCATGGGCTTCCAGCCCAAGTGGCGGCGCGACGAGATGCCGTGGATGCCGAAGGGCCGCTACAAGATCATGCGCGAGTACATGCCCAAGGTCGGTTCGCTCGGCCTCGACATGATGACGCGCACCTGCACGGTGCAGGTCAACCTCGATTTCGCCAACGAAGCGGACATGGTGAAGAAGTTCCGCGTCTCGCTGGCGCTGCAGCCGGTCGCGACGGCGCTGTTCGCCGATTCGCCCTTCACCGAAGGCAAGCCCAACGGCTATCTCTCCTACCGTTCGCGCATCTGGGAAGACACGGACCCGGATCGCACCGGCATGCTGGATTTCGTGTTCGCCGACGGCTTCGGTTTCGAGCGCTACGTGGACTATTTGCTCGACGTGCCGATGTACTTCGTCTACCGCAAGGGCGAATACATCGATGCGGCCGGTCGGTCCTTCCGCGATTTCCTGGACGGAAAACTTTCCGTGCTGCCCGGCGAAAAGCCGACCTTGCGCGACTGGTCCGACCACATGACCACCGCGTTCCCGGAAGTGCGCTTGAAAAAGTATCTCGAGATGCGCGGCGCCGACGGAGGCCCGTGGAACCGCCTGTGCGCGCTGCCGGCATTCTGGGTCGGCCTGCTCTACGACGATGCCGCGCTGGATGCCGCGTGGGATCTGGTCAAGGACTTCACGATGGAGGAACGCGACGCGTTGCGCGATGGCGTGCCGAAACACGCATTGAAGCTGCCCTTCCGCGGCGGCACGGTGCGAGAGCTTGCGTTGCGCGCGCTGGAAATCGCGGGACAAGGCCTGAAGCGGCGTGCGCGCACCAATGTCAGCGGCGCCGACGAAACCATGTTCCTGCAGCCGCTGGTCGAATTCGCCGAAGCGAACCAGACGCCCGCCGAGCGCAAGCTGGAACTGTTCCGAACGGCATGGAACGGCAGCGTGGATCCGCTGTTCCGCGAATTCGCGTATTGAGCGCAGCGCTCAGAATATCTCCGCCACGCAGCACCGCAGGCTGCCGCCGGCCTTTTCGATTTCGTCCAGCGGCACTGTTCCAATGCGGAAGCCCCATGATTCCAATGCGGCGCGCTGCGCTTCGGTGAGCGCGGCGCCGCCGCGTTCGCTCAGCCACACGCGATCCTCGCCGAGCGTGATCGCGTTGCCCGCGTAGTCGCGCTTCTGTCGGGGCGTCAGCCAGATCGCTCGATCCCCATGCGCCGCCGCGATCGCACGCGCAGCGGCCGGGTCGCGGAAACCGTCCTCCGCGATGATCGCCGCACGCCCGGCCAATGACGCCAGCACCACATTGGTGTGGTATTCGGATTCCGCAAGCTCGAAGCAGAACGTCAGCCGCAGCCCGAACGCCTCGTGCATCGCTCGCGCGCCATTGATGTCGCAGCGCTCGGAGAGGCCGCAATAGCCGATGCCGCGGGAGTGGTCGATCACCAGGGAGCCGGTGAGTTCGGCCACGCAATCGTCGCGCCGCGAAAGATCGGTTGTTGCGTAGCCCAGCACGTCGCGGAAGAAACCGCGGATGTCCGCGCGCGCAGCCTCGCCCTGCCGCACCGCGTGGCGCATGCGACCCACGATCAGCTTTCCTTGCGCGGTCGCGAACACGTTATTGGGAAACATCGCATCCGGAGTGGATGCGTCACCCGGAAACGCCACCACCGGCACGTCCCCGCGCAGCGCCTGCGCCAGCGCCGCGTGCTGGATGAGAGCGCGCTGTGCGTCGAACGGCGCATCCATCTGCATGTAGCGGTTGTCGCGCGCCGACTCCGCCGCCAGTCCATCCGCCGCCGGCGCGACCAGGAACGCCGCGCGCGCCGTGGCGCGCGCATCCGGCAAGGGCGAAAGCTTGGCGAGGGCGGAGAGGAAGGCGGCGGGGGAGGTGAGGATCACGGGTGGAGAATCTCCAAATGGAGCAGGGTTTACAACATCTCCCACAGCACTCCGTTTCGACGCGCGATCGCCTGCGCGCAGGCTCTCGCACGACCAACGCGGGTTTTAGTTCCGCAGCACGCCGATCGTCCTCATCCAGACCTCCGCCAGCTTCGGCCAATCCGTGATCGGATCTGACGTGTGGCGCAATCCGAACGCGTGTCCGCCGTGCGCGTAGATGTGCAGCTCGGCCGGCACGCCGGCCCGCTTCAGCGCGGCGAAGTAGACCAGCGCCTGGTTGACACCGTCCACGTCGTCGTCTTCCGCCTGCACCAGGAAGGTCGGCGGCGTGTCGCGGGCGACCGGCAGGTTGCGATTGAAGGTGTGGCCGTCTTGCGTGAGATGGCCCGGATAGATCGCCATCGCGAAATCCGGGCGGCTGCTCAGCCGGTCCGCGGCGTCCACCGGCTTGTACAGGCGATGCTTGAATTGCGTGCTCGTTTCCGCGACCAGGAATCCGCCGGCGGAAAACCCGATCACGCCGACCTTGTGCGGGTCGATGTGCCATTCCTTGGCGTGCATGCGCACCAACTTGATCGTGCGCTGCGCGTCCTGCAGCGAAGGCACCGACAAATCGAAATTGTGCGGGCGGCAATCGCAGTGCCAGTCGTAGGGAATGCTCGGCACGCGGTACTTCAGCAGCACGCAGGTCATGCCGCGCGACGTCAGCCAGTCGCAGACGTCGGTGCCTTCGAGATCGATGGCCAGCCCCGCGAAGCCACCACCGGGAAACACCACGACCGCGGCGCCCGTGTTCTTACCCTTGGGCGCATAGACCGTCATCGTCGGCCGCGACACGTTGGTGACCCCGGTGATGGGCTTGCCGCCGATCAACTTGGTGCCTGTCTTGACGTGTTCGGAGCCCGGCATCGGCTGCGCATCCGGCGGCGTGCCCGGCCAGATCGCAACCTGCACGTGGCCAGCGGAAGGTTGCCAGACCTTCGTTTCCGCATGTGCGTTTGCGCACGCGGCCAGCAATCCCATGGCGATCGCCCAAGGCTTCATCGCGCGGCTCCGCGATTTTCGGAGGCGAGGGAATTGCCCCCCAGCATGAGACCGGTGCCGGCGAGCCAGACAAACCAAGAGACGAACAGCAGGCGCTGGATGATTCCGTAGATGGGTTCTTCCATGCGCCACAGCGCGCCGCCGCGATCGAGCGTGGCGAGGTTCGCGATGATCGCGCACCACACGACGGCCGCCATCAGCCAGGAAAACGCGACGACACTGCGCGTCCGCGGCAAACGTCGCCACGCCAGCGCGAGCACCCAGGGAGCCTGATACCCGATCAGTTCGGACAGGCCGAACACGTTATGGAGCGGATGTGGATAGGCGAAGATTCCAACGCCTGCGACGGAGACCGCCATGCATCCGGTCAGCCACGCGGCGACGCTCGATCTTCCCAACTCGCCCGACACGTCACGCAGCGCCGACGCGAAGATGAGGATGCACGCCGCGATGACACAGAGCAATGCCGCAAAGGGCAGGCGGGCGGGCGAGCCGAGTTCCCCGATTTCGCTGACCGTTTGGGTGATCGAGCTGTAGCCGGGCAGCATCGAGGGCAACAGGCCCAGGACACAGGCGAAAACGATGGCGGCGATCAGGCCGAAGAGCAACCGCGAGCGCAGGCTCATTCCCGCCCTCCAAAGGATGAGGCCCGCCGAAGCGGGCCTTTTGCTTTTGTCCAGGAGATCCGGAGATGCATGCGGCAAGCACCTACGGCTTCTGGGTCTCCAGGCCGCGGTCCTTTTTCATCGCGTCGATGTTGGGGTCGCGGCCGCGCCAGTCCTTGTACATCGTGGCGAGGTCTTCGGTGTTGCCGCGCGAGAGCACCATCTTGCGGAAGCGGTCGCCGTTGGCGCGGGTCAGGCCGCCGTTGTCCTGGAACCAGCCGAAAGCATCGTCCGCCAGCATCTGCGTCCACAGGTACGCGTAGTAGCCCGCGGCGTAGCCGTTGCCCCAGATGTGCAGGAAATAGCTCGAGCGGTAGCGCGGCGGCACGTATCCGAGGTCGGTGTGGTTGTCCTTCAGCGCCTTGGCCTCGAACGCATCCACATCCTCCACGCGCGGCGCGGTGGCCGGGATGGTGTGCCAGGACATGTCGAGCAGCGCCGCCGAGATCAGCTCGGTCATGTCGTAGCCCTTGTTGAACATCTGCGACTTCTTGATCTTGTCCACCAGTGCCTGCGGCATCGGTGCACCGGTCTTGTAGTTCTTGGCGTAGTTGGCGAACACCTTCGGGTTCAAGGCCCAGTGCTCGTTGAACTGCGACGGGAACTCCACGAAATCGCGCGCGGTGTTGGCGCCGGACAGGCTCGGGTACTCGGTGTCGGCGAAGAAACCGTGCAGCGCGTGGCCGAACTCGTGGAACATCGTGGTCACGTCGTCGAACGACAGCAGCGCCGGCTGGCCCGGCGCCGGCTTGGTGAAGTTGGCGACGTTGAAGATCACGGGCTTCGTGCCGAGCAGCTTGGACTGCCCGACGAGGTTGCTCATCCACGCACCGCCCGACTTGTTGTCGCGCTTGAAGTAGTCGCAATAGAACAGGCCCAGCTCCGATCCGTCCTTGTCGTACACGGTGAACACGCGCACGTCGGGCTGCCACACCGGAATGTCGTGGCGTTCCTTGAAGGTCAGGCCGTAGAGCTGGTTGGCGGCGTAGAACACGCCGTTCTGCAGCACGTCGTTCAATTCGAAGTACGGCTTGATCTGGTCCGCGTCGAGGTCGTACTTCGCCTTGCGCACCTGCTCGGAATACATCTCCCAGTCCCAGGGCTCGAGCTGGAAGGTCGGCTTGCCGGCCTTGGCCTGGTCGGCGTCGATCACCTTCTGGATGTCGGCAGCCTCGGCCCTCGCGCGGTCGGTCGCGGGCTCGACGAGCTGGTCGAGGAAGTTCATCACGCGCGTCGGTGTCTTCGCCATCTGGTCGGCGGTCTTCCACGCCGCGTAGTCATCGAAGCCGAGCAGTCTGGCCTTCTGCGCGCGGATCTGCGCGATCTGGGTGATGGTGTCGCGGGTGTCGTTGGCATCGCCCCTCTCGGCGCGGGTCCAGGCGTTCTCGAACAACTGGTGGCGCGTGTCGCGATCGGTGAGCGAACCCAGAGCAGGTTGCTGCGTGGTGTTCTGCAGCGGCACCACCCATTTGTTTTCCAGCTTGCGGTCCTTGGCTGCCTGCGCGGCGGCGGCGATGTCCTCATCCGACATGCCGGCCAGCTTGGCCTTGTCGTCCACCACCAGCGCGCCGGCCTTGGCCGCGGCCAGCAGCTTGTTCTGGAACTGCGCGGAAAGCGAGGCTTCCTGCTGGTTGAACTGCTTCAGCTGGGCCTTGTCGGCGTCGGAGAGCTTGGCGCCGTTGAGCACGAACTCCTTGTAATCCCATTCCAGCAGCCGCTGCGCTTCCGGATCGAGCTTCAGCGAATCGCGCTTGTCGTAAAGCGTCTGGATGCGCGCGAACAGCTTGGGATTGAGGAAGATCGCATCCTGGTGCGCGGACAGTTTCGGCGCTTCGGTTTCCTGCACCTTCTGCAGCGTGTTGTCGGTATTGGCGCCGGCGACCGCGAAGAACGCGTTCGTCACGCGGTAGAGCATCTGCCCGCTCTTCTCCATCGCCACGATGGTGTTGTCGAAGGTCGGGGCGTCGGGTTGGTCGGCGATCTTCTCGATCTCCGCTTCCTGCTGGCGCATGCCTTCCTCGATGGCCGGCTGGTAGTCGGCATCCTTGATCTTGTCGAACGGCGGCGCCTGGAACGGCAACGTGCTGGTTGCGTAGAACGGGTTGCTCTTGATGTCGGCAGGCGCGGCAGCGGTGGCGACAGTGCCGGCTTTTGCGGGCGCGGCTGTGGAAGCCGAAGAAGCCGGCGTCGAAGCGGAGCCGGAAGGCTGCGAACACGCGCTCAAGGCCACCGGACCTGCGAGCAGCACGCAGCAGGCGAAGGCGAGCGGGCGGAAACGGAATTGGGACATGATGATTCCTCTGTGACCAGCGAGTTTCGACGGTACTAGGCAGCGCGCACGTCGCGCAGTTTCCAGTGGTGCCCGATCAGCAGATCGAGGCGGTGGCGCAGGATCGAATGGGGCAGCGAGGTGACGACCTCGACGTTGGCATGCAGATCGTCCTGGTGCGCGCTGACGTTCGCGGCGGGATCGACCGGCGCCAGCGATTCGTCCACTTCGTCCGGATCGGGTTGCCGCGCACGCCAGCGCTGGAACAGCACGTTGGTCTGCAGCGCCGATTGCAAAGCTTCGGCGAAGGACTGCGGACTCGATCCGCCGAAGGCGAGTTCCGGATCGGAACCGTGCGCGTTGCCGAGGTTGTCGATGGTCAGGTAATAGCGCTGGGCGCCCATTTGTGCTCCTGATGAGCGGTTTGAGGGTTCAGGTAAACGACAAGATGATGCCGCGAATGCGCCCGCGGTGCCATCCCGTGCCGCAAGTCATGGGTGGGCGCGCAGCGCGCGTACCGCGTCCTGCAATGCGCCGGCGCGGGCGGCCGCGGCGGGATCGCTGTCGTGCCCAAGCACGCCGAGGCAGCGCGCGGGCAGCAGGCGACGCAGGGTTTCGATGTTGTCGTCGAAGCGATCCATCGCCGGATCGATGGCATTGCCGATCCAGCCAAGCAGTTCGCAGCCTTCGTCCAGGATCGCGCGCGCCGACAGTCGCGCGTGGTTGATGCAGCCCAACCGCAGGCCGACCACGAGGACCACCGGGAGGTTCAGGCGCCGCGGGATGTCTGCGGCTTCCAGCGAGTCCGACAGCGGCACCATCCAGCCACCCACGCCTTCGACCACGATGACGTCTGCTCGCGCGGCGAGATGCGCATACGCGGATTCGACTTTCTGGAATTCGACCTGCACCCTCGCATGCATCGCAGCGAGGTGCGGCGCGATCGCGGGCTCGAAGGCGTAAGGATTGCACGTCTCGTATCCGGGTTGCGGATCGCTGGCGGCGATCAGGGCCAGCGCGTCTTCGTTGCGCAGGCCTTCACGGGTAAGTGCGCAGCCGCTGGCGACCGGTTTCATGCCGCTGGCGCGCGCGCCGTCAGCACGGAGCGCGTGCAGCAGGGTGCAGGAAACGAAAGTCTTGCCGACGCCGGTGTCGGTGCCGGCGATAAAGACGCCGCGCGCCATCATGCTGCGGGCCTGATGAGCGACAGTCGTCGCTGCAGGTTTCGACGGCGGAAAATGCTGGCCACGGCAATCAGCCAGTACGCGAACCCGGGCAAGGCATCCAGCCAGCTCGGCGTGTCGGGCAGGAGCGTTGCAGCGAGCACAGCGGAGAACGCCCCGATGCCCGCCTGGACCGCCCACCGCGCCACGCCCGATCGCGTCACCGCGATTTCGGCGGCATCGAGCGAGAGCTCATCGCGCAGACGGAGCGCATACAGGTAGAACAGCAGGATCACCGCCGACATGCTGGCATAGGCAATGCCGAAGATCTCATACATCTTCCGCCAGTCGCGGGGCGATCGTGAGGACGCCGAATCGCTGCCCAGCGAGATGACCGCGTTGAACATCATGTGCAACGGATAGACGTAGATCAGCACCAGAAATACCAGCAGCAGGCTGAGCACCACGCTGCGCCCATCCTCGATACCGTAGTGCCGGTACCAGGTGTAGTGCGCATACCAGAACAGGCAGAGCAGTGCGAAACTGGCCGCATAGCCGGGCAGGCCGGTCAGTGCGTGCATCAATTCGCCCACGCTGTTCGGCACATGTCCGCCGCCGATCATCAGCAACGTCACCGCGAACGCGAACGCCGCGTCGGTGAACGCCTCGATGCGCGTGTTCTCTCCGCCGCGGTAGCGGAAGCCGTAACGGTCGGTGGCCGGTCGATGTCCCATGCGCGCTCCCCGGCGCGCAGTATGCCAGCGGAGCCGAGGCGTACAATCGCGATTCCCGGACGGAAGAAGAGACGATGTTCGCAGCCCGACCGATCGCGGTCTCCAGCAAACCCGAAGCCTATGCCGAACTCTTGCAGCAGGTGCGTGGCCTGCTGCACGGCGAAACCAACCTGATCGCCAACGCCGCCAATTTCGCCGCGCTGGTCTGGCACGCACTGCCGGATCTCAACTGGTGCGGGTTTTACCTGTACGACGGCAAGGAACTGGTGGTCGGTCCCTTCCAGGGCAAACCGGCCTGCGTGCGCATCGCGCTGGGGCGTGGCGTCTGCGGAACGGCAGCGCAAACGCGCAGCACGCAAGTCGTGCAAGACGTCAATGCATTCGCCGATCACATCGCCTGCGACGCTGCTTCGCAATCAGAAATCGTGGTGCCGCTGCTCCGGCGCGGCGGCTCGCTGCTCGGGGTGTGGGATGTCGATTCGCCGAGATTGGCGCGCTTCGACGACGAAGACCGTGCCGGCATGGAAATGCTCTGCGCGGTGTTCATGGAGTCGGTGGATTGATCCCACTCCTGATGGGAGGGGGCTATGTCACCGCACTACCGCGTAATCGCGCGCGTTCGCGCTCCACTCCGGTGCGTTGCGGATCGCCGGCAGCACGTCTCCGGGTTCGGCGGCCACCGACCACATCGCCGCGTGCTCGGGATTCATGAAGCGCTCTTCGATCATGCGTTCGAGAAAGGCTTGCAGCGCGTCGTAGTAGCCGCGCGTGTTCAAGAGCACGATCGGCTTGAAGTAGAGGCCGAGCCGCTTCAGCGTGATCGCCTCGAACAATTCCTCCAGTGTGCCGCAGCCGCCGGGCAGCGCGACTACCGCGTCGGAATCCGCCAGCAGGCGGTGCTTGCGCTCGCGCATGTCCTCGACCAGCTCGAGCCGCGTCAGTCCCGGATGGCCCCACTCCAGGTCGGCCATGAACTTCGGCAGCACGCCGATCACCTGGCCGCCATTCGACAGCGCGCCGTCCGCCACCGCGCCCATCGAACCGGCCGAACCGCCGCCGTACACGACCGTGCACTGCGCGTCGGCCAGCAATTCGCCCAGCCGGAACGCGGCATCGCGATAGACCGGATCGGTTTGCCTGCTTGAAGCGGCGTAGACGCAGATGCGCATGGAAACCTCGGTGTGATCTATCGAGTATAGCCAGCCAGCATTTCGCGAAAACGAAAACGCCGGCACAAGGCCGGCGCTTCGCTGATGTCATGGATGAATTACCGCTTCATCGAATTGAAGAACTCGTCGTTGGTCTTGGTGTTCTTCATCTTGTCGAGCATGAACTCGATCGCGGCCAGCTCGTCCATCGGGTGCAGCAGCTTGCGCAGGATCCAGATCTTGGCCAGCAGGTCGGGCGCGATCAGCAGTTCCTCACGGCGGGTGCCGGAGCGGTTGATGTTGATGGCCGGATACACGCGCTTCTCGGAGATGCGGCGATCCAGGTGAACCTCGGAGTTGCCGGTGCCCTTGAATTCCTCGTAGATCACCTCGTCCATCTTGCTGCCGGTGTCGATCAAGGCCGTGGCGAGGATGGTCAGCGAGCCGCCTTCCTCGACGTTGCGCGCGGCGCCGAAGAAGCGCTTCGGGCGCTGCAGCGCATTGGCGTCCACGCCGCCGGTCAGCACCTTGCCGGAGCTCGGCACCACGGTGTTGTAGGCGCGCGCCAGGCGGGTGATGGAATCGAGCAGGATCACCACGTCGCGCTTGTGTTCGACCAGGCGCTTGGCGCGCTCGATCACCATCTCGGCGACCTGCACGTGGCGGACCGCCGGCTCGTCGAAGGTGGAAGAAACCACTTCCGCCTTGACGCTGCGCTGCATCTCGGTGACTTCTTCGGGGCGCTCGTCGATCAGCAGGATCATCAGGTGCACGTCCGGATGGTTGTGCACGATCGCCTGCGCGACGTTCTGCAGCATCATGGTCTTGCCGGCTTTCGGTTGCGACACGATCAAGCCGCGCTGGCCCTTGCCGATCGGTGCGATCAGGTCGAGGATGCGGCCGGTGATGTCCTCGCTCGAACCGTTGCCGCGCTCGAGATGGAACGCCTTGCGCGGGAACAGCGGCGTCAGGTTCTCGAACAGCAGCTTGTTCTTGGAGGCTTCCGGCGGATCGTTGTTGATCGTCTCGACCCGCAGCAGCGCGAAGTAGCGCTCGCCGTCCTTCGGGTGCCGCACGTGGCCGGTGAGGTAATCGCCGGTGCGCAGGTTGAAGCGGCGGATCTGCGAAGGCGAGACGTAGATGTCGTCCGGACCGGCCAGATACGACTCGTCGGCCGAGCGCAGGAAACCGAAACCGTCCTGCAGGATTTCCAGCACGCCTTCGGCCCAGATGCCGCCGCCGCTGCGCGCGTGCGCCTTCAGGATCGCGAAGATCACGTCCTGCTTGCGGGCGCGGGCGACGCCTTCCTGGATACCGAGTTCCTCGGCCAGCGCCAACAGTTGCGGCGCGTTCTTGCGTTTTAGTTCGTTGATGTTGATCAGGCGATTGGGGTCACCGGCTTCGCCTTCGTCGCCGCTGTCCTGCGGCAAGCCGTTGCCGCGGGCATCGTTGCGCTGGCCGCGGTCGTGGCGACCACGTCGGCGCCGCCCGCGGTCGGGGCGCCCGCCGCCGTTTTCACGGCCTTGCGGTGCGTCATTGCGTTCGGAGGTTTCGGCAGGGGTTTCGTTGGCGGACGCGCGCGCGTCATCGCCGGAGGAGGTGTTTTGGGTATCGGACACGGGGTTCGCCTCGGGGGCGCCGTTGGGAAACGAGAAAAGGAATGGGGAAAGGGGATCGCGGGGCCTTTCGGCCCGCGGGGCTGCCGTGAATTCTGTCAGCCCCTGTCGCGAAGGCCGGCGCGCAAGCGCTGCCGACGGGATCAATCTAGCATCGGAAGTGGGGAACCACAAGCGCAATCGCAAGCCGGGATGCGATCGCGAAATCCGGGCGGGCCGCGTCGCCCTTCGCCGCACATCGATTCAAAGGTCTTTCAATGAAGCGGATCAACCGGTCCGAGCGGACTGCGTGGAGATGGTTTTTTCGATCAACTGGGTCAGCTGCCCCTTGCTGACCGCGCCGATCTGGGTGGCCTCGACCTTGCCGCCCTTGAAGATCATCAGCGTCGGGATGCCGCGGATGCCGTAGGCGCGTGGGGTCCTCTGGTTCTGGTCGGTATTGATTTTGGCGATCTTCAGCTTGCCCTCGTAGGACTGCGCGATGTCATCCAGAATCGGCGCGATGGCCTTGCACGGCCCGCACCACTCGGCCCAGAAATCCACCAGCACCGGTGTCTCCGACTGCAACACCTGGGCGTCGAAGTCGTCGTCGCTGACGTGGGTGACGTGTTCGCTCATCGGAAGATCCTGCGGCCCGAACGGGGAAAGTGCATAACTATGGGGCCGCGGCGGCCGATTGCAAGAGCCGGCGCAGCGGCCGCGGTTCGGCTAGACTCCCGAAGTTAACCCGCGCCGCGATCACGCGCCGCGATCACTTGCGCGGGTCGCCGCACGCCCTCACCTGTTTCTGCGATCACCCGGGTCGTACCAGGCCGAAGCGGTTGTCGAAACCGGGCTTCGGAAAAACCAGAGCATGGCAGAACACGTCCTCACCGAAACCTTCTTCGAGCAATTCGACCTGCACCCGCATCTCTCGCGCGGGTTGGCGGATTGCGGCTTCACGCGTTGCACGCCGATCCAGGCGCTGACCCTGCCGGTCGCGCTGGAGGGACGCGATGTCGCCGGCCAGGCGCAAACCGGCACCGGCAAGACCTGCGCGTTCCTGGTCGCGGTGTTCAATCGCCTGTTGACGCAGCCGGCGGCGCCGGAGCGGCGCGACAACGATCCGCGCGCGTTGATCATCGCGCCCACGCGCGAACTGGCGATCCAGATCGACAAGGACTCGCGCGCGATCGGGCGGCACACGGGGCTGCGCACGGCGCTGATCTACGGCGGCGTGGATTACGACAAGCAGCGGCAGCAACTGCACGATGGCTGCGACGTGATCATCGCCACGCCGGGCCGCTTGCTGGATTACTACAAGCAGCACGTGTTTTCGTTCCGCGCGGTCGAGGCGTTCGTGATCGACGAGGCCGACCGCATGTTCGACCTCGGCTTCATCAAGGACGTGCGTTACCTGCTGCGCCGGCTGCCGCCGCGCGAGCAGCGCCAGTGCCTGCTGTTCTCCGCGACGCTGAGTTACCGCGTGCTCGAACTGGCGTACGAGCACATGAACCAGCCGCAGAAGATGACCGTGGAAACCGAGAGCGTCACCGCAGACCGCGTGCGCCAGCAGGTGTTCTTCCCGTCGAAGGAAGAAAAGATCCCGCTGCTGCTGAACCTGCTGGAACGCACCGATCCGACGCGCAGCATCGTGTTCGTGAACACCAAGGCGGCCGCCGAGCGCGTGACCCAGCGACTGTCGCGGCACGGATACGTGGTCGGCGCGCTGTCGGGCGACGTGCCGCAGAAGAAGCGCCAGCGCCTGCTGGAACGCTTCCAGAAGGGCGAAGTGCAGTTGCTGGTCGCGACCGACGTGGCCGCGCGCGGACTGCACATCCCCGACGTCAGCCACGTGTTCAACTACGACCTGCCACAGGACGGCGAGGACTACGTGCACCGCATCGGCCGCACCGCGCGGCTGGGCGCGGAGGGCGATGCGATCAGCTTCGCCTGCGACCTGTACGCGATGAGCCTGCCCGACATCGAGCAGTACATCGGACAGAAGATCCCGGTGCGCAGCATCGATTCAGAGTTGCTGGTCGTTCCGAAGCCGCGCGGCAAGGCGCAACAAGCCGCGCATGAAACCGGGGACAACGAGGAAGATGCTGCGGTTGCGGCCGGCGCTCCGGAAGCGACGCCGGATTCGCCGCGGCGCAAACGTCGCCGGCGCAAGCCGCAGCCGCGTTCCGCCTCTTCGCGATCCTGAGGCTTGAGGCTCGCACGCGCCGATCGTTATTCTGCGCGTGGATTCCTGCACCGGCTGCGCGCGTGATCCACTTCGACTCCGTCAGCAAGCGCTACGACAACGGCTTCGACGCGCTGAGCGGGCTGTCTTTCCGGCTGGGCGCGGGCGAGATGGCGTTCGTGACCGGGCATTCGGGAGCCGGGAAAAGCACGCTGCTGAAATTGATCGCGCTGATCGAGCGTCCGAGCCACGGCACGATCCACGTGGGCGGCTACGACTTGCGCAAGGTGCGCGGACGGGGCGTCGCGCGGCTGCGGCGCGGCATCGGCATGGTGTTCCAGGATCATCGCCTGCTGATGGATCGCAGCGTGGCGGCCAACGTGGAACTGCCGCTGGTGATCGCCGGCGTACCGAGGGACGAGCGCGCGCGGCGCGTGCGCGCGGCGCTGGACAAGGTCGGCCTGCTCGCCCACGAGAAGCAGCCGCCGATCCATCTCTCCACCGGCGAACAGCAGCGCGTGGGCATTGCGCGCGCGATCGTGGCGAAGCCTTCGCTGATCATTGCCGACGAACCGACCGGCAACCTCGATCCGCAGCTGTCGTTCGACATCATGCGGTTGTTCGTGCAGTTCTGCGAGCTCGGTGCGACCGTGGTGGTCGCCAGTCACGACCTTCCGCTGCTGAAGCGCCTCAGGAAACGCACGCTGGTGCTGGACCATGGCAAGCTGGTCGCGGACGTACCGGTCGAGGAAATCGCATGAACGCGGCGGAAGGAAAAATCTCCGCACCGTCGCGCGTGCGCCGTCGTTCCCGCCTGCTCGTATGGCGCGAACAGCACGCGTGGTGCTGCAGGGCGAGCCTGCGCGCGCTGTTCGCGCGGCCTTTCGGCACCGCGCTCACGGTGCTGGTCCTGGGTTTCGCGTTGACGCTGCCGCTGGCGTTCTACCTGCTGCTCGCCAATGTGCAGCGGCTGGGCGGCGCATTGGGGCAGTCGCAGTCGATCAGCGTATTCCTGAAGAGCGGGGCGAATGGACAGGCGGCGGAGTCCATGGCAAAGCAGCTACGAGCAAAACCGGGCGTCATGCAGGTGACGGTCGAGACGCCATCGCAAGGCTTGTCGGAACTCGGCGCCGTGGAAGGCTTCGGCGAAGCCCTGCACGCGCTGCCGGACAATCCGTTGCCCTACGCGCTGCTGGTGCAGCCGGAGAGCGGATCGACGCGGGTGCAGATCGAAGCGCTGGTGGCGGACATGCGCGCTTCACCGGCCGTCGACCTGGTGCAGGACAACGGAGCGTGGCGCGCGCGCCTGGATGCGCTGATCGCGCTGGGGCGCCGCGTCACCGCGCTGCTGGCGGCCCTGCTCGCCCTCGCCGCGCTCGGCGTGGTCGGGAATACGGTCCGCCTGGATATTCGTTCGCGCGCGGATGAAATCGCGGTGCAGCGCCTGGTCGGCGCCGGCACGGCCTTCGTGCGCAGGCCCTATCTCTATGAGGGAATCTGGTACGGCCTCGCGGCGGGCCTGATCGCCGTGGCGCTCTTGCTGGCGCTGGAAGCGGGCCTCGCGGCGCCGGTCCGGGCGTTGAGCGAAAGTTATGGGCAGCGGATCGCGTTCGGCGGACTGCCTGCGGCTGTGTTGATGCTGGTACCGTTGCTCGCTGCCCTGCTGGGCTGGCTCGGTGCCTTTCTTGCTAGTACACGCTACCTGTTCCGCAGCGAAATCCGATGACCAACATCACCCGCCATATTTCCAGCGACAACCCGCGCGTGATGGTGGTGGACGGGTCCAAGGTCGCGCGCAAGCTCATCGCGCAACTGCTGGAGAAGGAGCTGCCCGGTGTCACGGTGCTGGCCTGCGAAACGGGCGCGGATGCGCAACGCGAATTGCAGACCGGCGTGATCGACCTGGTCACCACCGCGTTGCGCCTGCCCGACATGGATGGCATGGAGCTGGCGCACTACGTGCGCGAGCAGGCGCCGCAGGCGTACATACCGATCGTCGCCGTGTCGGGCGACGTGCAGGAGCGGCTGGTCAACCGCGAGATCAGCGGCGACATCACCGACTATTTCGACAAGGCACAGGGGATCAGCGCGCTGGCGGAATTCATCCGCGGCTACGTGCGGCCGGAACCCAAGGGCGCCGGCGACGTGCTGTACGTGGAGGACAGCAGGGTGGTCGCGCTGGCAACGCGCCGCATGCTGGAGAAATACGGATTGACCATCACCCACGTGATCAGTGCCGAGGATGCCGTGGCATTGCTGGACGGCGCGCAGGCACGCGGCGAAACCGGCGCAGACCTGGTGTTGACCGACGTCAACCTGAAGGGCGAACTCTCTGGCGGCGACCTGCTGGCGCGCATCCGCGGACACTACGGCTACGGCAAGGGTGCATTGCCGGTGCTGGTGATGACCGGCGACGACAATCCGAAAAACCAGGCGCAACTGCTGAAGGACGGTGCCAACGACCTGGTTCAGAAGCCGATCGAGGAACGCCTGCTCGTCACCAAACTCCTCTTCCAGTTGCGCGTGGCGCAGCGGCTGCGCGGACAGAATGCGTGAGCGTTTTATGCCTGAGCAGGGCCAAATCGCGACCGACTCGCGCCTGAAGCTGGAACCCTCGTGGAAGGCGCGCGTGTGGGATCATTTCGATCGGCCCGAGATGGCCGCGCTGCGCCAATTCCTGCTGGAGCGGAAACAGGCGCGCGCGCGCATCTATCCACCCGGCCCGCGCATCTTCACCGCGCTGGACACCACGCCGTTCGACCAGGTCAAGGTAGTGATCCTCGGCCAGGATCCGTATCACGGGCCGGGCCAGGCGCATGGCTTGTGTTTTTCTGTCCTGCCGGGCGTGCCGGTGCCGCCGTCGCTGGCCAACATCTTCTCCGAGATCGAGCGCGACCTTTCCATCCCGCGCCCCGACCACGGATGCCTGATCCCCTGGGCGCGGCGCGGCGTGTTGTTGTTGAACTCGGTGCTGACCGTCGAAGCGGGGCATCCCGGTTCGCACCAGGGCAAGGGATGGGAGGGTTTCACCGACCGGGTGATCGATGAGTTGAACCGCGGCCGCGAGGGGCTGGTCTTTCTGCTGTGGGGTTCCTACGCTCAGGCGAAGGGCCGGCTGATCGACCGCGACAGGCATCTGGTCCTGCAGGCGCCGCATCCCTCCCCCTTGTCGGCGCACCGCGGTTTCCTGGGCTGCGGGCACTTTTCCGCCGCCAATCGCTACCTGGAGGGCGAGGGGCAGTCTCCCGTGGATTGGAGCCTGCCTGCCAGGGCCAGTCTTGACCTGTCCTGACGATCTTGTCTTTCCTGTACGAATCGGTATAATTATTCGCATTCGACGGGCCGGGTGTTGAACCCTTGGCTCCATTCGGCGCACCAAGCAGGGAGAGGGAGCGCCGCACAAACATTCCGGAGGGCAAATGTCCGAAGCTTTGGTGACCAGCAATCTGCCGATCCCCGGCGTGGTCGGCAGCTTGGACGCGTATATCGGGGCGGTACACCGGATTCCGGTTTTGAGCGCCCAGGAAGAACATGAGTTGGCCGTGCGCTACCGTGACGAGGAGGACCTCGAGGCAGCGCGGAAGCTGGTGATGTCGCACCTGCGTTTCGTTGTCCACGTGGCGCGCGGCTACAGCGGCTATGGTCTGCAGATGGGCGACCTCGTCCAGGAAGGCAACATCGGCCTGATGAAGGCGGTCAAGCGTTTCGATCCGGACCAGGGCGTGCGCCTGGTCAGCTTCGCGGTGCACTGGATCCGCGCCGAGATGCATGAGTTCATCCTGCGCAACTGGCGTATCGTCAAGGTCGCCACCACCAAGGCGCAGCGCAAGCTGTTCTTCAACCTGCGCAAGAGCAAGAAGCGCCTGGGCTGGCTGAATGCCGAGGAAGTCCGCACCGTGGCGAAGGATCTGGGCGTGCCGGAGGCGACCGTGCGCGAAATGGAATCACGCCTCTCCGGCCGCGACATCGGTTTCGACGCGCCGACCGATGAGGACGACGATGCACCGCCCGCACCGGTCGCCTATCTCGAAGACCACGGCGCCGACCCGTATCTGTCGGTCGCCGACGCCGACGAGGAAGCCGACCACCTCGGCACGCTCGAGCGTGCGATGGACAAGCTGGACGAACGCACCAAGGACATCATCCGCCGTCGCTGGCTGGCCGAGGACAAGGCGACGCTGCAGGAACTGGCCGATGATTACGGCATTTCCGCCGAGCGCATCCGGCAGCTCGAGTCCAACGCGATGAAGAAGATGCGGATGGTCTTCGAGGCTTGAGGATGAAAGTCGAAAATCGGGACTGGCAAACCGGAGAGCCGCGGAAACGCGGCTCTTTTTTTTCAACTTCCGGCTGTCGACTCTTCAGTATACGTCCACCGGATCGACGTCCACCGACCAACGCAGTCCGCGTGGGTGCGGCAGCTCGTGCAACCGCGGCAGCCACGTCGCGAGCGCGTGGCGCAATGGCGGCCGCTGCGCGGATTCGATCCACAACTGCGCGCGATGGCGGCTGGCGCGCAGCGGCATTGGTGCCGGCACCGGGCCGTTGAGCCGTACGGTGTCGTCCACCGCGAACGCTGCGCGCGCGTCGTCCAGGAACGAATCAAGCGCTGCGCGATCCTTCGCTTCGGCCCGCAACAGCGCGAGGTGCGAAGAGGGCGGCAGCTCCGATGCACGGCGTTCGTCCAGCAGTTCAGCCGCCGCGGCCGGGTAACCGCCGCGCAACAGCGTCGTCAGCAAGGGATGTTCCGGTTCGTGCGTCTGCAGCCAGACTTCGCCGGGTTTTTCCGCGCGTCCCGCGCGCCCCGCGACCTGCACGACCAGTTGCGCGAGTTTTTCCCCGGCGTGGAAATCGACGCTGTGCAGGCCTTCGTCCACGCCGACGATCGCCACGGTGGTGAGGTTGGGCAGGTCGTGGCCCTTGGCGAGCATCTGCGTGCCGACCAGGATCGCTGGCCGGCCATCGGAAAGTTTGTCGAGCAACTTTTCGAACGAATCGCGTCGGCGCGTGCTTTCGCGATCGATGCGCAGCACCGGAATCCGCGGATAGCGTGCCTGCAGCGCTTCCTCCAGGCGTTCGGTGCCGTGTCCCTGCGGAGCCAATGCTTGCGTGCCGCAATTCGGGCAGTGCTGCGGCCACGCTTGCGTGTAGCCGCAGTGGTGGCACATCAGTCGCGCATGGAGACGGTGCACGGTGAGCGGCCGTTCGCAGCGCGGACAGGCCGCGTGCCAACCGCAGGCGTGGCACAGGAGAGCAGGTGCGTAACCGCGGCGATTCCTGAACACCAGCGCCTGTTCGCCGCGCGCGATGCAATGGTCCAGCGCCTGCAGCAACGCGGGCGACATGCCGTGCTGCAATTTCAGACCGCGCAGATCCAGTACGTGCACCGGAGAAGCCGGCCGCGCGTGCAGTCGCGAACGCAGCCGCACGCGCGCATAGCGACCGGCTTGCACGTTGGCGAGTGTTTCCAGCGATGGCGTAGCCGAGCCGGTGATGATCGGGATCTCCAAAGCCTGCGCGCGCATCAGCGCGAAGTCGCGCGCGTGGTAACGGAAGCCGCCGTCCTGTTGCTTGTACGAGCTGTCGTGTTCTTCGTCGATCACGATCAAGCCAGCTTTCGGCAGCGGCGCGAACGCCGCCGAGCGCGTCCCCAGCACGATCGCCGCTTCGCCGCGCAAGGCGGCGATCCATGCGCGGGCACGATCGCCCTCGGCGAGATTGGAATGCAACACGGCGATCGGTGCATCGAAGCGCGCACGCAGGCGGCGCAACATCTGCGGGATCAAGCCGATCTCCGGCACCAATACCAGGCTTTGCCTGCCATTGCGCAGCGCGCTATCGATCAGCTCCAGATAGACTTCGGTCTTGCCGCTGCCGGTGACGCCTTCCAGCAACCAGGGCCGGAAACCATCACCCGCCTTGAGGATTTGCTCCAGCGCGCCGCGCTGTTCTTGCGTCAACGCGGCCGCGCGCGGCTTGCCGCGCCAGGCCGATCGTGCGGGCGGGTCGGCTGTTTCGATCAAGCCGGCCTCGCGCAAACGCCGCGCCGTCGCGCGCCAGTTCGGCAGCAACGCATCCAGTTCGCCAGCGCGCAAGGATGTTTCGATGAGCGCGGCGAGCAGCGCCAGCGACGCACCGCGCCGGCTGCGGGCATCCAGCGCGCTCCGGCCGGCGACGGTCAGCGACCAAGCTTCGTCGTCGTCGCGCGGAAACGGCTTGTCGTCGCGCAAGCGTCCCGGCAGCGCACCGAATAGTACTTCGCCGATCGCACCGCACCAGTAGTCCGCCGCGCGCAACAGGCTGTCGAAAAGTTCGCGCGTGAAGAGTGGCTCCGCGTCCAGCACGCGCCGCACGGGTTTCAATCGTTCGCGCGCCAAGTCCGATTGCGCGGTGGTCGCGATTGCGATTCCCACGCGATGCGAACGTCCCAACGGCACTTCGACACGTGCGCCCGGCTGCGGCACCGATTGGCCTCCGGGCAATAAATAGTCGAACGTGCGCGGCAGTGGAACCGGCAACGCCACGCGCAGGATCGCCTGCACGCCGTTCACGTGTCGTCCGTCGCGCGCGACTTGCGCGCACTTGTTTGCACGAATGGCAGAAAGGCAGTGCAAGTTGCCGCCCGCGCGAAATTTTCACGCTTATCCACAATCCGTGTGGATAACGCTGTGGAAGCGTGTGGGCACAAGGTTGCGGAATGGGCGCCCGCGCGAGCCCCGCGACGCCTTGGCGAAATTTTCACCAGCTGCAAATTGCGCTTCGCGATCAATCAGATAGTGTTTCAGTAGGGAGCAGATCCGCCGGTACCGAGGGCTTCGAACCGCCCGATGTGGCCGGGGTTTGACGCTGTGCACAACCGTATCGCGGCAACCCGCGCCCCGCCTTCATTCCAGCGTCCGCAACAGGCTGCGCGAGGCATGTACACGGTCGGCGAAACGGGCACCGGCGGCCCGCATCCGCGGCGCGTGTTCGCGCAGATAGGCGTCGTATGACGCCCGGTCGCGCAGACGGTAGTGCACGCTGTAGGCGACCCGGCCGGGCGAGGACGCGTCCAGCCGTTCGTATATCTGCGCGCCCGCAAAGCCCGGCAATGCCAGCATTTCACGGACGTGTTCGCGCAACCACGCCAGATACTCGTTCGCGAGCGTCGGCTCCACGTCCAGGTCGACCACGTAGACGATCGCGTTCATGTGCGTGCCATGCTCAACACGAAGGCACAGCCGACGGCGACGCTCAGCAACACCGTATAGCAGATGCCAACGCACCAGTACTTCAGTGTGGTGAGTATCCAGCCCTGCATGTAGACGCGCTTCTGCATCAGATAGAGGTAAACGAACAGCCAGATCCATGCCGCGGCTGTCAGGAGATCGACGGGTACGTCGAGCCAGGCGGATGACGACAGGCCCTTCAGCGCCGCCAGTGCGAACAGCACCAGCAGCGACAGGAAGATGAAGGCGTGGCTGTGCAGCGCCACGATCAGGTGCTCCATGTAGAGCCTGCGCTTGAAGACGTAGAACACCTTCAGGATCACCGCGAAGAGCGGCAGCAGCACGAACATCGTCTGCGGCAGCAGCGAGAACACGCCCGCGAACATGCGCTGGCCCAGCTCACGCCGTTGTTGAGGGGTGCCGTTCTTCAAAGCCAGCACGTTGTCGTGCATGCGGATTTCGGCGGCGGCGAGCCATGCGTTGGCGAAACCAGGCAACCACGCGAGGTGCACCGGATGGTGCGCGGGATCCCAGATCGAATCGTTGATGTAGATGTCGTTGGACTTTTCTTCATCGGGGGTTTTTCCCTTGCCGGAGGAGGCGGCCGAGGCCGGGCCCGACGAGGCCTTGGCCGCGACGGGGGAAGGATCGTCGCCTCGAGGCTTGCCTCGCTCCTTGCGTTCGAGTTCCTTCAATCGCGCCGTGGCCGACCGCCGCACCCCCTTGCGCGCGACTTCCAGGCCGGCGCGCGCGACCTGCGGCAATGCCGGATTGGCCTCGTCCGCATCGAGCTTGCGCAGCATGCGTTGCTCCTGCGCGTTGACCTCGGCGACCGTATGCGCATCCGCGAACGCGCCGGACGAGGTTTGCACCTTGGGCGCGAAGTCGAGGCTGGCGAAGGAAACCTGCATCACGAAGAACGCGATCAGGCAGAGGAAGAACATCAGCCGGAATGGGGTCACGTAGCGCACGCGCCGGCCGGCGAAGTATTCGCGCGACAGGAATCCCGGCTTGAAATACAACGCGGGCAGCGTGCGTATCACGCGCGAATCGATGTTCAGCAGCGTGTCGAACACGTCGCCCAGCACGCCGGAGAGATGCCGGATCAGGCCTTTGACCGGCTGGCCGCACTGATAGCAGTACTCGCCATACAGCGGCGCGCCGCAATTGGCGCACTTTGCGCCGGGCGGGGGCGTTGCGGTTTGAGGTTCCATTACCATTCCCCGACAAGAACACTCGCAGCGAACATGATTCCAGCTTTCGATCGCGTGCGCTATGCGCGCGAAACCCGTGCAACCGTGAAACTGGCGCTGCCGCTCATCGCCGGCCAGTTGTCCTCGATCGGCATGAACTCGGTGGACGTGGTGCTGGCCGGCCATTACAACGCGCACACGCTCGCGGCAGTGGCGGTCGGCGCCAACGTCTGGCTGTTGGCGTTGGTGTGCGCAATCGGCGTGATGATGGCGTTGCCGCCGTCGGTGGCGCACCTGGATGGCGCCGGTGCGCGCGGCCAAGTCGGCCCGTTGTTTCGCCAGGCGCTGATGCTGGCCGGAACGCTCGGCGTGCTGCTCTGGTTCGGCGTGCGCCACGCGGGACCGCTGCTGTACGTGCTGGGCGTGGAAGGCGAACTGCTGCCGGACGTGCAGAAATTCCTGCGCGCCCTGAGCTGGGGCGCGCCGGCGGTGTGTTTTTATTTCAGCCTGCGCGGCTTGTCGGAGGGCATGAGCTGGACGCGGCCGACGATGTTCTTCGGCTTCACCGGCCTGTGCGCGCTGGTGCCGCTGGGCTACGTGTTGATTTATGGAAAGCTCGGGTTGCCTGCCCTGGGGGCGCAGGGCAGCGGCATCGCCAACGCGATCGTGTTGTGGCTACAGGTCGCCGCATTCGCGACCTACGTGCGGCTGTCGCCGCGGTATCGCCCGTTGCATCTGTTCGCGCGTTTCGAAAAGCCCGATCCGCGCGCGATCTTCGGGTTGCTCCGCATCGGCGTGCCCATGGGCGTGACCCTGCTGATGGAAGCGGGGATGTTCTCGATCGCGGCATTGCTGATCAGCCGCCTCGGCACCGTCGCCGTGGCCGCGCACCAGATCGCGATCAACGTCGCCTCGATCACTTTCATGGTGCCGCTGGGCTTGGCTCTGGCGATCACCATCCGGGTCGGCAATGCGGTCGGACGCAATGATCCGCACGGCGTGCGCTACGCAGGCTTCGGCGGGATCTCGCTGACGCTCGCGACCCAGTGCGTGGCTTCTGCGTTGATGCTCGGCATCCCGCACCTGATCGCGCGCCTCTACACCGATGCGTCGGCGGTGCTGGCGCTGGCCGCGCAACTGCTGATGTTGGCCGGTGCGTTCCAGTTCGCGGACGGAATCCAGGTCGCATCCAACGGCGCATTGCGCGGCCTGAAGGACACGCGCGTGCCGATGTTCATCACGGTGGTGGCGTATTGGGGCGTCGGCATGCCGATCGGCTATGTGCTGGCGTTCCACGCCGGCTGGCGCGCGCCGGGCATGTGGATCGGCTTGAGCGCGGGCCTGTACGCGGCGGCGATCCTGCTGTCCGCACGTTTTGCGCGGCTCGCCCGCAAGGAAAGCTGGAAACGCGCACCGTTGACGTCGTCGCCACCGTGACGCCGCGTCCGCGCTCGGCTACGCTGGCGGTTCGTTCACACCGCGCAACAGGCAGGCACCATGTCAACGCAACAATCCGGCGGTTTCTGGAACGGCCTGCGCGCCGTCGGCCGCGGCATCAACATCGCGCGGCTGGTGATCATCAACCTGATTTTTTTCGTCATCCTCGCGATCATCCTGGTCGCGATCGGACACGGCGTGCCGGAAGTCGGAGCCAACAGCGCGCTGGTGCTGAAGCCCGACGGGCAACTGGTCGAGCAATACAGCATCGACCCCGCGAGCCGCGCGCTGGCGCACATGTCCGGACAGGACACCGGCCAGGTACAGGTGCGCGACCTGGTCGCGGTGATCGACGCTGCCGCGCGCGATGGCAACATCAAGCGGATCCTCTTGGAACCGGACCAGTTGCAACCGCAGGCGTTCGGGGCGCTGGAGGAAGTCGGCGCGGCGCTGGACCGGTTCCGGGCCACCGGCAAGCAGGTGTACGTGTGGAGCGCCGGAATGGATCAGGGCCAGTACCTGCTGGCCGCGCACGCCGACAAGATCCTGCTCGACCCGCAGGGTGCTCTGCTGATCACGGGCCTCGCCAACTACCGCAGCTACTACAAGACGCTGCTGGACAAGCTCGGCGTGCAGGCGCACCTGTTCCGCGTCGGCCAGTTCAAGTCGGCCGCCGAACCCTTCATCCAGGACGCGCCGTCGCCCGCCTCGATCGAAGCGGACAAATACTGGATGGGCGGGTTGTGGGACACGTGGCTGGCCGAAGTCGGCAAGCTGCGCGGCATCGATGCGAACACGCTGCGCGCCGGCATCGACCAGTTTCCGCAGGAGATCCAGGCCGCCAACGGCGACACCTCGCAGCTCGCGTTGAAAATGCACCTGGTCGATGGCCTGGCCACGCGCGAGGACGTGGTCAAGCTGATGCAGAAGCTGGGCGCGCCCTCCGAAGACGGCAAGAGCTTCCGAGGCATCGACATGGACGGCTACCTGCCGCGCGCGCAGAAGCTGGACTTCGGCAAGCCGCAGGTCGCGGTGATCGTCGCCGAAGGCGACATAGTTTCCGGCAAGCAGCAGCCCGGTACCATCGGCGGCGAGTCGACCTCCGCGCTGATCCGCGCGGCACGCAATGACCGCAATGTGCGCGCAATCGTGCTGCGCGTGAATTCACCCGGCGGCGAAGTCTATGCCGCCGAGGAAATCCGACGCGAGGTGCAGCTCGCGCGCGAAGCGGGCAAGCCGGTGATCGTGTCGATGGGCGACGTAGCGGCCAGCGGCGGCTACTGGATCTCGATGAACGCCGATCGCATCCTGGCCGAGCCCGACACCATCACCGGCTCGATCGGCATCTTCGGCTTGTTCTTCACCGCCTCGGAC
>Ga0207707_10000104_pt1 | contig 83446 bp, 65 predicted proteins | sample KBSC83BmetaG_FD_184336 | JGI IMG/M metagenome (GOLD analysis project Ga0207707, IMG submission 184336) | Corn rhizosphere microbial communities from Kellogg Biological Station, Michigan, USA - KBS C8-3B metaG (SPAdes) (version 2) | ecosystem: Host-associated > Plants > Roots > Rhizosphere ... | reverse complement strand
GGGGCGAAAGGAAGCTCGGCCCTCACCGTGACCGTGACCGTGACCGTGCGGCCCGATCGGTTGCATCGTCAGCCGAACTCCCAGCGCCCTGAGCAGCGCGGCGGCACTCTTGAGCTCCGGATTCCCACGCAGACACAGCGCGTGGTACAGGGCCTGGGCATTCAACTCGATTTTCTCGAGGAGCCGCGACTCGACGATTCTCGAAGAGCCACGCCTGCGCGCGAGCCGACTGAGCGCGGCGACGAGCTCCTCCTGGTCGGCCTCCTCCATCACCACGTTGAGATAGGCGACGGCGAAGGGGTCGCGCACATTGGCGCCGGGCAGCTTCCTGCTCATCAGTCTCTCCCATCCTTGTCCGGTGCGAAGCTTGGAGGAAGCACCGGCCACCGCGCCAGAGGGCATTTGCAGGCAAATTGCCCAGAAATGCACTGGGGCGCCGCGGGATGCGTGCGCGGCGGCGGCAAGCGGTCAGCGGCGGCGGCGGCGAGCGGTGCGCTTCGTACGGACGAGTTTCTTTGCCGCGGGTTTCTTTGCCGCGGGTTTCTTTGCCGCGGGTTTCTTTGCCGCGGGTTTTTTCTTCGATGCGGCTTTCTTTGCCGACAGCGCCGCCTTCTTCATCGCGCGCTTCTTGCCGGTGCTCTGCGACGCCGTTTGCCGGGCGGGCGCCCGCTTCTTCCCAGCCGCCGGCTTCTTCGCCCCGGCCTTCGCACCCGGCGCGCCGGCCGAAGCAGGGGCATGGGGATCCTCGCCGCGCAACTGCTCCAGGATCCCGGGATTCTCCAGCGTCGAAACGTCCTGCGAGATCTCCTCGCCGCGCGCGATGGCTCGCAGCAGCCGCCGCATGATCTTCCCCGATCGGGTCTTGGGCAGGTTGTCTGCGAGCCGGATGTCGTCGGGCCGGGCGATGGCGCCCAGCTCCTGCGCCACCCACCGGCGCAGCTCCTCCACCAACGCGGAACTATCGCCGGTCGGCCGTTGGCCGCGGCACACGACGTAGGCGAACACCGACTCGCCCTTGATATCGTGCGGCCGGCCGACGACCGCCGCTTCGGCTACCTTCGGATGCGAGACGAGCGCCGATTCGATCTCCATCGTGCCGAGGCGGTGTCCGGCGACATTCAACACATCGTCGATACGGCCCATGATCCAGAAGTAGCCGTCCTTGTCGCGATGAGCGCTGTCACCGGCGACGTAGTAGCGGTTCTGGAACTTCTCCCAGTAGCCGGCCACGTAGCGCGGATTGTTGCGCCAGATGGTGCGCAACATGGCGGGCCAGGGCCGTTTGATGACCAGGTAGCCGCCCGCATCGGCACGCGTGACCGGCTTGCCGGCATCATCGACGATGTCGGCATCGATGCCCGGGAGCGGCAAGGTGCAGGAGCCGGGCTTGGTGGCGGTCACGCCGGGGACCGGCGAGATCATGATTGCGCCGGTCTCGGTCTGCCACCAGGTATCGACGATCGGGCAGCGCCCGCCGCCGATCACGCGCTGGTACCACATCCATGCTTCTGGGTTGATCGGCTCGCCGACGCTGCCCAGCAGGCGCAACCGCGACAGATCGTACTTCGCCGGCAGCTCGTCCCCGAGCTTCATCAGCGCGCGAATCGCCGTCGGGGCGGTGTAGAAAATCGAGACGCCGTGGGTCTGGCAGATCTTCCAGAAGCGTCCCCCGTCGGGGGTCATCGGGGCGCCCTCGTAGAGAACGACAGTCGCACCGGCGGCGAGCGGGCCGTACGCCACATAACTGTGGCCGGTGACCCAGCCGACGTCCGCCGTGCACCAGAAGACGTCGTCGTCGCGGAGGTCGAACACCCACTGGGTCGTCGTCTTGGCCCCCAGCAGGTAGCCGCCGCTGGAGTGTTGGATCCCCTTGGGCTTGCCGGTCGACCCGGACGTATATAAAAGATAAAGGGGATGCTCGGCGTCGACCCACTCGGGGTCGCAGACGGGCGCGTGCCCCTCGATGACCTCATGCCACCAGTGGTCACGCCCGTCCCTCATAGGCACCGGTTTGCCCGTGCGGCGGTACACGATGACGCTTTGTACGCTCGGGCAGCCGCCGGCGAGCGCTTTATCCGTCGCCGCCTTCAGCTCGACCGCGTTGCCGCCGCGCCAACCGCCGTCAGCGGTGATGACCAGCTTCGCTTCGGTGTCCTCGATCCGATCCTTGAGTGCGGGCGCCGAGAAACCTCCAAACACGACCGAGTGAATCGCGCCGATGCGGTTGCAGGCATGCATCGCAACCACGATCTCGGGAATCAGCGGCATGTAGATCACAACACGGTCGCCGCGCCTGACCCCCTGAGCGCGCAGAGCGTTCGCGAATCGGCACACTTCCGCGTGCAGCTCGCGGTAGCTCAAGCGTCGCGTATCGCCCGGCTCGCCCTCGAAGATGATGGCGGACTTGTGGCCGCGCTCGCTCAGGTGCACGTCCAGGCAGTTGAATGAGACGTTCAGGAGGCCGTCCGTGAACCAGCGATAATTCGGCGCCGAGGAGTCGTCCAGGACGACACTGAAGGGCTTGTGCCAGACGAGCTCGCGCCGTGCGAGCTCGGCCCAGAATCCCAGTGGATCCTCGGCCGCGTGTTTGCGCATCGCCTCCAGGTCGCGCGCTTTGACGCGGGCGTGGGCGGCAAACTGGCTTCCAGGCGGGAACCAGCGCTCCTCCAGCAGAGCGGACACGATATTTTTGTTCATGGGTGTCTGTGCCTTCGGTGCGACTGATCCGGCCCTGCTGAGCATACCTGAGTCGCTCGAGCCCCGTGATCGGCGCACTCACGGCGAAGACCCCGCGACCCGGACTGCGAGACCTTGGCACGGAACAGCGACTTGGCGTAGAAGGATCGCTGTCGAAACGGGTTGATCCGTCGTCCTGAAGTCGTTCAAGACACCGCTGCGCGCTGCACCGCTCCGGTCCACCGTTGCACCGGGCCGGTGGTTATGTGCTGTCGTGGCGCTGCTGTACCTCGCCGGCTGCGGGACGCAGGCCAACTCCACCACCGCCCCGTTGCTGCAGCGCTGTCTGCATGTCGCAGGACAGGGAGAGGCGGTCCTGACGATTGCCACTGCGCAGCCAGGGAGGTTGCTGGTCACGCTCCAGGAGCGCGGCCTGTCGGTCTCAGCCCACCTGGACGCCTCGGCAGAAGCCGCTTCGCCCGTAGCCCGGATCGGCACCATCGAACTGCTGGCGAACACTGCGGGGGCGCAGACACATACGCTGCACGTCCGTACCCAGGATGACCACGACCTGGCCGGCGAGGTCTGCGCGACCGCCGAGCTCGTCCCCGAATCCACGCGCCAGCGTCTGGAGGCGGAAAAAGCCTTCGCAGACGCTGCCCAGGCGGTCTACACGGAGAGCTGGGCAGCCGCCTTCGACGGCTATCTGGCCGCAGCGCGTCGCTACGACGAGCTTGGACTGCGGCGCCACGCCGCACGGGCGCGCCATGCGCTGGCGGAGCTGGCCTACCGCCGTTTCGACCGAAAGCGCGACAGCTATGCGCTCGCCAGCCTCGCACTGCAGGATTTTGGCAACGTGGACCCGGTCTACATCGGCGCGCTGGCCGCTCTGCAGGCCAAGGCGCTGATCGACCTGCCCGGCAGCAGTCCGAAGGCCCTGGAGCCTGAGATCCGCGAACGGCTCGAGGCCGCGCGGCGCTACGAGAGCGCGAGCTCCCTCGGAGCGCGCGAGTTGCTGCATCTGGATGTGGAGACGGGTTTTCTCGAATACAGTCTGGACAGGCAGGATCGAGCTGCCACGATCTTCGCCGACGTCGCGCGCCGTTGCCGCGCAGCCCGTGAGTGGGACTGCTACGGCACCGCGAGTCAGAATCTGGCGCTGTTCGCCGAAGAGCGCAGCAACTACGCGCTCGCACTCTCCACCTACGCGGATGCGCTGCACTCGCTGGACCCACAGCGCAACCCGAGGCTGGTGGCGGACATTCAGGACAACCTGGGCCACCTCCAGGGACAGGTAGGGCTGTTCAGCGCGAGCGAGCGCACTCATGCCGAGGCAATGCTCCAATACGCTCGTCTCGGGGATTGCCCGGGGTTTCGCCGCACGCTGGCTCGCGCGGGAAGCCTGCTGGTGCAGATCGGGACTCTCGGCGACGCCGAGCACGATCTGTCGGAGGCCGCCTCGCTCGACTGCACCGACCTGCTCGCCGGCGTTGCAACCTCCAGCCAGGTGCCTGCATTGCAGGCGACGAATCTGCGCCGCGACACGATTCTGCCGCGCGAGGCGGAGACCGACCGCCAGGAGCACGAGCGCCTGTGCCAGCATGCGATCGATGCCGCCTCGCTGGCCGAGGACAACCAGGTCGTCGTATTCAACGCGCTGCTGTCGCTCGGCGATGCCCTGCAGCTGGAGGGGGAGTCGACACGTGCCGAACGGTGCATCAACGCGGCCCACTCTTACGCATCGACGGCCCGCGCACGCATGCGATACGCCAACGCGCGCGGCTCGATATTCCTCGAGCAACGCAATGCCGGGGCAGCGCGTGCCTCGTTCGAGCAGACTCTGCGAATTGCCGACCAGGCCCGGATACCTTCCGGTAACGAACACCGGGGTGCGGCGCACCTGGGCATCGTGCGCTCGCAGCTGTTGACGGGAGACGGCGTCGCGGCCTTGGGCAGCGCCTATCAAGCTCTGCGGTCGAGCGTCGCCCGTGGCGACCTCGACCAGACGATCACCTCGCTACAACTGATCGCGAGCGCGTACCGAGCCACCGGGAAGAACGCCGACGCCGGACACGCCCTGCAGGTCGCGCTCGCCCTGAGCGAAGCCGTCCCCATCGATGAGCTGGATGGCGAGACCCGCGCCACCTACCTCGCAACCCAACACACGGTGTTCGCGGACCTCACCGATCTGTTCGCATCGCAGGCTGGCAACGACGAGCAGCTGTCATGGCAGGCGTTTGCGATCTCCGAGCGCGGGCGCGCGCGCAGCCTGCGATACGCCGAAACGCAGGAGACGCGCGATGCCGAGTCCTCCTTCGATGCTCCCCCGGCAGCAAGATATCAGCACCTGCTGCGTGACGTGGTCCGGCTCACGGGCGATGCGCAATCGGGCAGCAGTCTGATCGATGCGCTCGAACAGGCGGCGACGCGCGAGAGCGCACCCGCCGACGCGCCGGATCGAGAGCAGATACAACAGTCGCTGAAGCGGCTCGATGCAACGCTCGTGGAGTACGCCGTCGGCTCTCACAACATGCTGGCGTTCGTGCTCGACGCCGACGTGCTCAGCATCGTAGAGCTGGGCGACCGGTCCCAGATCAGCGCGGCAGTCGCACAGCTGCGCGACCGACTCCGCGATGCCGAGTCGCCCGCAGCCGCCGTCCGGGATGCAGCGCAACGGCTGGCGAGCCTGGTGCTGTGGCCCCTGCGCTCCAGGCTCTCCGGGCACCGGATCATCTTTGTCCCGGACGACTCGCTCCACACCGTGCCCTTTTCGGTTCTCCCGTGGTCGCCCGAGCAGGACGCGCCTCTGTTGGTCGAGCGTTCGGAAACGGTCGTGGCCCCCTCCGCCGTGTTCCTCACACGGGCCCGCCCGGCTACACGCTCCTCGGCGGGTGCGCCGCGCATCGTGGCGATCGGCGACCCGGTATTCCGTCTTTCCGAGTGGCAGCGCGAGTGCCTCCATGAGGCGCAGACGCCTGCGGCGGAGGGGCGGTCGAGCGCCTCCTCAAAAACCGATCGCGCGGCTTCCGACTGGACGGAGTATCTGCCTCGATTGCCGGGCACCCGCGACGAGGTGTCGGAGCTTGCAAAGCTCGCAAGGCAGTCGCAACCCTCGAGTCATGTAGAAATCCTGATGGGATGCGCGGCGGTGGCGAGCGCGTTGCGGTCAGCGGCAAACACGGGGGTCGACCTGCTGCACATTGCCACTCATGCCCGCGTCGACGCCGAGCGCCCTCGGTTGTCGGCGTTGGCGTTGACTCCGGACACGGCAACGAACCCACCCACCTCGGCGTTCGGCCTGCTCGACATCCTCGGTCTGAAGCTCAAATCGCGCCTGGTCGTGCTCAGTGCGTGCGACACCTCGCGCGGAAGGCTGCTGCCCGGGGAAGGTGTGCTCGGGCCGGCGCAGGCCTTCCTGCAGGCCGGGTCAGCCGCGGTGCTAGCCAGTTACTGGCGCGTCGATGATGCCGCGACGGCACGGTTCATGGAGAGGTTCTACACGCACCTGTTTGCCGAGCATCAGACGGCTGCAGCGGCGTTGCGCAGTGCCCAACTCGACGCGGCGCACACCTCGAGCTTCCACACCTGGGCGGCCTTTGCGCTCTACGGTTGGCCTGACAGCTCGATCTGACAAGCGCCTATTCTGAGGCCGGCCCGTGTGCGGGGTACGCGTCCCGGGCCACCTCGGGCCTGCAGCAGCGGGGCGGCCCAACTCGAGGCGACCCAGCGTCGGGCCTCCGGCACGCGGGCAATGGCCAACAACCGCTGAGATAAGCCGGCTTCTCGCAGCAGTGAACAGGTGCGGATTGCTCATCCGCCCATTCCACTTCTCGAGGATACTTCCATGTCGCGCAAACTCGCTCTGCCACTCGCTCTTGCAGCCCAGTTCTGTCTCGCCGGCCTCACAGCCAACTCGCCCGCCAACGCCGCTGGCGGGATCCCGGACTACTTTTTCCGGGAATGGACCGTGAGCAAGAACTGCGTCGAGGCTCACGCAGGCCTCGCCGCGCGAGTGCAGGCAGGGCTCAAGTTCAAGATCGCGGCCGGTCAGAACGGCGGATACGTATTTGTCGCAGAGGACGCCGGCTCGTCCCACTGGGCTGCCAACTGGAATGGCCTGCAGCTGGTGTACCGGCCCGGCACGCAGATGACCTCGCTCCCGGCTGACTTCGAATGCATTCCCGGCCAGGAATCCAGCTCTCCCTTCCTCGCGATGTCCGGCTTCGCGCAGGCCACCGAGCCCCAGTACGCCCAGGAGCATTGGTATGGCCTGGCCACGATTCAGGGGCAGCTGGAGCACGTGCTCATTTTCCCCCGCAACACCACGGGCGATGCGTCGGCGGTCATCGTGATGGAGTCGGTCAACGCTCCCGGCACGGTGCAGCTCGATGACGACGGAGTCATCCACGGGCAAAATTGATGTTGCATGGTGCAGCGTGCGGGAAGTGCCGCGGACGAGCCATCGTCCGCGGGTTCCCCCCTGCGCCCGGCCCTGGCGGAAACCGGCAGACAAGAACTCCAACCAGAGCGAGCTGCCGGGCGCCTACAATCGCAGCATGAAGCAGTTTGCGGTGGCGCGCGCCGCCAGCGTGTGCCTCGCGATCGCCAGCCTCGCACTCGGATCTGTGCCCAGCCGGGCGCAGACCGAGAGCCTCGCCTGCCGACCGCTCACATGTTCGACCCTGGTACCGTCGCTGCCTGTGGATGACCCGCAGGACAACGACTGCGGCTATCGCGCGGGCAACCTGTGGTGGGTGGACTACGTCGGGGGGTCGCTGGAGTGGACCGCCGAGCCCGTACGCAAACCGGTCATCGTGGCGGTGTTCGACGACGGTGCCTACATCGATCACGAGGACCTGCGGAACCAGCTCTGGACCAACCAAGCCGAGCTCAACGGGAAATCCGGTGTCGATGACGACGGCAACGGCTACGTAGATGATCTCCACGGTTGGAATTTCGTCGATGACACGCCGGACGTGTCACCGCCGCAACAATGTCGCGGCCAGGTGAGCCACGGGACCCTCATGGCAAGTCTGATTGCGGCCCAGAGAAACAACGGCGTGGGGATCGCCGCCCCGGGATCGGACGCCGTCCGGCTGATGATCATCAAAGTCGTGGGTTGCGGATCCCACACCCGGGACGCTCTGGAGCCGAAGCGCCTTGCTCGGGCGTTGGAATATGCAACAAGGATGGGGGCGCGGATCCTGAGCTTCAGCAATCATTGGTACGCGACCACCCCGGAGCTCGATCGGGCCTTCGCGGAAGTGGCCGACCGTCCAGGCTCGCCACAAGCCGCCATCGTGGTCGCCAGCGTACCCAATAGAGGGGAACCGGCTGCCGGGTATCCCGCCGCCTACACCTTCCGGCGCATCGTCAGGGCCATCCCCATCGGTAACGACGACATGATCTCCCCCGGAACGAGTCCGGCCCCCTTTGGACTTAATCTAGGAGCACCCAGCGCGTGCGTGATCGGCGCCGCAGCCCCGCCGGAGAACTACCGCGTGGAACAGGGCAGCTCGAACTCCACGGCGATTCTGTCTGGTGTGCTGGCCGGCATATGGGCAAGCCCCGCCTATGCTAAATTGACCCCCGACGAGTTCGTGGCAGGGGTCGTGCGGAAGCGGATGTCGACGACACCGCGCCGCTCAAAGCCGGGTTCACGGCCGCCGTACAATCACGGCGTGCCACTGGCTGACGCATGCGTCCTCGCGACAAAGCAGCGGTCTGCACGCGTTTGTCGCAGCCAGGAACCGCGGACTGGAAAACGCGCCAATGAGCTACAGCGAAACACTACAGGGAGAGACGGCGGACAAGAGCCTTGAGAGGCCCATGGACAGGGGCGATGTCTCTCTCGTGGAGGCCGTCGCTGAGCGAAGCTCATTCCAAGATCAGCTATATGTGAGATATCGGCGCCCATTGCTGCAGGTATTCCTGCACAGGCGCATCGATCGCGATGCGGCTGAGGACCTGTTGCAGCGCACGTTCCTCCAGGTGATCAAAAAGATCCGCGCGGAGGGACTGGAGGACCCGAGCAACCTGGGCGGCTATCTCTACCGGACGGCATGCAAGCTCGCGACGGCGTACTGGCGCGGGGAGCTCTCCCGCAAGCACGACAACGACCGTGAGCTGCTGTCCAGTCTGCAGGATGAGGCGCTCTCGCTCGAGGAGCGGCTGGATCACGAGCAGCTCGCGAAATGCGTTCGCGATCTGATGGACCATCTGCCCGTGCAACGCGACCGGGAAGTTCTGGAGCGCTTCTATCTGCGCGAGGAGCCTCGAGTCTCGATCAGGGAGTCGTTGAAGTTGACCGACATGCAGTTCAATCAGGTTTTGTGGCGCGCGCGCCAGCGCTTCGGTGACATCCTGCGCCGGCACGGGCTCGCGGCCGCGGCCAACCGTCCGGGCGAGGCCCAGCCGGGCACCGCTCCGACACATGGGTAGGGAGAACCATGGATCACTCACAATTCAAGGCGAATCAAACGGCAGCGGTGTACGTGGCCGACGGTCTCGATGCCTCCACACAAGAGGCTTTCGAGATGCACATGATGGCCTGCCCCGAATGCGTCGAGGACGTTGAGACCTGGCGGGCCATCAAGATCAACATCCCCGCCAGTGTGCGTCCGGCGAGCGGCCTGAACCGGCGGTTTCGGGCGGGCCACGACACGGCCCACTGGCGACTGGCGGCCTCGGTGCTCGTGGCCGCCGTCGGCGGCCTGGCGGGCGGCTGGTTCAGCCATGCGGCCCGCGGTCCGGAGTTGGACAGCACGCAGAGCGTGTTCTTCAACATGCCAGCCGTCGAGCGTGGCGCGGACGAGTGCACTGCGCTTCGTTTGTCGCCGGACTCGGAGCTGGCCGTGGTGCGCGTGCCGGGCGTCGCCGCCGGGAACAGCCTGATCGCCGTCGATTCCGAGAAGCAGGAACTGGGCGGAGGCAGCTATTTCGTCCGCCGACAGCCGGACGGCAGCGAAGTGGTGCGGATCGAGGCACGAGTGCTGGTGGATCGCGCGATCCACCTGGAAACGCGCTCAGCCGACGGCTCGATCCAGCCCATCGGCTGCATCACCGGCGAGATCTCGCAGTAGAGAGACTCAGGCGAGCGCCGCCAGGCGCTCGCCCTGGCGCCGCAGAAAAGGCCCGAAGCCCAGCCGGTCGTACAAGCTCCCCAGGGCCTTCAGGTCCGGGGCGCGCCGCCGCAATCCTTCGGACTCGACCCCGAGGGAGAGGTCACAACTGATCCTGGTGAGCTGGCGGGCAAGAAATGCCGCGTCCCGGTGCTCACGCAAGCGCTCGCAGATCCCCTGCTGTCCCCGCAACCGCAGCGCGGCCACGCGCCCCAGGCCGGAGTAGAGAGCCTCGAGCGAGTCGAACTCCCGCATCAGGGTCGCCGCGGTCTTGTGACCGACACCCGGAACCCCAGGGATGTTGTCCACGGCATCCCCGGTGAGTGCGAGGTAGTCGGCAAAGCGCTCCGGCGCGACTCCATAGTGGCGCTGGATGTCGTGATACCCGAACTGTCCCCGGAAGCCGTAGTCCCAGAACAGGTCGCCGTCGCGCACCAGTTGTGCGAGGTCCTTGTCGCGGGTGATGAACGCCGAGCGCACGCCCTGTTCGCGCATCGAGCAGGCGAGCGTGCCGATGATGTCGTCAGCCTCGTATTCCGGGCTGACGAATACGGGCACGCCCAGCTTCCGGCACAACTCCCGGCACCATTCGAACTGCGCGAGCAGCCCCGGCGGCAGGGGCTCGCGATTGGCTTTGTACGCGGGGTAGATGCGGCTGCGATAGGAATCGGCGCACCGCTGGTCGAACGCAATCGCCATGTAGCGCGGACGGATACGCTCGATGAGGTCGCCGATGAAGCGTGCAAAACCGAACACCGCGTGCACCGGATGGCCGTCGCAGTCCACCATGTCCGGAAGCGTCGAGTGATAGGCGCGGAAGACGTAAACCGAAGCGTCGACCAGGAAGATCAAGGCAGCGGACAGCCTCAGGAAAGCCAGTGCTGAATACGCGCGTGCAGGGGACTGGTGCGCGGGAAGTGGGCCAGCAGGTACTCCATCTGGTCCGCCAGCACGCGCCGGCCCTTCAAAAAGATGTACTCCGCATACGTAGGAGTGAACGGAACGGCGATGAGCTGCATTTTCGCCTGCTCGGGCGTCCGGGAGGCCTTCTGGTTGTTACAGCGGCGGCACGCGGTGACTACATTCGTCCACACGTCCAGCCCGCCCTGGCTGAAGGGACGGATGTGATCCCGCGAGAGCTCGCGCGAGGGGAAGCGCACCGCGCAGTACATGCACAGGAAGGCGTCCCGCCGGAACAGCGTCTGGTTGTTCAACGGCGGCACATAGTCATGCCGGGTATTGCCGGGATTTCCCGTGTGGCCGACGGTCGCGACGATGGAATTGACCTCGAGCACCGTCCGCCGTCCGGTCCTCGCGTTCACGCCGCCGAACAGCTTGTAGAGCATCGAGCCGCAGGTATAGGCCACCTGCTCCTGGTGATAGAGCCGCGCCGCCTCCTTGTAGTCGATCCATTCCAGCGGCATGCCCGCAACGTCCGTACGGAGGACAAGCTGAGAGAGCCCGCGAGTCGCCCTGCTGGCGAGGATTCGCAGGTCATCGTGTGATCCCTGATCGGCACTGTCCAGATCGATACCTAGCATGGCTGCTGTAAGATAAGGCAGATATATGCAAGAATTCAACGGCGCAAGGCGTTAATTCAGTTGAGGATTTCAAAAGCACGTGGCCGTCCGACGACACTCATTCCCGTCCGCAAGCGACCTAGAAGCGCGGAAACGGCGAGCCGAGCAAACAGCGCCGTAGGCGACTTTTTGCAATAAACGAGGGGTTTTAGATGCCCGTAACCATAGGCGCGTTGCGCGAGAGCGCGCCGCAAGAGACTCGTGTCAGTCTGGTCCCGGAAGTCGCCGCTAAGCTGACCCAAAGCGGCGCGCGGGTGCTTCTCCAACGGGATGCGGGCAGCCGCGCGCAGTTCCCGGATTCTCTCTACAAAAGCGTGACTTGGGCCGACTCGGCGGGAGCCGTGTTGGCCGAGTCCGATGTCGTGCTCACCGTTCAGCCCTTGTCGGTCGAACAGATCGGACAACTGAAGAGCGGTGCAGTCGTCATCGGCTACATGCAGGCCTACGCCCGCCGCAACGAGGTGCAGGCACTGCAACGCCGCGGTGTTGTCAGCTTCGCGATGGAGTTCGTACCCCGAATCTCCCGCGCACAGTCGATGGACGCGTTGTCCTCGCAGGCATCCCTTGCCGGATACAAAGCTGTCCTGATCGCCGCCGACAACCTGCAGAAGTTTCTGCCGATGCTCACGACCGCGGCCGGAACGATCCGCCCCTCCCAGGTGCTGATCATCGGAGCGGGCGTGGCGGGACTTCAGGCAATCGCTACGGCGAGACGCCTGGGTGCAGTCGTAGAGGCCTACGACGTCAGAAGCGCCACGCGCGAACAGGTGAAGTCCCTCGGCGCCAAGTTCGTCGACACGGGCGTCAGCGCCGACGGCGCGGGTGGCTACGCCCGCGAGCTCACGGACGACGAGAAACGCAAGCAACAGGAGGTGCTCGACTCACGAATCGCGGCAGCGGATGCAGTCGTCACGACGGCCTCGGTACCGGGCAGGCCCGCTCCGAAGATCATCTCGCGAGCGGCTGTCGAGCGCATGCGGCCAGGATCGGTGATCGTCGACATCGCCGCCGAGCAGGGCGGCAATTGCGAGCTCACCCGCGCGGGCGAGATCGTCGAGCATCAGGGAGTGAAGATCATCGGCGCCGTAAACCTGCCCGCCGCCCTCGCTTACAACGCGAGCGAGATGTACTCCCGCAACTTGCTCAACTTTCTCAAGCCGGCCCTCAAGAAGGGCGAGCTCGAGATCGACTGGAACGACGAGGTCTTCGCACAGAGTTGTCTCACGCGCGACGGCAAGATCACCCACGAGCCAACACGTAAAGCGATCGAGGGGGCAGGCACATGACCGGAATGGTGGCGCTCTATATCTTCATGCTCGCAGCCTTCACCGGCTACGAGGTGATCTCGCGGGTGCCGGTCATTCTGCACACGCCGCTGATGTCGGGATCCAACTTCGTGCACGGCATCGTGCTCGTGGGAGCGATCGTCGCCCTCGGCAACTCTCACACCACCCTCGAGAAATCCATCGGCTTCGTCGGCGTGCTGCTGGCCGCAGGCAACGCGATGGGCGGCTACGTGGTCACGGAACGCATGCTCGAGATGTTCAAGACCAGCGGCGCGCGCAAGGGCGGCTCCGGCGCGAGGGCACACTGATGTCTCGCGATCTCCTCATCCAGATCAGTTACTTCGTCACCGCGGTACTGTTCATCCTGGGGTTGAAGCGCATGAGCTCCCCCGTCACCGCCCGCAGCGGCATCCTGTGGGCGGGCGCGGGAATGCTCGTCGCGACGGTGTTCACTCTCGCCTATCCGGGCATCACCAACTATCCGCTGATCGGACTCGCGATTCTCGTCGGCGGCAGTCTGGCGTGGTGGAGCGGCAAGGTCGTTGCAGTCACGAACATGCCGCAGATGATCGCGCTCTACAACGGCATGGGTGGCGGGGCCGCCGCCGCGATCGCCGCGGTGGAGCTGTATCGCGGCGATACCGGGAACTACGCCGTCACGACTCTCGCCGTCGTCGGTGGAATCATCGGTGCCGTTTCCTTCAGCGGCAGCGCCATCGCGTTCGGCAAGCTCCAGGGACTGATCAATCGCAGCCTGCGGTTCTCGGGGCAACAGGTCATCAATCTGCTGCTGCTGATCGCCACGCTGGTGGTGGGCGGGATGGTCGCTGCGCACTTGAATGCGAGCCCCACGTTCGTCACCAGTTTCTTCGTCCTGGCGCTGCTGCTCGGTATCACCATGACCCTGCCGATCGGCGGGGCGGACATGCCGGTCGTCATCTCCCTGTACAACGCCCTGACCGGTCTGGCCGTGGGCTTCGAGGGCTTCGTGCTGAACAACGCGGCGATGATCATCGCCGGCACGGTCGTCGGCTCCGCCGGTACGCTGCTCACGCAGTTGATGGCGAAGGCCATGAATCGCTCGTTGGGTAACGTGCTGTTCTCGGGATTCGGCGACACGGGCGGCACGGCCGCAAGCGGTACGGTCAGCGGCAGCTTGAAGCCGATCGAGGCCGCCGACGTCGGCGTCATGATGGCCTTCGCGCAGAAGGTCATCATCGTGCCGGGCTACGGCATGGCCGTCGCCCAGGCGCAGCACAAGATCTGGGAGCTGTGCCAGTTGCTGATCGACCGCGGCGTGACCGTGAAGTTCGCCATTCACCCGGTGGCCGGCCGCATGCCCGGCCACATGAACGTGCTGCTCGCCGAGGCCGGCGTGCCTTATGATCTGATCTCCGATCTGGATGAGATCAACGCCGAGTTCGAAACGGCGGACGTAGCGCTCATCATTGGCGCCAACGACGTCGTCAATCCCGTGGCCCGCAACGACAAATCCAGCCCGATCTATGGCATGCCGATCCTGAACGCCGACAAGGCCAAGAACGTCATCGTGATCAAGCGCGGCCAGGGCGCCGGCTTCTCGGGCATCGAGAATGCCCTGTTCTACCTGGACAACACCCGGATGTTGTATGGGGACGCGCAGAAGGCGGGCGCGGAGCTTATTCAGTCCATCAAAGCTGTGGGCTGAACCGCCCGGGACATTGGCCGTGGCGACCGTTGTGACTCGTTCTCTCGCTACCGCAGCCTGTGTTGCAGCGGTAGCGGGCATCGCTGCGGCTGGCGCCGCCACCGGGGACGCCGCTGCGCCCGCAGCCGCTCCGCGCACTGCCACAGTCGCTCCGCGCACTGCCACAGTCGCTCCGCGCACAGCTGCAGTCGCTCCGCGCACAGCCACGGTCGCATCACGCACGCCCGCCACGGACTCGCGCCGGCTCGCAGCCGCCGATGCGCCGGCCCCGGGTGAGACGGCGCCGAGGCCGATGACTTCGGCTGAAGTGCTCGCCGCGTCAACACCCTCGGACTGGCGGCCTCTGGATCTACAGAACACCCTCTACCTCGAGCTCTCGTCAGGGCGCGTGATCATTGAGCTGGCACCGGGCTTCGCACCTCACCACGTCGCCAACATCGAAGCCCTCGCGCGCGAGCAGTACTACGATGGCCTCGCGATCGTCCGCTCGCAGGACAACTATGTCGTCCAGCTGGGCGATCCCGAGGGGAAGCGCCCCATCCATCACGCTCATCGCACACTCGCCGCCGAGTTCGAGCGCACCTCGCGGGGATTGCCCTTCACGGCGCTTCCGGATCCTGACACGTACGCGCCGGAGACTGGGTTCTCCGATGGGTTTCCTGCCGCACGGGATCTGAAGTTCAGCCGCGAGTGGCTGGTCCACTGCTATGGCATGGTGGGTGCTGGACGCGACAACGATGTCGACAGCGGCGGGGGAACCGAGCTGTACGTCGTCATCGGTCAGGCGCCGCGACATCTCGACCGCAATGTCACCCTGGTCGGCCGCGTCGTCCAGGGGATGGAGTTGCTATCCACTCTGCCGCGGGGAAATGGCGACCTGGGTTTCTACGACAAGACGCAGCCGCGCGTTCCGATCAAGTCCGTACGCGTCGCGGCCGATGTTCCGGAGTCGCAACGCACGCCGCTCGAGGAGATGAGGACCGACACCGCTACCTGGGCCGCTTGGGTGGAATCGCGGCGCAATCGGCATGAGGAGTGGTTCAAGGTGCCGGCCGGGCGCGTGGATGTGTGCAACGTGCCGGTGGTCGTGCGGCGCGTGGGCGGGAAATAGCGAGAGAGACACCTCTCTCCGAGGGCGCGCTACCTGCGCCGCCGCCGCTCTCCCGGTGGCGGCCGGCGCTGCATCTGCGGCATCGCCCGCGGCCCTTGCCGATTCAGCCGCCGCTCGCGCATGTTCTGCAGCATCTGCTGCCGCTCGGCGGGCGTGGCGCCATTCCAGCGCTGACGCAATTGCTGCCGCTGCTGCTGGGGCAGGGAGCGGAACTTCCGGTAGTTGTCGCGGACCGCGGACTGCTGCTCGGGAGGCAACGAGCGGAATTTCTGCCATCGCTGCCGCACCATCTCCTTCTGCTGCGGGGGCAGCGAACGAAACTTCTGGAAGCGCTGCGAAGCGAGGTCCTTCTGCTGCGGTGACATCGACAACCACCGCTGGCTGCCACGCGCCAGCGCCTGCTGCCGCTCCGGCGGCAGGGTGTTCCACTTGTCCCCAAACTGCTTCTGCAGCAACTGCTGCTGCCGGGGATTGAGGCTCGACCACGGCACGGCGCTCGCGGGGGTCGCGGGGGTCGCGGCAGCGGGCGGGGATGCGGGCGGGGATGCGGGCGGCGGAGGCTGCGCAAACGCCGGCACTGCCGCAATCAGCAGCAGCGCAAGCCCTAGCGCGCCAGCCTTACTCATCATCCGACTTCACCTTAGGCGCCCCCGCCTTCGCATCCGGACTCTGCGCACCCGGCGCAGGCCCCTTCTCACCGGGTTGTCCCGGCGCCTTTGCCTTTTTTGCAGCCTTATCGATATCGGTCTGCGACAGATAATCGATCCAGCTCTGATCGTCCGGCGATGTATTCGCGTCCGCCGTCGAGTCCACCGTACCGAGAAACTCGAGAAACTCCTCGTCCGGATCGGCCGGCTTCGCCGGTGGATCCGCGCGAACCGAGCCTGACCCCAGCGCTACAGCGGCCAGCGCCAGCGCACTCAGCACGGAGGTCGAGCGGATCAAGTGCTCGTCTCGGCGCCCGCATCGGCCTGCGCCGCTGCCCATTCGTAGAACGCTCCATCGGAGTCCTGCAGCATGTCCAGACCGTCGTTGTCGGCGATCAGATCCAGATCCTCGGCCTGAACCTGCCCGCCCTCGTTCGGCAGCGCGGAAGGGGTGTGCGGCCCATGCTGCCACAGCAGCATCGCAACCAGGGCAGCCGCGGCCACCGCTCCGGCGGCCGGCATCAGGAAAAAACGCGGACGCCGGCTCGGCCGGGCCACCTCGGCGATCGCGGCCTGGCGAGCCTGATTCAAGCGCGAGCGGACCCGACTGTCGATACGCGTCACGCTCTCTGTGAGCACCGCCCGAGCCTGATCCTCGAACTGCACCAACCGATCATCCTGCGGGCTCATGTCTGAAAGTCCCCGAGCTGCGCTCGCAACGTCTGCAAGGCGCGAAAGTAATGTGTCTTGACGCTCCCCTCCGAGCAACCCATGGCCACCGCGGTCTGGGCCACATCCATCCCCTCCAGGTTGCGCAGCATGAACGCCTGCTGCTGCCGGCGGGGAAGGCCCTCGAGGGCCTTGTCCAGGGCCTGCATCGCCTCGTCGATCTCCAGTCTACGACCTGGCGAGGGCTCATCGCTCGGAGCCTGCGCAATCGGGTCGACGTCCTCATCATCCTCATCGTTCCGGAAGGGCAGCCAGGCGAGTACCCGGCCGCGAACCGTGCGGCGGCGCTGCATGTCCCGGATGCGGTTCTCCAGAATTCGGTAGAAGAGCGGCTTCCACTCCTCGGCCGGTCGATCCGAGTACGCGCGCGCCAGTTGTAGCATCGCGTCCTGCACCGCATCCAGGGCATCATCCTGATGGCGCAGCGCGGCCTGGGCGATCTTGAACGCCCTCAGCTCGATCCCCGCCAGGAACCCGTTCAGGGCACGCGAACGAGTCTGGGCGGATGAGGTGGATAACTCCGCATCGCCGTGTGAAGCAGACGGCATGCTATAAGGCGGCGCGAGCGTGGCGAACCCGGACATGAGTTATACAACGCACGTGCGCGGGCCCCGGTTGACTCCCCGCTGAACGAGCGTAACTCATTGATTTATTGTAGCCCATGACCCTCCCAAGGGTATATCGTGTGGCACTGGACATGCCGCTGCGGCGTCTCTTTGACTATTTGACGCCCGTTGCCGCCGATGCCAACTCCCCTGCCGAGGCTGCGCGCGGGGAGGACGCCGCAGCACAGGCGATCGAGCCCGGCATGCGGGTGCTCGTCCCTTTCGGCCGTCAGCGCCTCGTCGGCCTCGTCGTTGCCGCGGCCGCATCATCCGACCTTCCGCTCGAGCGTCTCAAGCCCATTCTCGCCGTACTCGATGAACGTCCCCTGATCGACGCCGGAGCGCTCGCGCTCCTGGAATGGGCGGCAGACTACTACCTTCACCCTATCGGTGAAGTCCTCGCGGCCGCCTTGCCCAAGTCGCTGCGACTGGGGGCCTCGGCGGTCGACACCCTCGAGCAATGGGGGCTCACCCCAGAGGGGCGCGAAGCCCAGGGGCGAGGCGAGCCCCGCCGGGCACCGAAGCAACGTCAGCTGCTGGCGTATCTCGCGGCGCGTGACACCGTGACAGCAGACGAATTGACGGCCGACATCCCGAACTGGGGAGACGCCGCCCGAGCCTTGAAGGCCCGCGGCTGGGTGACCGCCGCAAAGATTCCCTCAATAGAGCCGCCGGCGCCGACGGGAGCTACAGGGGAGGCGCCCGAGCTTGCTCCAGAACAGCGCACCGCCGTCCAGGCGGTAAGCGAGGAGATTGGCAAATTCGGCGCGTTCGTGCTTCACGGTGTGACGGGTAGCGGCAAGACTGAGGTCTACCTGCGGCTCGTTGAGCAGGTGTTGAGACAGGGCCGCAGCGCACTCGTGCTGGTTCCGGAAATTGGCCTCACGCCACAGCTCGTGGGACGCTTCAGAGAGCGATTTGCTGATCCGTTGTGCGTTCTGCATTCCGCTTTGACCGATCACGAGCGATTGCAAGCGTGGCGGAGCGCGTACAGCGGGCACGCGCGGATTGTCATTGGCACTCGCTCGGCGGTGTTTGCCCCGGTGCCGAACCTGGGCCTGATCGTCGTCGACGAAGAGCACGACGCCTCGTTCAAACAACACGAAGGCGGTTTCCGCTATTCCGCACGAGACTTGGCCGTCGTCAGGGCGCAGCGCTCGAACGTGCCGATCCTTCTCGGCTCGGCAACTCCAGCACTCGAAACCCTGCACAACGTGGAGAACGGCCGCTACACCCGGCTGACTCTGCCGCGCCGCGTGGAGCAGGCCGCAGCGCCGCGGATCGCCTTGATCGACCTGCGCAACCACGCCGTGCAGGCGGGCATCTCCACTCCTGCTGTCCAGGCGATGCAGCGACACCTTGGGGAGGAGGGGCAAGTCCTCGTTTTTCTCAATCGCCGCGGGTATGCGCCTACCCTGCTCTGTACCGCCTGCGGCTGGATTTCCCCCTGCAGGGACTGCGACGCCCGCATGACGGTGCACCTGTCAGCCAATCGGCTGCGCTGCCATCACTGCGGCGCGGATGAGCCGCTGCCGGTCCGCTGCCCGCAATGCGGGTTCGCCGTGAAGCCGGTCGGTCAGGGCACCGAGCGCATCGAAGAAGCGCTGGAGAAGATGTTCCCTGGCGTGGCACTCGTGAGGCTCGACCGCGACGTCGTGCGACGGCGTGGCGACATGGAGTCCGCGATGAAGCGGATGTCCTCGGGCGAGGCGCGCATCCTGGTCGGCACTCAGATGGTCACCAAGGGCCATGACTTTCCCAACGTCACCCTGGTCGTGGTGTTGAATGCGGATCAAGGCCTGTTCAGCAGCGACTTCCGCAGCCCCGAGCGCCTGGCGCAAACGCTCGTGCAGGTAGCCGGTCGCGCCGGTCGCGGTACCCGAGCGGGGGAGGTGCTCGTGCAAACGGAGTTTCCGGGGCATCCGCTGCTGCTGAGTCTGCTCGCGGAGGGCTACGACGGCTTCGCCCGCACTGCGCTGCTCGAAAGGCAGCAGGCATCCTGGCCTCCTTTCAGCCGCCTCGCCGCCGTTCGAACGTCCGCAAAAGCCGCGGATGCCGCGCTGGGGTTTCTCACCGACGCACGCAAGCTGGCTCGGCTTCCACGCAATGTGAAGCTGCTAGGTCCCGTACCGGCCGCGATGTCCAAACGTGCCGGCCGCTACCACGCGCAGCTGCTCATCGAGAGCCCGGAGCGCACCGCGTTGCATCGGTTTCTGGACGGCTGGCTTCCGCTGATCGAGCCGCTGCCGAGCGCACGGCGCGTGCGGTGGGCGCTCGATGTCGATCCTATCGAGCTGTTCTGATCTCGGGGTTTTGCCAGCTCTGCCATAAACTCGTCGTACAGCTTTATCATCCACGCTGCAACCGCGGCTGCGGCGAACATTGGCGTCAGTCAGCGTCGTGAATGTCGACCCACGCAGTGTCTAGCTCGGTCAGCGAATGCACCGTGCATCGCTCGGCGGCAAGGCCATTTCACATTCTGTCGCGACCCTTGGCTGGGCCTCCACGGAGAGGTGTCCGTCGGACAGACGCAATTCGACAGCGCGCGTCCGACGATGGGCACCGTCCCAGGAGCAGGGTTGCGACGTGGCCTTTTCCCGAGACGTGCATCGCTGCCGCCGGGGCAGGTACACTTCCCCGCCTGCCCTGCCACCGCCTCGGAACCCCAACGCTTGAAGCAGCAACTCGAGCAGCTCCTGCTGACCGCCGTCAACTCGCTTGCGGGAAATCTCCTGCCCGGGGCGCAGCCGCCCTCCGCCGTGGTGGTCGAGCGCGCGCGCGACTCAAAGCACGGTGACTTTGCCAGCAACGTCGCGTTGCGACTCGCGAAACCGGCGCGCCGTAATCCGCGCGAGCTGGCGCAGGCGATCGTCGCTGCACTGCCCGCAAATCCCTTGATTGCCAAGACAGAAGTGGCCGGCGCGGGCTTCATCAACTTCTACCTGACCGCGGAGGCCTATTCCCAGGAGCTGACCCGCATCCACGAGCAGGCTGAATGCTACGGACGGAGCGAGCTTGGGCGCGGACACAAGGTGCTGCTCGAGTTCGTGTCGGCAAACCCGACGGGACCGCTGCACGTGGGCCACGGGCGTCAAGCCGCATACGGGGCTACGCTGGGAAACCTGTTGGCCGCCGCGGGCTTCGACGTTCAGCGTGAGTACTACATCAACGACGCGGGACGGCAGGTCGACATCCTCGCGGTCAGCACATGGGTGCGCTATCTCGAGACCTGCGGAGAGACATTGCCTTTTCCGGAAAACGGCTATCGAGGGGACTACGTCCGCGCCATTGCCGAGCGTCTGCGGGCGAAGGTGGGGGGGCAACTGCAACGGCCGGCGTCAGAGGTCCTCGCGAATCTTCCGGCGGATGCACCCGCCGGCGATAAGGAGGCGTACATCGATGCGCTCATCGAGCGAGCGCGCGCTCTGATCGGAGCCGAGGGCTTCAGCACCGTCCTGGAGCTCTCGCTGGATCAGATGCTCGCCGACATCCGCGACGACCTGCAGCAGTTCGGGGTGCTCTTCGATCGCTGGTACTCGGAACGATCCCTGGCAGTCAGCGGCGCCATCGAGCGGGCGCTGCAGCGGCTGGAGGGCCAGGGCCGGTTGTTCCGCCAGGATGGCGCGGTCTGGTTCCGCGCCACCGAGTTCGGCGACGAGAAGGATCGCGTGGTGGTCCGCGAGAACGGACAGAAAACCTACTTCGCCTCCGACATCGCCTATCACCTGGAGAAACGCGAGCGCGGCTTCGAGCGCCTGATCGACATCCTCGGCGCGGATCATCATGGCTATGTCGCGCGCGTGCGCGCCGGCCTGATGGCCATGGGAGAGCCGGGCGACTGTCTGGAAGTGACACTGATCCAGTTCGTCAGCCTGTTCCGCGGCGGAGAGAAAGTGCCGATGGGCAAGCGCGAGGCGCAGTTCGTGACCTTGCGCCAGTTGCGCGACGAGGTCGGCAACGATGCGTGCCGGTTCTTCTACCTGATGCGCAGCCACGACCAGCCGCTCGACTTCGACCTGGAGCTCGCCAAGTCACGCACGAATGAGAACCCCGTGTTCTACATCCAGTACGCGCACGCGCGCGTCGCAAGCGTAGCCAAGGAGCTGGCGGTGCGCGGACTGACGTTCGATCGTGCCGAAGGTCTCGCCAGCGCCGGCCTGCTCACAGGCGAGCACGAGCAAGCGGTCCTCCAGTCGCTGGCCCGTTACCCGGAGGTCATCGAACTCGCGGCGGTGAATCGCGCACCCCACGCAGTCGTGCACTACCTGCGAGAGCTTGCCAACGCGTTTCACACGTACTACAACGCAGAAAAGTTCATCGTGACGGAGCCGAAACTGCGCAACGCCCGCCTCGCCCTGGTCACGGGGGTGCAGCAGGTGATTCGTAACGGACTGACGCTGCTGGGTGTTTCATCCCCGGAGAGCATGTGAGCACGCGACTCAGCTCCAGAGATTACAAATCCGCGAGGGGCCGCCCCATGGGGGTGAGTCGCCTACGCGATGTCGGTGTCGGCACGCTCGTGGGCGTGGTGGTCGCCGCGTGCGTATTCGTCTACGTCACCGACAAGCGCGCGGCTGCGCGCGATACCGCCCCCGAGACGCCCCGCCCCGAGCCTCACCGGGTCGCACCCGTGGATCCAGACGCGACCCCCAGCGCCTCGACGGAGAAATACACGTTCTACGACCGGCTGCCGAACTTCGAAGTCGTCGTGCCGGAGAAAGATAAAGAGGTCGTGAAGCGCGACCTGCCGGTCACCGCGCCCATCGAGCGCCCGGGTGTCTACGTGCTTCAGGCCGGGTCGTATCGCAATGAGTCGGACGCGGATCGGGTCCGCGCGCAGCTCGCCTTGCAAGGGATTCAGGCAACCGTGCAGCGCGTCGCCGTTGACGCGGACGTGTGGCATCGCGTGCGCATCGGCCCCATCACCAAGCTCGATCAGCTCAACAAGCTGCGCAAGCAGCTCGAAGCCGCCGACGTCGACGCCCTGGTCATCCGCGTCGGCGACTAAATCGGCAGGAAGCCGATTTGAACGCCGCCGTCCGCGACGGTGGCCCCTGCGGTGGCCCGCGTCTACTCCAGACCCCGCAGCGCGCGCTCCCGCGCCATCGAGCCGGCCTTGCGCGGCATCAGCATGCGCTCGATCTCACGAGCCGCGACGGGCACCGAATGCAGATACCCCTGCGAGTGACTGCACCGCAGCCGCCGCAGCAGCTCGAACTGCTGCATCGTCTCCACACCCTCGGCAACGGCGGTGAGCTGGAAGGCGGATGCGAGGCCCACGATGCTGGAGACGAGCGTCACGCTCGCCGGATCATCCGGCAGGCCGCTGATAAAAGACCGGTCGATCTTCAGCAGATCGACCGGCAACTTTGACAGCAGGCCTAGCGAGGAATACCCGGTCCCGAAGTCGTCGATGGCGACACGCATGCCCGCAGCGCGCAGCTCACGCAGCTTGCGACTTGCGCCATCCACATCGTGCAATAGACCCGTTTCTGTCAGCTCCACATCCAACCCGAAGCCGTCGGCCGCACAGCGCGCCGCAGCGGCTAGAAACTGATCCACGAAGCTCCTGCGACGTATCTGCTGAGCCGACACGTTGACGGCCACGCGCACCGGGGACAGTCGTAGCCGCCGCCACAGCAGGCAATCCTCCACGGCCTTCTGCAGCACCCAGTCCCCGACGGCCACGATCATGCCCGATGCCTCGAGCACCGCCAGGAAGCGCGCCGGCGCGACGAGTCCGTACTGCGGGTCGTTCCAGCGCAGCAAGGCCTCGACGCACTCGATGCGCCCGGTCGCGATGTTGACCTGGGGCTGATAGTGGACGACGAACTGCTTCTCATCCAGCGCGATACGCAGCTTGTGCTCGAGGGCGAGGCGCTCGGCAATGTCGCTGTGCATCTGGATCTGATAGTGCAGGTACTGCTCGCCGGATTCCTTGGCGCGTTTGAGCGCCGCCTCCGCGCGCTGCACCAGCGTGCCGCCGTCCTCTCCGTCGACGGGGAAGCGCGCCAGCCCGGTTCTGAAGGAGGCGCGGATCGCGCGGCCTTCGATGTCGAACACGTCGCGGAATACCGTGTTGTCCAGCAGCGAAGTGACACTCTCCGCGGAAGTCTCCACCTGCGGCAGCACCAGCACGAACGTTCCGCCCCCGACGTAACCGATGCGCTCGTCATCGTCCAGATGGTGTTTGAGGCGGTCTGCGACACGTTGCAGGAGCAGGTCACCGACATGACGCCCGAAGCTGTCATTGACGTTGCTGAGATGCACGACGTCGAAGGCCACTACGGTGGGCGCTATCTCCGGTCCCTCGCGCTTCTTCAGGAAAGCGTCCAGGCGTTCGCAGAACAGGGCCCGCTTGGCCAATCCGGTCAACTGATCGAAGTAAGCGAGGAACTGCGCATCGTGCTCCTTCTGGCGGTATTGCAGCCCGAAGGACAGCGTGGCGATCATGTCCTGCAGAAGCAGAAGCTCTTCATCGCCCAGCACGTCGCTCTCGCGCGCGGCGAACGACAGGACGCCGATCCGCGCGCCATCGACGCTCAGCGGCAACGCTACGACCGATTTGAAGCCCGCGTCGATCAGCTCTTCGCGCCATGCTACGCGAGGCTCGGATTGCGCAAGATCGGCGCAGAAAGTGATCTCGCCCGTGCGCAGCGAGCGGCCGATCAGGCTGGTATCTGCCTCAGTGCCGTCGCTGATCCGGAATTCACGCCCCGAAGGCAACGTCGCCGGAAGGTCGCCGGCGCTGTACCAGGGGACCGCGCTATGCCCGTCCGTGGCGACGAGCGCGACCATGGCGCGCTGGTATCCGCCGACCTGCAGCGCAAGCCTGCACGCCTCGCGCAACAGCTCTTCCCGATCCCTGATGCGCACGACCGCGGCGTTCACTGCGCTCTGCAACTGGAGCATGCGAGTCAGCCGCACGATGCGCGCCTGCTGCTGCTTGCGCTCAGTGGCGTCGCGATGTGTGCCGCGAAAGCCACTGACCTGACCCTCGGGGGTCGTCAGGACCACCAGGTTTCCTTCGAGCCAGCGGAATGTTCCATCCGCGTGTCGCCAGCGCGTCACGATGCCGACCGCGGTACGCTGCTCGGCGTCCAGCTCTCGCAACGCCGTTGCGAAACTGCTCCGGTCTTCCTCGTGTACGTAGCTCGTGTAGTGCGAGCCGATGACTTCTTTCACCGTCAAGCCGAGGATGTCGCGGCTGGACTCGCTGCTGAACAAGAAGCGTCCCCTGGCATCCAGCTCCCAGATCCAGTCCTGTACCGTGTCCACGATGTCGCGCAGACGCTGCTCGCTGTGCCGGATCCGGCGCTCGGCATTGCGCACACGCGCTCGCTCCACACCGAAGATCAGCGCACGCTTGATGGCAGGGACGAGCCGGCCGGGGTTGTTCTTGAGGACGTAATCCACGGCCCCATGGTGCAGGGCCTCGATGGCTCGCTCCTCTCCGAGCGTGCCGGAGACGAATACGAAGGGGACGTCAGGAGCCTCGCGCGCGGCGATCTCGAGCGCCGCCAGGCCATCGAAACCCGGAATCGAGAAGTCGGAGATGATGATGTGGGGCGCGAAATCGCTCAGGGCAGCTCTGAAGCTCCCCTCTGAGTCGACCCGGACCGGCACACACTCGATGCCTCCGGCGCCCAACTCCCGGATGGCGAGGTCGGCATCGGCCGCGTCATCCTCGACGATCAGTACGCGTAGGCCCTTCAACATTGTTCTTCATTCATCACGCAGCACGGGGTGAATCTCCGCACGGGAGCCCCGGGCGCGTCTGCCGTTCCGCAACACCAGACGCGCCCACAGGCATGCCGGAGACTTCCGGGTGCTCCATGACGGACACTGCCTCGAAGGGCTGGAATATCTCACCTGTAGCACCCGACTAAAGTCGTCGGTGACCGTAGAACGGATGCCAGACGGCGGCGCGACCGTCAGCGTGAGCGTGGCCTCCTGCCGATTCAGTCGTCGCTGATGCTGCGGAAGTCGACGCCGAGAGAGCGAAGCTTACGGTAGAGGTGGGTCCGCTCCATTCCCACTCGTTTCGCCAACTGCCCTACCTTGCCGTTGCACAGCAGAAGCTGCTGCTGCAGATAGGCTCTCTCGAACTGCTCGCGCGCCTCGCGCAGCGGCAGCGCAAGCAGATCTTGTTTGACGAGCGGCTCGCCCGGGGGAGCCTGCACTGCCAGCTCACGCTCGATCTCTTCGAGGCGGATCTCCTCGGAGCCGCCCTGAATGAGCAGTCGATGGACGAGGTTCTTCAGCTCGCGAACGTTGTCCGGCCACGGGTAATTGCGCAGCCGGTTCTGTGCCGCGACGCTGAACCGGCGGAACGGCAGACCCTCGCCGTCGACGACCCGATCCACGTAGTGTCGCAACAGCTCCGGCACATCCTCGGCGTAATCCCGTAGAGGCGGGACACGCACGATCAACATGTTCAAGTGGGCCAGCAGATCGCGGCGTAACCCTTCAGCTCCGGCGCGGTTCTCGATTCCCGGCTGCGCGGATGACAGCACGCGCGCGCCGAAGTTGACCGGCTCGGAGCCCCCGATGCGGGTGAAGCGCCCCGATTCGAGCACGCCCACGAGCAGTCGTTGCGCAGTCGAAGGAAGGTCCTCGATCTCGTGAATGAACAAGGTCCCGTCGGCGGCTTCTTCGAGCAGCCCGTGGCGGCGCCCGCCGTTGGAGTCGTCGCGGCCGAACAGCCGGCTCTCGGCATCCGATTCGCGCAGGCTGCTGGCGATGAGAGTCAGAAACGGCCGCCCGGCCCGGGGACCGCGCTCGTGCAGGTAACGCGCGAACGCCTCGCGGCCGGACCCGGGCTCGCCGGTCAGCAGCACGGAGGAGGTGTTGCCGGCGATCTGCTGCAGCTCGGCGCGCAGCTGTTGCATGATCTTGCTCTTGCCCACCGGCACCATGAGAGGCGGCACGAGGAGCTTACCGGACTGGCGCCGGCGTTTGCCCGCATCCAGCGCGCGCTCGACGGTGCGCAGCAGCTTGGCGAGCGACAGCGGCTTCTCGACGAAATCGAACGCCCCGAGCCGCGTCGCCTCGACAGCGGTCTCGACGGTTCCGTGTCCGGACATCATGACGACCGGACAGCCGTCGGTGGCGGTCGCCGACCATTCGCGCAGCAGGCTGATACCGTCGACATCGGGCATCCAGATATCCAGCAGCACCAGGTCCGGAGTCTGCCGAGCGCGCGAGGCCCGGGCCTGCGCGGCGTTGGCGGCGACATCCACCTCGTACCCTTCCTCCGACAGGATCTCCTTCAGCAACCCGCGAATGTCCGCCTCATCGTCGACTACCAGGATGTGTGGCCCACTCATGCCCTTTCCCTCCGCGTTGCTGGCTGCCCCAGGGGGGGCCGCTCGCTGCGCTCGCGCGCTGCCCCGGTCGCCGATCGGGTGCTGTCCCTGACGGGCAGCACCACGCGCACGCGTGCGCCGCCCTCGGGACGATTGTCGGCATCGATACGGCCGCCGTGCTCTTCAACGATCTTCTTGACGATGGCGAGTCCAAGGCCGGTACCCTTGGGCTTGCTCGTGACATACGGGTCGAACACGCGCCCCAGCAGCTCGCGCTGGAAGCCGGGCCCATTGTCACACACCGTCACGACGGCGTAGGCCGCATCTGCACCATATTCGAGCCGCGTGCCGACCTCCACCTGGGGAGTGGCGACGGCCTCCAGCGCCTCGAGCGCGTTCGTGAACAGGTTATTGAGAATCTGGCGGACGCGGCCGCGGTCGGCTTCGATGCCCTCGAGCGCCTCATCGAGCTCCAGCCGGATCGTGGCCCGGGCGTCCTGCGAGCGATACAGGTCCGCCACTTCGGTCACCAGTTGATTCAGGCTGAAGCGCGTGATCTTCATCTCCGGCGCGCGGGCGTATTCGCTGAACGCGTTGACCATCTGCTGCATCGTCTCGACCTGCTGCACGATGGTATGGGTGGCCCGCTCGAGGATCTCCGCGTCGCGCGGATTCATGCTCCCCAGGAAGCGCCGGCGCATCCTCTCCGCGGAGAGTTGAATCGGCGTCAGGGGGTTCTTGATCTCGTGGGCCAGGCGGCGCGCGACCTCGCCCCACGCGGCATCGCGCTGCGCCTGCAGCAGGGCCGTGATGTCGTCGAAGACGATGATGTAGCCCATGCCGCTGTCCTCCCACGGCAAGGGTGTGCATGCGCACATGAGCGTGCGGCGCCCCGCTTCAGCGTCCAGGTCCAGTTGCTCGCGCCACTCCTCCCGACCGGCGGCAAAGCGCACGGCAATCGCGGCAAGGAACTGCCCCAGCCGGTCGTTGTTCGCGGCGAGCTCCGGCAGGGAACGCCCGGCGGCAGCGGACAGATCCGTGCCGAGGATCCCGCCGGCTGCCTGGTTCGCCATTCTGACGGTGAGGGACGCATCGATCGCAACCACTCCCGTGGACAGCCTCGCGAGAATGATGGCCAGGCGCTGGCGCTCGCGCTCGACTGTCTCGCGGCTTTGCGTCGCTTCCTCGTGCGCTCGCCTCAGCCGTTTGGTCATGTCGTTGAAGGAGTGCACCAGAAAGCCCATTTCATCGCGCGAGGGCAGCGGCAGGCGCGTTCCGAAGTCGCCCTTGCCGACGGCACGCGTTCCGGCGATCAGGTCCTGGACCGGACGCACGAGACGCTGTGCCGAGAAGATCGCGCCGTAGATGGCCGCTAGCATCGCCAGCAGCAGTACCAGCGTGAGCGTGAGCCGGAAGCTGATTTTCAGGGGCTCCCGCATTGCCGCGAGGTCACCATAGTTCGAGTACGAGCGCTGCACTGCCTCGGACAGTTGCGCGAGCTGCGCCGGTACGGGGTAGATGGCGACGACGTAGCGCGTCTCGGAGCTCGCCTGCGAGTCCGAAAGCGGCGCTGCCGTGCGGATGAGGTAATTGCCGTCCGCCTGCGGCTCGAGGCTCACGTACGGTCGCAGCTGGGATATCTGTCGCAGCAGATCCGAAGGCGGGCGCGAAGGCAGCGTCTCCAGGGGATTCTCGAGGCTCGCCGCGAGGATGTCCTCATGATCGCCGAACAGCGCGATCTCGCGCGCGCCGAGCGCGCTGCGCTGCTGATCCAGCAGTTGCTGAATCTCACCGGTCGCCGTGTTGGTGAGTGTGCGTGCGAGCTGTTGCGTGCTGTTGGAGTACTCGCGCATCCGCAGATCCAGGGCGTCGCGCGAGAGGCTCAGCGCGTTGCTCAGGCCCTGCTTGATCTCGACCCGGAACCAGCTGTCGATGCCCCTGTTGAGGAATTCCAGCGAGAACAGATAGACAATCAGCAGCGGCGCGACGACCAGCACGCCGAACGTGGTCACAGTCCGGGCAGTCAACCGCGAGCCGGGAATGTGCTCGCGATATTCGCGCACCAGCTGCCAGATCTTGCGCGCAAGCAGGATCGACAGCGCAACGACGCTGACGACGTTGATCAGCAGAATCCACGGCTGCAGGCGGATGAACTCGGAAGAGTTCTGCACGCTCTTGCCCAGCAGCAGCAGCGAACCGCCCGCGATGGCGCCCCAGAGCACCAACAGCGCATAGCTGCCCCGGCGGCTCCACGGGCTGCCTACACCGATAGTGACCATGAGTACCACTCGCTCTCGCGATGCCAATCATTGGTCCAGAAGAGCAGCACGCGCAATGAAGACGGCAGATTTCCGCGTCGTACACCCGCGCGCACGCTCACAAGATAACTACCCCCGTCGAGCTGGGGCTCGACGATTATCGGCCAGCCATCCACTTTGCCGAGATAGGCCAAAGCCTCCTCCAGCGTAGGGAAACTCTCAGTGTCGCCGCTGCGCACGTCGCGCACCATGTACCGATCGCTTACCGCGTGATAGGCAAGCTCGCGCCGCAGAGTGAGATTGACAATCGAGGCGTTGAACCAGAAACGGCGTTCCCGTTCGATACGCGCATCCAGATCAAACGTCAGGGTGACCCCATCGCGCAAGGCTTCCCGAATACCGGGGCTGATGGGGTATTCGACCCGGGCGTGCAGCAGGAACACGCCCTTGTCGACGTCCACATAGGCGGAACGCACCTCGAGCACGCCATCCAGCGCATCGGCCAGGACCAGTCCGCCCCAGGCTCCCAGCAACAGGAGGACGAGGCTCGAAACCCGGACTGCGGTGGCACGTAGCATGGATACAACGAAGGCGCGATCGATTGCGTGAGTCGTGGGCGTGCCGAAAGACCCGTCTCAGGCTCCGGCCGTTGTCTTTTCGAGACAAGCATAATAGAACCCGTCGGTCCCTGCCTCTGCCCCCGGCAGCAGCTGAATCCCGTGCGCCAGACTCACGGCCCCGGGCGCTAGCTCAGCCCTCGCCGTTGCTACCCCCGTGATCGGCACCAGCCGAGCGCAAGGCTCGCAATCTAAGAGGTGTGCGACGACCGCTTCGTTCTCTTCCGTCATCACCGAGCAGGTCGAATAGAGCACCCGCCCCCCTGGGGACAGCATGCCGAAGGCGGCCCGCAGGATCTGCAGCTGGGTGGCAGCGAACGTGGCGATGTCTCCCGGCTGGCGCAGCAGCTTGATGTCCGGATGGCGCCGGATCACCCCCGTCGAGGAGCAGGGGGCATCCACGAGGATCCGCTCGAACGGCGTTCCGTCCCAGAATGTCGCCGGATCTCGCAGGTCGCCGATCATGACCTGCGCGGTTCGCCCCAGTCGCGTGAGGTTCTGATCGATGCGCTGGACACGCTCCGCGTCGATGTCCACCGCAACGAGCCTCAAGTCCGGGGTGTGCTCCAGCAGATGCACCGTCTTTCCGCCCGGGGCCGCGCAGGCATCGAGCACCCTCATCCCGGGCTGGGGAGCGAGCAGCCACGGAACCAGCTGCGCCCCGGCATCCTGAATGGAGACGACACCGATGGGCTCGGCCGATCCGCCCCCTGCGCTGTCGGACAACGACCCGTCGCCAGCGCGATCGGCGCGCCCCTCGCCGGTGCCTCCGGCCGATCCGAAACCGGGAAGATCCCCGACCCCCACAGGTCTGTCGAGCTGTACTGCGGAGTCGATCCAGGGGACGGCGCGAGCGCCGATTCCTGCGGCCTGCAGCTCCGCAAGGTAGGCCTCACGGGTGCGACGCGTCAGATCGATGCGCAACACCATCGGCGGATGCTCGTTGTTGGCTGTCAGGATCTGCGTGTACTGCCGCGGCCACGTCTGCTGTAGTTTGTTCACCAGCCAGGCCGGGTGTGCGGTGCGCCTCGCAAGGCTCTGGTCTGCCTGGGCGAGCAGCGACTCATGCTCCGCCAGATACCGGCGCAGCACCGCATTGACGATCCCCGTCGCGCCGGGGCAGTTGAGGATCCTCGCGGCATCCACGGCCGCCAGGACCGTGGCATGCACGGGGTTGCGCGAATACTCGATCTGGTGAGCGCTGACCACGAGCAACGCTCGGATTTCGTCCGGAACTCCCCGCGGGCGCGTCAGAAGCGCTTCGACCGTGGGCGCCAGCCGCGGATACCAGCGAATGGACCCGAGCGCGACGGCGCGAACCGCAGCGGCGTTTGACCCTTGCGCGAACGGCACGAAGTTGAGCGAGCGCCGCCCAAGCGCCACTTCGCTCACGACCACAGCTGCGTCAGCGAGCGCTTTCGCTCCCGGCGCCCAACGAGAGGAGTGTGGCCGCTCGGGCCGCGCTGGCCTTTTCCGCATGGTCTCTCTCACGACGCTCGACCGAGGCGCCGACCCGCAAGGTCAGATGTGTTGGCCCAATCACGCGCCGATATCGAGCGCCGTCCGGGTTTTTGCACCTCGATCAGCGTCAACGCTCCGGTGCCGCAAGCCACCAGGACACTGCCATTGCGGCTCACGGTGATCGTCCCGGGAGCGGCGCCCGCGAGCGCGGGAAGCTCAGGCTCCGGGGTCGCCACGGCCTTGTGGATACGCAGCTGCTCGCCATCCAACAGCGTCTCGGCGATCGGCCAGGGATCGAACGCTCTGACCTGGCGGGCGATTTCCTGCGCGCCGCGCCTCCAGTCGATCGCCGCTTCCGCCTTGTCGATCTTGGCCGCATACGTCACGCCCTCCAGCGGCTGGGGTCGCGATGCGAGCGAGCCGTTCTCCACGCCCTCGAGCGCTCTCAACAATGTGCGCGCACCCAGCTGCGACAGCGAATCGTGCAGCGACCCGGCCGTGTCTGCGGAAGTGATCGGCACAGTCTCCTGCAGGAGCATCGGCCCCGTATCCAACCCTGCGCTCATGCGCATGATGGTGATACCCGTTTCCCGATCCCCCGCCAGCACCGCCCGTTGGATCGGGGCCGCACCGCGCCAGCGCGGCAAGAGCGATGCGTGGATGTTGAAGCAGCCCCCCGGCGGCAGATCCAGAACGGCCTGTGGAAGAATCAGCCCGTACGCCACGACAACGAGCGCATCGGGCCGCCAGGCGCGCAGATCCGCACGCGAGCTTGCGTCCCTGAGGCTCGGCGGCTGCGAGACCGGAATGCCGTGATCCAGGGCAACCTGCTTGACGGGGCTGGAGGCAAGCGGACGCCCGCGGCCCTTGGGGCGATCGGGTTGAGTCAGTACTCCCACGACGGAATGCCGCGAGCCGAGCAGGGCAGTGAGGGCCGGAACTGCGAACTCCGGAGTGCCAGCGTAGGCGATGCGCACGAGGGTCGCTTTGGCGGGCGCTGCCTCAGAAGGCCTTGCGCGCACCCACAGAGGACCCGTCACGCGTCGCGCGGGTTTTACGTTCCTTCTGGAGTTTCTTGCGAATGCGCTCGCGCTTCAGATCGGACAGATAGTCGACGAACAGCTTGCCGTCGATGTGATCCATCTCGTGCTGCACGCACACCGCCAGCGTTCCCTCGTAATCGCGCTCGAAGACCTCGCCGTTGCGATCCTGAGCACGCACGCGGACCTTGGCGGCGCGCTGCACCTGGTCGTAAATGCCCGGAACCGACAGGCAGCCCTCCTCGGTCACCTCGACGCCCTCGCGTGCCAGGATCTCCGGATTGATGAGCACCAGCGGCTGGTTGCGCTCCTCGGACACGTCGATGACCAGCAGTCTCAGCTGCACGTCGATCTGAGGAGCCGCGAGGCCGATCCCCGGCGCTGCATACATGGTCTCGAACATGTCATCGATGAGGCCGCCGAGCTCGGCGTCGAAGCGCCTCACCGGCGACGCCCTCGCACGCAGGCGCGGGTCGGGGAATTCCAGGATCGTTCTCAGGCTCATGGCGGCTTCAGAATTCTCGGGAAGGGCGCTCGATGGCAGGTCCGGGTGGTCGCAGCGAAAATAGCGATTCCAAATTCCCGGGGGTACCCCTGTGGGCCCCGTGACCTAGCGCACAAAGTTGACATTAAATCGCATGGCAGCGAGTTCAGTCCCATTATAAACCACTAAGATACCGCCGCAGGTCGCTTGCCCCGCCTCGCACGATTGAGGAGTGGTGGATGGTTTCAAATCAGTCCCTTGGCCCCCGCACGGTCGTGGGCCTTCTGGCAGTGCTCGCGTCGGTCGCCGGTTGCTCCTCCTGGGGCCATCGCCATGCCGATGAGGCCCCTTCTTCATTGCCGCCCGCGGCTCAGACCGCGAGCCAGGCGGGTCCCAATCAGGACCAGACCGCCACCGAGGCGGCCATTGCCGGCTTGCCCGCCCAGGCTGAGCAGGCCGCGCCGGCGCCCGCACCCTCCAGCGACATCATCAACCCGAATGCGCCCAAGTCCTATACGGTCAAGCGCGGCGATACGCTGTGGGGCATCGCTTCGATGTTCCTCAAGGACCCCTGGTTGTGGCCTGAGGTCTGGTATATCAACCCCAAGGTCGCCAACCCGCATCTCATCTATCCGGGCGACGTGCTGGCCCTGGCCTATGCGAGCAACGGCAGCCCGCAGATCCGCCTGCAAGAGGGGGGCCCTGCCCGGCTCGACCCGCGGCTGCGCAGCACGCCGCTGGATGGCGCGATTCCGACGATCCCCTACTCCTCGATCGCGGCGTTCCTGTCACGTCCGACGGTCTTGACCCAGGATCAGCTGAAGTCCGCGCCTTACGTCCTCGCGTTTCGTGAGGAGCATGTCATCGGCGGCTCCGGCCACGAGATCTACGTGCGCGATCTGAACGCCGGAACCAACGAGCGTTTCACGGTCGTGCACGTCGGCGACGAGCTGCGCGATCCGGACGACGGCAAGGTAGTCGGCTACGAGGGCATCTACACTGCGACGGCGCTCGTGTCCAAGCCCGGCAATCCGGCCAAGGCCGTGCTGACCGACACCGCGCGCGAGACCCTCACGGGCGACAAGCTCATCGCAACCGACACGAACGTACCGGTCAACTTCCAGCTGCGCGCGCCGCAAGGCGACGTTCATGGAAGCATCATCGACGTCATCGACAGCACACAGGCGATCGGCCAGTACGACGTCGTCGTCATCAACAGGGGCAAGCGTCACGGCGTCGATGCCGGAACGATCCTCGCCGTGGACCAGGCCGGCGCGATCGTGACCGACCGCGACTCGGGCAAGGGCTGGGCACACGTGTTCGGGACGTCGTTCGATCCGAAGGTGAAGCTGCCGGATGAACGCGGCGGAACCCTCCTGGTCTTCAAGTCGTTCGACCGCGTCAGCTACGCGCTGGTGGTCGGTGCCGTCACCGAGCTGCACGTCGGCGACACCATCCGCAATCCCTGAGGGCCTGAAGGCCGCAAGACTCACATCGCCGGGCGCCCTTTCGGGCGCCCGCTCTTGCGGCACCCGCCCCATCTCGGCGGGCCTTTCGGGCACCCATATCACGGCCATGACCGCAGAAACAGCGGCAAAATAACTCGCGCACGGCCCATTGAGCCCGGGGACGCCGCTCGGCTACCGGCTCACTCTCATCCGATGGACACGACTGCCATCCGTGCCGTTCTCGCGCGGACTCCGGGCCTCAACATCGGGCGCCTGCGTAGTCTGATCCAAGTCGCAGGGCTGGAGCATGCTCTCGAGCCGTACGCGATCGCGGAGGCGGATCTGCCAACGGCGGCCCGCGAGTACCTGAGCTCTCCCGACACGATCGCTCTGCAGGCCGACCTGCACTGGATCGAGCGCAGTGGCGCGTGTCTGATCCTCGCCGACGAGCCACCCTACCCGCCGCTGCTTGCCCGCATTGCGAGCCCGCCACCGGTGTTGTTCGTACTGGGCGATGCGAGCGTCCTGCTGGAGAGTCGGCAGATCGCCATCGTTGGCGCGCGTAATCCAACACCGGGCGGCCGCGCCACGGCACTCGACTTCGCTGCGCAACTCTCACGCGCCGGGGCCGTGATCACGAGCGGCATGGCTGTTGGAATCGACGCTGCGAGTCACGAGGGCGCACTCGCAGCGGGTGGCCGCACGGTAGCGGTCTGCGCGACGGGTCTCGACCAGATCTATCCACGGCAACACGCACGTCTGGCGGATAGAATCCGTGAGCACGGAGCACTGGTTTCCGAGTTTCCGCCGCGCACCCCGCCGCGCCGCCAGCACTTCCCGCGCCGCAATCGCCTGATCAGCGGCCTGTCTGCGGGTACCCTGGTGGTCGAGGCCGCGCTCGCCAGCGGCTCGCTCCAAACCGCCGGATTCGCAGCCCGGCAGGGTCGGAAGGTGCTCGCCATCCCCGGCTCGATCCGCAATCCGCTCGCGAGCGGCTGTCACGAGCTGATACGCAGCGGTGCACAACTGGTCCAGACACCGGCCCAGGTGTTGTCAGCGTTGAAATTTTCCCTTACCGGTGAGGGACTTGCATCTGACATAAGGCCTGTTGGACGAGGCGGCCCATTGGACAACCCGTATGAAATGCTGTTAGATGCCCTCGCTCTCGAATCCGCAACCGTCGATATGCTGGCCGAACGCACCGGAATGACCTGTGCGTCGGTGGCGTCGATGTTGCTGATTCTCGAGCTCGAGGGGCGCGTCGCGCCTCACCCGGGCGGCAGATACGGGCCCCTACATTAAATGATGATGACCGGCAGCGTTCTCGACATCCTGATCTACGTTTTCGATCGCTACATGCTCGATGAGGTACCGGAAGTGCCCGAACGAGAGCATCTGGCGCGCGACCTCGAACGTGCCGGCTTTGCGCAGGCGAACGTAGAGCGCGCGCTCGACTGGCTGGCGGAGCTCGCCAGCGAGCGGGATCGCTCGACGGAGGCTCTGGAGCAGGGTCCTGCCGGTACCGCGGTCCGCATTTTCAGCGACGGCGAGCTGGCCCGGTTGTCGACCGAATGCCGTGGGTTCCTGTTCACGTTGCAGCGCCTGGGGATTCTATCGGCATGGCAGCGCGAGATCGTCATCGACCGCATGCTCGCCCTGGACGCGGACGAGCTCGACACCGAGCAATTGAAGTGGGTCGTGCTCATGGTGTTGTCGAGCCAGCCGGGACAGGAGGCCGCGTTCCAGCGCCTGGAAGACCTCGTATCCACCCGCACGGGCGCACCACACTGAAAGCCCTCGCGTTGCGGCGAACGCTCAATGGCAGATAACCTGATCATCGTCGAGTCGCCTGCCAAGGCGAAGACGATCAAAAAATACCTGGGCAAGGACTTCGACGTACTCGCCTCCTACGGCCACGTGCGCGACCTCGTGCCCAAGGAAGGAGCGGTGGACCCCGATAACGGCTTCTCCATGCAGTACCAGGTGCTGGAGAAGAACGAACGACACGTGGACGCCATCTCGCGCACGCTGCGCAAGTCCAAGGCCCTCTTCCTGGCGACCGACCCGGATCGCGAGGGCGAGGCCATCGCCTGGCATCTGAAGGAAATCCTCGAGTCGCGCGGCGACCTGGACGGCAAGAACGTCCACCGCGTCGTGTTCTACGAGATCACGCGCAACGCCATTCGCGCCGCCGTCGCCGAGCCGCGCGATCTGTCGCTGGACCTGGTGAACGCCCAGCAGGCGCGGCGCGCGCTCGATTATCTGGTCGGCTTCAATTTGTCGCCGCTGTTGTGGAAGAAGGTGCGGCGCGGTCTGTCCGCCGGCCGGGTGCAGAGCCCGGCGCTGCGCATGATCTGCGAGCGCGAGGAAGAGATCGCCGCCTTCGTCGCGCAGGAGTATTGGACGATCGATGGCGAAGGCGCGCACCAGTCGCCGCCGTTTCCCCTGAAGCTCACAGAATACCGCGGCAAGAAGGTCGAGCAGTTCACCTTCGTCAACGAGGCTCAGGCACGCGAAGTCGAACAGACCATCGAGGCAGCCGCACGCGAGGCAGCACGCGCTGCAGGTGCGGCGCCGCCCGAGGGCAGTCTCGGGACCTTGCGGATCATTGCGATCGATCGCAAGCAGCGGCGGCGCAACCCCGCACCGCCCTTCACGACCTCGACGTTGCAGCAGGAGGCGGCGCGCAAGTTGGGTTTCAACGCACGCCGCACCATGCGCCTGGCGCAGCAGCTGTACGAGGGACTGGATATCGGCGAAGGCAGCGTCGGCCTCATTACCTACATGCGCACCGACTCGGTGTCGCTGGCTGATGAAGCGGTGAAGGAGATCCGCGAGGTGGCAGGACGCCTCTATGGCAAGGACGAGGTCGCCGAAGAGCCCCGCATCTACAAGACGAAGTCCAAGAACGCACAGGAAGCTCACGAAGCGATTCGGCCTACGTCCGCATCCATCACTCCTGCGGATGTCGAGGGCAAGATCGACGGCGATCTGTACCGGCTGTACGCGCTCATCTGGAAGCGCGCCGTCGCCTCGCAGATGAGCCATGCCGTATTCGACACGGTCGCCGTCGACATGCTCGCCGGACAGGACGGCCCGGAGCGCAACCTGCTGCGCGCCAACGGCTCGACCCTGGTGAAGCCGGGCTACATCTCGGTCTATCAGGAAGGCACCGACGACGCCAAGGCGGATGACACCGATCACGTGTTGCCTCCCATGAACGAAGGCGATCTGGTCACGCTCCTGAGGCTGCGCGGCGAGCAGCACTTCACCGAGCCTCCGCCGCGTTACTCGGAGGCCTCGCTTGTGAAGGCGCTCGAGGAGCACGGCATCGGCCGTCCCTCCACTTACGCGACCATCATCTCCACGCTCCAGGATCGTGAATACGCGGAGATGGACAATCGCCGCTTCGTGCCTACCGACATCGGCAAGATCGTCAACCGCTTTTTGACCAGCCATTTCCATCGCTACGTCGAGTACGGCTTCACGGCGGCGCTCGAAGATGAGCTGGACGCGGTCTCACGCGGCGAAGAGGAGTGGACGACGCCGCTGGGCAAGTTCTGGAAGCCCTTCGTCGCGCAGGTCGAGAAGGTCGACAAGAACGTGACCCGCGAGCAAGTCGCACAGGCGCGCGAGCTGGGCAAGGATCCGGCGACCGGCAAGCCGATCACCGTGCGCATGGGCCGCTACGGGCCGTTCGTGCAGATCGGCACCAAGGATGACGAGGAGAAGCCGCGCTTCGCCGGGCTGCGTCCGGGTCAGAAGATGGACTCGCTGACCCTCGACCAGGCGATGTATCTCTTCAATCTCCCGCGCACGCTCGGTTCGACCGCCGACGGCGACAGCATCGTCGCGAACATCGGCCGTTTCGGGCCGTACCTCAAGTACGGCAGCAAGTACGTCTCCCTGAAGGAAGACGATCCCTATACGGTGACCCACGAGCGCGCGCTCGAGGTGATCCGCGCCAAGATCGAAGCCGATGCCAATCGGATCATCAACGATTTCGGCACGGACGGGATTCAGGTGCTCAACGGGCGCTACGGCCCGTATGTCACCGATGGCAAGAAGAACGCCAAGACACCTAAGGGTCGCGAGCCGAAGTCCCTGACGCTCGAGGAGTGCCGCGAGCTGATCGCCCAGGCCCCCGAGCGCGGCCGATTCGGCCGCGGCAGACGTGGGGCCCCGCTCAAGGCCGCGGCTGGCAAAGCCGCGCAGGCGGCGAAAGGGCGTAATGGTGACGGTGCGGCACCCGAGGCGCCCGAGGCCAAAGCAGCGCGCGGCAAAAAGGCTGGCCCATCCGGGGCTCGCGCCTCGCGCACTGGTGCGGCAAGTGCTGGCGCGTCACGGACTGGCGAAGCAGGTGCCGGCGCGTCACGGGCCGGAGCCAAGCCTCCGGCAGGCATGGAGCGCGCAAGGCCACCGCGTGCAACCAGCAAGCTCGGAGCACGCGGCAACCCGCGCGCGGCTGCGGCAACTCACGCTCCTGCAGGAAAGGCGCCGGCGCGGCCGGCGGGCAAAGCCCAGACGCACGCCGCCAAGAGTCAGCCCGCCGCGCACAAAACGGTGGCGGGAGCAAAGAAGAACGTCCGCAAGCCGCTGGCGGCGAAAACAACCTCGCGGGTACGCACCACCAAGTAGTCGGCGCGCTAGCCTGACTTCCAACTCGTGCGGCGTCGCCCCTGCGAATTCCGCCGCGCCCCGTCGCCTCGCCATTTCCCGCACTGCGATTTTCCGCGATTGACGCCGCTCCGGTGGGCGACGCTTCGCTTCCCGCCGATCCCTCCGGGATTCCCGCCGATGCTTTGCTGCATTGAATTGTCATAGGCTGGAGAGTAGCTTCGCCAGCGAGAGCCATTCGGACGTTCCGCCGCGTGCATTTGCGCGGTTCGCCGGGCAACAACAAGACCGCCAGGGAGAAATTGCATGTCATCGAAGCTGCCCGTGCTGCTGGGAGCGTCGTTGCTGGGGGCCGCACTGGCGCTACCGTTACCCGGATTTGCCGACGGCGCACCCGGCGCACCGGTCTATTCGATCGGCAATGCGGCGCAGCTGCATCTGCCGGCTGCGGCGGCGGCCTCCTCCAAGATTTCCACGGCTCTGCAGGGTGCGAGCGGCCAGGTCAACGTGGTCGTGCAGCTCAGCGGAGCTCCGCTCGCCGTCGCGAACGGCGTCGACTCCAAGCATGTCGGCGGCAAGCTGAGCCGCGGCGAGCAGATGGCCTTCACGCGCGATATCCAGACGCACCAGGATGCGCTGCTGCAGAAGATCATGGCGCTGGGCGGCAAGGAAGTCGCGCGGGTGCGCATCGCCTACAACGCGGTCATCGTGCAGGTGGACGCTGCGAAGCTCGATACCATTGCGCAGAACCCGGAAGTGGAGACCATCCGCGGGGTGGCGCGGTATACGCTCGCCGACGACTCGACCAATGCCTACATCGGGGCGACCAAGCTGCAGGCCGCACGCATCGACGGTACGGGCATTCGCGTGGCGATGCTGGACTCCGGCATCGACTACACGCACTTCGACCTGGGTGGGCCCGGCACGGTCGCCGCGTACCAGGCCGCGAGCGCGAACCCAGCCGCGCCGCCTCCCGCCAACCTGTTTCCAACCTCCAAGGTCATCGGCGGCTACGACTTCGTGGGCGATACCTGGCCGGATGCCCATAACGACCCCGAGCAGCCCGATTCCAACCCGATCGACATTCAAGGCCACGGGACCCATACCGCGGACATCCTCGGCGGGCGCAGCAAGGACGGTACACACGTCGGCGTCGCCCCCGGCACGCAGTTGTACGCCGTCAAGGTCTGCAGCTCCGTGTCGACCGCGTGCAGCGGCGTCGCCCTGTTGGAAGGGATCGACTTTGCGCTCGATCCCAATCACAACGGCACCCTGGAGGATGCCGTCGACCTCATCAACCTGTCCCTCGGCAACTCCTATGGGCAGATCCAGGATGACGTGAGCCTCGCGGCCGCCAACGCCGTCAGAGCGGGAGTGGTGGTCGTCGCCTCCGCCGGCAACGATGGCGACAAGCCCTACGTCGTCAGCTCGCCCGCATCCGCTCCCGAGGTCATCGGCGTCGCGGAGACACAGGTCCCCACGGCCGAGGACGTTCCGCTGCAGGTCACTGCACCCGCTTCCATCGCGGGCAATTACTTCGACACGGCGACCATCGACTGGGCGCCCATCGGCAACGGCGTGAGCGGGCAAGTCGTGTACGTCGGCCGCGCGTGCCTGACCGGAACGGAGTCGGGCAGCCCCGATGCGCTGCTGGCGGATCCGCCAGGAAAGATCGCGCTGGTGGACCGCGGTGCCTGCAATGTCAGCGAGAAGATCGAACGGCTGAGCGCGGCCGGCGCGATCGGCGTCATCGTCGCTCTGGTGGATGTGGGGCATGCAGTCACCTTCCTCAACGGCGGCCAATGCCCTGTGACTCCCGAGGGCACCTGCAAGCCCTCCCTGGTCGTGACGCAAGCGACAGCCAACACGCTCAAGAATCTGCTCGCTTCCAATGTCACTGTTACGGCGACGATCTCCGCAGGCAACTCGGTGTCGCTCATCGGGGGCGTCACGCTCACTTCATCCCGTGGCCCGGATATGAGCTTCAACCGGATCAAGCCGGATATCGCAGCCCCGGGCGCTTCCGTATCCGCGGTGGTCGGTACCGGTAACGGCGAGGCCGCATTCGGGGGCACCTCGGGTGCAGCGCCGCTGGTGTCCGGCTCCGTGGCGCTGCTGCTGCAGGCTTATCCAAAGCGCTCGCCGGCGGAGATCAAGTCGATCCTGATGAATACCGCGGACACGCAGATCTTCACCGACCCGGCGTCTCTGCCGGGCGTCCTCGCGCCCATCACGCGAATCGGCGGCGGCGAGCTGCGCATCGATGAGGCGGCCGCCAGCCAGACGGCGGTGTGGGACGATGAGCGCCACACCGGCAGCCTGTCGTTTGGCTATCACGCAGTCGACAATCTCGACTTCGAGTGCCGGCCGGTGCGTGTCAGGAACTACTCGCGCTCGCCGCGGCTCTACAGGATCTCGAGCACCTTCCGCTACAGCGACGACGCCGCAAGTCGCGCGGTGAGTTTGCGTCTGCCGCCGGCCGTGTTCGTCGGTCCGCGCAGCTCGGCAACCTTCCCGGCGTGCATCTCGATCGACGCCCGCGGGCTGCCCTTCTGGCAACTGGACGGCGGCGCTGATGGCGGCAACGGTCCCTTGCTGCAGACGGCCGAGTACGACGGTTACGTGACGGTCGCCGATGGTACCGACAATGTTCACCTGGCCTGGCAGGTGCTCCCGCATCGCTCGGCGACAGTCATTCCGCAGCGTACCAACTTGTCCATTCCTGCCAGGAAAGCCTCGGCCGGCGTGGAGCTGAGCAACTTCAGCCCGTCGCTCGACGGGCGCGTGGAAATCTTCGCGCTGACCGGCACGAGCCGCAAGCTGCCCCGCTCCCAACAGGCGGTCCCCGGGTCGGAGAAGGCGGTCATCGATCTCGCCGCCGTCGGCGCGCGCCTGGCGGATGCGGGTGATGGCACGTTCGCGCTGCAGTTCGGGATCAACACGTTCGGACAGCGCGCCATGGCGGACTACCCGGGCCAGTTCCAGATCTACATCGACACCGACCTGGACGGCAAGCCGGACTGGATCGTATTCACGGCGGAACGAGGAGGGGTGCGCGCCGGCGACGGACGGACGCTCGTCTTCTTGCAGCCGGTCGGCGCCACCTCCTCCACTGCCTACTACTATGCGGACGCGTCGCTCGACTCGGGCAACCTCATCATGACCGTGCCGCTGAGCGCGCTCGGGCTCTCGCCGACCTCGAAGTTCAGCTTCAGCGTGCTCGCCGTCGATGATTACTTCACCGACCACGTCACCGACGAGATCGACAACATGGTGTTCACCCCGGGCGTACCGAAGTTCTTCGGCTCGGGAATCCCGGCCAGCGGCGTACCGGCCCGCGGCAGCTCCGAGTTGACGGTCTCGAAGATCAATGGCGGCGATCAGGCGTCTCCCTCGCAGACCGGCCTGCTGCTGCTCTATCGGGATGCGGCACCGGGTCGGGAAGCCGACACCCTCGAGGTGAGCGGCCACTGAGGGTCTGGTCGGGGCCGTTCAGCGCGGCGGCGGTGAGGGGACTGCGCTCGCTTTCGTCGGTGTGGGCACGCATGCCCAGCTGATGGCCAGGGGCGGTCAGTACGCCACGCTTTTTGGAATTCAGGCAGCGGCTTATCGATGAAGTATCGGCACAGCTATCACGCCGGCAATTTTGCGGATATCCACAAGCACGTCACGCTGCTCGCGCTGCTGGCGGCCTTGAAGCGCAAGGACAAGGGGTTCGCCTACCTCGAGACGCACGCCGGGCGCGGGCTGTACGACCTGTCCAGTCCCAGCGAGGCCGCAGCCATGGGAGCTGTGCGATTTCTCGGCGGATCGTACTCCGCTCCCGAGCTGCAGGCCCTCGCACAATCGATTGCCGACTTGCGCGCCGAGCAGGGGCACGGCCATGCCTATCCAGGCTCGCCCCTCATTGCGGCACGCGAGCTTCGTGCACAGGATCGCGCCGTATTCTGCGAGCTCATCACGCCGGAAGCGCGAGCGCTCGAGAAGGCGTTGCACAGCCGCGCACAAACGCGTGTCGAGCAAGGTGACGGTTTCGAGCGACTTCGTGCCTGGCTGCCACCGCACGAGCGCCGCGGGCTGATTTTCATCGATCCCCCGTACGAAGAGACGCGGCATGATTCTGAGCGTGTGATCGAGACGGTCAGCGATGCACTGCAGCGGTTTCAGACGGGCGTCATCGCCGTGTGGTTCCCCATCAAGGATGAACGCGAGACCGCCGCGTGGACCGCCGCTTTCTCGCGCTCCGTGGCGCGCGAGACCCTCTTGAGCGAGATGTGGCTGTATCCGCGGGACTCGCGCGTGGCGCTCAATGGATCAGGAATGCTGATCGTGAACCCGCCTCACCTGCTCGCGGAAAGAATGGCGGAGTGGCTTCCGGAGCTGCAGGCGCGCCTGGATACGGGCCACACCGGTGGCACTCGCGTTCGAATGATCGGGTAGCCCCCGCGCGCGCATCGGCGCCACACGCGCGTTGGCCGAGCGCCGGAGCGCGGTGCGTGGCGCGATGCCGGTCTCACCCGCCGGCGCCCCAGTAGCTTCGGTCGCGCGCCTTGCGGTATAAGCCGGTGCGATATGAGCGCGGATCCGGACCACTACGGCGTCGTTGGCCACCCCGTGGCACACAGCTGGTCGCCCTTCATTCACGGGATGTTCGCCAAGCAGACCGGCCAGCACCTCACCTATCGGTTGTACGACGTCCCCCCGGCGGAATTCCGGGAACGCATCGTGGGATTCTTTGCCGGCGGCGGACGCGGCCTCAACGTGACGCTGCCGCACAAGATCGCGGCTGCCGAGATGGTCAACGAGCTCACACCGCGTGCAGCTCGAGCGCACGCCGTCAACACGCTGGTGGCACGATCCGACGGCACGCTGCTTGGGGATAACACCGACGGCGCGGGGCTGGTCCACGACCTGTGTGACAACCTCGGCGTCGTCATCATCCGCCGCCGGATCCTCATCATCGGCGCGGGAGGTGCCACGCGCGGGGTACTGGCTCCGTTGCTCGCACTCGAACCTGCGGAGCTGGTCATCGCCAATCGTACGCAAGAGCGTGCGCAGGCCCTCGCCGAGGACTTCAAAGACCTGGGAGCCATTTCGGGTGTTGGATTCGGCGACGTCCCCGGCGGCGCGTTCGATCTCATCGTGAATGCGACCTCAGCGAGCCTCAGCGGAGACGTTCCCGACGTTCCCGCCACCGTCATGGGCAAGGAGACGGTCTGCTACGACATGGCGTACGGGAAGTCCGATACCGCTTTCGTCCGGTGGGCACGAAGCCTGGGTTGCGCGCGCGCGATCCAGGGCTGGGGCATGCTCGTCGAGCAGGCTGCCGAGTCGTTTCGTGTCTGGCGCGGCATCCGGCCCCCGACGGCGCCGGTGCTCGTGGCGCTCAAGGAGCGCGCGACCGGCCCTGCGACGTGACCTCTGCTGTCAGCGCACTTTCTCGAGATCCCCTGTGGAACGTCGCCCCGCAGGTGTGCCCGGTAAGTTGGATAGCGGCGCAGGGACGGGTCACCCGCGCGTTGCAGGGCGCGACGGACATCCAGGAGGAGAGACTCACCGCATCGTGACCAGCTCTTCCGCCACGGTCGGGTGAATAGCCACCGTATCGTCGAAGTCCTTCTTGGTCGCTCCCATGCGCACAGCAACGGCGAACCCCTGCATCATCTCATCGGCACCCGGACCGACGACGTGCACGCCGACCACGCGCTGCTCCGTGCCAACAGTGACTAGCTTCATGTCACAGCGGGGCTTGCGCGTCAGGGGAGCGTAATACATGGGGACGAAGCTCGACTTGAATACCCTGACGGCGTCGGCTCCGAAGTCCGCGCGTGCCGCTTCCTCCGACAGACCGACCGTACCGATGGGCGGATGTCCGAAGATCACTGTCGGAATGTTGTTGTAATCCAGGTAGCGGCCCGTCTGTCCGCCGAACACCCGATCGCTGAGGCGCCGCCCGGCCGCAATGGCGACCGGTGTGAGCTGCGCGCGGCCGGTGACATCGCCGATCGCAAAAATGCCCTCGACGTTGGTCATCTGATACTGGTCGGTGACGATGTAGCCGTAGGCATCCACCTCGACGCCGGCCTCCTCGAGCCCGACGTCCTCGACGACTGGAGCGCGGCCAACGGCCCACACCACGCAATCCACGGGTCCCTTTCTCTGTCCGTCCCGCGCGATCACCTCCAGACATCCGTCGACCGAGCGCTCCAGGGCCTTGGGCCAGGCGCGGGTGACGATCTCGACTCCGACTTCGCGCAGCAGCCGCATCGTCGACTCGCCGATCATGGAATCGAAGCTCTTCAGGATCGTCGACCCGCGCACGACCAGGGTGGTCCTGGAGCCCAGCTCCGCGAAGATCCCGGAAAGCTCGACGGCGATGTAGCCACTGCCCACTACGGCGACGCGCCGCGGCTGCTCCTGCAGCTCGAAGAAGCCGTCCGAGGTGATGCCGAGATTCATTCCGGGGATGTCCGGGAGCACCGGACGGCCCCCGGTGGCAATGACGATGTGCTTGCCGAGCAGCGCGCGCTCGCCGACGACGACGGTATGCCGGTCCCGGAATCTCGCCCAGCCGCGCACCAGCTCGATGCCGTTCTTCGCCAGCGCGGTCTCGTAGATTGCGTTGAGCTTGGCGACGTGAGCGTCGCGCTTGCTCTTCAGAAGGGGCCAGTCGAGGCCGTTCGCCTCGAGATGAAAGCCGTACTCGGGAGCGTCGTGCGCGGCGTCGGCAAGGTCGGCGGCATTCCACATGACCTTTTTCGGAACACAGCCGACATTGACGCAGGTGCCCCCCAGCCGGCCCGCCTCGATGAGGGCCACGCGCGCGCCATACTCGCGTGCGCGCCGCGCGCACGCCAGGCCGCCACTGCCACCACCGATAACGATCAGATCGAATTCGCCGGCCATACCGCCATCACCCCAAAAGCTCCAGGACGGCCCTCATGTTACATGGCCCCCCAGCCAGGTGGGGCTGGCGATAGGAGATCGGCCGAGCGGCACGGAGTGTGCGGACAGGTACAATGGAAGCACCTTCCGAGGACTGGTACACCATGGAAAACCCGCTGCTGGGCCAGGAACCCCTGCCACCGTTCGCGCACATCCGTCCCGAGCACGTCGAGCCGGGCGTGCGCGAGTTGCTCGAGCGTGGGCGAACCCGCATCGAGGAGATTGCCGCTCTCCGGAAACCCACCTTCGCCACCGTCGTCGAGCCGCTGGAGGAGCTGCAGCATCGCGTCTCACGGACGTGGTCGCCCGTGAGCCACCTCAACGCCGTGCTCAATTCGGATGCGCTCCGGGCCGGCTACAACGCCTGCCTGCCGCTGCTGTCGGCGTACCAGACGGACCTTTCCCAGAGTGAGCCCCTCTATCGCGCCTACAGCACCATCGCCGAGCAGGAGGGGGCTTCCCTCGGGCAGGTGGAGCGGCGAGTCCTCGAGCACACCCTGCGCGACTTCCGCCTTGCCGGTGTTGGCCTCGATGCGGCCCGCAAGGAACGCTTCAAGACAGTGATGCTCGAGCTCACGCAGCTGCAGGCGAAGTTCGAGGAGAACGTGCTCGACGCCACGAATGGCTGGACGCATCACGTCAGCGACGCCGCCGAGCTCCGCGGCCTGAATGAAATGCTGATCGAGCAGGCGCGCAAGCGCGCGCACGACGCCCGCGTCGAGGGATGGGTCCTGACGCTCGACCAGCCGACCTACGTTGCCGTGGTCACGGATGCCGAATCAGAGGGATTGCGGCGCGCATTCTACGAGGCATGGACCACGCGTGCGTCCGACCAGGGCCCCAACGCGGGGCGGTGGGACAACTCCGGGGTGATGGAAGACATCCTGCGCAAGCGGCACGAGGCCGCCCGCCTGCTCGACTTCCGCAGCTACGCCGATTACGCACTCTCGACGCGCATGGCGCACACGGTCGAGGAGGTCATGCAGTTCCTGCACGAGCTTGCACAATCTGCGCGCAGCGCCGCGCAACAGGATTTTGCCGAGCTGGAGAGCTTCGCGGGACGCAAACTGGCCGCCTGGGACGTGGGCTTCCATGCCGAGCGCCTGCAGCGCAGCCGCTATTCCGTCTCGCAGGAGGAGTTGCGGCCGTATTTTCCTCTGCCGCGCGTGCTCGCCGGTCTCTTCGAGGTGGCCGAGCGCCTGTTCGGCGTCAGGATCCGCGAGCGTCAGGGCGTGCCGGTCTGGCATCCGGATGTGCGCTTCTTCGAGATCGAAGCCGCCGACGGCCAGCCCGTTGGCCACTTCTATCTGGATGCGTACGCACGACCCAACAAGCGCAGCGGCGCCTGGATGGATGAGTGTGTCGGGCGCAAGCGCCTCGCCTCCGGGCTGGCGCGGCCGGTCGCCTATCTGGTGTGCAATTTCCTCTCGCCGAGCGAGAACCGCCCGGCCCTCCTCACGCATGACGACGTGCTCACACTGTTTCACGAGTTCGGGCACGGATTGCACCACCTGCTGACGCGCGTCGATTACCCCAGCATCGCCGGCATCAACGGCGTGGCGTGGGATGCGGTCGAGCTGCCCAGTCAGTTCCTGGAGAACTATGCGTGGCATCCGGAGGTGCTGCGACGGATCTCGAGCCACATCCAAACGGGTGCTCCGCTGCCAGCCGACACGCAGACAAAGCTGATCGCCACGCGCAGCTTCCACGCGGGCCTGCAGATGATGCGCCAGCTGGAATTCGCGCTGTTCGACTTCCGCCTGCACGCGGACTACGACCCGGAGCGGGGTGGGCGCATCCTCGAAGTGCTCGACAGCGTGCGCAAGGAAGTGGCCGTCGTGTCCGTGCCTGCGTGGAATCGCTTCCCGAACAGCTTTGGACACATTTTCGCCGGCGGCTACGCCGCCGGCTATTACAGCTACAAGTGGGCCGAGGTGCTGGCCGCCGATGCCTTCGCCACCTTCGAGGAAAACGGCGTGTTCGACCGCGGGACCGCGCAACGTTTCCTCGACTCCATCCTGAGCCGGGGCGGAAGCCGCGACGCTCTGGAGGCTTTCGTGGAGTTCCGGGGGCGCCGACCCGACGTGCGCGCGCTTCTGCGCCAACACGGCATCCTCGCGCCTGGTGAACTGGCTGCATGATCCCGGCCGCCGCAGGTGCGTGCACAGCGGGCGCTCGGCTTGCCGCTTTGTTCGTTCTTGCGCTGGTCCTGAGCGTCCTCGCCTCTGGTGCGCGCGCTGCAGAATCCTTGTACGTCATCGAGCAACTGGTCGTCGGAGTGACCAGTGCGCCCGGCGGCGAGGGCGACCGCGTTGCCACCATCAAGAGCGGCGATCGCGTGGAGGTCCTGGATCGCCAGGAGGAGGAAGCACAGATCCGGCTGGCGGACGGCACCTCCGGATGGGTCAAGGCCTCGTACTTGTCGGCGGAGCTCCCGCTGCAGCGCCGGCTGCAGGATCAAACCGCCCAGGTCGAGAAACTCAAGCAGGAGGTGACTCACCTCCAATCGCAAGCCAAAGCAGCCGCCGTCCCGCCCGCGGGCTCAGTGCCGGCCACGGGCTCGGCGACCGCGGCTCCGGATTCTTCAGCCGGCCCGTACCGGAGCTCGCCAGCGGCGGCCCGCGCCGTCGGCTCCCCGGAGGTCGCAACAGCCACAACGGCGGCGAGCCCCACGGGGCAGAGCGACTCTCAGGGGAATCCGCCGGGCGCCGCGGCAAGGGACCCTTCCCCTTTCATGGGCGGCGGGGACTCCACTGCCCAGCCGTCGTGGGTGTGGGTCGTCGCCTGCTCGCTGTTGGGCCTGGCCCTCGGGTTTGTCGCCGGATGGCGGGTGCTCGACCGCCGTATCCGGCGCAAGTACGGCGGCCTGCGGATCTACTGACGCGCCGCACGGCGCCTGCGGCGGCCGCGACCACACCCCGTGCTGCACGCCTGGTAGCTGCGGGCCACGGAACATCTCCCGCCCAAGCGGGCCCGTAAAGTTTTCCGTCACCCTTTGCCGCCCTGCCAGGCCCGCAGCGATAAAAACACTGTCGAAAGTGTGCGCCGCGTCGCTGCTGCGCCGTGCGTGCCCTCCCTAGACTGCCCGGGTCGAACAGGTCCGTGCCCGCGAGCCGATAACGACGACGATAATGACCAACACCCGGCGAAGCGATTTCGACGTGACCAATACCGTCCAGGTGAGCTCGCCGGAGGCGGTGCTCGCTGCGGTCGAGGCTCTCTACGGGCCGACGTGGCCGCAGCAGTCCCTGGATCCGCTGCGCCTGGCTTTCGAGCATTTCGAGCGCCTGTTCGCCGGCAAGATTCCGGGCTACTTCGGCGTCGATACCGTCTATCACGACCGCCAGCACACGTTGGACGTCACGCTGGCGCTGGCGCGCCTGATCGTTGGATTCGAGCGGCAGGCGAGCGCGGAAACCCGCCTGGGAGGGGAGCGCGCGCTGGTGGGCCTGGTCGTTGGTTTGTTCCACGACGTCGGCTACCTGCGCCGCGTCGATGAGCGCGAGTCCCGCAACGGCGCTGAATTCACCCGCACCCACGTCTCGCGTGGATCGCGTTTCCTGGAGGAGTTCCTGCCGGTCCTCGGCCTCGGCCACTGGACGCCGGTGGCGTGCGAGATCATCCATTTCACCGGTTACGAGGTGCCGTTCGCGCAGATCGAGGCCCGGGTCCCGGACCCGCGCGACATCATGCTCGGACACCTGATCGGCACCGCCGACATGGTCGGCCAGATGGCCGATCGCTGCTACCTGGAGAAATGCCGGGACCGGCTCTATGCCGAGTTCGTGCTGGGCGGCGTCGCCCTGCCGCTCGCGGCGAACGGCGGTCGCCAGGTCAAGTACGCCTCGGGCCTGGATCTGCTGCGACAGACGCCCGAGTTCATCGCGGAAGTCAGGACGAAGCGCCTGGACGGGGACTTCCGCGCCGCCTACCGCCACTTCGAGAACCTCTACGGCGGCTCCAATCCGTACCTGGAAGCGATCGACCGCAATGTCACCTACCTGCGGCAGATCCTGCGCAGCGAGAACTGGCGCCTGCTCCGCCGCAATCCGCCGATCTTCGCCGCGTCCCACGATCCGATGGCGACCATGCGCGGGCTGATGCTGGGGTACATCAAGAAGGTGTGGCAGAACCGCTGAGGCCCACTAGCGGCTCACCGGTGCGTCCACGTTATTCACATAACGGGCGTGGATCTGCGGCAAGCGCGCCAGCACCCACTCTCTGGCGCACAGCTCACTGCCTGCGATGGCCGCGGCAAGCACCTCCACCGTGAGAGCCTCCAGGGCCGGTACTGACAACGGCGCGTAGCTCAAATGCCACGGCTCCGGCAACACGCCGCCGCGATCGCGCGTGTAGGGGCGAAAGAAGCCGAAGTGCCCCATGTTGGCGGTCAGCCAGCCGTCGAGTTTGGCAAAAACGCCACGCGGCGCGAACTCCGTCGTTGTCAGTTGGGGCCGGTATCCGGGAGCACAGGCAGAACGGTCCACCAGGTCCACGTCGGTGCCCCAGTGATGGCGGCTCGCGCCCGGTAGCGCCGACCACAGCAGGATGGCCTCCACTGCGGCGGGCTCATCCAACGCCGCACGCTCCAGCGCACGGCCGGAGCGATCCAGCAGCGGCCGCTCGCCCCGATATTTGCCGTTCCAGATCGATCGCTGGCGCTCGAAGTCGCGAAAGCTCGACACGACCTCGAGCTCGATCCCCTCGGTACGTGCCGCCGCCGCCAGGGCGAGCAACGCCGGCACCGCGCCGGTATGCACCGTGCACGCCAGTTCCGTGACCTCCACCACGTGGGAGGCCACCCGCCCCGTCAGCTGCTTTGGATCGAGCATTCCGTTGAATTCTAGGGTCGGGCCGTCCGTCGGCGTCAAGAAATCCGACACACCCCCCGACCTTACAAGTAGCCCTAGGGGCAGGTGACGGTTAATATCCTTGCAGCGACAGTGACTTTCATCAGAACCAGGGGAAACTTCCGCGAGGCGCGTGGCGCCGCGCGGATCGTGTGGTGAGCGCAGTTACTCTCAAGTTGAAGTATGCGAGCGCGGCCTTCGTGGTCGTGTTGCTCGCCATGGTCGCGCTCGCCGCTCTGTTTGCCTGGCAGGATGACCTCGAGACGCGCCGACTCAGCAGCATGGCCGAAAGCTCGCTGCGTGAGCGTGTCGCGACCGAGCTGAGCGCCCGCGCGTCGGAAACCGCTGAGCATGCCGCAGACGCCGTCGCAGGCGCAGTGGCCTCGCGCGATGCTGCCGCCTTGTCGCGCCACCTGCAGAAATTCATCGACGACAGCACCGTCACCGAGATCGGTGTCACCGACACCGCCGGCGTCGTCCTCTTCAGCTGGAAGCGCTCCGATCAGGCGAACAAGGCCGGGCTGCGCTCGGAAGCCACCGCACCGGTGCGCGAAATGGTCGAGACCATTCCGGGCGCGGCGACTCCGCATACCTTCGGACAGTTGCGCCTGGTGTTGGAACAGACAGCGCCGCCGTCTTCGGCCACGCTGTCCGATCGCCTTGCGTTTGCGAAGAACGCGCAGCTGCAGGACACCCTGCTGCTCGCGGGCGCTCTCGCATTGTTGGGCGGCCTCCTCGGTGCCGGGCTCGCGTGGCGCGCCGCTCGCAGGCTCGAGAGACCGATCGTCACCCTGATCCGCGGCGTCGAGCGAATCGGCCAGGGCGACTACACCCGGCCGCTGGAAGTGCGGCGCCGGGATGAGATCGGGGAGCTGCAGCAGGCGCTGGAGAAAATGCGCGGCCGGCTGCGGCAGGGGACGATCAACAAGAACTACCTGCACAGCGTGCTGAACAGCATGACGGACGCCGTGTTCGTGACTTCGCCCGACGGGGTGATCAAAGTCGCGAACTCCGCCGCCTGCAAGCTGCTGCAATACGGCGAAGAGGAGATCCTTGGCCGCGGCATTGCCGCAGTCCTGGATGAGCGCGAGCGTGAGGGGTTCGACCTTCTGCAAGCTGCGCAGGAGACGCGGGAGACCCTCGTCCGTACGCGCACGGGTCAGACGATTCCCGTATCGCTGACAGGCTCTCACATCGCGAGCGACGATCCGCAGTTCCAGGGCAGCATCTTCGTCGCGCGCAACATCACCGACCGCAAGCGGGCCGAGCGCCGCATCCGCTATCTCGCCCGCTACGACGCCCTGACGAAGATTCCGAACCGGATGCAGTTCCACCACTTGCTGCAGCAGACCATCGCCAGGTCGTTGCGCAGTGGGCAGGTCGTGGCGCTGCTGTATCTGGACATGGATCGCTTCAAGGAAGTGAACGATACCTTCGGACATGGCTCTGGCGATCGGGTCCTGGAAGTGCTGGCGGAGCGCCTCACGCGGGCCCTGCCGAAGGACACCATCATCGGCCGTCTCGCGGGCGATGAGTTCGCGTTGTTCGTCGACGGACTACCGTCGGACGCCGACAATCGCGGTCCGATCGCCCACCTGGCGCGCGCCATACTCACGGAAGTCGCCCGCGCGTTTCAGCTGAATCAGCATGAAGTGTTTCTGACGGCCAGCATCGGCATCGCGTTCTGTCCGCGTGATGCCGAGAACGTCATCGACCTCATCCGCAACGCCGATGCCGCGATGTATTACTCGAAGCAGAACGGCGGCAACACCTTTGCGTTCTACTCCCCCGAGATGAACGCCGCGGCGGTCGAGCGGTTGATGCTCAAGAGCAAGCTGCGCCGCGCCCTGGAACGCGACGAGCTGGTCATCCGCTATCAGCCGAAGGTGGATCTGCGCAATGGGCGGATCATCGGCGCGGAGGCGCTGCTGCGCTGGCGCCTGCCCGGCCATGGCGACATTCCGCCCTCGCAGTTCATTCCGCTGGCGGAGGAGACGAACCTCATCCTGGACATCGGCGAGTGGGTGTTGAACCGGGTGTGCATGGACTATCGCCACATGCAGACCGAGGGCGGGGATCCGGGGCGGGTCTCTCTCAACCTGTCGCTGAAGCAGCTGCGCCAGGCGAGCTTCATCCTGCGTTGCCGCTCGGTGTTCCGCCGTCACAGCGTCTCCCCGACCTCCTTCGAGCTCGAGATCACCGAGACCACCCTCATGGCCGATGCCAAGCGGACGGTGCGGCTGCTCGATGAGCTGTATGCCATGGGCCTGCACCTGTCGATCGATGACTTCGGCACGGGGTACTCCTCGCTGTCGGCCCTGCAGCAATTCCCGATCGGCACCTTGAAGATCGACCAGTCGTTCGTGCGTGACGTGGGCGAGGATGCGGGCGATGCCACCATCGTTCGCACCATCATCGAGATGGGACGCAGCCTGGGGATGGAAGTGGTCGCGGAGGGCGTCGAGTCGCTGCGCCACCTGGAGTTCCTGCGCCGGCACAACTGCCATTTCGCGCAGGGCAAGCTGTTCGGAGAGCCGTGCACCGCGGAGGAGCTGCTGGCTCTTCTGATGCGCCAGTCTTCGGGCACCGCGCCTTTCGGGCACCTGATACCGCACGCAGACGAGCTGGCGAGTCGTTCGGCCTAGGTGCGCGAGCCTCACGGCCCGCCCGCTGATCGAATGCCGTCCCCTTCCCGCTTTCGCCTGTGGCGGCGGCTGATCCTCACCGCGATCTTGCTGGCGTGGGCTGGAACCGCGTACTGGCAAGCGCACAAGCCCATGCCCGCGGGCACGAGCGTCGCCTCGAAGTGGTACGACGTGCCCAGCGGCAAGGTGACTTTCATCGCCGACATCACTGCCGCGGACGCTTACGGGCGCCCCGTGGTGAGCCAGGCAATCTTCGATGAAGTCCTGCGAACGATCCGCTCCGCGAGCCAGCTCATCGTTCTGGACTACTTCCTCTTCAACGACTGGCATGGCTCGCTCGCTGCCCCGGGAGCACCGCTGCGACCGATCTCCGGTGAGCTGCGCGAGGCGCTGATTGCGCAGCGCCAGGCACACCCCGAATTGAAGGTCGTGTTCATCACCGACCCGATCAATGAGGTCTACGGGAGCGACCCTTCCCGGGATCTCATCCTGCTGCGGGGTGCGGGCGTGAACGTCGTGATCACGGATCTGGACAGATTGCGCGATTCGAATCCCATCTATTCCGGATTGTGGCGACTCGGAATCCGCTGGTGGGATGGAAGCGGTCGAGGCACCGGTTGGCTCCCGAACCCACTCGATGAGGACGACCGGCCCATCACCTTCGGCTCCTGGGCACGGCTCATCAATTTCAAGGCCAATCACCGTAAGGTCATCATCGCAGACGACGGACAAGGCGGTCTGACCGGCATCGTCGCTTCAGCCAACCCGCACGACGCCAGCAGCGCGCATTCGAACGTCGCTGTGAAAGTTTCCGGCGCCGTCCTCGTTCCGCTGCTGCAGAGCGAGCTGTCGATAGCGCGCTTCTCCGGCTGGCAAGGCCAGCTGGAGGTCCCCGCCGGCTTGGCCTCTGGATCAGGTACCACAGACGATGGCGCGGAGGTCGCAGCCGGTCGAGTCGCACGGGTTCAGGTGATCACCGAGGGTGCGATTCTCAGCAGCGTGCTCGAGCACCTCGAGACAGCCGGCGGAGGCGACAATATCGACATCGCGATGTTCTACCTCTCCGACCGCGCCGTCATCGAAGCGCTGCTGGATGCCAGCCGCCGCGGCGCCGCGATCCGCCTGATCCTCGACCCTAACAAGGACGCCTTCGGCCACGCCAAATCCGGCATCCCCAACACCAGCGTGGCGAGCGAGCTGGTCTCGGCCAGCGATGGGAAGATCCACGTTCGCTGGTACCGCACGCACGGCGAGCAGTTCCACACCAAGCTCGTCATGGTGTACGGGGCGCAGCGGCTGTGGTTCACGCTGGGCTCAGCGAACCTCACGCGGCGCAACCTCGAGGACTACAACCTGGAGGCGAACATGAGCGTTGAGGTCGGGCGCGCCTCGGGTCTGGCGACACAGCTGCTGGACTACTACGACACTCTGTGGACCAACCGCGCGGCTCTCGGGATCGAGTACACGGCCGACTTTGCGGTCTACTCCGACCCCGCCCAGTCGCAGTACTGGCTTTATCGGGTCATGGAGGTCACCGGGCTGTCAACTTTCTGACCGGCCGCGGCAGCGGCATCTGCGACATGAGTGACCACCGAGGACAGCGCCATGTTGGTAGCGTCCTCGAAAGCCGCCACCACGTCGCTGAGCTTGTTGGCAGCCGCAGGAGCCGAGCCCTCCGCCACGAACGTCGAGATCACCTCACGCCCCGCGCGGCGGCCGAACGTACAGTCGAAGACCACATGCACCTGCGGAGGGGCGCTGGCATGTGCAGCGCCGCTCGTCTCGTAGTCCGCATCGAACCTCCGGATCCTGATCTGCAGCACGTACTCCGCCGGAAAGGCGCTCTCCGAGCTCTGGACATCCGACCACGAGCCCGACTCGCGCAGGGACTCCACCGTCAGCTCTTCCACGACCTCGGGAAGCACCGCCGGCCAGCGGCTGGCGGTGTAGAAGCTCATGCGCCGATCGGACTCCAGCAACATGATGTGGGATGAGTCCAGGCCGGGGCCCGGAACCGGCCTCCCGACACGCACGGCGGGCAAGTTGGCCGGGTGCGCGTTGGCAGTCGCTGCCATCCGGGCGCGCAGGTAGTACACCTGCTCGGGCGGCACGTTGCTGCGCAGCAGCCCCGAGCAGCCGGCGAGCAGCAGCAGCGGCACGATGGCGGCTTGCGCCGCAGCTGGTCTGATCATCGCGGGATCTCCACGCCTCGCTCCGGCGGCTGGTAGAGAATCTGGGAGGGATTCTCACGCAGGCTACGCGAAAGCTCCTGAATCTGTTCCGCGGCGGTGCGCCCTTCGCGCAGAAAGCGCTCCAGGTCCGGCAACCCCTCGCGGGTGAAAGAGCGGACGTCCTGGCGGTTGTCCGCGATGATCCGATCCAGCTGCCCGGTGGCTTCCGAGAGGTGGTCGGCCGCCGTCCGCGCATGCTGCACGGCGGCCACGATCTCGGGCCCGGCCGACTGCACGACCGAGTGAGTGCTGTCCGCCGTCGCCGCCAGCTCTTTGGCGGCGCTGCGCAGGTCGAGCACCAGCGAGTTGACCTGGCGCAGGGTGTCCGGAAGCTCCGCCGTCGCCTTTTCCATGTTGGCAAACGAGTGCGACAGCGAATCGATGTTGCTGTCATTGAGCAGCCGGCCGGCGCGCTCGATGACTTTGCCGGCGGAGGCAACGACTTCCGGCAGGCTGGCGAGGAACACGTCGAATCCGGAGTGCGCCGAGCGGATGACGGGGTACTTCTCGCTGGGGACTGCCGGAATGAGCTGACGATTGTCGCGCACGGTCTGCAGATCGATGTACAGCAATCCGGTCACGCCCTGCAGCGAGAGCTCCGCGACCGTCGCGGACGATATCGGGGCCGACGAGTCGATGTCGGCGACGACCTGGACGCGACCGGCATCCCGCGGATCGACTCGCATGGTCACGACACGGCCTACGTCCACGCCCAGATAGCGCACGGCCGCGCCGCGAGCGAGGCCACTGACACTCCCGTCGAAGTAGATCTCGTACCGCTGGTAGCTCCTGTGCTCGCGCGTATCCGAGTACCAATACACGAACAAGGCGCCGATCAGTGCGACGATCAGGACGAAGGCGCCGACGGCTGCATAGTTTGCTTCACGCTCCATGCGGATGCTCCAGGCGCGTACGCGCGCGTTCGCCGTGGAAATAGGCCTGGATCCACGGATGTGGATTGTTGACGATGCGCTCCAGCGTATCCGCTTCCATGTGCCGGTCGACGATCACACCGACACGATTGCAGGTACGGAAGATTGTGTCCAGATCGTGGGTAATCATCACCACGGTCAGACGCAGCTGCTTCTGCAGATAGAGCACCAACTCGTCGAATTCCGCGGCGCTGATGGGATCGAGCCCCGACGTCGGCTCATCCAGGAACAGCAGCCTCGGATCGAGCGCGAGCGCCCGAGCAAGCGCGGCCCGCTTGATCATCCCTCCGGACAGCTGCGAGGGGAGCTTTCGTGCCGCGTCCGGCTCGAGGCCGACCAGGCGGATCTTGAGCATCGCCAGCTCCTCGAGCTCGTGCGCGGCCAGGTCTACGTGCTCGATCATCGGGAGTTGCACGTTCTGCAACACCGTCAGCGAAGAGAACAGAGCTCCTTCCTGGAATGTGACGCCGTAGTGCGCCTTCACCGTGCGCAGCTGCGTGGGGGACATCTGCGTAATGTCCCGCCCCTCGATCCGGATCACTCCCGCCTGGGCGCGCCGCAACCCCAGCACGCTTCGCAGCAGCACGGACTTGCCCGCACCGGAGCCGCCGACGATTCCGAACACCTCGTCCTCATAGACCTCCATGTTGAGCCCGTCGTGCACCACCTGCGCCCCGAACCGGTTCACGAGCCCGCGGACCTCCAGTATCGGGTACCTCATACGTCCAGCTCGAGGAACAGAACGGCGAACACCGCGTCGGCCAGGATGACGAGGAAGATCGACTGAACGACGGAGACGGTGGTGAGCCGACCCAGCTCGCGCGAAGAGCCGCGTACCTGCATGCCCCGGTAGGCGCCCGCCAATGCGATCGCGAGCGCGAACACGGGGGCCTTGATGATGCCGACCCAGAATGTGGTGGGCGCGATCGCTTCGTTCACACGGTCCACGAACTGGGTGAGGGGCATATCGAGCAGGAAGCGGCACAGGAGCGCACCGCCCATCAGGCCGATGATGTCGGCGATCACCGTCAGCAGCGGCAGGGCGATGATCAACCCCAGCACCCGCGGCAGGACCAGCACCTCGAAGGGATCCACGCCGGTGGCGATCAGGGCATCGACTTCCTCGTTCAGCCGCATCGCTCCGATCTCGGCCGCGAAGGCGCTCCCGGAGCGCCCGGCGACGATGATCGCCGTCAGCAGCACCCCCAGCTCCCGCAGCACGCCGATAGTGACCAGGTCGACGACGAAGATCGTGGCGCCGAAGCTGATGAGCTGCTGGGCGCTCATGTAAGCGATGATGACGCTGATCAGAAAGGCGATCAGCGCAACGATCGGAATCGCAGTGATCCCCGTGTCATAGACGTGACGTGCAATCGAGATCGGGCGTAGCCGGTGCGGCTGCAATAGCGCCCGTGCGAATGTCACGGATACGCGGCCGAGGAACGCCACGCCATGGCGCAGGTGGCGCACGAAGCGTATGGAGCTGCGCCCGATATCGATGAGGGGCCGCCGGATGGCCACCTCGAGGTGTGTATCGACGGCGGCGGTCGTTTCCGGCGATGCGGGCCGCCCCGGGACCGCCGCGTCCGAGAGTGTCTGGTCGACCAGCCGCAGCTGATCCGGCTCAGCTGCGCGAAAGGTGGCCTGGATCTGCTGCGACGCCAGCTGTCGCACCAGCTCTCGCAGCCGCCATGCTCCGGACAGATCCAGCGCAGCGACGCGGTCCGCGACGATCACGACCTTGCTGATGCCGGTGAGATCCAGCGCCGCGAGCGCGGCGTCGATCTCGGGCATCTTCAGGGCCCGCCATTCACCGGAGAGCTGCAGCTCGAGACTGCCCTCCCCGCGATGCACGTCGAGGAGGGTGCTCAAGCCTGCGCTGCCCTCCCGCGGAGGCCAGCAGCGCCGTGCGCCCCGGCGTCAGCGCCGTACGGCCAGCCACCGCGATGCGCCCAGCCATCAGCCCCGCCCGTCGAGGCCTCAGCGCTGCGCCGCCAGATGCGCCTCGAGGAACCAGAGGCTCTTGTCGGTCTCGCGGGAAATCTCGGTGAACACGTCGGCGGTGTCCGCATCGCCGAGGCGCGCCGCCTGATCGATCCCCGTGCGCACCTTCGCGCCGAAATCGGCCAGTGCTGCAGATAGAGCATCCACATGCTGCAGTCCCTCGGCAATGCCTGTTGGGTACGGCTTGAGGCTCGTCGCCTTCGCGACCGCGGCAATCGTACCCTGCGCGACGCCTCCCAGCGCAGTGATCCGCTCCGCGAGCGTGTCGATGTGCTCTTCCGTGCCTTCCGCGACCTTGTCGAACAGCTCGTGCAGGGCAATGAAGCTCGGTCCCTTCACATTCCAGTGAGCCTGCTTCGCCTGCGTGCCCAGATCGATCGCATCGGCCAGGCGCGCGTTCAGCAGCTCCACGACTCGCGTGCGCGTGTCAGCGGGTAGATCGTTACGGGTATCGTACATGGGGTCCTCCGGTGATGTAATTCCTTCATTTCCTGAGGAATTGTCCCCTATGGGTGCAACGGCGCCCAATCGTCTGTTCGGATCGCGGTGATAACCGGGGCCTATCGGACCCCGGCGAGGCGAGGCTAGGTGTCGTCGCGGTAACGACGGATGCGGATGGCGGCGTAGACGAGAGCGGCGGTGACGATCAGCCCGATCCACAGATCGATGTTCATGAACAGGTCGGGGAAGCTGACCATGTCGAACACGGAAGGGTAGGTGTGCTGTTTCCAGAACGGGCTGCCGGGAGGCCCGTGGGAGCGGATGTTGTTCCAGAGATCGAACCAGATGCCGCCCAGACGGTAGAGCAGCAGGTCGTTCAGGTAGCGGGTGCCGAAGGCGATGCGCTCCACCACGGTCAGGATCAGCGGCGGCAATACCGCCCACAGGAACGCATTGCGACGCGACCAGGCCGAGATCACCATCAGGTACGCAGCGATCGGCGCGTACCACAGCACGGCGAGCGCCAGGATCAGCAGCATGAACGCTTCGACCTTCACCCAGGCGACCGGATCCCAGATGAATTCCGGACCGCCCACGAGGTGCAGCGCGTAGCGGATGTCCCAGACCCACCGCTGCAGCACATCCGTCACTATTGCGGCGACAAACACGCTCAGCGGCACGGCCACGAGCGCGACGAGCAGCTTGGAGAGTACCGTCGCCGCATCCGAGACAGGCAGCGACTTCCAGAACAGGATGCTGCGATCCTTGCGCTCGTCATAGAGCGAGGACAGCAGATAGAAAAAGACCGTCACGACCGCAGCGATGCACAGCGGCACTGCTACGCCGATCTGTCTCGCCGAGCTGATCATGATACCGACCGCGCGCGGATCGGCGCTCGGGCCGCCAGGGCCGAAACCCGGGAATGTCCCCCACTGGTTCTTGCCGAAGTTGGCCAGCAGGGTGGTGAGCACCATCAGCCCGCCGGTGATCAACGGCGCCGTCCACAGTGCGCGATGCTCCCAGTACTCGCGGCGAATGAGCGCGATCATGACCTGCCAGACGGGTATTGCCACGGGGCGTGACGCCACCGTCTGTACGGGCATGGGGCTCTCGGCGGCAGCGTCAGTCATGCTGCGGCTCCTTGCATCTTGGCGACGAACAGGTCTGCGATCGACGGCGTCCGCAGCTCCCCGAGCCGCGCCAGCTCCCCGGACGAGCGTCCTTCGAACAACATGACCGTGCGGCCGAAGATCTCCCGCTCGAAGAAGGGCTCGAGCAAGCGTGCGTGGGCCAGGTTGTCGGCACCGACCGTCAGCTGCACATAGCGCTGCGCCAGAGCCTCGACGGTGCTGTCGAGCGTGACCCGGCCGTGGTTGATGAACAGCACATCGCTCAGCAGGTTCTCGATCTCCTCCACCTGGTGCGTGGTGAGGAGAATGGTGCGCTCGGCGCTGAAGTAGTCGTTCAGCAGCGTGTCGTAGAACTGCCGCCGATAGAGCAGATCCAGGCCGAGGGTCGGCTCATCCAACACCAGCAGCCGCGCATCGATCGCCAGGATGAGGGCGAGGTGCAGCTGGGTGACCATGCCCTTGGACAGCTCGCGCACGCGGCTCCGCGGGCGAATGTCCGTCTTGCTCAAAAAGCCCTCGGCACGCGCCCGGTCGAAGCGCGGGTGCACACTGGCAACGAACTCGATGGCCTGGCTGACCCGCAGCCACCGGGGCAGCACGGCGACATCGGCGATGAAGCACACATCGCGCATCAGCTCGTCGCGCTGCGCGCGCGGGTCGCGACCCATGACCTGGAGCTGCCCCTCGAAGGAGGTCAGGCCCAGCAGCGCTTTCAACGCCGTCGTCTTGCCGGCGCCGTTGGGACCGATGAGGCCGACGATCCGGCCCGGAGCTACTGTAAAGCTCACGCCATCCAGCGCGCGCTTGGCCCCGAAGGACTTGGTCAAGCCTCGCGCTTCAATCATCGTGGTCATTGCCGTTACCTTGCGCGGTTGCCGGGCCCCCGGCACCACCTTGTGTCGGATACGGTGTGTCCGGAGCAGGCGCGCCCGTGCGCAGCAGCTCCTGAGCGGACAGGCCGAGGCGCTGGATGGTGGCGAAGACCTTGGGCCACTCGGTTTCCAGGAAGCGCTGGCGCTCGTCTTTCATCAGCGCCTTGCGGGCCCCGTCGCTGACGTACATTCCCAGGCCGCGCCGCTTCTCGACCAGCTGCTCATCGACCAGCTGCTGGTACCCCTTGAGGACCGTCAGGGGGTTCAGACGGAATTCCGCCGCGACGCTGCGGACCGAGGGTAGCGGGTCGCCCTCTTTCAGGACGCCCTCGAGAATCATCGCCACCACCCGGTCTCGCAGTTGCCGGTAAATCGGCAGGCTGTCGTCCCACTGCGGATCCATCAAATTTCCGGTCGCGTCCAAGGTCGGTGTGCCAGCGGACTAATCTACCAAAACAGCAGGCGCCGGCTGGCCGATCCACTGGTGCCTGGGCTGAAGAGCCACTCTGGTCACCGCAGGGTGAGCAACACTCACCTCGGCTGAGTAGGGGAACGTCGCGGTGGTATGCACCACGCTCCAGCTCATGGTCAAGGTCGCCAGAGTCGCGGCGACGCCGCAAAGCAGGGTTTTGACAGCGGTGTTCACGGTGCTCATGTCGGTCTCCTCGTCTCCTGTATGTGGGGAGCTGCTCTGTGTGTGCCCCTCAATTGGTGATGTATTGAACTACAACACTAGATGAGTGTCAAGCCATATCAGCAAACTGCCCGGAAGGCCGTTCCTAGCCCCCTTCGGCGGAGGCCGCCGATGCGCCAGAAGCCCGTGGGGAGACCTGCGCATGCGGCGGGGGGCCGCGAGGCCGAACCCGGTCCGACTGGGAGCGCGCAGCGCGCGCGATTCAGGCGGCCCGGAGGGCGAGGCGCGTGAGCACCGAGTCATGGATGCCCCGGGACGCTACAATTTCGGCCCTTTTACCTAGGAACCGCCCGCGATGAAGCCCGCTCTGAATGTCGCCATCACCGGTGCTGCCGGCCAGATCGGCTATGCCCTCGCCTTCCGTGTCGCTTCCGGCCAGATGCTGGGCCCGGATCAGCCCGTGAATCTGCGTCTGCTGGAGATCACACCGGCGCTTGCCGGCCTGCAGGGCGTCGTGATGGAGCTGAACGACTGTGCATTCCCGACACTCAACAACATCGTGGCTACCGACGACGCCAAGGTGGCCTTCCGCGACTGCGACGTCGCGATGTTGGTTGGAGCACGGCCGCGCGGGCCCGGAATGGAGCGCAAGGACCTGCTGTTGGCCAACGCCCAGATCTTCTCCGCTCAGGGCAAGGCGCTGAATGAAGTTGCCCATCGCAACGTCAAAGTGCTCGTGGTCGGCAACCCCGCCAACACCAACGCGCTGATCGCGCGCGCCAACGCGAGGGATCTGAACCCGCGCAATTTCACGGCAATGACGCGCCTCGATCACAACCGCGCCATCTCGCAGCTTGCCGCCAAGACGGGCACGCATGTCTCAGCCCTCCGGCGCATGATCATCTGGGGCAATCATTCCGCGACGCAGTATCCCGACCTCAGTCACGCAACCGTCGACGGCAAGCCCGCCAAGTCCCTGGTCGATCGGAAGTGGATCGAGGAGACGTTCATTCCCGTCGTACAGCAGCGTGGTGCAGCCGTGATCAAGGCCCGCGGATCCTCCTCCGCAGCCTCAGCGGGATCTGCCGCACTGGACCACGTACACACCTGGGTACACGGCACTGCCGCCGGAGACTGGGTCAGCATGGCCGTGCCTGCGGACGGCAGCTACGGCATCAAGGAGGGCGTCATCTATTCGTACCCCGTCACCATCAAGGACGGCGAATACCAGATCGTGCAGGGGCTCTCGGTCGATGAATTCAGTCGCAAGCGCATGGACGCCACCGACGCGGAGCTACGTGAAGAGCGTGAGGGGGTCAAGGCACTTCTCGGATAGGCGCGCTATAGTCATCCAGTCGCCGCGTTCGCTGCGCGGCGGCTGGAGTCAAATGTGCGCTGCACCCAGCGCACGGGAGCAGGCCATGCTGGGCGCGATCATCACCGTTCTACTCGTCGCGGCAGCGGTGTACGCCGTCACCCAGGTTGGCGGCATCATCACCCTGATCTTCGTCGCAGCGGTCCTGTTCCTCGCCTACAAGCGCCTTCCACTGCTGGCCTTCACGGTCACGTTCACCGTCCTGCTGGCTGCCTACACGCTCTGGGGAGGCCAGAGCGCTCCCGCCGGTGTGTGGAAGGGCTTTCTGTGGCTGCTCCTGGTGTCGCTGTGGCTGCTCAACGTGCGACCCTTGCGCAAAGCGGTGATCACCCGGCCCTTCATGAGGGCCTACCTGAAGCTGCTGCCGACGATGTCACAGACCGAGCGCGAGGCACTGGAGGCGGGCACCGTCTGGTGGGACGGTGAGCTGTTCACCGGCGCGCCCAAGTGGTCCAAGCTGCTCGCGGCGAAGCCGCCGCAGCTGTCCGCCGAAGAGCAGCAGTTCCTCGAAGGGCCCTGCGATGAGTTGTGCCGCATGCTCGATGACTGGCACATCACCCACGAGCGCGGCGACATGCCGCCGCACGTGTGGGATTACCTCAAGTCGGAGGGCTTCTTCGCGATGATCATCCCGAAGAAGTATGGCGGCCTGGAGTTCTCGGCGTACGCACATTCCTGTGTGCTTGCCAAGATCGCGAGCCGCAGCGCCACAGCTTCCTCCACGGTTGCCGTTCCCAACTCTCTCGGCCCTGCCGAGCTGCTCAACCATTACGGCACCCAGGAACAGAAGGATTACTACCTGCCGCGGCTGGCGCGTGGGGAAGAAATCCCGTGCTTCGCTCTTACCAGCCCGCGCGCGGGCTCGGATGCCGCCTCCATTCCCGACACCGGGATCGTGTGCCGCGGCACGTGGCAGGGCCGCGAAGTGCTCGGGCTGCGCCTGAACTTTGCCAAGCGCTATATCACGCTGGCGCCGATCGCCACCGTCGTGGGACTTGCGTTCCGCATGTTCGATCCGGACAAGCTGCTCGGCGACAAGACCGACATCGGCATCACCTGCGCGCTGCTGCCGCGCAACACGCCCGGCATGAGCATCGGGCGGCGCCACTTCCCGCTCAACATCCCGTTCCAGAACGGGCCCATCCAGGGCAAGGACGTGTTCGTGCCGCTCGATTGCATCATCGGCGGACCGAAGATGGCCGGCAGCGGCTGGCGCATGCTGGTCGAGCAGCTCTCGGTAGGCCGCTGCATCTCCCTGCCCTCCAATGCCACCGGCGGCGCCAAGGCTGCGAGCTGGTCGACCGGCGCCTACGCGCGCATCCGTCGCCAGTTCAACATGCCGGTCGGGCGGTTCGAGGGAGTCGAAGCGGTGCTGGCGCGCATGGTCGGGCTGACCTACACCATGGATGCCGCCCGCTCGGTCACTGCCGGCGCCATCGACGGCGGCGAAAAGCCTTCCGTACCCTCGGCGATGTTGAAATACCACGTGACGGAGATGGGCCGGCAGGTAGCCAACGACGCCATGGACATACACGGCGGCAAAGGCATCTGCCTCGGCCCCAGAAACTACCTGGGCCGCGGTTACGAGGTGGTGCCGATTGCGATCACCGTCGAGGGCGCCAACCTGCTGACGCGCAGTCTCATCATCTTCGGACAGGGCGCGTTGCGCTGTCATCCGTTCGTGCTCAAGGAGATGACCGCGGCGCGCAACCCCGACCGCGCCAAGGGCGTCGACGATTTCGACCGCGCGCTCTTCGGCCATGTCGGTTTCACGATCTCGAATGCCGTGCGTTCGCTGATCATGGCGCTGACGCACGCGCGCTTCACGGCAGTGCCGGTTGAGGGACCGACGGCGCGCTATTACCAGCACATCGTCCGCTTCAGCGCGTCGTTCGCGTTCGCCGTGGATGTGGCGATGCTCACGCTGGGCGGCTACCTCAAGAAGAAGGAGAACCTGTCGGCACGGCTGGGCGATGTGCTGTCGTGCATGTACCTCGCCTCGATGGTGCTGAAGCACCACGAGAACCAGGGGCGGCCGGAAGAGGACCTGCCGATCGTGGAGTGGGCCTGCCGCAACTTGTTGTATCACGCGCAGGAGCAGATGCATGGGTTTCTGCGCAACTTCCCGAATCGCTTGCTGGCGGGCGTGCTGCGGGCATTCATCTTCACGCGCGGGCGCGCCTATTCGGCTCCCGCAGACAGGTTGGGGCATGCGGTCGCGCAGCTCGTGACGACGCCGACGGACGCGCGCGAGAGGTTGTGTCAGTACATCTACTGGACGCTGGAGCCCGGCAATCCGCTCGGCTTGCTGCAGGAAGTGCTGCTGCTCGCAGAGGGCGCCGAGGCGATCGAGAAACGCATCCGCATCGATGGCGTGAGGACCGGCAAAGTCACGGCGCTCGAGCTTCCCGGCCGGATCCAACAGGCGCTCGCCGTGGGTATCATCTCGGAGACCGAGGCAGCGTCATTGCGGGACTACGACCGCAAGTGCATGAATCTCATCCACGTCGACGATTTCGCGCCGCACGAGCTCGGCACGCTCGCGCAACCGGATGAGGATGCGGCGGCCTCGAGATCGAGTGTCCACGTCGCCTGAAGTCGCGAAGCCGGGCGCCACTGAAAAGGGTGCCCGTCGAGCGCAGGGTGACTTAAGCTTGCCGGCGCGGAACCGACCCGCGAAGAACATCAAATGGAGACACTCGCCATGCGCATGATTACTCGGCGCTCCACGCCTCGCCCCTCCGGGGCCGCCCTCCGGGCGTTATCAAGGATTGCAGTCGCCGTGCTCGCCCTCGCGGCTTCGGCCGCCTGGGCCCAGGACCGTACCCCCTCGCCGCCCGGTGCCAAGGTGTACATCGTCAGCCCCAAGAACGGCGCCAAGGTCACCTCACCCGTGACGGTGAAGTTCGGCATCAAAGGGATGACGCTGGCGCCGGCCGGCCAGCAGGCCGAGAACAGCGGGCATCACCACCTGCTGATCGACACGCCCGTGCCGTCCGACCTGAATTCCCCGCTCCCGGCCATCCCGGACAAGATCGTGCATTTCGGCAAGGCCCAGACCGAAACCACCCTGATGCTGCCTCCGGGCAAGCACACCCTGCAGCTCGTGCTGGGCGACTACAAGCACGTGCCGCATAACCCCCCTGTGATCTCGAAGAAGATTACGATCACGGTCACCCAGTAAGCGCCGGTCTGTGGTGGGCCGGCACCGGGAGCTCTCAGGTGCCGGAAAACCGGCAAGCCGGCCCCTCTATGACCCGCGCCGTACTCCACGTGGACATGGACGCGTTCTACGCGTCCGTGGAACAGCGCGACGACCCAAGCTTGGCCGGCAAGCCGGTCATCGTCGGCGGGACCCGTGGCCGCGGCGTCGTTGCCGCGGCCAACTATGAGGTCCGCAGATTCGGGGTGCACTCGGCCATGCCGATGGCCACCGCCCTGCGCCTGTGTCCGGATGCGGTGTGCATCCAGCCCCGGATGCAGCGCTACAAGGAGGTCTCCGAGCAGGTTTTTTCGGTGTTCCACGAGGTCACCCCCCTCGTCCAGGGGCTATCGCTCGATGAGGCTTTCCTCGACGTGACTGCCTCCCGTGCGCTGTTGGGAGAGGCTCCCGGCATCGCTCGGCACATCAAGGACCGGATCAAGGCCATTACCGGTTTGACCGCCTCCGTGGGGGTCGCGCCCAACAAGCTGGTCGCCAAGATTGCCTCCGATCTGAACAAGCCCGATGGCCTCACCGTCGTGACGGAGCAGATCCTGCGGCAGGTGCTCGACCCCCTGCCCATCCGCCGGCTGCCCGGGTTGGGCCGCAAGACCGGCGCCCGCGTCGAGGAGCTGGGCATCCAGACGTTTGCCCAGCTGCGAACCGCCCCGGATGCGCTGCTTTGGCCGTTGTTCGGCCGATACACGAGGCGCATCCGGGAACGCGCGGCGGGCATCGACGACCGGCCCGTCCTGCCGGACCTGGAGGAGAAGTCCCTCAGTGCCGAGGACACGTTCGAGCGTGACCTGGGCGATCCCCGGGTGCTGCAAGCGCAATTGGCGAGGATCGCCGACCTCGCCTGCGGGCGTCTGCGCGCCAAACGCCTCATGACCGGGTGTGTCGGGGTGAAGATCCGGCGCGGGGACTTTGCGACGTTCACGCGCCAGCGCAGCGTCGCGCCCCCGACACACGATGGGCGTACCATTGCCCAAATCGCCCAAGGCCTGCTGACCCGCTGGCTAACTCAGAACAAGGGAGCGAAACTTCGTCTCCTGGGGGTGGTCTTGACTGACCTGAGTCCCGCTTCCCAGCTAGGCCTGTTCGAGGACGCGCCGTCGCACGCGACGCGGCTCGATGCAGCCCTCGATGAGGCGCGTGCTCGCTTTGGAAGCCGGGCTCTGCGCCGCGCCAACACACTCAAGTAGTGACTGATGTACACCTCGTTCTTCGGCCTCAACGAGAAACCTTTCGCGATCACGCCCGATCCGCGCTATCTGTATTTGAGCGAGCGCCACGCCGAGGCTCTCGCTCACCTGCTCTATGGCATCAATGAGGCGGGTGGCTTCGTGCAGCTCACCGGCGAGGTGGGCACCGGCAAGACGACCGTCGTGCGCTCGCTCCTGGCGCAAGTACCGAAGAACGCCGAGATCGCCCTGATCCTGAACCCGCGCATGACCGCGCCGGAGTTCCTGCTCACGATCTGCGAGGAAGTGGGCATCGGAGTGCCGGACTCCGCCGCCGAGAGCCGCAAGGACCTCGTCGACATCCTCAATCAGTATCTGCTGCGCGCACACGCAGGCGGCCGCCGAGTCGTGGTGGTGGTGGACGAGGCGCAGAACCTCGCGCCCGAAGTGCTGGAGCAGGTGCGCCTGCTCACCAACCTGGAAACCAACACACAGAAGCTCCTGCAGATCATCCTGATCGGCCAGCCGGAGCTGCGCGAGCTGCTCGGCAGCTTCGAGCTGCGCCAGCTCGCCCAGCGTGTGACGGGCCGCTACCACCTGAACCCGCTGTCCAACGAAGAGACGGCGGCGTACGTACGCCACCGTCTGCGCGTCGCAGGAGCCACCAGCGACGTGTTCTCCGGCCCGGCGCTGCACGAGGTCTATCGCCTCTCCGGCGGAGTGCCGCGCGTCATCAACATCATCTGCGATCGCGCCCTGCTCGGCGCGTACTCGATGGACAGGCACCGCGTCACCTCGAACCTGGTGCGCAATGCCGCCACGGAAGTCTTCGGTCGCCGCTTCACGCCCTACTGGATGCCGTGGGCCGCCACCGGCGCTACGGCCGTCGTACTGCTGCTCGCCGCAGTGGCGCTCCTCGCGTTCCAGCCGTGGAAATCGACTTCCCTGCGAACGGTGGCGGACCCTCCGGCGGCCCATGATGTTGGGACGCGGGTCGCCGCGGGCGTGGTACCCAGAGCGTCCTCTCAGCCCAAGCTCGCCGCAGCGACACCCGCCACCGCAACGACTCCGGCGGCGGCGGCTGGTGCACGCTCACCTGAGGCCCCGCCGCCTGCTGCAAACATGCACGAGGTGTTCGCGAAGCATACGGCGGATACGGACACCGACAGCGCCTTCGGCGCGCTGTTCGGCCTCTGGGGGATTCATTACGCGCGCGGCGGCGTCGATCCCTGCTCACAGGCCTCCAAGCAGGGACTCGAGTGTCTGACGCAGCGCGGCTCCTTCGGACAACTCCGGCTCTACAACCGCCCGGCGATTCTCATGCTCAGCGATGACTCGGGCGGCTCGCACCAGGTCGTGCTCAAGGGACTCGACGACGAGCAGGCCCATCTGCAGATCGGCGGCGCGGCGCTGGATGTTGGAATTGCGGATCTCGCCCGCTACTGGCTGGGAGACTTCGTGATGCTGTGGCGGCCGGGCACTGCGCAGGTCAAGGCACTGTCGGAAGGGATGCGCGGGGACGCCGTACGATGGCTGCGCCAGAGCCTGCAGCGCGTTCAGGGGACGCACACCGACGGCCCCGTCAGCGACGTGTTCGATGCCGACCTGAGCAAGCTGGTGCGCGACTTCCAACGCGACCACCGGCTGGCGGTGGACGGGATCGCCGGTGTCCAGACCCAGATCGTGCTGGCGACGGCGCTGGCCGCCGGCGCGGCTCCGCCGGACTCGCCCCTGCTGTATGTTGCGAATACCCACGGCGGCTGATCGATGTCATTCATCCTCGACGCGTTGAAGAAATCCGAGAGCGATCGCCAGCGGCAGAGCGGTCCGGCCCTGTATGAGGTCAAGGTGGCCGCGCCGCGCAGCCAGCTCCCGTATTGGGCCATCGGCTTGATCGTGCTCCTGGGAATCAACCTCGTCATCGTTGCCTGGGCGCTGCTGCGCCGGCCCTCGCATGAGCCCGACACGCCGGCGGTCGCCTCAGCCAACGTGCCGGCCCCGGCGCCCGCTGCGGCGCCCGCTCCGCCGCCCGCTGCAACCGCCTACACGCCCCCGCCGCCGCCGGCCGCTCCGCAGGCACCGGCCAGCGCGCCGCCGAATCAGGGCCCCTCCACGTTCATCGCAGGCGGCCAGGGGCCTGCGGCGCCGCGTGCCTCTGCAGGTACCAGCCCCGCGGCGTATTCGGATCTGCCGCCGGAGGAGGATTCCACGGGCGGCGCTGACCGTGCCGGAAACCCCCAGGCAGCCTCCAGGGCAGCCCAGGCCGCCGCTGGAGAGGCGACCCCGAACCCCGACGACTACGCCCCGGCGACCGAGCCCGGCAAGGCTCCCAGCCTCGGTTTCCATGTCACGCGCGGCACCGCTGAAGGGGTCCCGCTGTATTCCCAGGTGTCCAGCGGCGCGGGCATTCCCGAGCTGCGCCTGGATATGCACGCCTATGACGCCAATCCACAGAAGCGCTTCGTTCTGATCAACATGAAGAAGGAGCGGGAGGGCGACCTGCTCCCCGACGGGACGACGCGCGTGGACACCATCACCCAGGACGGGGTGGTTCTGGATCACCAGGGGACGAAATTTCTACTGCCCCGGCCGTAGTCGCGGCTCACTCTGGAGCGTACCGAGCATTTGCGCCCGGTGACGCGCAGGTTGTCACAGAGCCCCGGCACCGGTGTTGGTCGATCGCTCGATCAGCGTGGCGAGCGCAACCTGCTGTGGATCGCCGCTCGCCGCCGCCAGATACTCCGGCGCGGCCGCCCTGAACTCTTTCCGGCTCCGGCGCGAATAGCGGTTGTGATCCATCTTGAGCGTATATCGGGGTTGCGGTGCGCGCCATTGATTGACACCATGCGCAGTGCAGTGCACGCCGGAGGGCGCTCCCCCCGGTGCATGGAGCAAGCCTCGGCGGGGTCATCAAACTGAGGCAGGCGCTGCGAGAATTTGGAGTATACGGGCCCAAGCTCGAGACGGTCTGCCCGGAGACTTTGCGCTCCAGGTGCGCAGATCGCAAAAGGGAGTCATGACTGGCTTCGACGATTCCGCCCACGGGTAGCGCGGTGTCTGCCCGCTGCGTCGCTTTTTTCCGTTCGACGGGCCCTGCGGGACGCCCGTTGGATCGCTATTGCGATGCGCGCGCCTATAACACGGTAAGACACGCTGTGGGCACGGCGGAGATCCGGCCGTGAGCGCCTTTCCACGTCCCGAGTCGGTGACCCGCGAGAGTCTGATCGTGCTGAGCACGGACAGCGCGCTCGTGGAAACACTGCAGATACTCGGACACGATCACGACATCTTTACGGTGGGAGCGGAATCGGATCTCGCGGCCCAACTCATCGCCGAGCACGCCGGTGTTGCGATCATCGATGCCCAGTCCGTCACCAGCCCGATCGAGAGGCTCACCGACCGTCTGAAGTCGCAGTTTCCGGATCTCGTGCTGATCGTCGCCGGCGGCATCGACGATCAGAGCGCCCTGGCTGCACAGATCACCGGCGGTACCGTCTACCGCTTCCTGCACAAGCCCGTATCGGAACAGCGGGTGCGGCTGTTCGTCGAGGCCGCGTGGCGGCGCCACGGCCAGGAGCACGCGGGATTCATAGAGGCGACGGGCACGCTGCCGGTCCTTCAACCTCAACGCGCTGCCCTTCCTCCTGCACTGTTGGTTGGCGGCGGAGCGGCACTCGGCGCGCTGGCGTTGCTCGCCGTATGGCTCGCTCTGCGTAAACCCGAGTTGGCGCACCCTGCGACGCCCACCGCGGGCGCGAGCGATGCCTCGCTGGCGAACACTGCACGGGACGAGGTGTTGGAGAGTCTGCTGGCCCGAGCGAACAAAGCCTTTGCCGCGGGCGCTTACGTGAGTCCGCCCGAAGAGAACGCCGCCGATCTCTACGCGCAAGCGCGGCGCAGAAACGCCAACGACCCGCGCGCCGGCGACGGCCTCGAAAAAGTGATCGACAAGCTCCTATCGGCGGCCGAACAGCAACTGCTGGCGCAACACATCGACGAAGCGCAGAAGCTCACCGACCAGGCGCGGGCCATCAAGCCGGATCACGTCCGCGTCGCGTTTCTGACGGCGGAAATCGGCAAGGAGCGCGAGCGCGCGGTACTGATGCAAGCACGGCAGGCGGCGGCCGGCGGCAACCTCGAGCAGGCGATCGCAGTGCTCGACGGATCCAAGGCCGGGCGCTCCAGCCTCGTGGCCGAGGCGCGCCGCGAGCTCGAGCAGAAGAAATTCGACGATCGCATCAGTGAATATCTGCGCAAGTCGGCGGACCGCACGCGCCGCGGCCAACTCATCGAGCCGGCACAGGACAATGCCCGGTTCTACATCGAGTCCGCGCGTGCGATCGCTCCCAACGACAGCAACGTGAAGCAGGCGGCGCGACAACTTGGCGAGCGCCTCGTCACCGAAGCCCGCAAGTCACTCACCGCCGGCAACGCCGATCAGGCCGATCGTTGGATCCAGGCCGCCAATGACACGGGCGTGAGCCGCGACGACCTCAACTCGCTGACACGCGAGGAGCAACGCGTTCGCACGACTGCGAAGGCAGACGCAATGGCGCGGCTGGCTCTTCTTTTCAACCAACGCCTGACGCAGGGCAAAGTGGACGACCCGGCTGGCGACAGCGCAAGGTTCTATCTTGCGCAGTTGGTACAGTCGGACCCCACGCACCCCTCGACCCTGCTGGCCCGACAGTCCTTTGCCACGCGCACGCTGGATGAGGCGCGCGGGGCCGTACGGAAGCAGGACTACGCCGCCGCCAGGCGCTGGCTCGCAGAGGCGCACGATGCCGGTGCCGACGAGGCCAGTATCGCCGACGTCAACCGGGACATCGCCGGCGCCCAGAGCGCTGCAAAACCGGGCGCCCCGCAGGTCATCTCGGCGGGCAGTCTGCAGCGTACCTACTACGTAGCCCCCAGCTTCCCGAATGCTGCGGCCACCCGCGGTCTGACCGGCTGGGTGGATGTGCAATTTACTGTTAAAAGCGACGGCACTACGACGGACGTCTCGATCGTCGGCGCCGAGCCGGTTGGCATTTTTGAGCAGTCGGCCATGGAAGCGGTCCGGAAATGGCACTACCGTCCGGTGGTGCGCAACGGCCAGACCGTGGACCAGCTCGCTCGTGTCCGGGTGCGCTTCGCCCTGCAATAGTAGGCAATGCCGAAACGCCCCCGTATGCCGTCCAGACTCCTGGTCGTCGACCGCGACCTTCGCTATGCCGAGTGGCTGTGCCACCACTTGGAGGCGCTTTGCCCGGACGCGACGGTGAGCTCGGTCACGATCCCGGGCCTCGACTGCCTGGAGGAAACCCTCTCCGGCCGCGATTGCGACGTGCTGATGCTGACCGCACCTTTTGGATCGAGTCCAGAAGACCCGGAAGCCCTCGGCATCGAGGTGCTGCGCCAATTGCGGGAAAAGTCGGGCGGCCCCCCGGTGATCGTCGTTGCCGAGGAGGGCAATGAGCTCACGGCCGTGCGGGCCTTGCAGCTGGGGGCGGTGGACTATATCCCCAAGCGCTTGATGACGCCCGAGCGGCTCAAGACGGCCGTCAAGATTGCGTTGCGACGTATCGAGAAGCGCGTGGCACGGCGTCTGGCGGCCCTGGCCGAAGAGGCCGAGGCACGGGCACGCCGCGCGGCCGAAGCGCAGGCCGCCGCCGACGCGGAAGCCGAATCCTCACCGCCGGATCCGATGCCTGCGCCGGACTTCATCCCCGGCTACACGATCCGCGCCCTGATCGGAGACTCCGAGAAGGCCGCGGTGTACCTGGCCACCAGCACCGCCCTCGGACACAACATCGCGCTGAAGGTCTCCAAGACGATGCGCGACGAGGCGGCCGGCCGCCAGTTTCTCGAGCGCGAATACACTGCCATCGTCGCCATCAAGGATCCGGCAGTCGTGCGGATCTACGACTACGGCGTGCACGCCGGCCACGAGTTCATCGCGATGGAATATCTACCGCGCGGGGACCTCAAAGCGCGCATCCATCAACGCATGACGGAGGAGGAAGCGCTGCGCTACGTCGAGCAGATCGCGATGGCGCTGCAGGTCGTGCACGACGTCGGACTTCTGCACCGCGATCTGAAACCCGCGAACGTGATGTTGCGCGAGAACGGCAATATCGCGCTGATCGATTTCGGGCTCGCACGCTCCCTGGATGGCAGCACCACTCAGAGCACCCGCACCGGCGTGTTGCGCGGCTCTCCCTATTACATGAGTCCGGAGCAGGCGCTGGGCGAGGCGCTCGATGCCCGCTCGGATTTTTATAGCCTCGGGGTGATTCTCTACGAGATGCTCACCGGCCGCCGGCCGTTCACCGGAAGCTCCGCGATGGACGTGCTGCAGCAACACGTCCACTCGCCCATGCCCCCACTGCCCTCACAGTTCGCTCACCTGGAGGCGCTGTTGAGCACGCTGCTCGCCAAATCCCGCGACGAGCGTTTCGCGAAAGCCCTCGAAGTCGCCGAAGCGGCCGCCGCGGCACGGCGCTGCATCGAAAGCGAGCAGCGCCCGAGCGCCGCCTGATTCAATGGGCCCGCGCCGGCGCCGATTGTACCGCGGCCGATTCATCGCCACGCACCGCCTCGAACCGCTTGCCCAGCAGGTAGGCGATCGGGAACCAGGCCACTGCAACGATGGCACCGAAGATCGCCAGCCCCGCTACGCCGAACGGAAGAATGGCGGCGCTGATCCAGGATGAGCTCAGGTCACCGAAGCGATACACCACGGTGTCGATAACGTTCTTGGCCTTGTACTTCGACTGCTGGTCGACCACGGTGAAGAGCATATCGCGGCTCGGCTTTGCCACCGCGTACTCGGCCGCGCGCCGCAGCACCTGGATCGAGCCGAGTACCAGCAGCGCCGGAAAGAGCGCGACGGCCAGGAAAGCGAGCACCATGACGATGGGGTTGATCAGCAGCCCGGTGGTCACTCCGAAGCGCTTGATGAAGCGCCCGGTGCCAAACAGCTGCACCACCACGGCAATGGAGTTGGTCGCGAGATCGATCGCGGCGTAGGCCTGGGTGCGGGCCGCCTTGGAGGCGAACTGATGACTGATGAGGTCCCCGAGCTGGAAGTAGATCACGGTGGAGATCCAGGTCATCAGCAGCAGGAACAGCGCGATCATCAGCAGATAGCGCGACTTGAACAGCAGCACGAAGCCATCGAAGGGATTGCCGCCCAGGCTCCTGTCCAGGCTGGTGCGCTGCACGGCAGTGTCGTTGGCGGAGAATCTGCGCTTCTCTCCCTCCAACACCCGCACCAGCAGCGCGGTGATCAGGAATCCCGCGCCCGAGATCAACAGCAGCGTGTTGGCGCCGACCGTCTTGACGAAAAAGGTGATGAAGGCCGGCGCGACGATGGTGCCGACCGTGCCGCCCGCGGCAATGAAGCCGAACAGGCGCTTGGCCTGGGTGCTGGAGAAGATGTCCGCCATCATGCTCCAGAAGACCGAGATGATCAGCATGTTGAGCGTGCTGAGCCAGACATAGAACGCCGCTGCGAGGATGCGGCTGCTCTCGTTGGCCTCGAACGCGAAGTAGAAGGCCACCATGCTGATGGCGATGACGCCGTACACCCACGGCAGGAACGTCGCCAGCCGGATGCGCGAGGCAAATCCGGCGTACAGCGGCGCCACGATGAAGCTCACCAGGAACGTGCCGGTGAACAGCTCCTGCAGGTGATTGACGCCATAGATCGTGCCCATGGTGTCGCGCAGCGGCCGCAGGATGAAGTAGCTGGCCATCAGGAAGAAGAAGTAGACGAAGGAGATCGAGACCGCCTTGACCTCCAGCGGCTCGACGTTGGCGACCGCTTTCAGCAGGCGCGCAAACCCGGACGGATTGTCAGTCTGGTTCATGATGGTTCCCGGAAGCGGTGTGTGGGGGGCACGCAGCGGCGGGTGACTATAGCCAACTCCCCGGCCGCGCGGATAGCGGTGGCCGTCAAAGGAAATGTGATCAATGGAAACAACACTGCGCGATAATCGCTCAGGGCCTCAACCCCCTGCCGGCGGGCGCGTGAGAGTCTGCGGCGCCGAGCGAAAAGTCCTAGCGGGTGCCGACGCCGCACGCTGTGCCCGCAGGTGCTCGTAGCGCCGCCCAAGCATCAGCGCCGCGCCGCCCCACAAGACCGAGAACACGACCCCGGCACCGGTCGCTCCGTACAGGCGGAACCCGGCTGCCCGCAGCGCCGTCAGAATCCAGGCGGAGACGACATCACCGAGACGGTAGGCAACGACGTCGATGACGTTCTTGGTCTTGTAGCGGCTTCCCTGCTCCACCACCGTAAAGCAGATCTCCCGGCTCGGCCGCGCGATGGCGTACTGACCGACCTGGCGCGCGACCTGCAGAGCCTGGATCATCAGCAGCGTCGGCGACAGCGCCAGGGCCACGAACGCCACGACCATGATGATCGGGTTCAAGAGCAGCCCGGCGGTCACACCGAAGCGGGTGACGAAGCGCCCGAGGCCGAAAGTCAGGACGATGGCGCTGGCGACGTTGACGAACAGCGCGATGTCGGAGACCGCGACGGTGCGGGCCTCCACGGCACTGAAACGCTGGGCGATGATGTCCGTCTGGAAGAAGTAGGCTACGGTGGCTACCCAGGTCATGAGCACCATGAACGCGGCCTGATTGCGCGAGAAGCTGGATTTCAGGACCTCGCCGAATCCCGCAAAGGGATTGCCGGGAAGTCCGTGGTCGAGTGTCGTGTGCTGTGCCTCTGCGCCGCTCGCGCGCAGGCGGTCCTTCTCGCGCATCAGCAGATGCACCAACACGATCACCAGCGCAAAGCCGGCGGCCGCCACCGACAACAGGCCGCTCAACCCGAGCGAATGCACGCCAAAGCGTGTCACCAGCGGGCCGGCGATGGCGCCGATGCTGCCGCCCGCGGCGATCAGGGCGAACAGCCGGGTCGCCTGAGGGGCGGCGAACAGGTCCGCCATCAGGCTCCAGAACACCGAGATCATGAAAAGGTTGGCGACGCTGAACCACCAGTAGTACGCAGCGGCAACGGCCCGGCTGTCCGGCGAGCGATGGAACAGCCACTCGAACAGCACTATGTTCAGCACCCACAACCAGAACACGCCCGGCAGCAGGCGCCTGATCGTCACGCGAGCGGCGACCCAGGTGTACAACGGCGAGGCGATCAGCGTACCGATGAACGTTCCCGTGAACAGGTACTGCAGCTGGTCCGCTCCAAACACCGTCGCGGTCGTGTCGCGCACGGGCTTGAGGATGTAATAGCTCCCCAGCATCATGAAGTTGCACAGCAACGCCAGCGCCACCGCGCGGCGCTCATGCGGCTCGATGTGGGTGCTCAGGTCGAGCAGTCGCGTGAGCCGCGACGTGGCTGGCGTAGGCATCGACATGTTTGCTGGTGTTAGATCGCCCGTCGACGGTGGATGGACCCCCGCGCCTGCCGGCCAGCGCCCCCGGGGCTGCCCCCGCTCCCCATGGATCCTGTCCGTTCGATGGTCCGCGACATTACGCGGGCGTCGCTGCGCATGTATTACGGTGCGGCCACGCCCCCGCTCCGCGCTGCTGTCCTGACCGCAGGCCGGGGATAGTGGCCGCGCTCGAGCGGCCGCGCGGCTTGACCCAAGCGTAGCACTCTGGCGACAGCCCATCGATTGTCACGCCCCCGTCGGATTCGTAACATCGGTTCCGTTGCGCCCCGCCGGGGCCCACGCCAGCGCACATCGCCGCCGCCTGGAGGCCGGGAGACCCCTTGGAGACGCCTGCCGGAAAATCCACCACGACGGCCTCCCCGGCAGGGGCGACGCTGGCCCGCGCCCGGTGGTTGCGACCGGCTCATTTGACCGAGCTGCTCCTGGTCGCGCTGGTGTACTACGGTGCAGGCTGGGCCGGATTGCAGCTCGCCTCGGGTTCCAAGCAGATCTCGCTCGTCTGGCCCGACACCGGAATTGCGCTCGCGATCCTGGTACTGCGCGGGCGGCGTCTCTGGCCGGCCATCGCGCTCGCCTCGCTGGCGGCGAACCTGGTGAACGGCACCCCGGTGCTCACGGCGGCCTGGATTTCCGTCGGCGACACTCTGGAGGCCCTCATCGGGGCCACCGCATTGGTGCGGGTAGGATTTCACCCTTCGCTGCGGCGGCTGCACGACGTCGCTTCCCTGTTCCTGCTCGCCGCCTGCGTGAGCACCGCCGTCGGCGCGACCGTGGGCGTGCTCGGCTTGTGCGTTACAGGAGTGTCGCCCTGGAGCGCCTTCAGCTCATCGTGGTCCCCATGGTGGATCGGGGACGCCGTCAGCGATCTGGTGGGCGCCCCGTTTCTATTCGTTTGGGTCGACCAGGCCAGGCGTGAGTGGCGCTTCGACCGGCTGAGCGAAGCGCTGCTGCTCATGGTAGCGATGCTGGTATTGAGCCTGGCCGTATTCGTCGATCACGGCGCGAGCGTTCCCTATCCGGTGCACTATCTGATCTTCCCCGCGGTCATCTGGGCCGCGCTCAGACTGGGGCAACACGGCACCGCGACGCTCGTACTGGGTGCGGCCGTCGTCAGTATCGTCGCGACGCTCAAAGGACGCGGACCGTTCGTCACCGCCTCGATGGACAGCAGCCTGCTGCAGGTCACACTCTTCATGGCGGTCGTGTCCGTCACCGGGCTGTTCCTCGGTGCCGCGACCGCGGAGCGCAATCGCGCCGAGCGCCGTCGCAGCGCGGACTACGCCCGCCTGAGATTGAGTGAGGAGCGCCTGGCACGACAGGCCGAAGAGCTCGCGGCGGCGGATAGACGCAAGGACGAGTTCCTCGCCGTCCTGGGTCACGAGCTGCGTAATCCGCTGGCGCCCCTGCAGAACGCCCTCGAGCTGTTGGCTTTGGGGGGCTCAGACGCATCCATCCTCGTGCGCACGCGCGCACTGATGGAGCGTCAACTGCGTCATCTGGTGCGGCTCGTCGATGACCTGCTCGATGTCGCACGCATCCGCTCCGGAAAGATCGTACTGGAGCTGGAACAGGTGCAGCTCGCCACGATGATCGCAAGCGCGGTCGAGCTGGCGCGCCCGCAGATAGACTCCAGGGGTCATCACCTTGATGTGTACCTGCCTGAAGAGGCGGTGTGGATTCAGGCGGATCGGACACGCTTGCCGCAGCTGCTCGCGAACCTCCTCAACAACGCGGCGAAGTATTCATCCGACGGCGGGCACATCACCGTCAGGGCCGGTGCCGAGGGCGGGCTGGCGGAGGTTCGGGTGAGCGACACCGGAATCGGCATGACGCCGGAGGCGTTGGCCAACGTGTTCGAGCTGTTCGCGCAGGCTGCCGGCCCGGAGCACGCCGTGCAGGGCGGACTGGGCGTGGGGCTGAGCCTCGCCCGCAGCATCGCCGAGCTGCACGGCGGAACAATCGTCGCCAGCAGCGAGGGCCCGGGCAAGGGCAGTGAGTTTCTGCTGCGTCTCCCGCTCAGCGAGAAACCTGCGAAACTGCGCGACGCGCGAGAAGATGGGACACGCAAGTGCGCGAGCAGCCGCATCCTGGTCGTGGACGACAACGTGGACGCAGCGGACAGTCTGGGCATCATGTTGTCCTATTCGGGCCACGACGTACGGGTCGTCTACAGCGGCCGCGATGCCGTCGCCGCCAGCGAGGATTTCGGGCCGGACGCCATCATCCTCGACCTGGGAATGCCGGGCATGGACGGCTATGCCGTGGCACGCGCCGTGCGTGCGGATCCCAGGTTCCAACAGACGCGACTCATCGCGCTGTCGGGATACGGACAACTGGAGGACCGGCGCAAGACCGCCGAGGCCGGCTTCGACGAGCACCTGGTGAAACCGGTGATCTTCGAGGCACTGAGCGCCGCGCTCGTGTCTCCGGGACTGCGCTCGCGCGCTTCCTAGCGCGCCGTCGTCCGGCGCCGCGACCGGGCTTCCTGACGCCGCCCCTGTTGTGTAGGACGCCTCCGAGCAAGCTCACGCGCTTGACAGCGCTGCGGCCGAGAATGTGCAATGCAGGTCCGGAGCTTGCTGGCACGCAAGGGATCGTCAGTCGGATAAGCGCATGCATCTGGTCGACACGACTCTGTTCTATTCGCCCACCAGCGGCGGGGTCAAACGCTACCTGTCGGCAAAGCACGCCTGGCTGAGCGCGCACACCTCGTGGGAGCACTCGATCGTCGTACCCGGACCGCGCACCGAAGTGAACCGCGGAGCGGTGTCTACGCTGGCGGCCTTGACGATACCGGGCACGTTCAACTATCGCCTGCCGCTCAATCCGCGCGCGTGGAATCGCACCCTGGACTCCCTCGAGCCCGACTTCATCGAGGCTGGAGATGCCTTTCACCCTGCCTGGAGTGCTTGGATGGTCGCACGGCGCCGCGGCGTGCCGGTCGCTGCTTTCTACCATTCCAATTTTCCGCAACTCGTCGGCCGGCGGATCGGCTCGCTGAGCGAGCGCGTCGTCGGCCGCTACGTCCGTTGGCTCTACGAGCATCTCGACCTCGTGTTCGCGCCCAGCCGCTCGATGTGCGAATTCCTCAACAGCCTGGGAGTGCAGCACGCGGTGCATCAGCCGCTCGGCGTCGATGCCGACATCTTCAGGCCCGAGCGCCGCTCGCCCGATTTGCGCGCCCGGCTCGGTTTGTCCTCGAAGGTGCGCCTGCTTGCGTACGCCGGCCGCTTCGCCGGCGAGAAGAACCTGCCCGTGCTCCTGCATGCATTTGCGCGGCTCGGGGCCCCTTACCACCTCGTACTGATCGGCGGGGACCGGGAGGCCAGACCCAGCGCCAACGTGTCGCTGCTGCCCTACCGCAGGGATAGCCTCGAGCTCGCGCAGTGGCTCGCATCCGCCGACGCGCTCGTGCACGCTGGCACCAAGGAGACCTTCGGCTTGGTGATTCTCGAAGCGATGGCGTGTGGGCGTCCGGTCGTGGCCGCTCGCGCCGGCGCCATTCCGGAATTCGTGGATAACACCGTCGGTATGCTCGCAGAGCCCAACAGCGGCGAGCAGATGGCTGAGGCTATCAGCGCGCTGTTCGAGCGCGATGTCGAAGCTCTCGGCGCAGCCGCCCGCGCGCGCGTGTTGCGTCAATTCACCTGGCAGAAGGCCTTTCAGGCGCAGACCGCCGTGTACGCATCGCTCGCCAGCGCCCGGCGCGCGAAACCGGTTCGGGCTGGGTCGGTCATCGAGCTGCGCTCGCCGATGTCGTAGCGAGGCGCGCTCGCGAGCGCCCCGAAAGGCGAGCCTTGTTTCGGTATCTAGCGCACGATGAGAATGACACCTGCAAGTAACAGCGCCGCGCCGACGAGGCGAGTCGCCGTCAACGCTTGCTGCGGAAATCCGAGCCAGCCGTAATTGTCCACGACGAGCGAGGCGACGAGCTGTCCGAATACGGTGAGGGCAAGCAAGGCGGCGGCGCCGAGTCGCGGTCCCACGACGACGCTCGAGGCGACGTAGAACGCACCTAACAGGCCACCGAGCCACGCCCACGCCGGGGCGCCAGCCAGCGCCGTCCTGCCCGGCCATTCCGCGCGTGTGATCAACAGGTAAGCGAGCAGGCCGGCCGTACCGACCATGAAGTTTGCCAACGCAGCCGTTGCGGGGTTTCCGAACGCGTTGCGCAGGGCCGCATTCAGACCCACCTGAACCGTCAGCAAGAGGCCCGCCACGAAGGCTAGAGCGTACAAACCGGTCTGCATCGACAGGAGGCTCCTGGTTGATCAACCAAAATTGTCTAGCCGACCTCAGTGCCGTCGCAAGGCAAACAGCAACCATTGGCCCGCACGTCGGCGCGCTAGAGCCAGCAAGATGCGGAAGAAAACGCGCCGCCGCCATGGCGGCCGCCGCGGCGGCACGACGCGATAAAAAGCGGTCGCGATCTCGCGATGCAGGTGGGCAGCCGTCGCCGACACGCGCCACTCCCCGCCCTCGCAGGAAATTCGATACGTGCCGTCCGCGAGCTGCTCGACAGTGGCGGCTTCGAGCGCCTCCGGCAACCCTTCCGGTGCGGGCCCGGAGAAGGCCACCGAGGCCATCTCGTCGGGGCGGTCCCGAGTGCGGCCAAAAAGCGTGAGGCCAAGCGGTCCCTCGGGCTCACGCCTGCAGCTGACCCCGTCGCGAAAGGTGACGAGGGTACGGGCACTCAAGGTTTGCGCCCCACCCGCACCGCCAGGGGCCACTCGACCAAGCGCTCGCGCTGGGCGTCTCCCCAGAGGGGCGCGAGTTGCGCTTCCAGCTCGATGACCGGATCCGTCCCATGCTGCTCGATGTAGCGGCCGGTGGCGGACCAGCTGCGCACGTAACCCATGAGGCGCGCGAGCGGCCAGTGCTGCTGCATCTGCAAAGGGGGCGGAGCGATCTCGGGATAAGGGAAAGAAATCCCGCGGTACCGGTCATCCACGAGCTGCCGTTCGGGCGGCCAGAAAGGTCCGACGATATCGTGATAGAAACTCTGCAGCGGCCGGTCGACCTCCGCAGACGCGACGTGCAGCGGCCCATACGACCACAGCGCCAGGACGCCGCCCGTCCGCAGCACGCGCTGCGCTTCGGCGTAGAAGCGAGGCAGGTCAAACCAGTGCGCCGCCTGCGCCACGGTCACGAGATCGACCGATGCGTCGCCCAGGCCGCTGCTCTCGGCTTTGCTGACACTGTAAGAGACACGTGGGTGAGGCCGGGCGCCGGCAATCTGCTTCGCACTCGCATCGGTGGCGAATACTTTGTCGAAGCGCGCAGCCAGGTCGATCGCAGCCTGCCCGCTTCCGCAGGCACAGTCCCACACCGCCCCGTGCCCGGTGCACAGCCCCGCCACGAAATCCAGCAGCGCAGCTGGATACGTCGGCCGGGACTCCGAGTAGACCGACGCGAGGGGCGAGAAGTGATCCTTGAAAGACTGCGGTCCGCTCACGTCGCGGCTCCGGCGTCGTAAACCGGTTCGCAACGGACGTCCGTGTTGACCGAGCTGGCGATATAGCAGTCCTCGTGGGCCTGATGGTGCATCTGCTCGAGCTCGGCCCGCCCGGGGAGCCGGTCCCCGGAAAAGTCCAGCTTCGGATGCAGAGTCACGCTCGTCATGGCGAGCTTGCCCGCGGCGTTCTTGCTGAGGATTCCAACTGCCTCGTCGACGTAGCGATCGACGCGGAAGCCGCGTTTCGCCGCCACGTACAGGAAGGAGAGCATGTGGCAGCTCGAGAGAGCGGCTACGAACGCCTCCTCGGGATCCACTGCCGCCTCGATCGAGAACGGCAGCCTCACCGAGAGCGGCGAGGAGGATGCCGGTACCTCGATTCCGCCGTCGAAACGCCACACGTGCGCACGGCTGTAACGGTTGTCGGTGAAGGCCGCATCACCTCGTTCCCAGCGGACGGCGGCGGTATAGCGATGCTCGGCCATGGCGGCTTCCTTGGGTAAGGGGCGGCCGCCAATGGTATACCGATCGACGGCACGGCACCCCACGCGGCGAGCCACACGTGCCGCACCGTCGAACTGCCCCTCGCCCACCGGTGCCGGCCCTGGCGTACGCGTTAGATGGACTCCAGCTCCCACATCGTCAGCGGCGCACCCCGGCGGACCCAGAAGCCCGCCCCCGCCTCGTTGAACGAGCGGCGCAGGTGAGTGCGGTACCAGCGCGCACTGCGCAAGTGCACCTGGGAGTCCGTCCGGGTGCGATCACAGTTGTGCTCCCAGTCGAAGCGGGTGAGCGCCGTGAAGTACAACACGCCGCGACACAGGCGAGAGAAGTTCGCGAGGGCGCGCTGAGCTGCGCTCGAATCCAGATACTGCAGCACGTCATAACAGATCACCAGATCGAACGGCAGCGAGGGACGGAAGCCCTCGATGGTGCCGTGCTGCCAACCGTAACGTCGGCAAAGATACTCACTGGTCTCCAGTCCGGTGTAGGTCGCCCGGGGCAGCCAGCGCCGCAGAGGAGCGCGCATCAGGCCGGTGCCGCACCCCGCATCCAGAATGCGCCGCACCGGCAAATTGACGTGATCGCAGTAGGCGGCGATGAGACGCGCGCGGGCGCGCATCTCATGCCGGTCGGTCACCGCCGTGCGCGGATCGAAGTAGTAGCGTTGGTAGTAGGCCCGATCAAAAGTCATCACGGGGCGCCGTGCGGGGCTGACCCACTGGCGGCTCGCCCATCACGGGCGGGCCCATTGCGGGCCGTCACTCGGCGGTTTCGGGCTGCGGCGCGGCCAGCCCCAGCTCCGCGACCAGGCGGTCGGCATCCAGCGGCTTGGGCAAGCACGCGTCTGCGCCGGCGGCCAGCACACGCTCGACGTTCTCGGCGCTCGGAAACCCGGTGATCGCAATGATCCGGATGTGATTGAGCGTCGGCCGCTCGCGCAGCTTGCGGCAGACCTCGAAGCCG
>Ga0207707_10000102_pt1 | contig 85342 bp, 69 predicted proteins | sample KBSC83BmetaG_FD_184336 | JGI IMG/M metagenome (GOLD analysis project Ga0207707, IMG submission 184336) | Corn rhizosphere microbial communities from Kellogg Biological Station, Michigan, USA - KBS C8-3B metaG (SPAdes) (version 2) | ecosystem: Host-associated > Plants > Roots > Rhizosphere ... | reverse complement strand
TCGCGCGGGCCCGGCGGGACGTGCCGAGGCTGGCGTTGTTCCTCGTAGGCGAGGGTGGAAGTCGTGCGGCCCTGGAGGGGAGAGCGAGGGACCGGGGGATCGGCGCGGAGGTGCGATTCGAGCGGGCGCAGCGAGACGTGAGCGTCTACTACCGCGCCGCCGACGTGTTCGCCTTCCCGTCCCGGTACGAGGCGTTCGGGATCGCGCTCCTGGAGGCGATGGCCGCAGGTCTCCCGATCGTCGCCTCGAGGACGGGAGGTATTCCCGACGTCACCGGTGAAATGGCGGCCCTCCTCACCGCGGCCGGGGACGTCGACGCGCTGTCGGACGGCATCCGGGGGCTCGCGCGCGACGCGGTGTGGCGCGGCGCGATGGGAGCCGCCGGTCGAGAGCGGGCCAAGGCGTTCGACGTGAAGGTCCACCTGCCTCGGCTGGAAGCCATCTATGCATCGCTATGAGCTGCCGGCTCTTCTGGGACTGGCGCTGGCGGTCCGGCTTCTCCTGCTCGTCGCGTGGACGCCCCCGATCGTGGCCGACGCCGCGGACTACGACCGGCTGGCACGGTCGCTTGCCGAGGGCCGGGGGTACACGAACGCGCGGGGCGAGGCCACCTCGTGGCGGCCGCCACTCTATCCGGCGTTCGTCGCGACCATCTACCGCGTCGCGGGAGGGTCGGTCGAGGCGGTCCGGTTGGCACAGGTGCTCGTAGACGCGGGCACGGTCGCGCTCGGCTACCAGCTGGGAACGGTGCTGTTCGGGACGCTCGCGGGGCGCATCGCCGGCCTCCTGATTGCGGTGAACGTCTCCACGATCTCGGCCAGCAGCCGCCTCCTGAGCGAGACGCTCTTCACCATGCTCTTGATGGTGGCGGTGGTTCTAACCCTGGAGTGGTGGCGGGCGGTGCGCTCGGACCGCCGGTCCGCGGCGGTCCCGCTGGGGGCGGCGGTCGGGGCGGTGGTGGGGGCGGGGACGCTCTGCCGCGGGGTCCTGCTCCTGTACCCGCTCTGCCTTATCGGGATGGCGGTGCTGCGTGGGTGGGTGCGGCCGTCGCCGGAGGCGCGATCGACGTCCGCCGCCCGGACGAGCGGGTGGGGACTTCTCGTGGCCTCGGGGGCCCTGTTGCTGGGCTTCGCGCTCGTGGTGATGCCGTGGACCGTACGGAACTATCGCGTCCACGGCGCGCTGGTCCCGGTAGCCACGCAGGTGGGCGTCGCCCTGTACTCCGCCTACAATCCGCCGAACGGGTGGATATTCGGGATGGACACTCAGGACGAGACGGTGGCGGCCGCGCGTCGACTCTCCGAGGTCGACGCGAGCGCGATGTTGACGAGAGCGGCGGTGGACTCCATCCTGAGCTCGCCGCGAAGGACGCTCCGGCTCGAGGTGCTCAAGGCGGTCTACTTCTGGGTCCCGGTCGACTGGGAGATCCTGCCCGTCTACGGCGCGGTCAACCCGACGTATCTGTTCGTCGGGCTGTGGGCGCTGGGTTACGCCGGACTGCGGCTCGCCCGGCGGTGGAGCGGACGACGTGCGGACGAGATGCCGACGTGGCCGGCCTGGCTTCCCATCGCGTATCTGTTCGTGATGGCGATGGTCGTGCAGGGCACCCCGAGGTACCGCCTCCCGTGCGAGCCCTTGCTGGCCGTGTTCGCCGCGGCGGCGCTCGCGGCGGTCGGCCGTGAGGTCAGTCGGCGGACGATGGTGGCGCTCGTGAGCGGGACGCTCGGAGGAGTGGCCGTCGCCCAGGTGCTGGCGGGACCGCTCAAGAGCCTGGCGAAGAGCTGGATCTCCGGCGGTGCGTGAGGATGGCGGGTGAGATGACGGTGCCGGTGCTCTACGTCTCGTACGACGGAGTCCTGGATCCGCTGGGCAGCTCGCAGGTGGTGCCATACGTGGCGGGCTTGGCCGAGCACGGGTTCTCTCCCACGCTGATTTCCTTCGAGAAGCCGGGGCGCTGGGCGCAGGCCGAGGCTGGCCGCCAGACCCGGCGCGGCCTGGCCGCCCGCGGCGTTCGCTGGATTCCGCTCCGATATCACAAGCGGCCACGGCTGGCCGCCACCGCCCTCGACGTCATCGCCGGCCGCCGAGCCATCGCGCGGGAGTGGGCGCGCTCGGCCCCGCGCCTCGTCCACTGCCGCGGCGACGTGGCCGGGCTGATGGCTCGGTGGGCCCCCCTGCCGTCCACCTGCCGCTTCCTCTACGACGTGCGGGGCTTCTTTTCGGACGAGCGTGTCGAGACGGGCTCGTGGCGGCGCGGCGGCCTCCTGGACCGGGCGGTTCGGCACGCGGAGGCGGGCAACCTGGAGCGGGCCGACGGTGCGGTGGTGCTGACGCAGCATGCGGCCAGGGCCCTTCGGGAGAGACGTCCCTCGCTGCCGACGCTGCGGGTCGTGCCGACCTGTGTGGACGAGTCGGCGTTCCGGCCGCGGGCCGCGGATCGGACGCCGGAGTTCGGACTCGCCTACGTGGGGTCCGTGGGCACCTGGTACATGGCCGACGCGATGGTCTCGTTCGCGCGGCTGGCCGCGGCGGCGGGCGCTCGACGGGCCCTCTTCCTGACTCCGGAGCCCGAGGAGATCGCCCGGCGGGGCGCGACCGCCGACTGGGCGGAGGTGAGAACGGTGCCGCCGCGCGCGGTGGCCGAGTGGCTGCCGCGGGCGACCGCCATGTTCTTCTTCATCAAGCCGGTCCCCTCGAAGCGCGCCTCGTGTCCGACCAAGTTCGCGGAGAGCCTGGCGTCGGGGCTGCCCGTGGTGTGCAACCGGGGGATCGGGGACCTGGACGACATCGTCGAGCGAGAGGGAGTCGGCGTGCTGATCGACGAGTTCTCCGAGTCCGCCTATCGCGTCGCCCTCCGGCGGCTCGAGGATCTGCTCCGGGATCCGGGCCTGTCCGAGCGGTGCCGCCGGCTGGCCGAGACACGCTACAGCGTCCGGCTCGGCGTCCGTGCGTATCGGGAGCTCTACGACGAGCTGCTGACGTGCGCGGTGGCGCCGTCGCCGGCTCCCCAACTGGAGAGCCTGTCGTGACTCGAGTGCTCGCCCTGGTGCCCTATCCGACGGAGCGAGCGCCCGGCCAGCGGTACCGGATCGAGCAGTGGGCGCCGCTCTTGTCCCGGGAGGGCGTGCACGTGACTCTGTCGGCCTTCCTGTCGCCCGGCGGGATGCAGGTGCTGTACGAGCCGGGACACGCGGCCGTCAAGGCGCGCGAGATGCTGCGCGGATACGTGAAGCGGTGGTCCGAAGCGGTGCGACCGTTGGCGGCGGACGTGATCTTCGTCTACCGCGAAGCGGCCCTGCTGGGACCGGCCTGGATCGAACGGCTGCTCGCCTTTCGTCGCCCGATCGTCTTCGACTTCGACGACGCGATCTATCTCGCGGATACGAGCCCGGCCAATGCGTGGAGTCGCCCCTTCAAGTCGCGTCGGAAGGCGGAGACGATCTGCCGGATGGCCCGTCACGTCACGGTGGGCAACGAGTTTCTCGCTCGGTACGCGCAGGATCGCGCCCGAGAGGTGTCGGTGATCCCGAGCACCATCGACACGGAGGTGTACCAGGTTCGCCGGCGCGAGCCGAACCGCGTGCCGGTCATCGGCTGGACCGGCAGCCTGACCACGGCCCCCTACCTCATGGCCCTGGCGCCGGCGCTGAGGAGACTGCGCGAGAAGCACGCGTTCGAGTTGCGGGTGATCGGGGCGCAGGTTCACATCGACGGTCTGGCTGTCCACTGCCTGCCGTGGCGCGCCGAGACCGAGCCGGACGACCTCCGTCCGCTCGACCTCGGCCTGATGCCGCTCCCGGACGACGAGTGGTCTCGGGGGAAGTGCGGCATGAAGGCGCTCCAGTACATGGCGCTCGGGATCCCGCCGGTGGTCTCGCCGGTCGGGGTCAATGCGATGATCGTGCGCGACGGCGTGAACGGCCTCCATGCGTCCGGGGACGACGAGTGGGTCGATCGCCTCGGGCTCCTGCTCGAGGACGAGGCGAGCCGTCTCCGCCTGGGGCAGGAGGCACGGCGATCGGTGGAGCAGTCGTACAGCGCCCGAACCCACGCGCCGCGGCTCGCCACGATTCTCCGGGAGGCGGCGGCGTGACGCCGGTGGGGAAGCGGGCGACTCGCGCGGTGGCGCGGACGGGAACCGGTGTCGCGATCGACCGACGGACCGCGAGGCGACTCTACGGGTGGGCGTTCGTCATTCGCACACTGGTGGGATTTCTCGCCTATGCGTTGACGATATACGGTGACCTGCCGATCGTGGAGGATGCGCGCTTCTACGAGCAGATCGGGTACGAAGTGGCCGAGGACTGGCTGTCGGGGAAGAGCGTCGACTTCAACTCGCTACCGGAGGGGGTTCAGACCGCCCGGCTGCTGGTGACCGCCATCGCGGTCTTCTATTTCGTGACGGGAGGCGTGCGCGCGCTGCCGGTGCTGCTGGTCGTCTACAGCGCGGTCACCGCGCTGGTGCCGATATATGTCTACCGGGTGGCGCGGGCGCTGGACGCGCCAGAGTCGGTGGGCCGGCGAGCGGGATGGCTCGTCACCCTGTCGCCGGCCTTCGTGTTCTGGTCCGGGAGCCTCTACAAGGAAGGCCTCACGCTGCTGCTCTTGAGCGTCGCCGCGTACCACACGCTTCGGCTCCAGTCGGGCTGGACGACGCGCTCGGTCGGCGCGCTGGTCCTGTGCGTGGTGGCGTTGTGGGGGCTACGGTTCTACCTCGCGGTCCTGCTGGCGTTGGCGGTGGGCGTGAGCCTGCTGTGGGGCCGCGCCGTCGGGACCGGGCCACAGACGCGAGCGCCGGTGATCGTGCGACAGCTCGCGATCCTCTCGATCTTCGCGGCCGTCATCGTCTCGGTGGGTCTCGCGGCCCGGACAGACCGGGTGCTGTTCGAGAGCGACGAAGGGGTGCTCGTCGATCTCGATGTGCGGCGCGCGGGGTCGGCGAAAGAGGCACGGTCGGGATACCTGCAGGAGGCGAGCGTCGCGACGCCCGAGGAGGCGCTGCAGTACTCCCCGCTGGGCCTGGTGTACTTCCTCACGGTGCCGCTCCCGTGGCAGCTCGGCTCGATCAGACAGAACCTGATCATTCCGGAGAACCTCTTCTGGCTGGCGCTGTATCCCTTGATGGTGGTGGGCGGCGGGCGGGCCCTCCGGTCCAATCGGGCCGGTGTCGTCTTCCTTCTCCTGATGACGGGCGGGATGTGCATCGTCTACACCCTGCTGGTCGCGAACGTGGGGACGGCGTACCGGATGCGGTCGCAGGTCTGGTTGCTATGGGCGCCCTTCGCCGCGTGGGGGTGGGAGGTCTGGCGGGCGCGGCAACGCCCGGCCCGGCCGCGACGCGCGGCTCGGGCCGGGGCCCGCCCGACCCGGATGGGGTCGCGGTAGTCATGTGCGGCATCGCGGGGCTCGTGGATCTGCGCGGGCGCACCGTCGACCCTCTCCTCGGGCGGCGACTCTGCGCCCCGCTCGCCCATCGCGGGCCCGACGACGAGGGCTACTACGCCGAGGGGCCGGTGGTGCTCGGCCAGCGCCGCCTCGCCATCCTGGACTTGCCGGGCGGCCGTCAGCCCATGAGCAACGAGGACGGGACGGTCTGGATCACCTTCAACGGTGAGATCTACAACTTCGCCGAGCTCCGGCGGGGGCTGGAGGAGCGGGGCCATCGGTTCGCGACCCGCAGTGACACCGAGGTGATCGTTCACGCCTACGAGCAGCACGGGGTCGACTGCCTGAACGAGCTACGGGGGATGTTCGCCTTCGCCTTGTGGGACCGGCGGAGCCGGACGCTCGTGCTCGCGCGGGATCGGGTCGGCAAGAAGCCTCTCTTCTACGCGGAGGCGGACGGCCAGTGGATGTTCGCCTCTGAGCTGCAGGGGCTGCTGGCACACCCCGGGGTTCAGCGGGAGATCGACTCGACGGCCGTCGACGACTACCTCACGTATGGGTACATCCCGGCGCCGAAGACGATCTTCCGGCACGTCTACAAGGTTCCGCCCGCCCACTACCTCACGTTGACGCTCGGGACCGGCGGGAGCGGCGGTCCGGACGTGCGCGTCGCGCGCTACTGGCGCCTGGCCTACGGTCCGAAGCTCGCACTGGACGAGGAGGCCGCCGCGGAGGGGCTGCTGGAGGTGCTCTCGGAGGCGGTGCGGCTCCGCATGATCGCCGACGTGCCACTCGGCGCCCTGCTGAGCGGGGGCATCGACTCGAGCCTCGTGGTGGCGCTGATGAGCCGCCTCTCGGATCGCCCCGTCAAGACCTTCTCCATCGGATTCGACGAGCGCGAGTTCGACGAGCTGGCCTACGCTCGGATGGTGGCCCAGCGGTACGCGACGGAGCATCAGGAGCTCGTGGTCCGCCCCGATGCCCTGGAGGTCCTGCCCACGCTGGTGCGCCACTACGGTGAGCCCTACGCAGACTCCTCCGCCATCGCGACCTACTATGTCGCCAAGCTCACCCGAGAGCACGTCAAGGTGGCGCTCAACGGGGACGGGGGGGACGAGTGCCTGGCCGGGTACGAACGCTATGCGGCCGGCCTCGTCGCCGAGCGCTACCGGAGGATCCCGGCGGTGATCCGCCGGCTGGGGATCGAGCCGATGAGCCGCCTCATCCGAGAGGACGCCCCGCGGCGGAGCCGGTTGCGGCAGGCCCGGCGGTTCCTCGAGGTGGCGGGCCGGCCGGCGGCGCAGCGCTACCAGCGCTGGATCGGGTACCTGTCGGCGTCACAGCGCGCCGGCCTCTACTCCGCCGAGTTCCGGGATCAGCTGGCCGGACATGAGGCCGAGCGGTGGCTGCTCGGAATCTGGGAGCGGGCCGAGCGCGATGGGCTCGAGCCCCTCGACCAGATGCTCGCGGTCGACGTGGAGTCGTATCTTCCCGGCGATCTACTCGTCAAGATGGATATCGCGACCATGGCGAACTCGCTGGAGGCCCGCTCGCCGTTCCTCGACCACCGAGTCATGGAGTTCTGCGCCCGGCTGCCCCGCCGGTACAAGCTGCGCGGCCTCACCCTCAAGTACCTGCTGAAGCGGGCCGGCGCGCGGCTACTCCCGGCCGAGACGCTCGAGCGTCGCAAGATGGGATTCGGGGTGCCGGTGGGCGACTGGATGCGGGGAAGCCTGCGCCCGTGGGTCGAGGACGTGCTCTTCTCGCCGCGCGCACTGAAACGCGGCTACTTCGACCCGGACGCGCTCCGCCAGTTCGTGTGGACGCGTCTGAACGGTCGACGAGAGCAGTCGTTCGATCTCTGGGCGTTGCTCTGGCTCGAGCTGTGGCACCAGGAGTTCATGGATTGAGCGCGGAGCGCGGCGGGCAACCGGTTGCGACGGCGACGGGCACGATCAAGGTGCTCCGGGTAATCGCCCGCCTCAACGTCGGGGGGCCCACCGTTCACGTGATCAATCTCTCGCGCGGTCTCGATCCCGCGCGGTTCCATTCGATCCTGGTCGCCGGCACCGAGAACCCGGGCGAGGGGTCGATGCTCGACCTCGCCCTTGAGTGTGGGGTACGCCCGATCGTGATTCCGGAGATCGTGGGCCAGGCGACACTCAAGCCGCGGGACCTGAAGGCCCTGATCGCCCTCTACCGGCTGATCCGGCGCGAGCGTCCTCAGATCGTCCACACCCACGCGGCGAAGCCCGGAGTGCTGGGGCGAGTGGCGGCGCGGCTCGCGGGAGTACCGGTGGTGGTCCACACGTTCCACGGGCACATCCTGCACGGATACTACGGGCCGCTGATGAACCGGCTTCTCCGCCGGATGGAGCGGATGCTGGCGCGTCTCACCGACCGGATCATCGCGGTGAGCGAGCAGGTCAAGCAGGACCTGGTCCGGTACGGCGTGGCGCAGCCCGACAAGATTTCGGTGATCCCCCTAGGCCTCGAGCTCGAAGCGTTCCTCGACGCCGACGTCCACCGCGGCGAGCTTCGCCGCGAGCTGGGGATCGCGAGCGACGCGCCGCTGGTGGGCATCGTGGGGCGGATCTTCCCGATCAAGAATCACCGGCTGTTTCTGGAGGCGGCGGCTCTCGTGTCTGCCCAGGAGCCCGTCGCGCGCTTCGTCGTGGTGGGAGACGGGACGCTGCGGCCCGAGATGGAGGCTTTGGCCCAACGACTGGGTCTTGGCCCGCGGGTCGTCTTCACCGGATGGCGCCGCGACCTGCCGAGCGTGTACGCGGATCTGGACGTCCTGGTGGTCTCCTCCGACAACGAGGGCACCCCAGTTTCGGCCATCGAAGCGATGGCCTCGGGGTGTCCGGTGGTGGCAACCCGGGTGGGAGGGCTTCCAGATCTCATCGAAGACGACGAGGCCGGTCGACTGGTGCCGCCTCGCGATCCCGGTGCCCTGGCGGGGGCGATCGTCGGACTGCTCCGGGACCGGGATCTCGTGCGCCGGATGGGCCGGCGCGGCCGGGATCGGGTGCGGGATCGCTATCGGGCCGAACGGCTGTGCCGGGACGTCGAGGCGCTCTATGTCGGCCTGCTCGCCTCCAAGGAGGATCGGCGCGTGCCGCGGAAGGCGCGAACCCGGGACCTGGTCCTGAAGCGTGTCCTCGACGTGTCGCTCGCCACGCTCGGGCTCGTGGGTTCTGCCCCCCTTTGGGGGCTGGCCGCCCTCGCCATCAAGCTGGAAGACGGCGGGCCCGTGTTCTTCCGACAGGAGCGCTGGGGGCAACACGGCCACCACATGCGAGTGCTCAAGTTCCGAACCATGATCGCCAACGCGAATCCCACCGGCGTCACGGTCCAGGCGACCGCACGGGATCCGCGGGTCACGCGGGTTGGGCGAGTGCTCCGGGCCACCGCCTTTGACGAGATCCCGCAGCTGCTGAACATCTGGAAGGGCGAGATGAGCTTCGTCGGGCCGCGGGTTCTGCCGATCAACGAGCGGCAGGGGCGGGAGGGGGCCGGTGATGTGCCGGACGAGAAGATCCCCGGCTTCCACGAGCGCCTCCAGGTCCGTCCGGGGCTCACCGGCATCGCCCAGATCTACGCACCTCGTGACGTGCCGCGCCGCCACAAGTTCAGGTACGACTTGTTCTACATCCGGCGCCAGAGCTTCCTGCTGGACGTGCGGCTGATCTTCCTCTCCTTCTGGATCACGTTGCGCGGGGCCTGGGAACGAAGGGAGGGGAAACTCTGAGCGATCACGCGCGAGGCTGGGCGCGGCCGGGCCGCGTTGTCTCGGCGCGGCTCTCCCGATGGGGCCGATCGGCGCTGCTCCTGGTCGGGCTCGTGGCCGCGGTCGCGGTTGGTCTGCCGTGGGGCGCGAGCGCCCTCGGGCGCTGGCTGGTGGTTGCGGACCCGCTGGAGCCGGCGAGGGCGGTGGCGGTGCTGAGCGGGCGAGTCCCGTTCCGCGCCATGGAGGCCGCGACCCTCTACCGAGACGGTCTCGCTCCGGAGGTCTGGCTCACGAACGAAGTCCGCACCGCCGAGGAGCTGGCGCTCGACCATCTCGGGGTGACGGTCTTCCGTCGAGAGGTCTACAACCGCGAAGCCCTGGAGCGGCTCGGGGTGAAGCGGGAGGCGATCCGTCTGCTGGATGACCGGATCCGGAACACCGCGGACGAGGTTCGAGTCATCGCGGCGGCGCTCCGGCGGGCCGGGGGAGATCGCGTGATCATCGTCACGTCCAAGGTCCACAGCCGCCGCGTGCGCGCGACCTGGGCCGCGCTGGTCGGGAACTCGCCGCGCGCGGTCGTCCGCTACCCGCGGGAGGAGCCCTACGCGGGAGGTCACTGGTGGCTGAACACCCGGGATGCCCTCGATGTGTCGCGCGAGGTGTTCGGTCTCATGAACGTGTGGGCCGGCTTTCCGGTGCAGCCGGATCGACCCCGCGGATGATGCCAGTGGCGCCCGACACGGCCGCGCGGTATTCTCCAGCGTCCGCGACCAAACGCATGCTACCGCGCCTTGCCCAGACCTCGACCTGAATGGAGAAGCTCGACCGCCTCGGGTGGGCGGCGGGGATCGCCTTCACGGCCTACGGCCTCTCCATCGGGGTCCGGGTCAGCGACCGGAGCGCGCTCGCGCGGATCCGCGAGCTGCTCCCGCCCGGGTGGAAACCTGCCATCAAGCCGACGGTCCAGCGCTTGTACTCTCTCGTGGTGGGCGGTCCCACGAGCCGGGCGGGAGTCCGTCGTTTGAGTATCCTGTACTCGGACGCGGCACGTCTGGTGCGCACCCACGACTTCGAAGAAGTGCTGCGACTTCTCGAGCAGGACATGGAGCTCTACATAGGGGACCGGGCGAGGCGGCGCATCTTCGTGCACGCGGGGGTGGTCGGCTGGAACGGTCGGGCGATCCTCGTCCCGGGACGAAGCGGGAGCGGAAAGAGCTCGCTGGTGAAGGCGCTCGTGGAGGCAGGAGCGAGCTATTACTCCGATGAGTTCGCGGTCCTGGACGAACGCGGGCGCGTACACCCGTATACGATCCCGCTCTCCATTCGTCCGGGCGGGGACGGAGCGGCTCGCACGAAGTATCGAGCGGAGGAAATCGGTGGTGTGGTGGGAACCCATCCGTTGCCGGTGGGTCTCGTCATGATCACGCGATGGGTCAGGGGCGGCCAATTTCGCCCGCGCCCCCTGTCAGCGGGGCGCGCGGTGCTCGAGCTGCTGGCCAATACACTGCCAGCTCGGCGACGACCGGAGCGAGTCCTCGACACCCTCACGCAGGTCGCCGCGCAGGCGGTCGTCCTGCGAGGCTCACGAGGGGAGGCCGTGAAAGCCGCCGGTCAGATCCTTGGGAGCGATCTATTTCGCCCCAGTCCGGAGCGGAACGCCGCGACGGCATTTACCGGGTAGGAGTGTGAGCATGGAGTCCATTCGACCTCGGGCACGCACAGACCGGCTCGTGACGCGTGATCTCGGTGACGAGCTTCTCGTTTACGATTTGGAGCGGCACAAGGCGTACTGCCTCAATCATGTCGCCATGCAGGTGTTCCGCCTCTGCGACGGGGAGACGACGATCCCGGACCTGGCGCATCGCATCGGGGACGTCCTCGGCGTCCCGGTCGACGAACGAGCCGTCCGCCTCGGTCTCATGCGCCTCGAGAAGGCCCGACTTCTCGACGGCCCGGTCGAGCCGATCCTTCACACCTCGCGACGCGAGATGCTGAGTACGCTGGGCCGGGCGGCCGTGGTGGCCTTGCCGGTCGTCACGGCGATCACCGTTCCTACGTCGGCGCAGGCGGCCAGCGGCTGTCTGCCATTCGGCAGCCCCTGCACCGGCTCCATGCAATGCTGCCCAGGCCTCAGCTGCAATGCCAGCATCGGAAACCCCGGGTTGAAAACGTGCAACTGACGTGCCCTGGCACTTCGTAACGCCCGCGAGCGCGAGACTCCAGGCGGAGGGCCCTGTGTTACGGGCGCTCCTGGGTCGGTGGCTGGCCACCGGTGAGCTACCCTCCGCGCCCGACGAGTCGCAAGCAAGCCTGCTCGTGGAAGCCGCGTCGGAGCAGGGTCTGGCCGGGCTTCTCCGTCAGGCCATCGGGCAGCAGAGCGTCCGTTGGCCAGATGCCGCTCGAAGAGCTCTCCGCCGGGCCGACCACGAGGCTTTTGCGTTAGGAGTGCGCCAGCTCGAGACGGCGAACAGGATCCAGCACCTTCTCGGTGCTCGAGGATTGCGTTGTCTGCCGCTCAAAGGAGCCGCACTCGCCGAGCGCCTGTACGATTCCGTGGCCCATCGTCCCATGGCCGACGTTGATCTGCTCGTGCTCGACGACTGGCCCCAGGCGGTCACGCTGCTGCAGGAGGCCGGCTTCGCCGAGCACGAACAGGCCGACCACGCCCGGGCTTTCCTGGACCCAGCCTCGGGTACGGTCGTGGAGCTTCATCAGGCTGTCGTCTCCTGCGCCCGGCTCTTTCCGCTCGACCTCGACGCCGCCTGGAGACGCTGCCGCCCGGGCGCCGGCCTCGTGAAAAGGGTGCCCTCGAGCGAGGATCTGCTCGTGCAGCTCGCGCTCCATGCCAGTTTCCAGCATGGTCTCGCGCTCCGCCTTGTCCAGTTCCTCGATGTGCGCCGCCTGCTGGAGCGAGAGCCTCCCGAGCTCGCCTCGCTCGCGCAAGTCGCGGTTGGCTCACGCGCGCAGGCTGCGGTCGCCCTCGCGCTCGAGGCCGCTCACGCGCTGGTCGGCGCGCCGATCGGTCCGGACCTCCGAGAGCTTGTCACCGCGTGGCTGCCTGGCGGTCTGCGGCGCTACTGCACCTCCCGACTTCTTTCCGATCCGACCGCCCTGCTGGTCCCCGCCGATCCTCCAATCGGACGAATTCGATGGGAGCTGGCGGCCGGACGGCGCATGGCCCTGATTCGAGAGACGCTCAGATCTGGTCAGTCTGGCTTTTCGAGGCCGGCCGCCCTCGGGACCATAAGGCGCGCGCTTGATCTCGCTCGACGGTGGGGCCGACCCACGCTTCGCGCTTTCATGCCTCGCCCAGAGGGATGACGGATCGCACTACCTGTAGGGCCGTCATTTCCTTCGCGTCACAATCCGCTGGGCAACGATCGGAAACGAATTTTTTTGGTACCCGGACAGGGCTTGCCCATACTCCACTTCAACGGAGAGGTGCGGGCTCTGGTTTCAGAGGAGGCTCAACGTGCAGAGAGCGGTGACGGGCCGCATGGTGTCTCGAGTGTCGGGCTGCCTCCTGACGATGGCGGTATCCTGCACCCCGGCGATGGCGCTCGACCTGGGGCAATGGATCCCCGGCCTTAAGCTGAGCCCGTTTCTCAGCGAGCGCGTCGAGTACGACAGCAACGTCTTCCAAACGCCGAGCCACACCAAAGACGACATCATCTTCAAGACCATCCCGGGCTTTGTCGCCGACTACACGTTCGGCCCTCACTCGGTCAGCGCGGGCTATCGGGCCGAGATCTTGCGGTACCTCGACCTAACCAACCAGGACACCGTTCATCACATCGGGGTCGCCCAGCTTCGCCTCGACTTTCCGCGGACGTTGCTCACCCTGAGGGATGACTTCACCCGCACCAGCGACCCTCCGGGTACCGAGCTCACCGGGCGGATCTTGAGCACCACCAACGTCCTCAAGCCCGAAGGCGAGTATCGCATCACCTCGAGCTTTTCGACGGGGCTGAACTATTCGTGGACGCGCGTCCGATTCGACGACCGGCCTATCGGGGACCTGATCGATCGCGATGAGCATCTCATCGGCGCCTCGGTATTCTGGAAGTTCATGCCCAGGGGTGACGTGTTTTTCAACTACAGCTACGGCATCAGCAGCTTCACCGAGGCGGACGATCGCGACTTCACGTCGCACAACATCACGATCGGACTTCGTGGCGACATCACCTCCAAGCTGTCGTCGGTGTTTCGCATCGGCTATACGCGGGAGGATCCGGTCCACGGCAACCAGACCAGCTACAATGGGCTGATTTTCGGCGGTGACACGACGTATCGACCGACCGACCGGCTCACCTTCACTCTCTCCACGCAGCGCGGGCGACAGGAGTCGGTCTTCGGGACGAATGCCTTCTACGTCACCAGCAACGCGACACTCTCGGCCCTTTATCAGATCCTTCCCAAGGTGACGCTCACCGCGCGCCTCGGGGGCGGCATCAACGACTATTCGACCAAGCAAACGGCGGACGGCAAGACCGATTTCCGGCACGACAGCTTCATCCTCGCTGGCGCCCAGGCGGACTACGACATCCAGCCGTGGTTGCGGGTAGGCCTCGAATACCTCCGGACGAGCCGGGACTCCAACTTCCCATCGTTTCGCTTCGTGGACGACCGGATCACCGCGCGAGGTACCCTTCAGTTCTAGTCAGTTCTAGACCGTAGCCGGCTGCTTGACAGCCGGTGGTGGTCGGCTTACCCTTGCCGGGTCACAGGCAATGCCCCCGACGATATCCTGGACGCGCGTCACTCGCTCGCTGCTCACCGCTCTCGTCTTCCTCTGCTGGGCGGGTTCACCCTCTCTCGGCCAGGAATACACGATTGGCCCTCGCGACGTGCTGGGCATCACGGTGTGGGGGCAGGCAGACCTTTCACGGGACTATGGGGTCGACCCGGACGGGTTCATCCCGTTTCCCCTGATCGGGCGGGTGAAGGCAGCGGGATCGACCCCGAAAGAGCTGGCGGGTGAGCTGACCGAGCTCCTCGGGAAGGATTACCTCGTCAATCCCCAGGTCATCGTCTGGGTCAAGGAGTATCTCTCCCAGAAGGTGCAGGTGCTCGGAGCGGCCGAAAAGCCAGGCGTCTACTACCTCACGGGCCCCACCACCATCCTGGAGATCCTGTCAAAGGCGGGAGGACTGGCGTCGACTGCCGGCAAGCAGGTCGTCCTGTTGCGAAACCACGCGCCCACCACGGACGGCAGGGCCGCCGCGAGTCCGGTCCTTCGTCTGAGCCTGGACAAGATTCAGGCGGGAGACCCGGCCGAGAACACAAAGATCCTGAACCAGGACACCATCATCGTGTCCAAGGCGCAGGCGCACTCGTACTTCGTCTTCGGCGAGGTCAAGAAGCCCGGCGGATACCTCCTCGAGAAAGACACGAACATCCTCGAGGGGATCACCATTGCGGGCGGTTTCACCGACAAGGCGGCACCCGGCCGGACCCGCGTGATCCGGTCGACTCCGGAGGGTCAGAAGGTCATCGAGGTGGACATGAATGACATCCTGCGGCGGGGCCGCGAGGCGAAGGGGGTCATGCTCCAGGAGAGCGATGTCGTGGTGGTGCCCGAAAGTTTTTTTTGACGGGCAAGACGCATTTGGAGGGGTTTATCCCGAAATAGGGACATCATGGTCACACCCGAGAGCGAATCCCAGATCAGGGTAGCCGATTACCGCCGCGTGCTGCGTAAGCATCGGTGGCTGATCACTGGCCTCTTTCTGCTGACGGTTCTCAGCGTCGGGATCTGGACATTCACGCAGGTGCCGATCTACCAGGCATCCGCGACGATTCTCATCGAGCCCGAGGCGCCGAAGGTGTTGAACATTCAGGACGTGACGCCGATCGGCGCCATGTCTCCCTACGACCCGGCCTTCTACCCCACCCAGTACGAGATCATCCGAAGCACCGCGGTCGTGGAGCGTGCCGCCGAGGCGCTCAACCTCAAGGAGCGTGTCGCTGGCGGTGGGCAAGGGGCCGCCACGAGTCCTGGCATCACGGGCTTGCTCGTGGTCGACCCCGTTCGGAACACGCGACTGGTGCTCATCAAGGTCACGGGTCCCGATCCGGCGAGGGCCGCCGCGGAGGCCAACGCGGTGGCCAACGCCTATGCCAAGTACAACGTGGAGCTCAAGCTGAAGGGGGCGCGGGACGCGCTGACCTGGCTCACCGAGGAAGCGGGGCGCCTCCGGACGAAGGTCGAGGAATCCTCGCAGGCCTTGCAGAACTACCGGATCAAGTCCGGCATCCTGGGCATGCAGGAGCAGCGGCAGATCAGCGCGCAGAAGATCATCGAGGCGAACAAAGGCTACATGGAGGCGGTGGCGTATCGGATGTCGCTGGAAGCCAAGCTGGGCGAACTGAGCCAGGCCGCCAAGGATCCAAGCGTGGCCGGGTCGCTCTTCACCGAAGCTGACAATCCGCTGGTGAGCAAGATCAAAACCGAGATCGGAAACATGGAGACCGAGCGCTCGAAGCTTCTCAAGGTCTACAAGGAGAAGCATCCTGAAGTCGTGAAGGTCGACGCACAGATCCAGCACCTGAGGGATCGGCTCGACGCAGAGCTTCAGGGCACGCTTCGCGGGGTGCAGACTCAGGTCAGGGTCGCCCGGGTACGCGAGGATAGCCTGGCCAAGGAGGTCAACGGTCTCCGGCGCGAAGGGCAAGACCTCAACGACAAGGAAGCGCAGTACCAGAATCTCCAGCGCGACCTCGAATCGAACCAGCAACTGTACGACTCGGTGGTCAAGCGCCTGAAGGAGACGGGGGTGGCCGGGGGGCTCGAGAACAGCAACGTGCGCATCGTGGAGGACGCGACCGCGCCGCGCGTGCCGATCCGGCCCCGCAAGATGTGGAACCTCGGTCTGAGCGTCGTGGCCGGCCTCGTCCTCGCGTTCGGGACCGCGTTCGCCATCGAATACATCGACACGACGGTGAAGACTCCCGACGACGTCGAGCGGTATCTGGGCCTGGCCGTGATCGGAGTCGTCCCCGCCTTCCAGGGGCGGCGCCGCTGATGGCCACGCGTGACAGCCGGCGGCGCACCCACGAGCCGCACCATCCGGATCCGGTCCTCATCACGTTGACGGATCCCAAGTCCGCGGCGTCGGAGGCGTTTCGAACCCTGCGCACCAATATTCAGTTCGCCGGCCTGGATCAGCCGTGCCGGACCATCGTGGTGACGTCGGCAGGCCCCGAGGAGGGCAAGACCACCTCGGTGGCCAACTTCGGTGTGGTCGCCGCGCAGGCCGGCTCCCGGGTGTGCGTGGTCGATTCCGACCTTCGGCGTCCGACCTTGCACCGCCTCTTCAAGCTCGACAATGCGCGGGGCGTGACCACCGCGCTGGTGGAAGGTCTGTCGTTCGCCGATGTCGCGCAGCCCACGATCGTGCCCAACCTGTCGGTGTTGACCAGTGGCCCCCTGCCGCCGAATCCGGCCGAGCTGGTGGGTTCCCATCGGATGCGTGAGTGCCTGCACGCCGCTGCCGAGTCCTTCGATCTCGTCCTGTGCGACAGCCCGCCGGTGATGGCGGTGGGGGACGCCGCGGCCCTCGCCGCGCAGTGTGACGGCGTGATCTTCGTGATCCGGGTCGGCAAGACCGCGCACGACGTGCTCCGGCGGGTGGTGGACCAGATCGAGACCGTGAAGGGGCGGATCATGGGCGTGGTCCTCAACCGCGCGGACCTGCGGCGCGACGGCTACTACCACTACTATCGGGCCTACCAACGCTACTACGATGCCGATGAGGATGGCTCGAAGCGCTGAGGCGCTGCGCCCCCACCGCGCGCGCGGCCGCGTGGTGCGCGCGGTGACCCTCGATCTGTGGGGCACCCTCTTCATCGATGGTCCCGGAAGTGACGACCGATATCGGCGCCCGCGTCTCGCCGGCATGCGGTCCGCGCTGGCGAGAGCGGGGATCGGGGTGACCCTGGACCAGCTCGATCGGGGCTACGCAGCGACGGGGGCCTGGCTGGCGCGACTGTGGCAGGTGAACCGCGACGTCCCGGTCCGCGAGCACGTCGAGGTCTTGCTCGAGGCCGTCGATCCGGTCCTGCCGCAGCGTCTGCCCTCCGAGACGATGGCGGCGCTGATCGAGGCCTACGCGACGCCGGCCCTGGCGGCGCCGCCCGTGGTGGACCCCGGCGCGGCCGCGGCACTCGCCGCCCTCGCGACCCAGGGCATGCGACTCGCTCTCGTGTCCAACACGATGCGCACGCCTGGCGCGGTGCTGATCCGCATCCTGGAGCGGGCCGGCCTCCGGTCGCTCTTCGACGTCGTGACCTTCTCCGACGAGTGCGGAGTCCGCAAACCCGCCGCCGCCATCTTCCTGCGCACCCTCGAGCGCCTGGGGGTATCTGCGGCCGACGCGATCCACGTCGGCGACGACCCGATCCTTGACGTGGAAGGCCCCCGGGACGTGGGCATGGGCGCGATCCAGGTGACGCCCGATGGGCGCGCCACCGCTCCGGTGAAGCCGCATGCGGTGATCCGGCACCTCGCCGAGCTACCCGCGACGGTGCGCCGGCTCGGCTGATGGCGGTGCGCCTGACCGGCCCGCGCGCGCGGGTCTACCTGATCGCGGTCGCCGTCATCGTCCTGGTGCTCGCGGTCTACCTCGCGGCGCCCGACTTCCTGCAGGCGGTCGAGGTTCGGCTCTACGATCTGCACTTCAAGCTGCGGGGCACGCAGGCGCGCGGAACCGAGCGGATCGTCATCGTCGCCATCGACGAGAAGAGCCTGGCCTCGCTCGGGCGCTGGCCTTGGCCGCGCTCCCTCATGGCGGATCTGGTGCGAAAGCTTTCGGAGGCCGGCGTTCGGGTCATCGCGGTCGACATCCTGCTGAGCGAGCCCGAGGCGAGCGGCGAGCTCCGAACGGTTGGCCAGCTGTCGGAGCGGCTCCGCACGCAGGGGCTGGCGCACAGCCCGGCCGGCGTCGCAGTGCAGCGCGAGCTCGACGCCTTCGCGCGGCAGGCCGACCACGACGGTCAGCTCGCCGAGGCGGTGCGGGTCAGCGGCCGGGTGATCCTGCCCTTGATGTTCGAGGTGGGCGCCGACCGGTCGGGTCCGCCTCCCGATCCCTCCGGCGCCGCGCTCACGTCGGCCCTGGTGAGCTTCCGGCACTACGATCAGCGGGCCCTTTACCCGCCTCCGACGGCGCATCGGGCCACCCTACCGATTCCCGCCCTGTCGGCCGCCGCCCGTGCCCTGGGTCACGTCACGATGCTGGCCGACCGAGACGGGACGACACGCTGGGAAGCCGTGGTGTTCGAGCACGACGGCCGCTACTATCCCTCGCTGGCCGTGCAGGCCGTGCGGGAGGCGACCGGGGTGGAGCCGACCCGGCTGAGCCTCGACTTCGGCCGAGGCCTGCAGATTGGGTCCGTCGAAGTCCCGCTCGATCCGCGCGACCGCATGCTCATCAACTATGCGGGGCCGGGCGGGACGTTCCGTCACTTCTCGGCGGTGGATTTAATGACCGGCAAGGTGGCGCCGGAGGACATCCGTGATCGCATTGTCTTCGTGGGCGCCACCGCGGCGGGGACGTACGATCTGCGCGTGACGCCCACGAGCCCGGTCATGCCGGGCGTGGAAAAGCACGCCAGCGTGGCGGCCAATATCCTGACCGGCCAATTCCTCCGTCGCCCGGACTGGGTGGAGCTGGTGGAGCTGGCGGGCATCTTGTTCTTTCCGCTGCTGCTGGCGTGGCTTCTGCCCCGGCTTAGGCCGGCGATCAGTGTGGGCGCGGTCGCCCTCGTCTGGATCGCTCTGTTCGGTGCAGTGCACCTGGCCTTCCGCGCCGGCCTCTGGTTGCCGGTGGTGTATCCGAGCCTGGCCCTCGGCGTGACGTTCGTCGGCATCACGGTGTACCGGCTGCTGACCGAGGAGCGCCAGCGACTGTGGACCAAGCGGGCCTTCCAGCAGTTCGTGAGCCCGGAGGTGGTAGAACGGCTCATGGACAATCCGGCCGCGCTACAGTTCGGCGGGGAGATGCGCAACCTCACCGTGCTGTTCTCCGACATCCGCGACTTCACCCCATACACCGAGCGCCACCCGCCTCACGAGGTGGTCCACATGCTGCGGGAGTACCTGACGAAGATGGTCGACGAGGTCCTGGCCCAGCAGGGCACGCTGGACAAATTCATCGGGGACGGCGTCATGGCGATCTTCGGGGCCCCGGTGCCCGTGTCGGACCATGCGGAGCGAGCCTGTCGGGCTGCCCTCGGAATGACCCAAGAGCTCAAAACCCTGCAGGCCAAGTGGGTGGCGGAGGGGCGCGAGCCCTTCCGGATCGGCATCGGCATCAACACGGGCGACATGATGGTCGGCAACCTGGGTTCCGAGCAGCTGTTCGACTACACGGTGGCCGGCGACGGGGTGAACGTGGGCGCGCGCGTGGAGTCGCTGAACAAGGAGTACGAGACCGAGACCGCGATCATCATCAGCGAGGCCACGTATCTGGCGGCCCGGGACGTGCTCGAGGTCCGGCGCCTCGGCGAGGCGACCGTCAAGGGGAAGACACTCCCGATCGTGGTCTACGAGCTGCGCGGAATGCGCGAGGGTGCCCAGCACGTTTCGGTATCGGCCACCACCTTGACAAAGCAGCCCGCGGGGGCCTATTGATGCAACCAGCCATGCGGAGATGGGGGACAGGTAGACCGCTCCGGCTCGTGACCGCGGCCGTTCTTGCGACGGTGCTGTCGATGGTGCTCGCGGCTCCCGCCGACACTCAGCAGGCCCCGGCGAGCGCCGAGCTGAGGCGGGTGATCGGCCGCGTGGAGATCCTTCGCAAGGGCCAGACCCAGTGGATTCCAGCCGTGATCGGGGCCCGGCTCGTCGAAGGGGACGACATCCGGGCCTTCTCGGGCGCCCAGGCCGAGCTCGCGATGCCCGACAGCAGCACGGTGCAGCTGGCGGAGAACAGCCGGCTGCTGATGACCAAGCTCGAGTACGACGCGCAGCAGCAAAGCCGCTTGGTGCTCATGCACCTCGTGGTCGGCAAGGTGCGGGCCGCCATCGCGCAGACCGCGATCACACTGGTCCGGGCGCGCCAGTCCAACTTCGGCATCTCCACCCCGACCGCGGTCGCGGCGGCCCGGGGCACCATCGTGTGGGTCTACACCGACGGGGGGACGACGCTCGTGGCGGTCGAGCCCGAGCCGGGCCTCCGAATCCAGCCCCGGATCGAGTGCATCACGGTCGGCAGCAACCAGCAGACCAAGCGGCAGATGGTCCTCGCCGGGTACGCGTCCACCGATTGCGGGCCCACGGTGCAGGTGCCGCCGCAGCTCATGTCGCTGTCGAACCCGGCCACTGCCGGCACGCCGCTGTTGAACGCGCCCGTCGCGGTCCCGGCGAACATCGAGCAGTTGGTGACCAGCGTGGGCCTCGAAGCGTCGACCGCGCCGGTTAGCTTCAGCACGACGGGGGGCCCCTCCAGCTTCGGCCCGCCCTCGTCGTTCGGGAACGATGCCGTCGTGAATCAGCAAAACCTGAACCAGGGCAACAAAGGCTGCGCCACCGCTGGAGGCAACCAGGAGAATTGTCAGCAAGGCCAACAGTAATATCCGCAGCCCGCTCGATCCCTGAGGTCCACGCATTCCCGCCGTGGCAGTGCCCTCGTTAGACCGTCTCGCACGCGCTAGCCTGTACGTCCTGCTCTTCTGGGTGCCCCTGGCATCAGGAGCCGATCGTGGCTGGCCGTTGGCGGTGGCCGAGCTGCTAGTGCTGCTGGGCCTACTCGGCTGGCTGCTCGGGATGGTGTCCGAGGGGCGGCTCGCCTGGCGAACGTCGGCGGTCGACTGGCCGGTCGGGCTGCTCGTCGTCCTCGTCCTCCTTCAGCTGGTCCTCGGCAACCGGCCATTGCTGGCGTGGGCGCTCGGTCCTCCCGGCGATCTCGGGAGCGCTTCCACGCCCCCCGCGCTGGTGCTGACCCTGGGCACGCTCGCCCGCGCCCACACGATCGACGCCCTGCGCATCTTCCTGTCCTACGTGGGCGCCTACGTGCTCGTGATCCACCTCATCCGGACGCGGGCCCAGCTCGAGCGGTTGGTGAGCACCCTGCTGGTGCTGGGCGGCGGGCTGGCGTTCCTCGCGCTCCTCGACTATCTCGGGCGGGATGCCTGGCTTCTCCGGTGGCGGGACGCAGGGGACGGCACGGGCCGCCTGTCCGGGACGTTCGCGAATCCCGACCACTTCGGAGCCTGGCTGAGCATGCTGATCTTTCTCGGGATCGGCTATCTGCTCGCCCGCCCGGGGCGGAAGAGCGGACGCACGTCGCTTCGACGCCTCCTCGGCTCTCCGGCCCGTCGTGAGGAGGCCGTGCGCCGCTATCTGCCCTTCATCGCCGTGCTGGTCATGGCGGTGGCCCTGATCTTCACGCTGAGCCGCGGCGCCCTCGTGAGCGCGTTGGCCGCCGGTCTGGTCCTGCTCGGGTGGCTGCACGCCCTTCGGCGGATCCGGCGCAGCCTGGCTCTGATCGCCACCTTGCTCATTGCCACGTTCTGCTACGGCGCCTGGATCGGCTTCGAGCCGATCCAGGCCCGCCTGCGGCACGCTGACTACGCCACCCGCTGGATCCAGACGGTGAGCAGTGTGCCAATACTGAAGACGTTTCCGATCCTCGGAGGCGGGCTCGGGACGTACCAGGACATCTATCTACGCTATCAGCCGGCCGCACTCGATCCCGGCCACGTGTATTACACTCACGCCCACAACGACCTCCTGCAGCTCTGGCTGGAGCTGGGCGTGGTCGGCGGGGTGGTCCTGCTCGTACTGGCCTGGCGGGTCGGGTGGGACCTCGTCGGCGCCCATCTCCTCGGTCGGGCCTCCTGCCCGGCCGGGGGCGGGGAGGGCGAGGGCGCGCAACGGCACGACCCGTTCAGCGTCGGCCTGGCTGTGGGCGCGCTCGCCGCGGTGATCGGGCTGCTCGTGCACAGCCTGGTCGACTTCTCGGCGCGGATTCCCGCCAACGGTCTTCTCGCCGCGACATGTCTCGGCATCGCCACCGTGGCCCTCCATACGCGCTTCGGCCCGACCGGCGAGCGACCCCTTACGTCGGTGCGGGTCTGGGTTCTCGGCGCGGGCCGCGGCTTCGCCGTCGCGCTGGTCTCCGTGGCCCTGACGCTGTCCGTGGTGCTCGCGTTGTGGATCATCAGGCCGCCGCTGGTGGCCGCGCGGCTCGCCGAGGCCACCCGGCGCGGCGTGGATCGCGCCACCGCGCTCGGCCATGTGGAGGCGGCGCTGTCCCTCGATTCGACGGCGGAGCGCGCCCTCGCGCTGCGCGGGCGCCTCCGTCGTCAGGCCGCGCTCGATATCTGGACCACGGGATCGACACCGGACGGGCGGGTCCTGTCTACCTGGGAAGAGCGCCGTGGGGCCGCCATGCCCCTGGCGGCGGGAGCGGTCCAGGATCTCCGGGCGGCAATCCGAAGCGTGCCCTCGGAGCCGACGTATCACGGGGGCCTGGCGCGAGCCGAGTGGCTCCTTGCCCTGCTCGATCCACCGGGGGCATCTGGGCACCTGGAGGCTGCGCTGGCCGCGTTTTCCCGATCGGCCAGCCTCGCTCCCAACGATCAGTTCATCCAGGAGTCTCTGGCGGTCTTCGCGGTCCCACTGGGCGGTCGGGCCACCGAGATCGGGCTCGGTGCGGCGCGAGCCGTCGTCACCCTGGACCCCAGTCGACTGGCCGATCTGGTCGACCAGTTCCTCCTCCGGGGGCTGACAGGACCGCAGTGGCTCGCCATCGTCCCCGACACGCCGCTGGACCGGGCCGACCTCGGCACGCTGCTCGAGCAGCGTGCGCTGGTGCCGGAGGCGATCCACGCCTACCAACGGGCCATGGAGGCCGCCACGCCCGAGCAGCGGGTGCTGCCAAGCTGGCTTCAGGCGCGGCTCCTGCTCCGCCAGGGGCAGGTCCGGGAGGCCCTCGGCGACGTCGAGACGGCCCTGGCCCAGGAGCCCGAAAACCCCGAGCTATATCTAATGCGCGCACAGGCCCTCGGCGCAATGGGCGACGCCAGCGCGCTCGAGGCCTATCAGCTCGCCGTTCTGAAGGAGAGAGACCGCCCGTTCATGTCCCTGTCCGCCCGCGGCGATGGCCTCGTGGCCCGCGTCCTTGGGGGCGACCGCGGCCCTGCCCGCTACCACCGCGCGCTGGCCCGCTACCTCACCGACCGTCAGCGCTGGTCCCAGGCCCTGCCGGAGTGGGAGGCGGTGCTCGCCGAGCGGACGAAAGATGCCGAGGCCCAGTTCTTCCGCGGTGTCGCGCTGGACGGGCTCGGCGATCGGGCTCGCGCCCTCGAGGCCTACCGGCAGGCCGTGTTCCTCGATGGCGGGCGGAGCGCCTTCCGGTTGTTTCTGGCGCGGAGACTCTGGGAGACCGAGCAGTACTACCAGGCGATGTACGAGTGGCGCATGGTACTGGGCCAAGATCCCGGTAACATCGAGGCCCGGCTCGGCTTGGCCCGCGCTGCGGTCAAGGCCGGGGACCGGGCCGCCGCCGTGCAGGAGTACCTGCGCATCCTCCGGATTGCTCCCGATCTAACCGTGGCTCGGCGGGAGCTGGGCCGTCTGGGGGGTCCGTCTCGATAGCTGGCGCGGCGCTTGGCCCCGGCAGCTGGTCTGACAAGATCCGTTCGACCTCGACGCTCTTCGCCACGGGCGCGCTTGACGCAGGAAGCACCGCCAGTCTAGTCTTTCGCGCACATGACATTACGATCGCCTGAAGCACGGACCCCGCTCACCGGGATCTGGCTGTCAGCCGAGTCCGTGCAGAGGCCGATCGAGAGGCTCGTCATCGACATGTTGGCTCCCAACCTGCCGAGCCGCGTGCTCCGCGAGGCGGAGCTGGAGGAGCTGAGGCGAGGGGCAAAGCTGGCCGACGTGGCGCTCGAGTATCTCGGGCTCCGGACGATCAGTGTTGACACAGATGGCGAAATCCCTCTCAGGGTTGTCGCGTTCGATTCTCCGCGGCACTCGTGGCGGGAGGCGCTGCTCCTGCCCGAGGGCGACCGTCCCATCGGCATCCTGATCAACACCGCCGACGTCGGGCCGCTCGTGCTCGTCCACGAGGTCTTTGACAGCTTCACGGAGCCCGAGAAGGAAATGGTCCGGCGGTACGCAGCGCTGGCCGTTCGTGGCCAGCCACACGAGGCCATCGTGGCCGCCCTGCGCTCCGGGTGCGTCGGGAAGGCTGGGTTCACGCAAGCGTTGGTCGCGGTGCGTCGCGCCGTGCGATCACTCGACCCCACCGTCCTATTCAGCCCCGACGGCGTGACCCGCGTCCAACTCGGAAGCATGTCGCGCACGACTAAGGATATCCTGCGCGAGGGACTTCAGGGCGACCACCTGTTCATCTTGCCGGCGAGCCTATTCGAGGGCAAGACCAACTACGCCGATATCGAGTTCCTGGTCTACTTGAACTTCTTCCTGCGCCAGAAGACACGCACGCGCATCGTCGGCACCTCCCGGCAATGGCACGTCCTTCACCGGCTGCTCACCCTCACGTTGTTCGGCCTCTTCGACCCGGCGGCTCTGGAGCCGCCCTCCTTCGAGCAGCTCGACGAGGCGTACGGTGTCGGGTCGCGCGAGACGTACGACTTCCTGCGCACCGCTCATGAGCTTTACGGCGCCCGCCGGGATGGCGGCGTGGGGAGCCCGCTCCTCGGGATCGACGCTTACGTCGAGTTTTTCGCTCTCGACGGCGAGGCGACCGTCATTTCACTTCCGACGGCGGAGGTGCTCGTGACGCCCTCCGGGCGTGGCTTCGACGTGCGCATCACCCAGCCCGACGGCCGCTCGAGCGAGAAAAAACTCGAAGTGAGCACGCCCCCGCAGGTGCTCCGGCACATCCCTCCCGAGGTCCGCGAGACCATCCAGTTTGCGAGTGAGCGCCCGCGGTTCGGTGTCACGCCCCTCGGGACCAGCCACGGGTTCGACGCGAGTGGCGACTTCACCAGCTTCATCATCTGGGTCGACGGCAAGGGAATAATCGTCGATCCATCCTCCGAAGCACTCGCCTACCTCGACCAGATCGGGGTCGCGCCGCTGGATGTGCCGTACGTGTTCCTGACCCACGTCCACGCCGACCACGACGGAGGGCTCGTCGAGAAGCTGGTGAGCGGCAGCCAGACGAGGGTGATCGCATCCGACCCCGTGTTCCGCGCCTTCGTCGAGAAGGTGCGCCTCGTCACCGGGCACGACTTCGAGCGCGAGCAGCTCGTCACCCACATCGCGGCGAACCCTGGCAATCCGGTGCGGATCGAGGTGGCGGGCGACTTCGCCCTGCTCGAGACGCGCTGGAATCTCCATCCAATCCCGACCAACGGCTTCAAGCTTACGTTCGGCGGGCGGACGTTCGGGTACTCGGGCGACACTCAGTACGATCCTGCGATGCTGGAAGATCTTCGCCGACGCGGGAAGCTGCCGGAGACGCACTTCCGAGACCTGATGTACTTCTTCTGGACGCCGGAGGGAGAGCCTGTCGTCGACCTCCTGTACCACGAGGCCGGTATCCCGCCCATTCACACCGACAAGGAAGCGCTCCGCGCCTTGCCCGATACCATCACCAGCCGGATGTCCCTAGTCCACATTGCGGACGAGGACGTGCCACGAGGCTTCGCGCCCGGCAAGCCACGTCTCTTCGCGACCGAGGTACTCCTGCCGCCGACGCCGCGCTCACGGCGGCGCGTGCTGCTCGAGATGATGCGGGCGGTGGCCTACCTGTACGACATCCCGTCCGATACGCTCGAGACGCTGCTCCACGGCGCCGAGATCGTCACCTACGTTCCGGACGAAGTCATCATCCGCAAGGGTCCGGTTGCCCCCGGAGAGCCCATGCCTTTCCAGATCATCGCCGACGGGCGGGTAAGCGTGCGCGACGGCCGCCGCGTGATCACGACGCTGGGCAAGGCCGACACCTTCGGCGAATGGGGAATCAGCCACCAGCGCGGCTTCCGCGCGGCCGACGTGGTGGCCGACCGCCCCTCGCAGGCGATCCGGCTCGGCGAGCAGCAGTATCACTGGCTAGTCGGCAAGCACTCGGTGATTCAGGAGCGGGTCAGCAAGATCAGAAGCGTGCTGCCACGGCTGCAGGTCGCCCAGGAGCACGCCCGACTCAAGGCGGCACGCGAGCCGGGGGCAAGGAGCCTGATCGAGCACATGACCTCGAGTCAGCTCTCCGCCTTCGCAATCTTCAGCGTGATCAGGAATTTTAAGCAGGGCCAGCACATCATCGTCGAGGGAGACGAGGCCGACGGTTTCTACATCCTCCTGTCGGGTCACCTCGCGGTCGCCACCGAAGGCCGGTTTATCGGCGAGCTGAGCGAGGGCGACGTTTTCGGCGAATTGGGCCTGCTGGAAGGCGGGACTCGCGAGGCCAGCGTCACCGTTGTGTCCGCGGACTCGGAGGTCCTGTTCATGAGCACGCGGAGCTTCCAGCACCTCCTGCAGACGGTGCCGGCCTTCGCCTGGGGGATCTGGGAGACGGCGGCCGGCCGTCGCGACCGGACTCACCGCCCGTAGCACGTTGCGAGCAGGCACTGCGCTGTAGCGAGGAACATGTTCCCGGTCCCATTGGCCTCGCGGTACGGTAGCCATGGAAAGTGCCAGGTGTGGCCGAGACCTGCACGTGCCTCCGAGGATGGCGCGGGACCAACCCATGAGGCCCGGGTTCCGGCAATTTCCGCTCGAGACTTGGGTCGATTCGGATAGTATGCGGACCTCATGCTCGACGTCGTCGTAGTGGGCGGGGGGCCAGCAGGCCTCTACTCCGCTCTGCTCCTGGCCGAGGAGGGCTTCGACGTCGTTCTCCTTGAGGAACACGCCACGCTCGGCGCGCCGACGCACTGCACCGGAGTCGTCTCGGATGAGCTCTCCGACCTCTTCAAGATCCCGGAGACTCTGGTGCTCGGCCGTCCGACGGCCTGCCTGATCCATTCGCCGAGCGACCGGGTCTTCCCCTTCGCCTCCAATGGAGAAGGGATCGTCGTCCTCGACCGTGCGGAATTCGATCGCGAGCTCGGCGCCGCCGCTCAGCGCGCCGGCGTCGAGATCAGGACGGAGTTCCGGGCGGAGCGCCTCCGCCCGGACCCCGCAAGCATACAGATCGTCGGCTCGACTGGCGCCCTGCGCGCACGGGTGTGCGTGCTCGCCTGTGGGGTCGGGTACGGCCTTCAGCGCCAGGTCGGGCTCGAGCTCCCGTCGGTCTTCCTCCACTCCGCCCAGGTCGAGGTGGATACGAGCGAGGCCTCCTCGATGATCGAGCTCTACCTTGGTCGGGCAGTTGCCCCGGACGGATTCGGCTGGACGGTGCCGGTGCTTCGCGGCGACCAGCCCAGGATGAAGGTGGGTGTGATTGCCCGCGGCAATGCCGAGCAATGTCTGGGGGGGCTCCTCGCCGTGCCGGGCGTGAGGGAGCGCGTCACGGCATCACCCGGCGCCCCGGTCCGGCGGCTCCTGCCCCTGGCGCCGGCTAGACGGAGCTACGGCCATCGCGTCCTCACGGTGGGCGATGCGGCGGGTATGACCAAGCCGACGACGGGAGGCGGCATCTTCTACAGCCTCCTCTCGGGCCTGCTCGCGGCCGAGGCGCTGACGGGGGCGCTGCGCCGCGACCGGCTCGCGGCCGGCGACCTTCGCACCTACGAGGACCGCTGGAGGGCCCGCCTCGGTCCGCACCTGCAGATCTCGACCTGGGTGCGCGGTCTCTTCGCCCGGCTGGCCGACGAGGAGCTGGAGACGCTCCTGGAGGCGCTGGCATCGGAGGACGTGCAGGGTCTGATCCGGCACACCGCCCGCTTCAACTGGCACGGGGAGCTCATCCGGGCTCTCCTCCGCCAGCCTGGCGTGAAGTCCACGATGTTCCGGGCCCTCCTGCGCTAGACGGGCTCTCTCGTCGCCGTCACGCCGACGCCGCGCGCTCGGTCTCCACCACGATGGCGAAGCCGCGCGTCCGGACCGCCGCGTCGATCGTCGCCTGCCGCCGGCGGTCACCCGCTCGTCGCTCCGGCGCTTCCGACTGCGTGCGGCGCCGGCGTTCTCCTTCGCGCCGGTCCAGGATGATCGTGACCGGTCGACCCCCGAGCTCACGCTGCAGATCATCGTAGAGCGCGCGCTTCGATCGGGCCACGATGAACAGCTGGCTGAGCGCCTGGAGCGCGTCGGCGGTGCTCGACAGCCAGGGCCGCATGCCCATGTCGTGCAGCAGGAGGAGGGCATCGGCGAGCCGGTCGGCCGCCTCGGTACGGCGGCCCGTTTGCTGATAGAGCCGGCCGAGGCCGAGCAAGGTCTGGGCGGTCAGCGGGCGCAGCGCGAGCTCGTCAGCCAGCGCGAGGGCCTGTCGGTAGCTGTCCTCGGCGACGGCCGGATCGGCGGGACTCGCAGCGGCCGTGACATCGCCGAGCAGCTTGAGGGCTCGCGCGTGATGGCTGCGTTCCTTGTGCAGGAGGGCCAGCTCCAGCGCCCGTTGCGCCGCCGCTCGGGCGCGCTCGATCTGCCCCGCGGCCAGCAGGCCTTCCGCGAGCTGCGCGGTCCAGAGGGCGAGGTAGGCCCGGACGCCGAGCGCCTCCGTGCGGCTCACACTCTCCTCCAGCAGCGCGAGCCCCTCGTCGACCTGGCCGAGCCGGACGCGAGTGAGGCCGAGCAGCGAGGACGGGATGGGGCGCCAGACGTCGAGGCCCTTCTCGCGGCAGGCGTCCACGCTTTGCTGGAGGAGCGGGAGGGCCTCCTCGAGCTCACCGCGCCGAAGGTGTACGAGGCCGGCCAGGGTCTGCGCGATGGCCTGCGGATAGGGATGGCCGGTGGCCTTGGCGGCCCGGGCCGCCTGGTCGAGGTCCTCGAATGCGGCGTCAAAATCCCCCAGGTCGGCATGGGTGAACGCCACCCACGCGGCCGATGTCACGAACGAGATGCGGTTCTGGATGGTCGCGCTGTCGGTCGGCGCACCGCCGAGCGCCTCGAGGTTCTGGCGCAGCACGCGCTCGGCCTCGCGGAACCGTCCCTGGGCATGATAGCTGGAGCCCAGGTACCCGCGAGCCAGGGCCTGGAGCGATCGGTCCTGGGCGGTCTCGCCGATCCGCAGGCAGCGCTCACCGTACTCGATGGCCAGCTCGGGCTCGCCCTTGAGGTAGTAGTAGTTGACGAGGTAGGTGTAGACGCGCGCCAGGCGTGACTCGTCCCGGAGCGTCTGCGCCATCGCCTCAGCTTCCTGCGAGAGGGTCAGCACGCGGTCGAGCTCTCCCATCTGCAGCAACGGTGGCCGCAGATCGAGGCGCAGATCGATGGCCTGCTCGGACCGTTCCGGGCTGTCCGCCAGATGGGACAGGGCCGCCAGTGCCTGCTCGAGGAAGCCCACGGCCTCGCGATTGGCTCCGCGTGCGGCGGCCTTGGCGCCGGCTTGCCGCAGGTAGGACACCGCCTTGTGCCACACCTCGCCGCGCAGCGCATGATGCGCCAGGGATTCCACCTGTTCTCCCGGGCGATCCGCGGGCTGCTGTTCCAGTACCTCCGCCACGCGGGCGTGCAGCGCCCGGCGCCGCTCCCGGAGGAGGGTATTGTAGGTGACCTCCTGGGTCAGCGCGTGACGGAACGTGTACTCCATGCTCGGAAACAGCCGGAGCTCTTGGAGGAAGTCTCCGGTCTGGAGAATGGTGAGGTTGCGCCGGGTCTCGTCCTCCGACAGGTCCGCGATGGCCTGGAGCAGCACGAGCGGCACGTCCTTGCCGATGACCGAGGCGGCCTGCAACAACCGCTTGGCCTCCGGCGGAAGGCGGTCGATGCGCGGCGCCAAGACCGCGTGGATCGTGGTCGGTAGCTGGATGCTCGCGAGGGGCTTGACCAGGCGGTACGCTCCCCGCTCACCCGTGAGTACTTGCGTTTCGACCAGCGCTCGGATGCTTTCTTGGAGGAAGAAAGGATTGCCCTCCGTCCGGCCGATGAGCCAACCCTTCAGCGCCTGCAGGCTCGGATCGCTCCCCAGCAGGGGATCCAGCAGCTCCCGGGCGCTATCGGCCGGCAGCGGCTTCAGGCGGAGGCCGGTGTAGCAGGAAGCCCCGGACCAGGGGTGCTGGTACTCCGGGCGATGGGTGATGAGGAGAAGGATCCGGCTGTCGGTGAGGCCCTGCACGATGGCGTCCAGGAACGCGTGGGTCTGGGAATCCATCCAGTGCAGGCTGTCGAAGACCAGGAGCAGCGGCTGGATCCGGCCCTCGTGCAGGACCAGCCGTCTGAGCGTCTCGAGCGTGTGCTCGCGGCGGCGGAGCGGATCGAGCGTCTGCCACGCGGGATCGTCGGCGGGGACGTTGAGGACCTGCAGAAGGGCGGGCCCCGAGGGCCAGGCGTCCTCCTGCAGCGTATGCAGGTGCGTGGCGATCTTGTCGCAGATGGTGTGAGGGGTGTCCGCCGCGTCGATCTCGAAGTAGGTTCTGAGCGGCTCGATGAGCGGCAGGTATGCCGTCGTTTTCCCCGAGGATACGCCGGTGGCTTCCAGGATGCGCCATCCCTGTGCGGCGTCCGAGTGCAGGAATTCACGGATCAGCCGGGACTTGCCCACGCCAGGCTCGGCGGCGATCGCCACAACCTGGCCGTGCCCCGTCGCCGCGCGCTCGAGGGTCTGATGCAGCGTGGTCATCTCGCTGTGCCGCCCCACGAATCGAGTGAGGTCGCGCATGGCGGCCGCCTGCCGGCGTGAGCCGGTCGTGCTCGCGCCGGTCACCTCATGGATCTCGATCGGGGCCGCCAGCCCCTTGACCGAGCGCGGGCCGAGGGGACTCGCGGCTACGGCATCGCGGGTCAGGCCCAGCATCGTTCCGGGGATGAGGATGGAGCCCGGTGTGGCCATCTGCTCCATGCGGGCCGCGAGGTGGGTCGTCTGGCCCACCGCCGTGTAGTCCATGTGCAGGTCGTTCCCGATCGACCGCACGACGACTTCACCCGAGTTGAGGCCGACGCGGATGTGGATCGCCACCCCGACCGTCCGGAAGACCTCCTCGGAATACCGTTTCACGGATTCCTGCATCCGCAAGGCGGCGTAGCAGCCGCGCGTCGCGTGATCCTCGTGAGCCAACGGCGCGCCGAAGAGCGCCATGATGCCATCACCCAGGACTTGGTTCACGGTACCCTCGTAGTAGTGCACGGCTTCCATCATCCGGTCGAGCACGGGATCCAGGAGCTTGCGGGACTCTTCGGGATCGCGATCGGCGAGGAGCTCTGTGGATCCCTTGAGATCCGCGAAGAGCACCGTCACCTGCTTCCGCTCGCCTTCGAGTGCCGCCTTCGAGGTCAGAATTCTCTCGGCGAGGTGGCGCGGGATGTGGTTACCCGGGGAGCCGGCCGTCGTGGCCGATGTCAGCGGTGGGATTCGTGCGCCGCATGCCCAGCAGAAGGCCTGCCCAGGGCGGTGCGTGGCGCCACAGCCGGAGCATGCGGGAGCCAGCCGCGCTCCGCACGTTCCACAGAACTTCGCGCCAGCGGGGTTTTCCTGCTGGCATTCTGCACACAGCATCCACGCCTCCATTCGCGCGCGAATGTAACGCGACGCGAACTGACAGGAGCTTAGGCGCTGACCACGAGCCAAGTCAAGAGAGCGACCGCGCGAACCACTCGTGGCGATGCCGCTTGCGCATGACTTGCACTCCATGATGCGATCGGTAGGTCCTCTGTGGGCCACGGATGGCCGCCTGAGCCATCGCGACGGACAGCGGCGCGGCCACCACCGCGATTCCGTCGAGGGCGTTCGCCGTCGCCCCGCCGTCGGCGAGGATCACCTCGGCGTTGGCCGTGAAATCGAGCCGCCGCGGCGCGGCCAGCAGGAATACCAGCGCCCGAATTGTACTGCATGCTACGGTCGAGCCGGATTCCGTATGGAAATGCTCGATCCCGAGCTGCTGAAGCGACATCAGTGGACGCGCCTCGTGGCGCTCTTCCAGGCTGCGCTGCCCGGGAACCCGTTCCTCGGCGCCCGCTGCGGGAGGGTCGGGCTGACCGACTCTCGTGACCTAACAACCTGGGACGATTTCCGCCGGCTGCCCCTCACGCGGAAGAGCGAGCTGGTCGAGGACCAGGCGGCCCATCCGCCCTTCGGCACGAACCTGAGCTATCCCCTCGCGCGCTACGTGCGCGTGCACCAGACCTCGGGCACCACCGGGACGCCGCTGCGCTGGCTGGACACCCCGGAGTCGTGGGACTGGTGGGCGCACTGCTGGACGGTGGTGCTGCGGGCGGCCGGGCTCGGGCCGGACGACCGTATCTTCTTCCCGTTCTCCTTCGGGCTCTTCGTCGGCTTCTGGGCCGGCTTCGAGGGGGCGCGGGCGCTCGGGGCCCTGGCCATTCCCGGCGGCGGCCAGGACACCGCGCAGCGCCTGGCCGCGATGGAGAGCCTGGGCGCCACCGCGGTCTGCTGCACGCCCTCCTACGCGCTGCACCTGGCCGAGGTGGCGCAGGAGCGGGGCATCGCCCTCGCACGGCTGGGCGTGCGGGCCACCGTGCACGCGGGCGAGCCCGGGGCGGGGATCCCGGCGGTGCGGGCGCGCATCGAGTCCGCGTGGGGCGCGCGCGCCTATGACCACGCGGGCATGACCGAGATGGGCGCCTACGGGTTCGAGTGCGCGGCCCAGTCCGGCCTGCACGTCAACGAGGAGGAGTTCATCGCCGAGGTGATCGACCCGCTCACCGGCGCGCCCGCCCGCGAGGGCGAGCTGGTGCTCACCAACCTGGGCCGCGCGGGCTCGCCGCTCCTGCGCTACCGCACCGGCGACCGGGTGCGGGTGGCCCGCGGGCCGTGCGCGTGTGGCCGCACGTTCCTCCGGCTCGACGGCGGCATCCTCGGCCGGGTCGACGACATGCTGATCGTGCGCGGCGTCAACGTCTTTCCTTCCGCGCTGGAAGGCATCGTGCGGCGCTTCCCGGCGGTCGAGGAGTTCTTGATCGAGGTGTACAGGCGCGGCCAGCTCGACGAGGTGCGCCTGCTCCTCGAGGTGCAGGGCTCGGCCGCGCCGGTGGTGGCGGCGGTGCGGGAGGCGGTGCGGGTGGACCTGGGCATCCGCGTGGAGGCGGTCCCGGTGCCCGGGCGCAGCCTGCCGCGCTACGAGCTCAAGGCGCGCCGCCTCGTGCGACGCGCCGGCGACCCTCAGTAGCTCTACGCGCGGCCCCCGCTCGTGGATGTGTTGACCGTGCGTGGCCGCGGCTGGTACTGATTGAGCGCCATGTCCCCCGCCGCGCCCGGCTCCGAGTCCTCCGCGTCCCTCGTCGCGGCCATCGCGGCGGGGGACCGCGACGCCTTCGGCCGGTTCTACGATCTGACCGCCCCGATCGCCTTCGGCCTGATCCGGCGCGTGCTGCGCGACCCGGAGGCCGCCGCCGACGTGCTCCAGGAGGTGTTCTGGCAGATCTGGCAGGAGGCCGGCCGCTACGATCCGAGCCGCGGCAGCCCGGAGGCCTGGGTGGTCATGCGGGCCAAGACCCGAGCAATCGATCGGCTGCGGTCCATGCGTAGGAGAGATAGGACCTTCGTGGCCCCGGTGGACGAGTCCGTGGCGTCGCGGCGGGGCGACGGGGAGGCGCCGAACCCGGCGGTGGTGGCGGAGGACCGGGGGCTGGTCCAGACCGCGCTCGGCCAGCTCCCGGAGGCACAGCGGCGGGTGATCGAGCTCGCGTTCTTCGAGGGGCTCACCCAGTCCGAGATCGCCACCCGGCTCGGCGAGCCGCTCGGGACCGTGAAGACGCGCACGCGGCTCGGGCTCGAGCGGCTGCGCGGGGCGCTCAGGGGAGAGAGGCTCTCGGCGACATGAATCGCGACGAGATCGGCGAGCTGGCGGCGGCGTACGCCCTGGGCGGGCTCGAGGGAGAGGAGCGCGCCCGTTTCGAGGCCCTGCTGCAGGCCCGCGATCCGGAGGCGGTGCGCGCCCTGCGCGAGTGCGAGGAGACGCTCGCGGGCCTCGCCGCCGCGCTGCCGGAGCCGCCGCCCGCCGTGGTCAAGGACGCGCTGATGGAGCGCGTCGCGGCCGCGCCGGCCGCGGCGCGCCCGCGGCCTCGCCGCCGCCCGCGCGTGTTCTGGCCGGTGGTGCTGAGCGGGGCCATGGCCGCGGGGCTGGCCGCGGTGGTGGTGGGGTGGAGCGTGTCGTCGACCTACGAGAAGCGGCTCGACGCGCTCGCCCGCGAGGCCGACCAGCTGCGCGCGGAGCTGAATGCGCAGCAGACCGTGATCGCGATCCTCCGCGACCCGGCCACCCAGGTGGTGGCCCTCGCGGGCCTGCCGCCGGCTCCCGGCGCCCGGGCCCGCGTGATGTGGCACGCGACCGCGGGCGGCGTGTTCGTGGCCACCGGGCTGCCCGCCATCCCCGCGGGCAAGGCGTACCAGCTCTGGGCCATCGCGGGCAGCAACGCGCCGGTGTCGGCGGGGGTGTTCACGGTGGACGCCTCCGGCACCGGGAGCCTCGCGGTGCGGCCATTGCCCGGCGTCGCGAGCGTGAACGCCTTCGCGGTCACCCTGGAGCCCGCGGGCGGCCTTCCCGCGCCCAGCGGGGCGATGTACCTCCTCGGCAAGTCCTGAGCGCGCCGGCGGGCCCTAGAGTCCCCGGCGCCGCGCCGCGTGCAGCACCGCGATGATGGTCATCGCGTCCTTGATCTCGCCACGCGTCACCATGGCCAGCACCTCGGCGAACGGGAACGCGCGCCGCTCGATGAACTCGGTGTGGTCCGGAGGCCGCGCGGCCGGGCGCAGATCCTCCGCGAGGAAGAGGTGCGCGACCTCGCGGAGGACGCTCTTGGAGGTGTGGAAGTCGCAGAGCTCGGTCAGGCGCCCGGCCTCGTAGCCCGCTTCCTCGGCCAGCTCGCGCTGGGCCGCCGCGTGCCGGGTCTCCCCCGCGTCCTGCCCGCCGGTCGGCATCTCCCAGAAGAAGCCCTTGGCCACGTAGCGGTACTGCCCGACCAGCAGGACGGTGTCCCGGTCGAGGAACGGGAGCACCCCGACGCATTCGCTGCACTCGACCACGCCGTAGAGCGTGGTGTGGCCGTCGGGCAGCTCGACCATGTCCTCCCGCACGTCGATCCAGCGGTTGCGATACACCGGCCGCGAGGACGTGGTGCGCCACGGGGTACGGGCGAGGGGATTCGCGTCGGAGTCGCTCATCAATCGGTTGTATCATGACCACCGGGAGGACCCGGAATGGCATGGCCGGCTCCGCTGGAAGCGTTGTGGAACGACATGGAGAGCGTGCGGGCCGAGCTCCTCAAGGAGACCGAGGGGCTCAGCCAGGCCCAGAGCGTCTGGCGCCCCCGCGAGGAGGACTGGTCCGTCGGGGAGATCCTGCATCACCTGACCCTCGCCGAGGTCGGCACCGGCAAGCTCACCTCCAAGCTCCTGAAGGAGGCCCCGCAGCCGCTGCCGCCGTTTCCGCCGGACCTCACCGCCTTCGCCCCGCTGCCGCCGCCGCCCTCGACGCCGGCCCGGGCGCCGGAGGTGGTTTACCCCGAGCGCGGCCACGCGCTGCCGCAGCTGCTCGCGGAGCTGCGCACGATCCGGACCCGCACCCGCCAGGCGATGGAGCGGCTGGCCGCGGTCGATCCGCGCGAGCTGCGCTGGCGGCACATGGCCTTCGGCGAGATGGACCTCTCCCAGTGGTGGCAGCTGCACGTACGCCACGAGGCGGATCACCTGCAGCAGTTCCGCGCCGTGAAGGCGGCGAGCGGGTTCCCCGGCGCGTGAAGGTCATCCTGCGTAACCCGCGGCGGGAGGTGGACGTGGAGGGCAAGCGCCGTGTGAAGGAGCTGCTCTCGGAGCTCGGCATCCTGCCCAGCACGGTGCTGGTGATCCGCGACAACGAGCTCCTGACCGGCGACGCGATGGTGGGCGGCGACGACGTGCTCGAGGTGCGCCCGGTGATGTCGGGCGGCGGCGGGGGCGGCGCGTGAAGTGCCGCAAGTGCGGGGGCACCGCCGCGCTGGAGCTGCGACGGCACAACGCCGCGTTCTGCTCGCCCCACTTCATCGAGTTCTTCCGCAAGCAGGTGACGGAGGCGATCCATCGTCACCGGATGTTCGCCCCCGACGAGACCATCATGGTCGCGGTCTCGGGCGGCAAGGACTCGCTGGCCCTGTGGGACGTGCTGATCGAGGAGGGCTATCGCACCGCCGGGCTCTATCTCGACCTCGGCATCTTCGACTACTCCAAGGAGTCGCGGGAGAAGTGCGAGGCCTTCGCGACGAGCCGCGGGCAGACGCTCCACGTGGAGCGAGTGGCGGAGGCGGTCGGCGCGCCGATCCCGACGGTGCAGCAGGTGACCCGCCGGCCGACCTGCTCGGCGTGCGGGCTCTCCAAGCGCTATCTCATGAACCGGGCCGCGCTCCAGCACGGCTACGTGGTGGTGGCCACCGGCCACAACCTGGACGACGAGGCCGCGACCCTCTTCGGCTCGGTCATGCACTGGCAGACCGACGCCCTGACCCGCCAGTCGCCCGCGCTCGCCTCCACGCACCCGAAGCTCGTCCGGCGCGTGAAGCCGCTCTACCGGCTGTCCGAGCTGGAGACCGCCGCGTATGCGTTCCTGCGCGGTATCGACTACATCGTGGAGGAGTGTCCCTTTGCGAAGGGCGCGACCTCCATCGCTCACAAGCAGGTGCTGGACCGGCTGGAGGAGACCTCGCCCGGATCCAAGCACAACTTCCTCTTCGGCTTCCTGGAGCGGGCCCGGCCCGCCTTCGAGCGCACCGAGGACGTGGAGCTGCGCGAGTGCACCTCGTGCGGGCAGGTGACCACCGGGGCGGTGTGCGCCTTCTGCAAGCTGGCCGACCTGGTGAAGCGCCGCACGGCGTCCTGAAGGGCCCGCCGGACACCGGCCTAGCCGACCGACGAGCCCGACCGCAGGCCCGGCCGGGCCGGGCCTGCTAGAATGAATACCGGTTCATCCAATCCAACACGCTCGTGGCGGGTGCCGTCGGGGCCGGCGCGCTCGAGGAGGAGGCAGCCATGCAGAACGCGGTGATCGTGGGAGCGGTGCGGACCGCCGTCGGCAAGAAGAACGGCAAGCTGGCCGGGGTGCGCCCCGACGACCTGCTGGCCGACACGCTGAAGGCCCTGGTGGCGCGGGTGAAGATCGACCCCAGCGAGGTCGAGGACGTGGTGATGGGCTGCGTGGACCAGGTCGGCGAGCAGGGGTTCAACATCGCGCGCAACGCGGCCCTGATCGCGGGGTTCCCGGTCGACGTCTGCGGCACCACGCTCGATCGCATGTGCGGCTCCGGGCAGCAGGCGGCCAACTTCGCGGCGATGGGGGTCATGGCCGGCCAGTACGAGTGCGTGATCGCGGGCGGCGTCGAGAACATGAGCCGCGTGCCGATGGGCTCGAACGGGGCTGGCCCCGGCGACGGGCCGCTCTCTCCGCGGCTGCAGGCGCTCTACGACATCGTGCCGCAGGGGATCTCCGCGGAGATGATCGCCGAGCAGTGGGGCATCAAGCGCGAGGAGCTCGACGAGCTCGCGGCGGGCAGCCACGAGCGGGCGGGCCGGGCCATCGCGGAGGGACGCTTCAAGCGCGAGATCGCGCCGATCACCCTGCCCGACGGCAGCGTGTTCGAGGTCGACGAGGGCGTGCGGGTGCCGGTGAACCGGGAGAAGATGGCGGCGCTGGCGCCCTCCTTCAAGCCGGACGGGGTGGTGACCGCGGCCAACTCCTCGCAGATCTCCGACGGCGCGGCCGCGCTCCTGATCATGTCGGAAGCGCGGGCCAAGGCGCTCGGGCTCAAGCCGCGGGCGCGCATCGTGGCCACCGCGCTGGCCGGCGTCGATCCCGTCATCATGCTGACCGGGCCCATCCCGGCCACCCAGCGGGTGCTGAAGAAGGCGGGCATGAAGCTCGAGCAGATCGATCTCATCGAGATCAACGAGGCGTTCGCCTCGGTGGTGCTGGCGTGGGAGCGGGAGCTGCACCCGGACATGAGCCGGGTGAACGTCAACGGGGGAGCGATCGCGCTCGGGCATCCGCTCGGCTGCTCGGGCGGCAAGCTCATGACCACCCTGCTGCACGAGCTGGAGCGCACCAAGAAGCGCTACGGGCTGCAGACCATGTGCATCGGCTTCGGACAGGGGATCGCGACGATCATCGAGCGGCTCTAGGCGCGCTCGGGCCGCGCCCCGCCAGCGGGCGCGGCTAGCGGGCGCGGGCGGCCAGCGCCACCTGCACGGTGCGGTGCAGCTCCTGCGGCGGCACCGGCTTGAAGAGCAGCGCGGAGATGCCCAGGCGGCGGCAGCGCGCCTGGTCTTCCTCCTGGAGGCCCCAGCCGGTGATGAAGATCACCGGCACGTTCGGATCGCGCGCCCGCAGGCGGTCGGCCACGTCCCATCCGCTCATCTCGGGCATGCCCACGTTGGTGATCACGAGGTCGAAGCCGCTCGGTACGAATACCCGCAGGGCCTCGGGGCCGCTCGGCACCGGGAGCACGTGGTGGCCCGAGTCCTTGAGCATCTCGCCCAGGATGGACAGCACCTGGGGATCGTTGTCGACCAGGAGAATGCGGCCCTTCCGCTCGCCGCGGGTCTCGGTGCCGGTGGTGTCCTCGTCGGTGGACTTCATGCCGATGGGCAGCGTGATCGTGAAGGTCGTGCCCTCGCCGGGCCGGCTGTCCACCCGCAGGTCGCCGCCGTGCCGTTCCACGATCGAGTGCGAGACGGAGAGCCCGAGGCCGGTGCCCTCGTCGCCCTTGGTGGTGAAGAACGGATCGAAGACCCGCCGCCGTACGTCCTCGCTCATGCCGACCCCGGTGTCCGACACCGTGATCGACGCGTGCCGGTGGTCGGCGAGGCGGGTGCGGAGGCGGAGCGTCCCGCCGCGGGGCATCGCGTCGATGGCGTTCAGCACGAGGTTGGTGATGACCTCGTTCAGTTCCGCGGGCCGGCCCATCACCACCGGCACCGGTCCCAGCTCGAGCTCGAGCTGGAGCGGCACGCCGCCCTTGACCTTCTTCTCTTCCCAGCGCGGCCGGGTGATGGCGAGCGAGTCGCGGATCACCTGATTCATGTCCATCGGCACGAATGGCTCGTCCTGCCGGATGCGGGCGAACTTCTGCATGCGCCGCACCGTCTCGGCGCCGCCGTTGGCCGCCTTCTCGATCACGTCGATTCCGCGCTTGACCACGTCGACGTTGCTGGGGCTGCGGCCCATCAGCTGGGCGTAGCCGAGGATGGCCTGCAGGAGGTTGTTGAAGTCGTGGGCGATGCCGCCTGCCATCTGACCGAGCGCGGTGAGACGCTCGGACTGGTGCATCTGGGTCTCGATCTCTCGCTGGGCGGTGGTGTCGCGGACGATGGCGAGCATGCCCGACCGCCCACCGTTCCGCGAGGGCAGGAACGAGAGGGTCACGGCCAGGTTCAGCGGCCGGCCGTCCGAGCGCTTGGCGCTGACGTCGAAGGCTCGCACCGGGTTCTCCGCCGAGAGCGCGGCCCGCTGGGCGTGGTACGGCTCCTCCGGGAGCAGGCTCGCGAAGGGCCGGCCGATCGCCTCGCGGGCGGGAACGGTGAAGATGCGCTCGGCGGCGGGATTCCAGCCGCGCACGAGGCCCTCGCCGTCGACGGAGATGATCGCATCGCCCGCCGAGCCGATCAGCTGCTCGAGGTACTGCTTGGTCTCGGCCACCTCGCCGTAGAGGCGCGCGTTGCGGATGGCCACCGCCAGGTAGTCGGAGAGCATCTCCAGCAGCTCGCGCTCGCCGGGATCGATGGGCCGACTGGCGGAGCGGTTGGCCACCAGGAGGTAGCCGAGGATGTTGCCCTCCTCGCGGATGGGACAGACCAGGCGCGCCTCGCCGGAGACGTCGGCGGGGATCTCGGCGCCCAGGCGCACGGTGGCCTCGTCGTAACCGAGGGTGTCCTTCAGCAGCGCGGTGATGGAGCTCGAGAGCTGGCGGAAGTCGAGCTGGCCGAGCAGGCTGCGGGAGATCTCGCGCAGGATCGAGAGCTGGGTGACCCGCAGCCGCTGCTTGGTGTCCTCGCGACGCGCTTCCTCTTCGAGGCTGCGCGCCTTGGTGGCGAGGGCGCGCATCTCGTCGACCAGCGTGGTGAGCTGGTTGCGGGTGCCGATGCCGTCCTGCCGGCGGGCGAGGGCCCGCTTCGCGGTCTCCTCCAGGTCCTGGCGGCTGAACGGCTTGATGAGGTACTCGAAGGCCCCGTGGGTGAGGGCGTTCTTCACCGTCTCCAGCGAGGCGTAGGCGGTGATCATCACCACCTCGATGCTCGGGTCGGTCCCCTTGATCCGTCGCAGCAGCTCGATGCCGTCCATCTGAGGCATCTTGATGTCCATGAAGATCAGATCGGGATGGAAGGTGCCGAGCGTCTTGAGGGCGGCCTCGCCGCTGTCGGCGGTGGCGATCTCGTAACGCGGCTTGAGGATCATGCGCAGGGACTCACGCGGTCCCATCTCGTCGTCGACCACCAGTACGCGTGGACGGTCGCTCATGGGTGCCCCGATGCCGGCAGGGAGGCGGTGAAGCTCACCTCACCCCGGGCTTGTTTGGCCTCGAGTCGGCCGCCCTGGCTCTCGAGGATTCGCTGGCTCACGCTCGGCCCCACGTCGATGAGGTTCTCCTGGACGACCTGGATCGGATCGAAGATCGCCTGGAGCTCCTCGACCCGGACCTCCGCACTGCGCGAGGCGATGGTGAGGCGCACCCGGTCCTCACTGGCCAGGTGCGAGATCGAGATCGAGACCTTCGCCTCCGGGCCCGGCGTCTTCTGGAGCAGGTACCAGACCAGGTACGACATGGCCTTCTTGAAGTTCGCGTGATCGCCTCGTACCAGGAGCGACGGCCCCTCGTGCGAGAGGGTGGCGGTCACGTGCTTCTGGGTGGACTCGTCGGTGAACACGAGCAGGCGCGGCTCCTCGGGCCCCGCGGGGAGCACCTGGGCTCCCAGCTCGGCCAGGCACTCCTCCGCCACCTGACGCAGGTCGATGGTCTCGCGCTTGTAGTCGCCGTCGTTCACCAGCGCGGCGAGCTTGTCGAAGATCTGCACCAGCCGACGCACGTCGCGGCCCACCACCGAGGAGAACTGGTTGCGGAAGGTGGCGTCGTCGTAGCGCTCGCCGATCAGCTCCATGAACGCGTTGATCGACACGAGGGGATTCTTGATCTCGTCCGCGATGCGCGCCACCACCTGGGTGAGGAGCTGAAGCTGCTCGGCGCTGCGCTTCTCCTGCGCGAGCTGCCGCTGGGCGGTGAGGTCCTCGAACATCAGCACCGCGCCCATCGGGTCGGTCCGGTCGCCCATCACCGGGTAAGTCGAGACCTCGAGGGGGAGGTTGCGGTAGGCGAGCTGGATCTCGGTGCGGGTGACCGAGCGGCCCTTGGCCAGCGCGGCGTAGAGCATGTCGCCCAGCGGGGAGGGAAGCGCCCGTAGATCCCGGTTCATCACCTCGCGCGGGGCGAGGCCGAGGATCTCGGCGGCCCGCCCGTTGATCGCCACGATCTTCTCGTCGGAGTCGATCGTGATCACCCCGCTCGACATGCGGGCGAGGATCCGCTCGTTGAACTCCTTCTCGTACTGGAGGAGGTGGTGGACGCGGATCTCTCGCACCGCGGTGGCCAGGTGGGTGCAGACGCCGTACAGGGTCTCGGTCTCGCCGCGACCGTAGCCGCCTCCACTGATGCGCTGCCCCAGGGTGAGGATGCCGACCAGCTCCCCGTGCGAGCTGAGCGGGATGGCGAGCACCGCCTGGAGGGCGGCCAGCTCGCGCGCGATCTCGCGCGCGGCCGGGTCCGCGGAGCGGCTGCGCGCCTGCTCGATCTGGATGAGCCGGCCCTCGGTGGAGAGCCAGAGCGGAAGCCCGCTGTCGTCGGCCAGGGTGAGCGCGTCGACCACCTGCGGCGCCAGGCCGCGGTAGGCCGCCACCCGGTAGAGGTGGCTGCCCGGTCCGGCGAGCAGGATCGCGGCGCGGCTCGGCCGCACGAGCTCGGCCACCCCGTCGAGGAACTGGTCCAGGACGCGTGGAAGGTCGAAGCCGGCGGCCAGGGCCTTGGCGAACTCCTTGGCCATCTGGGTGGCCGCGTGCGGGGACGGGGGCGCGCTGTCCGCCGCGCTCTCGGGCAGGCCGGTGCCGAGCGGGTTGCACGCCGCCCGGAGGGCCGCCACCTCCTGGAGCAGTCGCAGCTTGTCGTCGGCCTGCTTGAGCAGGCTGTCGAGCTGGCGGCCGGTGAAGGGCTCGAGCAACACGAAGTCGGCGGCCTCCACGTCGCTCTCGCTCTCGCGAGGGTCGCTGCCCGGCGTCAGTATGCACACCACCACCGAGCTCGGGCAGAGCTGGCGCACGGAGGCGATGAAGGAGGCCAGGTCGCGCGACGGGCCGGTGACCTCCTTGAGGATCAGCTCCATCTCGGTGAGACGCAGCGTGCGCAGGGCCTCGTCGTTGGTGGCGGCGGTGAAGACCGAGTAGGTGCCCTCGAGCCCGCGCAGCAGCCGCGTGCGCAGGGTATTGCTCGCCGAGACCAGGAGGACGGTCTTCACGGCGTGACGCGGCTCGGCCGGGCGGAGGGGAGGGGAAACTCGACGGTGAACGTGCACCCGGGCCGCCCACTGTGATTGCGCACCGCAAGTCGTGCGTGGTGGGCGTCCGCGATGCCGCGGCAGATGGCCAGACCCAGACCGGTGCCGTGGGGTTTGGTGGTCACGAACGGGTCGAACACGGTGGGCAGCAGCTCCTCGGGGATGCCGGGGCCGGTATCCGCCACCTCCACGCTCAGGGTGCCGCTCCCGCTCTCCGGTATGTCGACCACCCGCACCGTCAACTCCCCGTTCCGTTCCATTGCCTGGATGGCATTTAAGCACAGGTTCAAGAAAAGCTGCTGCAACTGCGAAGCGTTACCGAGCACGGTCCGTCCCGCGACGTCGCCGATCTGCCGGAGGCGGATCTGGCGGTCCTCGAGCTGGGCGTGGAGGGTTTCGAGGGCATCGTGGAGCGGTTCTGCGATCTCCACCGTCTCCATCGGTTGCACCGCCACGCGTGAGACGGTCCGGAACCGGCTCAAGAGGTCGTCGATGCGATCGACCTCGCGAGTGGTGGTGCGACTCAGCTTGTCCCGGAAGTCTTCGTCGCTCCAGCGCTGGGGGAGAAGTTGCGCGTAGGTCTTCATGCTCACGAGAGGATTCCGGATCTCGTGGATGAGTCCCGACGTGATCGCCTCGATCGACGCGAGGCGCTCCGCGCGACGCTTCTCCTGCTCCAGCTCCTTGAGCCGCGAGATGTCGTTGAGGACGGCCACGGCCCCCAGGACCGTTCCCTCGGGACCGCGAAGCGGCAGGGTCGAGCAGATGAGCGGAGTGAGGCGCCCGGCCGGATCCGGCAGCGCGAACTCGACGTGCGAGCGGGCCTGTCCGTCCGCCGCCGTCGCCTGCAGGAGATCGGGCAGTGGCGCCGGTAGCCCTTGGGGCGACTGCCCGCGGGCCAGACGCGTCGGGGTACCGGTCAATCGCTCGGCGGCACGATTGAACAGGGTGATCCGGCCACGTGGCCCGAGCGCCACCACGCCGCTCTCGATCGTCTCGAGCACCTTGTTCAACTGCTCGTTCATGTGGACTACGCGCGCGTGGGTTTGGGCGTTGCGGACCGCGACGGCCGCCTGATTGGCCAGGGTGGTGAGCAGGTCAACATCGTTGGTGAAGTACGGGTCGCCGGACCGCTTGGCGCCCAATATGATGAACCCGATGACCTGGTTCTCCTCGATCAGCGGCACGACCGCCTCTGCGCCCCGCTCGGCCATCGCGCGCGACAAAAGGTTGCCCTTCAAGCTGCCCTTCGGGTACGGTGCCACCTCGTCGCAAAACAGAATGCGTGGCTCGCTTATCAATGCGACTGCGATCGAGTCATCGGTCGCCACCACGTCGATTGGGTTTGCTAAACCTCGACTCAATGCCAGCGCAAACAGTCGATCTTCAGGATCGAACAGATAGATGGAGGCATCCTCGCAGTGGAGTGTCCTACTGAGGACATGCCAGACATGCTTCAGAAGACCATCCAGGTCAATTGTTGCCGTCAGCCCCCGACTGGCGTCCTTGAGGGTCCGAGCGTAGTCATAGGGATCTCTGTACAAATAACGATCAAAGACACGCTGCACACGAGATTTGACTGACTCAAACAACACCGCGACGATCAGAGCGAGAAGAACATCCCGAACGGAGAAGCCGTGTTCACGCGGCAGCATCGTGTTGGAGCCGATGAGCATGAGGGCGAAGATCGTCGCACTGGTCAAAAATGTGACCAAGTACACGACGCCTCGGCGAATCACGATTCTGATATCCATCAGCCGATGGCGGATGATTGCGTGAGCCACCATCGCGATCATGATCAGGGAAAAGATGGGGCCGAATCCGTTGTAGGCTGACGTCCTGGCCAGGAGTGGTACTAGGACATTGGTCGTGGTGGCCAACACTCCAGGCACGATGAAGGCAAGAAAGAGATACCCGGCTTGTGTTCTGCTAAGGCCTGTACTTTGACGATACTTGGAAACCAGACTGAAGGCGGCCAAGCCAAACCCCACGACCAAGTACACAGCAAACAAAGGATGAAGCACGCCGTAGAGAGGCCGCATCCCATAGGCCTCGCGAGTGACAGCGGCCACGATCCAGGGGGAGAACGCAAGCGCGGCGAAGGAAGAAGCCAATGCGGTGATAGTGCGAATGCGAAGTCTGCGACCAGGCAACGGCGCCCCGAAATGCTCGATGAAACAGACTACGCCGAGGGGAACCAAAGTGCCGGCTGCGAAAGCAGTCCGAATGGTTAGGAGGAACAGAGTCGGCTGGAGACGTCCCCAGGCCAGTGCTGCGGTCCAGAGGGCAACTGCGAAGGCGGTACAGGCAAATGCCCGGTTCAAGGGCGCTGTCGGATTCCGGCGAAGTACCGAGATTCCTATCGCGACATTAAGTAAAGCGATTGCAACCAGCAGTGAGGCAAGTGCATTGAGCGAGGGTGCTGAAGGGATCATTGGGCCTAGGTCGCCATGGCCGAGACGTAGTAGATCAACTGCGTAGAGCCGTTTTTTGAACGATGTCTACCGCGGTGCTGGGGACCGGCAGATCCACAACGATCGTCGTGCCAGGGCCTTCCGTGTGTCTCTCGGCCCGGATGGTGCCGCGGTGCGCGTCGGTAATTCCGCGACAGATTGTCAGCCCGAGACCAGAACCACGCGCTTTCGTGGTGAAAAACGGGTCAAAAATGTTAGCCGCGACCTCCTCGGATATGCCTGGCCCCGTGTCGGCAACTTCGACCACAATCCACGCCTGCCCCGGGGAATGTTTGCGGTGGATGCGCACTGTTATAACGCCATCGGTACCCATCGCTTCGATGGCGTTGAGGAGCAGGTTGAGGAAGAGTTGCTTTAGTTGACTCTCTTCGATAGTCACGTATGGGGCTGGGTCCTGAAATTCTCGCACGACAGATGTGCGTGTCTGTTCTAGTTGCCCTCTGAGAAGGGTGAGGGTGTCGTTGATGGGTTCGCGGAGATCGACGGCGCCCACTTGTTGCGGAGCGGTGGCAGCTATTCCGCGCAAGCGGGCAACGAGGTCGTCGATTCTGGATATTTCCTTGATGACAACCTTTGAGAAGTCTTCTCTAAAGTCGACATCGCCAAAACGTTCCGGAAGAAGCTCAGCAAAGGTTCGAATCGCGACGAGGGGATTCTTGATCTCATGAGCGACGCCAGCGGCCAAGGCGCCGAAGGAAGCCAGCCGCTCAGCACGCTGCTTCTCGCGTTCGAGCTCCTTTAGTCTGCTCAGGTCACTGAAGACGATTAGGGCGCCATGCGTCCGGCCATCCTTGTCTTGCAGCTTGGCAGTTGAATAGACGAGGGGGATGGCCTGTCCGTCTAGACCCTGAAGAACGGCATCAAGCTGGGAGTGCGAGCGCCCTTGGACAAGGGTGTCACGAAGTGGTGCGGCGAGCGGTGTCGGCAGATCTCCATACGACAATGCCGCAGCCGGTGTGAAAACCATGCCAGTGAGGCGATGGGCGGCCGGGTTGAACAGAGATATATTGCCGATCGCGTCGACTGCGATGACGCCGCTTTCCATCGTCGAGAGAATATTGTCGACGTACTCGTTTGCGACGACTACTTGACTGTAAAGGTGAGCATTTTTCATTGCGACAGCGGCTTGGTTTGCGAGGGTCAGTAGAAGGTCGATATCGCTGGAGAAGTAGGGGTCACCGGATCGCTTGGCTCCCACCACTATGAAGCCCGTCAGAATCTCCTCTTCGAAGAGAGGGAACACGATCTCGCCGCCGAGGGCTTGAAGCTCTTTGACCGCATCTGAAACATGGGGGCGCATCTGATCGTCAGTGGCGTCGTCGCGGAGAAGCGTCTGTTTGCGGCTGCTGAGGAATGTGGCAAGTGGAGAGTCATAAGCGACACGACGCGGAAGAGTCTCGCCATGCCAGCTGTGGGGTGAATGGATGCGACGAGTAGCAAAGGCGCGCATGGCGTCGTCTCGCAGGTAGATCTGTACGAGTTCGACGTTGAATGTGCGATGAAGGGTATCCACGAGATATCCGAGGAGCGACTGCAAGTCGAGCATCGTGCTGAGCCGCAAGCTCGTCTCGCGAACTGTCCGTTGATAGTCGTAGCTTCGGCGATATACGTAACGATTGAGGGCTGCTTGGAGACGGTCCTTAAATGGACCAAAGAAAATGGAGAGGGTTATGGACAGGACGACCGCCTCGAAGATCGGGATCTCGGTTCTCTGGAAGCCGGTGACGTGATGAAGGGCCTCCGCCAGGCCAAAGAATGCCGAAGCAGTGACAACAATAGCGCCCACGTAGACCACGCCGTCGCGAATGACGAGACGGATATCCAGCAAGCGATGTCGAATGATGGCATGCGCAATGATTGCGATCATCGGCATCCCGAAGAGAGGCCCATATGGACTGAATTTGGAGGAGTCGAAGACAAGGGGAATGAGCAGGTTCGTGACGGTCGCGCCTAGGGCAGCGACGAGAACGGCGACAAAGAGATAGCGTACTTGTAGATTTGCGAGGCCGGTTAAGCGGCCGAGCTTGCGGAGAAGGATAACGAGGCTAGCACCGAAGCAACAGACAAGGTAGATGCCAAATGGAAGGTGCAAGGGTCCATAGTTGACTTGGAGGGTCTGGTTGATGAGGGCAGTGCCGCGCACCATAAGGGGTGTGAACGAGACGAGAAACGAGAGAGCGGCGACTGCCGACAGGCCGATGAGGAAACGGTGCGACGCATTGGACTGCGTAGTTGGAAACACGTGCGCGAACCAGAGGAACGTGATCGGGATCAGGGAGGCTGACGCAAACGCGAGTCGCGCCCAGACGTATCCCCATGGTGAGTCGGCATAGCTTGAGACAAGACCATTGCTGACAGTCCACGCCGCGACAGCAAACGAGAACAGAGCGAAGTAGCGGTTGATCGCGTTCCGCGACGATTTCAGCCAGATGAAAGCGCCGAGGCCGACATTGGCAATCGCCGCAACGACGATGAAGACGAGCCGGCCAGACATCTAGTTGGTCGGTTTACCGATGATGAGGACAGTATGAGTACCGCCCATCGCGTGAGCGTTGATCAAGATCGTACGTGCGCGGGACATGCGAGCTTTATTGGGGACGTAGTCTAGGTCGCATTCCGGATCTGGCACTTCGTAGTTGATTGTCGGTGGAAGCATGGAGCGTTCCAGAGTGAGGCAACTTGACACAACCTGAAAGGCGCTGGCCGCCCCCATGGCGTGCCCAATCATGGACTTGATGGAGCTGGTCGGCACCGAGTACGCTGCCCGTCCGAGAGCGTTACGGAAGGCGCGCGTTTCAATCAAGTCGTAGTCGGGAAGCGAATTCCCGTGGGCGTTGATGTAGTCGAGATCGCTGGGGCTTTTCCCGGCGTCCACCAGTGCCTGAGTGATGGCCTCTTCGAGGGCAAGCTCGGCTGCGTTTATCTTGTGTCCGAATCCGCCCTCATTTCCAGTTGCATATCCGAGGACTTCCGCGTAGACCGATGCTCCGCGGTCAATCGCGTGCTCAAGGTCTTCGAGGACACAGACCGCTGAGCCTTCGGCCAATACTAGGCCGTCCCTGCGGAGATCGTAGGGACGGGAAGCCTTGAGCGGGGGGTCGTCGAATTTCGACAATGCTCCTAGCGCGCACAGGGTGGCGAAGCAGAATTCCGAGATGGGTGCCTCGGTGCTTCCGGCAAACACAATGTCCGCACGGTTCTCATGGATCTGATCGACGCCCCACTGAATCGCGTCGAGTCCCGTCGCACAGGCCGAGGCGAGAGTCATCCCTTGTCCGCGGATTCCCAACTCAGAAGACACATGGCTAACCGGCGCATGGGCAGCAAACTCGATTCCACTCATCATCGGAATGCCCTTCATGCCCTCGCGGTCATAGCCGACACGTGCAGTTTCGTAAACGTCGCCAGAGCCGTTCATCGAGGTGCCCAAACAGGCCACTACCCGACGATGTTGCTCCCGTTGCAGATCGAGCCCGGAGTCGCCTAGAGCAAGCTTGGCTGCTGCGACCGCAAACTGAGAAAACCGCCCGCGATGTTTCGTCCTGCGTGCATGCATGAAGTCCTTCGGGTCGAAGTCCCGGATCTCGCCGGCCACGTGGCAGGGGTAGGGGGTCGGATCGAAGGCGGTGATGTAGTCGATGGCGGACTTGCCGGCGATCAGGTTCTGCCAGAAGGTTTCCTTGCCGATTCCGTTGGGGGCTACGACGCCCAACCCAGTAACAACTACTCGCCGGGAGTTCTTCATGAGACCGTGCCCCCTAAGGGTGCGTCCGTAAAGGTGGGATAGATCTATAAGCTAGCAGGAAATCAATCGAAAACCAAATCCCGCGAGTATGCCTCCTCGGGTAAAATGCGGCCATATGTTGCAACGGTTTACACGGCGTCAGCTCCTCGCGCTACTGCCCGGCGGCCTGCTCGTGGCGACCAGCCGTGCCCAGGCCCTGGAGGAAGGCCGTTCGGTCCTGGGCTATCAGCTCGATCTCTCGATCCTGTTTAACTTTTTGACACTGTCCTTGGCCGGCAAGGTCGTCCAGGAGATCGACCGGCGGGCCGGGAGGTACCGGGTCACGATGGACGGCAAAGGCACCGCCATCAGCACCCGGACCGAAGCCACCGGCATCATCCGGGACGGCCGGTTCAAGCCGGTCGAGAGCCGCAGCGTGCACCTCTTCCGCGGTCGCGAGAACACGGTCGCCACCAGCTACGACTACGAGCGCCAGCGGGTGGAGCTGCACGCGGTGACCCACACCCTGCTGCTCGGCCGCCGGCGGCAGGTGGACGACGCGCTGGCGATCCCGCCGGGCCGCCACATCGACGATCTGGTATCGGCCGAGCTGAACTTCGCCGCGAACACGCTCGACCACGACAGCGACGGCACCTACTCCACCTGGGTCATGCGCCGCGCCCGCGCCGACAACGAGGGCCCCGACGACGTCTCGCCCGACGGCTACCGCGCCGAGCTGGTTCCTCTCCGGTTCCGGCCCACGCCGGCCGGGCCGGGCGGCCGGCTGACCGCGCTGATCGACATCACGCGCTTCTCCTCCTGGGCGCGCCCGGACACGCCGGCCCGCATCACCTTCGCGCCCGACCGGCAGCTCGAGTCGGTCCAGTCCTCGCTGATCCTCGGCACCACCCTCTCGGTCCGCGTCACGGGCAGCGCGTGAATCAGGCCCCGCCGCACGACCTCGTCGGGCTGGGAGAGGTGATGCTGCGGCTGGCGGCCCGACCGCCGCAGCGCCTCGACCAGGCGACCGAGCTCGACGTCCAGATCGGCGGCACCGAGGCCAACGTGGCGGCCGCGTGCGCGCGCCTGGGCCTGCGGACCGCGGTGATCTCGGTGCTGCCGGCGGAGCACGCGTGGGGCGACCGCACCGTACGCGAGCTGACCGGCCACGGGGTGGACTGCCGCGGCGTGCTGCGGCCACCCGGGCAGCGCATGGGGCTCTACTTCATCGAGTACGGCGTGGCCCCGCGTCCGGTGCGGATTCTCTACGACCGGCGCGATTCCGCGTTCAGCCGCCTCCAGCCGGAGGACGTCGACTGGTCGCTCGTCCGCCAGGCCCGGCTCGCGCACCTCACCGGCGTGACCGCTGCCCTGGGCGCCAACCTGCGGGCCGTCGTCCGCCGCGCCGTCGACGAGGCCGCGGCGGCGCGGGTGCCGGTGTCGTTCGACGTGAACTACCGCTCGCGCCTGTGGAGCCCGAAGGAGGCGCGCGACTTCCTGACCGAGGTTCTCCCGCGCGTGAGCTATCTCTTCATCGGCGCCGACGACGCGGCGACGGTCTTCGAGCTCGCGGGCGAGCCGGAGCGCGTCCTGGAGGGAATGCGGCGCCTGGCCCCCGCGGCCACGATCGCGCTGACCCTCGGGGAGGCGGGCTCGGCGGTGCTGACGCCGGCCGGCGTCCGTCGGCCCTCGCGCCGCCACGCGGTGACGGTGGTCGACCGCGTGGGCGCCGGCGACGCGTTCGCCGCCGGCTTCCTGTGGGCCACGCTGATCGGCCGCGACGCCCAGCAGGCGGTCGACGCCGCCACCGCGCTGGCCGCGCTCAAGTGCACGATCTGGGGCGACGTCTCGCTCGTGTCACGGCCGGAGCTCGAGGAGCTCCTGGCCACGGACAGCACCGAGATTCGACGCTGAGCGCGCCGGCGGCCCGCTCCGCGGTCCTCGTCTACAACCCCGGCTCCGGCGCGCGGCGCGACCGGTTCCACTCCGTCACCCGCATGGCGGACGCCTTGCGCCGCCACGGCCTCGTGGTCACCCCGCGCACCACCGCCGGTCCCGAGGACGCCACGCGCATCACCGCGGAGGCGGTGACGCGGGGAGTGGAGACGATCATCGTCCACGGCGGTGACGGCACCGTGAACGAGGCGCTTCAGGCGCTGGTCGGCACCCACGTCCCGCTCGCCCTGTGGCCGGGCGGCACCTCCAACGTGCTCGCCCGCGAGCTCGGGCTGCCGGTCGACCCCGATCGTCTGGCGCGGATCATCGCGGCCGGCGCCACCCGCCGCGTGTCGGTGGGGCGCGCCGGCCAGCGCTACTTCCTGCTGATGGCCGGCGTCGGCCTCGACGCCGAGGCGCTCGGATCGGTCCATCCTGGCCTCAAGCGGCTGACCGGCGAGGGCGCGTACTGGCTCGCCGGCTTGAAGCAGCTCACCGACTGGAACCCGGTGCCGTTCGTGGTGGAGGCGGACGGCGAGCGGCATCGCGCGACGTTCGCGGTGGTGGCCAACGCGGCCTCCTACGCCGGCGGCCTGCGCTTCGCGCCCGACGCCAGCATGGGGGACGATCTGCTCGACCTGTGCCTCTTCGACGCCACCGAGCGGGCCCGCTTCGCCCGCTACCTGGCCGCCGCCCTCACCGGCTCGCACGTGGGCCTCCCCGGCGTGACGTGCGTGAAGACCCGCCGCGCGGTCGCGCACGGGCCCGACAATCGGCTGGTCCACGTCGACGGCGAGCGCCTGGGCCGGCTGCCGGTGGCGTTCGACTGCGTACCCGCCGCCCTCTCCCTGGTGGTTCCCCCCGAGGTCCTTCCCTAGCGGTGGTATAGTTTGCCCTGATGGCCGACGCGCCGCGGGGCCCCGAGCGGATCCTCGAGGGGTTGAATCCGCCCCAGGCGGCGGCGGTCACTCACGAGACCGGTCCGCTGCTCATCATCGCGGGCGCCGGGACCGGCAAGACCACCGTCATCACCCGCCGCATCGCCCACCTCATCGCGACCCGTCGCGCGCGCCCCTCCGAGATCCTCGCGCTCACGTTCACCGACAAGGCGGCGGCGGAGATGGAAGAGCGCGTGGACACCCTCGTGCCCTACGGCTACGCCGACGTGCAGATCTCCACCTTCCACGCCTTCGGCGACCGGTTGATCAAGGAGAACGCGCTCGAGCTGGGGCTCACTCCCGAGTTCCGCGTCCTCACCCGCGCCGAGCAGGTGATCTTCCTGCGCGATCACCTCTTCGAGTTCCCGCTCAAGCACTACCGGCCCCTCGGCGATCCCACCCGCCACCTGCAGGCGATCCTGAGCCAGTGGAGCCGCCTCAAGGACGAGGACGTGGGACCCGACGAGTACCTGGCCCTCGCGGAGCGCCTCCTGGCCGCGGCCACCGACGACGAGCGCCGTCTGCACGCCGAGCAGCACCTCGAGCTGGCGCGGACCTACGCGCAGTACCAGACCCTGATGGCGCGCCTCGGCCAGATCGACTTCGGCGACCAGATCGTGGAGGCCCTCCGCCTCTTCCGGACGCGGCCCCACGTGCTGCGGCGCCACCAGGAGCGCTACAAGCACATCCTGGTCGACGAGTTCCAGGACACCAACTACGCCCAGTTCGAGCTCGTGAAGCTGCTGGCCGCGCGCCAGCGCAACGTGGTGGTGGTGGGCGACGACGACCAGGCCATCTTCCGGTTCCGCGGGGCGTCGATGAGCAACATCCTTGCGTTCGACCGCGCCTACCCGGACGCCAGGCAGGTCGTCCTGCAGGAGAATCGCCGCTCCCCGCAGGCGGTGCTCGACGCGGCCTACCGCCTGATCCAGCACAACAACCCCGACCGCCTCGAGGTGGCGCAGAACATCGACAAGCGCCTGATCTCCATCCTCGGAGTGGGGGAGGCCCCGCGGCACCTCGCCTTCGACACCGTGTCCACCGAGTCCGACCAGGTGGCGGAGATGATCCAGGAGGAGCACGAGCGCGGCCGGCCGTACCGCGACTTCGCGATCCTGGTCCGGGTCAACAACGACGCGGACCACTACCTCCGCGCGCTCAACATGCGCGGCATCCCGTGGACCTTCTCGGGCAACGCGGGCCTCTACGGCCGCCCCGAGGTGCGCCTGCTCATCGCGTTCCTGCGCGGCGTGGCGCACCCCGACGACTCGGTCAGCCTGCACTACCTCGCCTCGTCGGAGGTCTACCAGGTCCCGATCGTCGACCTCACCAAGTGTGCCACCTACGCCGACCGCAAGCACCGCTGGCTCTTCGACGTCCTCCGCGCGGTGCCGGAGGAGGTCGCCATCACCGAGGACGGGGCGGGGGCGGTGGCCCGGCTGGTGGCGGACCTGCAGCGCTACATGGAGCTGGCCCGCGAGCATCCGACCGGCGAGGTGCTCTACCAGTTCCTCGTCGACTCCGGGCTCATGACCCGCTACGCCAAGGCCCCCGCGGAGCTCGAGCAGGAGGTCCAGAACGTCAGCAAGTTCTTCACCCGGGTCAAGGACGCGGCGCGGGTGCTCAAGTACGACAACGTGCGCGAGTTCGTGAACCACCTGGACGCGCTGATCGACGCGGGCGACGACCCGGCGGTGGCGGAGGCCGACACCGAGACCCCCGCGGTGCACGTGCTCACCGTCCACAAGGCCAAGGGCCTCGAGTGGCCCGTCGTGTTCATGGTGGAGTGCATGCAGAACCGCTTTCCCTCCACCCGTCGCTCCGATCCGGTCGAGCTGCCCCCCGAGCTGATCAAGGACGCCCTGCCCACCGGCGATTTCCACGAGCAGGAGGAGCGCCGCCTCTTCTACGTCGGCATGACCCGCGCCAAGGAGCGCCTCTACCTCACCAGCGCGGAGGACATGGGCGGCAAGCGCAAGTGGAAGGTCAGCCAGTTCGTGCTGGAAGCGCTCGACCTGCCCAAGGAGGCGGCGCGGCCGTTCCGCGCCCAGGCCATCGAGCAGCTCCGCCGGCTGGCCCCCGCGCCCGACCATGCGGGCCTGACGCTCGCTCCGATGGGTGACGACGAGGCGCTCGCGATCAGCCACCGTCAGGTGGACGACTACGAGACGTGCCCGCTCAAGTACCAGTACATCCACATCCTGCGCATCCCGCTGCGGCAGCACCACTCGGTGGTCTACGGCAGCGCACTGCACAACGCGGTCGAGTTCTACCTGCGCCGTCGCGCCGCCGGCAACTACACCCCCCTCGAGGACTTCCTGCTCGCGTTCGACCAGGCGTGGCGGAACGAGGGCTTCCTCACCCGCGAGCACGAGGAGCAGCGCAAGCGCGCGGGCGTCGCGGCGCTGACCCGCTTCTACCACGAGGAGGAGGCCTCGGGGCAGAAGCCCACCGAGGTGGAGCGCGAGTTCGGCTTCGACCTCGGCCTCGACCGCGTGCGCGGCCGCTTCGACCGCGTCGACGAGACCCCCGAGGGCCTCGTCGTCATCGACTACAAGTCGAGCGACGTGACCGACCAGAAGAAGGCCGACCAGCGCGCGCGCGAGAGCCTGCAGCTCAAGATCTACGCGCTGGCCCAGCACGAGATGACCGGCCGGCTGCCCGCCCGCGTGGAGCTGCGCTTCCTGGAGTCGGGCCTGACCGGCCGCCACGTGCCGACGCTGGAGGACCTCGAGACCGCGCGCCAGGCCATCAAGGACGCGGCCCGCGGCATCCGCAACCGCGAGTTCGAGGCCACCCCCGAATACCAGAGCTGCCGCTACTGCCCCTACAACCAGATCTGCCCGCGCACCGCCACCCAGGAGTGAGCCCATGAAGCTCAAGGCCAACGGCATCGAGATCAACTACCAGATCGAAGGCGACGGCCCGGTGGTGACGTTCAGCCACTCGCTGGCCTGCAACCTCTCCATGTGGGACGAGCAGGCGCAGGGCCTCGAGGGCCGCTTCCGCGTGCTCCGTTACGACACGCGCGGCCACGGGCAGACCGAGGCGCCGGCGGGGGCGTACACCCTCGATCAGCTCGCGGAGGACCTGAAGGGCCTGCTGGACGGGCTCGGCATCGCGGAGACCCACTTCGTGGGCCTGTCGATGGGCGGCATGGTCGGGCAGGTCTTCGCCCTGAAGCACCCGTCGCGGGTGCAGAGCCTCGCGCTGTGCGACACGACCAGCCGCTATCCGGCGGGCGCCGCGGCGGTGTGGGAGGAGCGCATCAAGACGGTGGGCGCCAGGGGCATGGAGCCAATGGTGGCGCCCACCCTCGAGCGCTGGTTCACCGCGCCGTTCCGGGCGCGACGCACGGACGTGATGGAGCGGGTGGGGGCCATGATCCGCAGCACGCCGCCCGCGGGTTACGTCGGGTGCTGCCACGCGCTGCCGAAGATCAGCGTGACCGAGAAGCTGCGCGACGTGCGGTGCCCCGCGCTGGTGATCGTGGGCGAGGAGGATCCGGGCACGCCGGTCGAGATGGCCCGCGACATCCAGGCCGCGCTGCCCGCCGCGGAGCTGGCGATCCTGAGCCGCGCCTCGCACCTGTCGAACGTGGAGCAGCCCGGCGAGTTCAACCGGGTGCTCGGCGGCTTCCTCGACAAGCTGACCGGCCGCGCCAAGCTCTAGCGGCCCGCCGCCGTCATGCCCACGGCCCGATCGGGGGCGGCCGTCGTCCGGCAGACCCGCCTCTGGCTGGGCCTCGTGCTGTTCACCTATCTCACCACGCACTTCCTCAACCATGCCCTCGGCCTGATCTCGCTCGACGCGATGATGGCCGGGCGCGACTGGTTCGTCCTGCTGTGGCGAAGCCGCGCCGGGACCCTGGCGCTCTACACCGCGCTGTTCGGCCACCTCCTGCTCGCCTACTGGTCGCTCTACCGGCGGCGCACCCTGCGCATGCCGGGCTGGGAGGCCCTCCAGCTCTCGCTCGGCCTCTCCATCCCGTTGCTGCTGGTCTGGCACGTCGTCGGCACGCGGCTCGCGCACGAGATGGCGGGGACCCGGGACACCTACACCCTCGTGGTGCTGAACCTCTGGAAGCTCGACCCGGTGGCCGGGTGGCGCCAGACCACCGCGCTCGTCGTGGCGTGGCTGCACGGCTGCGTCGGGCTCCACTTCTGGCTGCGGCTCCGCCCGTGGTACCCGCGCTACGCCCGCGCGCTCTACACCGGCTTCCTCCTGTTGCCGGTGCTCGCGCTGCTGGGCTTCGCGGAAGCGGGGCGGGAGGTGTCGAGGCTGGCCGCGGAGCCGGCCTTCGTCCCGGGCGTGGTGGCCGAGTCGCGCCTGCCGAGTCCGGCCCAGCGGCTGGCCCTCGGCCGCGTCTCGCGCGGGGTGTTCTGGGGGCATCTGGGGGCGATCGCCCTCGTGCTGGCCGCGCGCGGCGCGCGCGAGCGCCGGCGCCGCCGCCAGGGCCTGCGGGTGACCTATCCCGACGGCCGCGAGGTCGTGGTTCCCCTGGGCTTCACGATCCTGGAGGCGAGCCGTTTCGCGGGCATTCCGCACGCCTCGGTGTGCGGCGGGCGCGGGCGCTGCTCGACCTGCCGCGTGCGGGTGGTGCGGGGAGCCGAGCGGCTCCCGCTCGCCACCGTCGACGAGCTGCGCGTGCTCGGCCGCGTCGGCGCGCCGGCGCACGTGCGTCTCGCCTGCCAGGTGCGTCCGCTCGGCGACGTGGCGGTGGTGCCGCTGGTGCCGGCCGCCGGCGCCGGCTCCGGGGACGCGGCCGGGGTGGCGGACCAGCGTGAGGGCCGCGAGCGGACGATCGCGGTGCTCTTCGCGGACCTGCGCGGCTTCACGCGGCTGGCCGAGCGCAAGCTGCCGTACGACGTGGTCTTCATCCTGAACCGCTACTTCGAGGCGGTGGGCGGGGCGATCACCGAGGCGGGCGGCCTCGTCAACCAGTTCACCGGCGACGGGGTCATGGCCCTCTTCGGCGTCGAGAGCGGCCCCGAGGAGGGCTCGCGCCAGGCGGTGCGGGCCGCCGCCGCGATGGTGGCGCGCGTCCAGGAGCTGAGCCGGGTGCTGGCCGACGACCTGGCCACCCCGCTACGCCTCGGGATCGGCGTTCACACCGGGCCCGCGGTGGTGGGTCGCATGGGCTACGCCACCACCACGTATCTCACCGCGGTGGGCGACACCGTGCACGTGGCCGCACGTCTCGAGGCGCTCACCAAGGACTACGCGTGCGAGCTGGTCCTCTCCGCGGTCACCGCGGAGCGGGCCGGGCTCGACGTCGCCGACCACGCGCGCCACGAGCTGACCGTCCGCAACCGCGAGGCGCCGCTGGCGGTGTTCGTGGTCCCGAGCGTGGCGCGGCTGGCCGAGCGCCTCGCGGTCGGCGGTGGTACAGTCCCCGCATGAGCTCGCACGGCCACTCCGGACCGCCGGCCGGGCCGAGCGCGCCGGAGCCTTCCTTCGCCGAGCAGGCGCGCACGCTGGTGCACCTCGCGCGCTCCGGGACCCTGGGCACGCTCTCGCGCCGACACCCCGGACATCCCTTCGTCTCGGTGATGCCGTACACGGCGGACGAGCGCGGTCGCCCGCTCATCCTGATCAGCGGGCTCGCGATGCACACCCAGAACCTCGACACCGATCCGCGGGCGAGCCTCCTGGTGGTGCAGGCCGGTCACGAGGATCCGCTCGCCATGGCCCGCGTCACGTTGATGGGCCGCGCGGAGCGGCTGCCCGCGGCCGCGCGCGCAACCGCACGCGAGGCGTACCTGGCGCGGCACCCCAATGCGGTGCACTGGGTGGACTACGGCGACTTCGCCTTCTGGCGCCTCGACCTGACCGACGTGTACTTCGTGGGCGGCTTCGGGGCGATGGACTGGCTCACCGTCGACGGCTACGCGGCGGCGAGGCCCGATCCGCTCGCGGACGCCGCGCCCGGCATCGTGGAGCACATGAACGCGGACCACGCCGACGCGCTGATCCTCTACGCGCGCGTGCTGGGCCCCGGCGCGGCGGAGGCGGCGGAGATGACCGCGGTGGACCGGCTCGGCTTCAGGCTCCGGGTGCGCACCGCCGACGGGCTCCAGGGGTGCCGGATCGCGTTCCCCCGCGAGGTGCTCGATGCCGGGCAGTGCCGGCGCGTGCTGATCGAGGTGCTGGAGGAGTGCCGCGCCCGCGCGTCGCGAGGCTAGTTGCAGAGCGCCCGCCGGGTGGCGTAGAAAGGCTGACATCCAAGGAGAGACCTCATGCCACGTCACGTGAAAGTCGCCGCCGCGCAGATGGGACCGAACAACGAGGGCACCAGCCGCGAGGAGATCGTGGAGCGGATGCTGGGGCTGCTCGAGCAGGCCGTCGCGGAGGACGTCGAGATCCTGGCCTATCCGGAGATGGCGCTCACCACCTACTTCCCCAAGCGCGTCCGGGACGACTACGACCAGTTCTTCGAGACCGAGATGCCGCCCAAGGCGCTGGCCCCGCTGCTCCAGCGGGCCCGGGAGGCGGGCATCGCCTGCCACGTGGGCTTTTGCGAGAAGGACCAGGGGCGCTACTTCAACACCGCGCTCCTCACCGACGAGACCGGCCGCCTGGCGGGGACGTTCCGGAAGATCCACTTGCCGGGTGCCAAGCAGCCCGACGGCCACGCCCAGGTCTACGAGCCGCATTTCTTCGAGTCGGGCAACAGCGGCTACCGGGTCTTCGACGCCGCCAAGACCAAGGTCGGCATCGCGATCTGCCAGGACCGGCGCTTTCCCGAGTCCTATCGCAGCCTGGGCCTGCTGGGGGCCGAGATCGTGCTGATCGGCTACAACACGCCGCTCTCGCCGCTGGCCCTCGACCTCAACGAGCTCTGCCTGCGCGCGGGCGCCTACCAGAACAACCTCTTCGTGGTCGGCATCGCCAAGGCCGGCATCGAGGACGGCATGGAGCTGATCGGCGGCTCCTGCATCGTGAGCCCGATGGGGCAGGTGCTGGCCAAGGCCGCCACCACCGGCGACGAGCTGATCGCGGCCCGCATCGACCTGGAGGCCATGACCCCGGCGCGCAAGCGCTGGGACTTCCTCGCCCGCCGGCACCCGGAGCACTACGGGCTCCTCACCCAGCCGACCCCACGGAGGCCGTGATGGCGGCCCCGCACGTAGACCTGCTCGTCCGCGGCGGGCGCGTGGTCACCTCCACCGAGGTGCTGGAGACCGCGGTGGCGGTGAGCGGCGGGAGGATCGTGGCCCTGGGCGCGGAGGCGATGCTGCCGCCGGCGGAGCGGACCATCGACGCCCGCGGCAAGTACGTGCTGCCGGGGCTGATGGACTGCCACGTGCACCTGGGGAAGGTCTACGACGACTGGCGCACCGGGCCGGTGGCGGCGGCCCACGCGGGGCTCACCTCACTGCTATCGTTCGTGGAGTACGACGACCAGGCGAAGGAGACGTTGCCGCAGGCGCTCAAGCGGCTGCGCGACGAGGCGGGCTCGCAATCGGTGGTCGACTTCGGCTTCCACTTCATCCTGAACAACCAGCCCTACATCCTGGACGGGCTGGCCGAGGCCTTCGAGCAGGGCGTCACCTCGTACAAGATCTTCATGACCTACAAGAAGCGCCCGAACCGCATGTGCTCGGACGAGTTCATCGCCCAGGTCATGGAGAAGATCGCCGGGCTGGGCGGCATCTGCCAGCTCCACTGCGAGAACGGCGACATCCTGTACCACCTGGAGAACAAGTCGATCGCGGCCGGGAAGGTGAAGCCCACCGACTTCCCCGCCACGTGTCCGCCGTGGACCGAGGAGGAGGCGATCAACCGCGCCATCCTCATCGGCGAGATGACGAAGTGTCCGGTGTACGTGGTCCATCTCTCGACGAAGGGCGGGCTCGAGCGGATCAAGGCCGCGCAGGCCCGCGGGCAGCAAGTGTGGACCGAGACCTGCCCCCAGTACATGCTGCTGACCGAGAAGGAGATGGAGGCGTGGGGGCCGCTCGCCAAGATCGGGCCGCCGCTGCGGCCGGTGGGCGGCGGCGACGGCGAGGCGCTCTGGGGCGGCAGCCGCGAGGGCTACATCGCCACCGTGGCCAGCGACCATTCGCCGCGGCGCAAGGAGCTGAAGGAGCCGGGCTGGAAGAACATCTTCGTGGACGGCAACGGCAGCCCCATCCCGTTCGGAAGCCCATCCATCGAGACGCTGGTGCCGTTGATGTGGAGCGAGGGCGTGGTCAAGCGGGGCCTGCCCGTGACGTGGCTGGCGCGCGTGATGGCGGAGAACCCGGCCCGTATCTTCGGGCTCTATCCTCGAAAAGGGGCGATCCGTGTCGGGGCCGACGCCGATCTGACCATCATCGATCCCGACGCGGACGGGACGATCAAGGTGGCCGATCACCACGGGGTCGCGGGCTGGACGCTCTACGAAGGGTGGAAGTCCAAGGGCCGGCCGTGGATGACGGTGCTGCGCGGCGAGGTACTCCTCAACCAGGGCCGGCTCGAGCAGAAGCCGGGCTACGGGCAGTTCCTGGCCCGGACGGGACCGGTGGCGCCGCTCGGCGGCACCGCGGGGTAGGGCGCGGCTCGGCGTGGACTACCTCGACCGGCTCGCGCGGTTCGTCGAGGAGGTACGTCTCGATCGCCTGACCGAGGACGCGGTGGCGGCCGCGCGCCTCGTGCTCCTCGACACCATCGGGGCGATCGCGGCCGGCAGCGCGCAGCCGGAGAATCGGCGGCTCGCCGAGGCCATGCGGGGGCGCGGCTCGCGGCCCGCCGCCTCGCTGATCGGCCACGGCGGGCGCGTGGACCCGCTGCTGGCCACGTTCGCCAACGCCACCGCGGGCGTGGCTCTCGAGGTCGACGAGGGGAGCCGTCTCGGGGGCGGCCACCCGGCCATCCACGTGATCCCCGCCGCGCTGGCGGTGGCCGAGGACACGGGCGCCGACGGCCGGCGCCTGCTCGAGGCGATCATCGCCGGCTACGAGGTGTGCTCGCGCCTGGGCGGCGCGACCACGCCGCGCCCAAACGTCCACTCCCACGGCACGTGGGGCACGATCGGCACCGCGGTGGCGGTGGCGAAGCTCGCCGGCCTCGACGCGTCGGGCGTGCGATCGGTGATCAACCTCTCGGCCAGCATGTCCCCGGCCAACACGTGGACCCCGGCGCTGGAGGGCGTGACGGTCCGCAACGCCTACCCGGGTCGCTCGGGGCTCGAGGGGATCCTCGCCGTCGATCTCCACCGTGCGGGCTTCACCGGCCTGCCCGACGCGCCGAGCGACGTCTACGGCACGATCCTCGCCGACCGCTTCGAGCCCGAGCGCGCGCTGGACGGCCTGGGCGGGCCGCTCCGCATCCAGCAGAACTACTTCAAGCTCTACGCCTGCTGCCGCTACAACCACTTCGCGCTGGATGCTCTGCTGCCCCTGGTCAAGGCCGGGGAGATCCGTGCCGACGACGTCGACCGGGTGGTCGTCACCACGATCCCGTTCGGCCCCCGCATGGGCAGCGCCGAGCCCGAGTCGATGCTGGGTGCCAAGTTCTCCATCCCGTACGCGGTGGGCGCCGCGCTCGTGCTCGGGCGTGCCGACGTGTCCGCGTTCCTCCCGCCCGCGCTCGGCGACGCGCGCATCCGTGACCTGGCCTCGCGGGTGGAGGTGGTGCCCGACCCCGACATGTCGCCCCGCCGCGCCGATCATCCGACCGCGCGGGTGGAGGTCCGCTTGAAGGGCGGCCGCGTGCTCACCGGCGTCACCCGCGTGGTGCGCGGTGATTTCGAGGACCCGGTGCCGACCGCCGAGGTCGTGGAGAAGTTCGTCTCGCTGGCGTCGCCGCCCCTCGGCGACGATCACGCCCGCGAGGTCGTGAAGGTCGTGGACCGCGCGGAGACCCTCACGGATCTCCGGGAGCTGACCGCGCTTCTCGCCCCCCGCGGCTAGGGGAGACCTCGCCCGACGTATCGGAAGCGGGCCGCCGCCGGCGTCCCGGGAGCACTCGTACGCTCCCGCCATGGAGGGGCGGCATGGATGTGCAGTGGACGCGGCGGCTGTTCTCGGTCGACGAGTACCTGAATCTAGTAGTCCTTCGGGTCCAGCAGGTCGCGCAGGCCGTCGCCGGCCAGGTTGAACGAGAGCGTCAGGGCGAAGATCGCGAGGCCGGGCCACCAGGCCATCCACGGCGCGGTCTCCAGGAACTGCTGCGCGGTGTTCAGCATGGTGCCCCAGCTCGGCGTCGGCGGCTGCACGCCCAGGCCCAGGAACGACAGGATCGCCTCCGCGATGATGGCGGCCGGGATGGACACGGTGGCCTGCACCAGGAGCGCGCTCGCGATGTTGGGCAGGATGTGGCGGAGGATCGTGCGCAGGCCGCCCGCGCCCATCGCGCGCGCGGCCTGCACGTACTCCTCCTCCTGGGTCGAGAGCACGAGGCCGCGGGTCAGCCGGATGTAGGTCGGCGTGGCGGCCAGTCCGATGGCGATGGTGGCGTTGGTCAGCGAGGCGCCCATGATCGTCACCAGCCCGATGGCCAGGATCAGGAACGGGAAGGCGAGCCAGGCGTCGGTGAGCCGCATGATGAGCTGGTCGGTGACGCCCCGGCGATAGCCGGAGGTGAGCCCGGCCGGCACCCCGATCGCGATCGCGAGCAGGATCGAGAAGACGCCCGCCTGCATCGAGATACGCGTGCCCCAGACCACGCGAGAAAAGATGTCGCGGCCGAGGTCGTCGGTGCCGAAGGGGTTCGCGGCGGTGGGGGCTTTCCGGATCTTGCCGTAGTCGGAGCGCTGGGGATCCGAGGTCGCGATCCACGGCGCGGCCAGCGCGAGGACCACGAAGAGGAGGACCACCACCGCGCCGATCACCGCGGGCGGCCGCCGCCAGAGGCGCTTGCGCAGGCGAGCCGCGGTCTCAGCCGCCACCGGCGGCGCCTCCGATGCGGATGCGCGGGTTCAGCACCGAATAGGACAGATCGACCAGCAGGTTGACCAGCACGTAGGTGCTGGCGGTGACCAGCACCACCCCCTGCACGAGCGGGTAGTCGCGGGTGAAGACCGCCTCCACGATGAGCCGCCCGAAGCCGGGCACCACGAAGATCTGCTCGGTCACCACCGCGCCGCCCATGAGGGCCCCGGTCTGCAGCCCCAGGATCGTGACCACCGGGATCAGTCCGTTGCGGAAGGCGTGACGGAAGATGACCGCGCGCCCGGCCAGCCCCTTGCTCCACGCGGTGCGGATGTAGTCGGCGCCCAGGATCTCGATCATGCTGTTGCGGGTCTGGCGCATCAGCACCGCGGCGAGGCCCGCGCCCAGCACGAAGGCGGGCATGATCATTCGCTCCAGGTTGGCGAGCGGGCTCTCCCACGGGGGCACGAAGCCGGAGGCGGGGAGCCAGTGCAGGCGCACCGACAGCAGCAGGATCAGCATGATGCCGAGCCAGAAGCTCGGCACCGAGAGCCCGCAGAGCGACAGCGCGTTGACCAGGAAGTCCCACGCGGTGTTGCGGCGCACCGCGGAGAAGACCCCGGCCGGGATCGCGATGGCCACCGCCACCAGCAGGGACAGGCACGCCAGCTCGATGGTGATCGGCAGCTTCCGCCCCACCGTCCACACCACCGACTCGCGGGTGCGGATGGACTCGCCCAGGTCTCCTCGCAGGGCGAGCCCGATCCAGCGGAGGTACTGCAGCGGGATCGGATCGTCGAGGCCGTACTTCTGTCGGATCTCGGCGAGCCCGGCCGCGTCGGCGTCGGTGCCGCCCATGACGCGAGCCGGGTCGCCGGGGATCATGCGCACGCCGGTGAAGACGATGAGGCTGATCACGAACAGGGTCACGACCGAGATCGCGACCCGTCGGATCAGGAACTCGAGCACCGGGACCCGCTTAGTTCCAGGTCACCCCCTTGATGCGGATCAGCCCGTCCGGCACCGCCTTGTACCCCTTGAGGTTCTTGGGGTACGCCACGATGTAGTTCAGGTGATAGACGTAGAGCACGTTGCGCCGGGCCTGGATCTTCTCGATCGCCTCGCGGTAGAGCTTGGCCCGCTCGCCCTGGTCGCTGATCTCGCGCGCCCGGTTGAGCAGCGCGTCCACCGCCTCGTCGCACGCGTGGGTGGTGTTGAGGCTCCCCCCGCAGGTCTGGAACTGGTGGATGTTGCCGTCCGGGTCCGCCCGCCCGCTCCAGCCGATGGCGAAGGCCTGCAGCTTGCCGTTGTCGTCGTCGGTGAGCGCGGAGGCGAACTCGCTCGGCCGCAGGGTGATGTTGAAGCCGGCCTCGCGGGCCATGCCCTGGATCACCTCACCGAAGCGGCGCTGCTGCGGGTCGTTCACGATGGTGAGCTCGAACGCGTAGCCGCTCGCCAGGCCCGCGGCGGCCAGGAGCTGCTTGGCCTTCGCCACGTCGCGCCCGGGGCACTTCTTGCTCTTGTCGTAGAAGGGGCTCACCGGCGAGATGGGGGTGCAGGCCGGAGTGTACTGACCGTCCCACGCCACCTGGTTGATGGCCTCGCGATCGAGGCTCAGGTCGAAGGCCTCGCGCACCCGCGGGTCGTTGGCGAGCGGGGTGCCGAGGTCGCCCGGAGGCTGGGTCTTGCCGGTCTTGTTGCGCAGGTTGATGGTGACGCCGGTGTAGCCGAGGCCGGTGACGCTCGCGACCTCGAAGCGGCCCTCCTTCTTGAGATTGACCGAGTCGGTGGGAGCCACCAGGTGCATGACGTCGATGTCGCCGGAGCGGAGATTGGCGAGCCGGACGTTGTCGTCGGGGATGATGCGGAACACGAGCCGGTCGAAGTGGGCCTGGCCGGGGTCGAAGTAGTGCTTGGACTTCTCGAGCACGATGCGGTCCTGCGGCACGCGCTCCACGAACGACCACGGACCCACGCACACCGGGGCGGTGGCGAACTTGTCACCTAGCTTGTTCGCCGCCGCGGGCGAGATCGGCATGCCGGAGCGGTCGGCGAGGGTGGCCACCAGCGGCGAGAAGGCACTCTTGAGCCGCAGGCGGATGGTCAGCGGATCGACGACCTCCACCGTGTTCACCGACTCGAGCTCGCTGCGCCGGTTGGAGCCCTTCATCTCCCGGTGCCGGTCGAGCGAGAACTTCACCGCGTCCGCGTTCATCGGAGTGCCGTCGTTGAACTTCACTCCGCTCCGCAGCTTGATGGTGACGGTCTTGCCGCCGTCGGAGATGGCGGGCATGGCCGCGGCCAGCTGGGGAAAGATGCGAAGGTGCTCGTCCAGCTCGTAGAGCTTTTCGCACATGTGCTCGAAGACGATCCGGCCCACGTAGGTGCGCGAGAGGGTCGGGTCGAGCAGATCCGGGTCCTGGTTGAGCGCCACCACCAGGGTCTTCTTCTGGGCCTCCGCGGGGGCCGCCGCCAGCAGGGTCAGGGCGGCGAGCCCGAGCACGAGCCACGAACCGAGACGCGTCCTCCGCATGCGTGTTCTCCTTTCTGACACCGGGTAACCAGCCGTCCCGCCTCGCGGTTCCCGATAGTAGTATGCTTCCGCCATGAGCGAGCACAAGTTCCAGCAGGCGGAGCTGGCGGATCTCGTGGGCGTGATCGAGCGGCTGGCCGGCGAGCTCTCGCTGGCCGAGGAGCCGGCGCGCTTCGCGGCGGCGCTGGAGGACGGCGCGCCCCGCGCCGGCGGCCCCCCGGCCCCGGGCTCCCGGTCCGCGCGCTAGGCGCGCCGGCGTGGTCGAGCTCACCAGCCTGGCCGCGGTCGCGGCTGCGATCCGCCACGGCAAGGTCTCGCCGGTCGAGGTCACCCGGTATTGCCTCGATCGAATCGCGCGGCTCGACGGCCGGCTGCGCGCGTTCATCACGGTGGACGCCGACGGCGCGCTGGCCGCGGCGCGGCGCCTCGAGGCGGAGGCGGCCCGCGGTCAATGGCGCGGCCCGCTCCACGGCGTGCCGCTCGCGTTCAAGGATCTCTGCGCGATCGGGGGCTTGCCCACCTCCTGCGGTACCCGCGCGCGGGACTACTTCACCGCGGAGCAGGACTGCACCGCGGTGCGCCGGCTCCTCGACGCCGGCGGCGTCAACCTCGGCAAGCTCAACATGACCGAGCTGGCCATGGGCGCCCTCGGCGACAACCCGCATCACGGCCACGCGCGCAACCCGTGGGCCCCCGAGCACTGCACCGGCGGCTCCTCGAGCGGCTCCGGGGTGGCGGTCGCGGCCGGTCTCGCGGCGGGTGCGATCGGCACCGATACCGGCGGGTCTATTCGCCTGCCGGCGGCATTCTGCGGCATCACCGGGCTCAAGCCGACCTACGGGCGGGTGAGCCGCGCCGGCGCCATGGCGCTGTCGTGGTCGAACGATCACATCGGGCCGATGGCACGCACCGCGGCCGACTGTGCGCTCATGCTCCAGGCCATGGCGGGCCCCGATCCGCTCGACGCGACCGCGAGCGTCCACCCGGTGGACGACTACGTCGCGGCCCTGGACGGCCCGGTGCGCGGCCTGCGGATCGGCGTGGCGGAGGCGCTCCTCGGCCAGGGGCTGACCGCCGAGATGCAGGCCGCGGTGCGCGCGGCCGCCTCGGTGTTCGGCACCCTTGGCGCGCGCGTCGAGGCCGTGCGCCTGCCGGATCTCCAGGCGGTGGCCGACGTGACCGGTCTGATCTCCCGCAGCGAGGGGAGCACGCTGCACGCCGGCCTGCTCCGCGACCGGCCGGAGGAGCTCGGTGCGTTCACCCGCGCCCGGCTCGAGCTGGGGCTGGGCGTGCCCGCCTTCGACTACTTGCAGGCCCTGCGCCTGCGGGCGCGGCTCGCCCGCAGCTTCATCCGGGAAGTCTGGGGCGAGGTCGACGCGCTGGTGGCGCCGGTGATCGCGGAGCCCGCCCCGCCGCTCTCGTTCGCGGTCGAGGGCGACGTCCAGACCATCGTCGAGCGGCAGGGCCGCTTCTCCCGGCTCACGCGGCCGTTCAACGGACTCGGGATGCCCGCCCTCAGTCTGCCGTGCGGCTTCTCGGCCGCGGGCCTGCCGCTCGGGTTCCAGCTGGTGGGGCGGCCCTTCGACGAGGCCATCGTGCTCCGTCTCGGCCACGCCTACCAGGGCGCGACGGACTGGCACCGCCGGGTGCCCGCCCTCGCCGCCTAGCCGGTGGTCGGACCGCGCAGGACGAGCTGGAGGCGGTAGAGGCCGGGCGTCGCGCCGTCCGCCGCGCCGTGCCGGGTCAGGGCCTCGGGGGCCAGCAGGGACCGGCACGCCGCCTCCACCGCCTCCGCATCGATGCCCTCGATGAGGGTCACCCAGGACACCAGCGCGTCCGGGGTGGCCAGGAGCTTCTTCTCGTCGCTCTTGGCCGCGGTGCTGACACCCGCGTCGCCTTCCAGGAGATGGCTGGCCACGATGCCCTGGGCCTCGGCCGCGCTGGGCAGGATGGTGGTGCTGAGCCAGGAGCGCAGCTCGGCCTCGAACCCGGGCCGGGGGCCGATCTGGATCGTGGCCATCACGCCGCCAATCGCGGCACCCAGGCTGGCCACCACGCGGCAGGCGGTGCGGATGTTGTTCCGCACCAGGGGCATGCTCCGGCGGGTCCACGGGGTGGGGTCGGCGAGGCGCGCGAGGTACGCGGGGCTCTGCAGGGTGTCGAGGGAGGCCGTCTCGTAGAAGTAGAAGTAGCGGGGCGGGGCCCCCAGGGTGGTGTAGCGCCGCGCGCGCAGGAACCCCGGCACCGCCAGGCGCTCGGGGATGTGCTCGCGCAGGTGCCAGCGGTCGAACTCGCCCTCTCCGCCGGGGACCACGTCGTGCCAGAACGCGAGCACGCCCTCGCCGGCCATCGCCATGCCGCCGACGGTAGCGGCGGTGTGGCCGCGCGTCAAGAGTGGGGACGCTCGCCGGTCTCGTCGGCCCTGGGCTACACTCGGGAGATGGCGGAATCGGCCGAGACCGTGTCCTCGGGGTCGACGGCGCCGGCTCGCCCGGGAGGACTCGGGCGCAGCCTGCTGGGCGGGATGCGCCTGGCCTACCTGCCGGTGCTGGTGACCTACTTCTGCTACGGGGCGAGTGGGATCAACGCGATCGCCCTGCTCTACTTCCAGAAGGACGTGCTCCGCATCACCCCCGCGGAGGCGGCCGGCATCGCGTTCTGGGTGGCGCTGCCCTGGAGCACCAAGATGGTGGCCGGGGTGGCCTCCGACGTCCACCCGATCCTCGGCAGCCGCCGCTTCGCCTACCTCCTGCTCGGCGCGCTGCTGAGCCTCGCGGGCTACGCCTGGCTCGCCACCACCGCCAGCACCAAGGGAACGTACCTCGCCGCGCTCGTCATCAGCACGGTGGGATTCATGGTGCAGGACGTGGTGGCGGACGCGCTCAGCGTGGAGATGGCGCGCACCGAGGAGGAGATGAAGCAGATCCAGGCCCTCGGGCGGATGGCGCTGCTGGTCGGGACGATCGCGGTGGGCTATCTGAGCGGCTGGCTGGCGGGCGAGGTGGGGGCGCGAACCGTGTTCGCGCTCTCGCTGGTGCTCCCGCTGCTGGTGATGGCCTCGGCCTGGCTGATCCCGCGCGCGCCCGCGCGGCCGCCCGCGGACCCCGACGCGCCCAATCCGCTCGGGGCGGGCAACGCGCGCCTGGTGGTGCTGGGCGGCCTCGCCTACGCCGTCCTGGGCGTGCTGCTGGAGGCGCTCTCGGTGCCGTTCGGCCAGGAGATCATCCTGGTCGTGTCGGCCACCATCATCGTGCTGCTCCTGCGGCGGATCGGGATCTCGCGCGGGGTCGCGGTCGCGGCCTTCGCCATCTTCTGCTTCCGCGCGGTGCCCGGCGCGGGGCAGGGCTTCAACTACTGGGCGATCGACCACCTCGGGTTCGACCAGGAGTTCCTCGGCGTGCTCGCCCAGGTGAGCTCGGTGCTGAGCCTGGCGGGCCTGATCGTGTTCCGCAAGCCGATCACCCACCGGCCGGTGAGCTACACCCTCTTCTGGGTCACCGTCGCGGGCGCGGTGCTCTACCTGCCCACCATCGGCCTGTTCTACGAGGTGTATGGCTGGTTCGGCCTGAGCCCGCGCACGTTCGCGTTCATCGACACCACGATCTCCGCGCCCCTCGGCCAGCTGAGCATGGTGCCGATGCTGGCCCTGATCGCGCGCACCGCGCCGCGCGGGGCCGAGGCCACCATGTTCGCGATCATGGCCTCGCTGATGAACCTGGCCCTGTCGGCCAGCGAGCTCGGCACTCGCTATCTCAACGAGGCGTTCGGGGTGTCCCAGCAGGACTACTCGGGCCTGGGCCGGCTGCTGATCGCGGTGGGCCTGATCGGGCTCTTGCCGCTGCTCGCGCTGCCGCTGCTGCGCCGCGAGGAAGCGACGTCGCTGGCCGGCGCTCCGCCGGCGGGGGCCTCCGCCGGAGCGTCGTGACCCGTGATACTGTCTCCCCCGTCATGGCGGTGACCGCCCCCTCCCGGACGCGGGCCGCGCTCCTGCGGCTGCTGGAGCGAGACGAGCGGCTGTTCGCGGTGCTGCTGGCCTTCGTGATGGTGGGCGGCCTGGCCTCGCTCGGCCTGGTGCCGCTGCGTCCGCGCCATCGCGTGGACGTCTACTCCCTCGTCATCTGGTTCGCGCTCTACAAGGCGGGCATCTTCGCGCTCGTCACGGTCAACCCGCGCGCCACCCGGCGGATCTTCACCGCCGCCCTCTGCATCGACCTCCTGCTGGTGTTCGGCCTGCTGTACCTCACCGGCGGGGGCGACAGCCTCTTCTATCTCCTCTTCTTCCCCCTGGTGGCGGTCAACGCCTACTACTTCGGCCCGTGGATCGGGCTCCTGGTGGCCCTGGTGGCGGGCCTGCTCTACGCGGCGGCCGCCGCGCTGGTGCCGCCGTGGGTGGGCTGGACCCCGCCGCTCATCCTCATGTTCCTGGTGGGCCTGCCCGCCTTCGCGCTGGGCCAGGTGGCGGAGCGCGAGCGACGCGCGCGCGGCGAGGTGGAGCGTCTCTACGCGGAGCTGACCGGCACGCTCACCCGGCTGCAGACCGCGCAGGAGGAGCTGGTGGAGGCGGAGCGGATGGCCACCGTCGGGCGCCTGTCGCTGAAGGTGGCCCACGAGGTGCGCAACCCCATCGCGGCCATCGAGCTGAACGCGGAGCTGCTCGGCGACATGGTGCAGGGGCGGGTGAGCGAGGACGGGACCGAGGCCACCCAGCTGGTCACCGCGATCCGCGATCAGGTCACCGCGCTCGACGCGCTCACCGAGGAGTACCTGGCCTTCGCCCGCTTCCCGCGGCCCCAGTTCGAGGAGGATTCCGTCAACGACATGGTCACCGCGCTGGCCGAGTTCGTGCGCCCTCTCGCGGCGCGCCAGGGGGTGCAGGTCAAGGTGGCCACCGATCCCGCGGTCCCGTCGATGGAGTTCGACCGCACCTTGCTGCGCCAGGCGGTGCTGAATCTCTTGAAGAACGGTCTCGAGGCGGTCTCGCAGGGAGGCAGCCTGACCCTCACCACCCAGCGCGTGGGCGAGACGGTGGAGATCGCGGTGGCGGACAGCGGGGCCGGCATCTCGGCCGAGGTGGGCCGCCGCATCTTCGAGCAGTTCTTCACCACCAAGCCCCAGGGCACCGGCCTCGGACTGTCGATCTCGCGCCAGATCGTGGAGGAGCACGGCGGCAAGATCCGCTGGAGCAGCACGCCGGGCGTGGGAGCCACCTTCACCCTCGCGCTGCCGATCCGGAAGCTCGAGCATGCCTGAGCCCATCGCGCCGCTCGCCACGCTCCTGGTGGCCGACGACGACCCCGCGGTGCGCCAGAGCCTCGAGCGCGCGCTCACCCGCGAGGGCTACGCGGTGGTGCTCGCCCCCGACGGGCAGGCCGCGCTGGAGCGGCTGCAGGGCGGCGGGGTCGACCTCGTGCTCTCCGACCTGAAGATGCCCGGCCTCACCGGGCTCGAGCTGCTGCGCGAGGCCAAGGCGGTGGCGCCCGACGTGGACGTCATCCTCCTCACCGCGTTCGGCACGGTGGAGGAGGCGGTGCGCGCCATGAAGGACGGGGCGACCGACTTCCTGACCAAGCCCTTCCAGCGCGCGCAGCTCACCAAGGTGGTGCGCCAGGCGCTGGAGCGCCGCGACCTGATCACCCAGAACCGCGCCCTGCAGAAGCGCCTCGACGACCTGCTCCGTCAGGGCAACATGATCGGGGCGAGCCCCGCGTTCCGGCGGCTCATGACGCTGGTGCAGCAGGTGGCGGACAGCTCGGCCACCGTGCTGATCCAGGGCGGCAGCGGCACCGGCAAGGAGCTGGTGGCCCGCGCCATCCACGATCGCTCCAGCCGGCGCGAGGGACCGTTCATCGCGGTCAACTGCGCGGCGCTGCCGGAGACCCTGCTCGAGTCCGAGCTGTTCGGCTACGAGAAGGGCGCCTTCACCGGCGCCGCCGGCCGCAAGGAGGGCCGCTTCGAGCTGGCCGACGGCGGCACGCTCTTTCTCGACGAGATCGCGGAGCTGTCACTGGTGACCCAGCCCAAGATCCTGCGCGTGCTGCAGGAGGGCGAGTTCGAGCGGGTGGGCGGCACCAAGACCCTGCGGGTCGACGTGCGCATCGTGACCGCGACCAACCAGGACCTGGCCACCCTGGTGCGGGAGAAGCGGTTCCGCGAGGACCTCTTCTACCGCCTGAACGTGATCACGATCCAGGTGCCGCCGCTGCGCGACCGCCACGAGGACGTGCCGCTCCTCGCCCAGCACTTCCTGAGAGTGTACGCGGCCAAGAACAACCGGCAGCTCGACGGCTTCACCGACGAGGCGCTCGATTGCCTCGAGGCCTACTCGTGGCCGGGCAACGTGCGCGAGCTCGAGAACGTGGTCGAGCGCGCGGTGGTGCTCGCGCGCGGCCTGCGGGTGGACGTGAACGACCTGCCGGACGCGGTGCGCGAGCGTCCGGTGATGCTGCTGCGCGACGGGCCCACCGGCGCCGGGGAGGGGGGCGGGGTTCCGGAGGGCGCCTTCCAGATCCGGATCGGCACCCCGCTCGCCGAGGTCGAGCAGCGGCTGCTCGAGGAGACCCTGCGCATCACCAAGGGCAACAAGACCCTCGCGGCCAAGATGCTGGGCATCGATCCCAAGACCGTCTTCCGCAAGCTCAAGCAGGGCGAGGCCGACGAGCCCGCCTCCGGCGAGCCCTCCGCCGCGCGCTGACCGTGGCCCTCGAGACGATCCGCTACGAGGTCGCCGACGGCGTCGGCACCGTCACGCTGCATCGACCCCACAAGCTCAACGCCCTCAACACCGTGATGCTGGAGGAGCTGCTCGCGGTGCTGGACCAGGCCGACGCGGACGATGCGGTCCGGGCGCTGATCGTCACCGGCGCGGGGCGCGCGTTCTGCGCGGGCGCGGATCTCTCGGGCGGCGGCAAGACCTTTGATCGCGTCGCGCGCCGCCAGGGCGAGGGGCCGGGCGATCACGAGGACGGCGGCGGCCGCGTCACCCTGCGCATCTACGACATGAAGAAGCCGCTGATCGCGGCCATCAACGGGCCCGCGGTGGGCTTCGGCATCACCATGACCCTGCCGATGGACGTGCGCCTCGCCTCCACGGCCGCCCGCATCGGCTTCGTGTTCGCGCGCCGCGGAGTGGTTCCGGAGGCGTGCAGCACGTGGTTCCTGCCGCGCCTGGTGGGGCCGAGCCAGGCCGCGGAGTGGGTCTACACCGGGCGCGTGTTCCCGGCCGAGGAAGCCCTCGCGGGGCGCCTGGTGAGCCGCGTGGTCCCGCCCGAGCAGCTCCTGCCGGCGGCGCGGGCGCTCGCGAGCGAGATCGCGCAGAACACCTCCGCGATCTCGGTGGCGCTCTCGCGGCAGATGATGTGGCGCCTGCTCGGCGCCGACCATCCCATGGAGGCGCACCGGCTCGACTCGCGGTGCATGGACTGGACCGGCCGCTCCGCCGACGCCCACGAGGGCGTGACCGCGTTCCTCGAGAAGCGTCCGCCCCGCTTCACCCTGCGTCCCAGCGCCGACATGCCGCCGTTCTACCCGTGGTGGCGGCCGCGGACGTTTGCATCTCCGGGCTCGGCTCCGGGCGAGGCGCCGGGAGCCGAGCCCTGAGCGGCCCCGCGCGCTAGGGCGCTCTCCCCATGGGGCTGGACCGGGGCACGGCCCTGCTGTGTCTGGTCGTCCTCGCCAGCACGATCTGCGTCGGCGCGTTCGTTCCGCTGCTGCCCGACATCGCCCGCGCCCAGGGTCTGCCCGACTGGGAGCTGGGCGTGCTCGCGGGCTCGTTCGGCTTCGCGCGCATGGCCGCCGATCTGCCGGTGGGAGCCCTCGCGAGCCGGCGTCTCGCCGCCGCGCTGGTCGCCGCGCCGTTCACGCTGCTGATCGGGATGCTGCTGCTGGCCACCGCGGGACCGCTGCCGGTGCTGGTGATGGGGCGGATGCTCACCGGGCTGGCGCACACGCTGGTCATGGTCGGCAGCCTGACCGCGGTGCTCCGGGAGCGGCCCGGACCCGGCGCCTCCTTCCGTCTGAACACGCTCGAGTTCGCCGGCATGCTCGGCGTACTGGGCGGGCTCGTGCTGGTCGGGACGCTCCCCGAGGGCTGGCGCTGGAACCTCACGCTGCTCGTGGCGTGCGGGCCGCTGCTGGCCGCGATCGCGGGTGTGCTCGCCCTGCGCCGGCACCTGGCCGCGGCGGGCGACGCGCTGGAGACACCGGCGGGCGGCGCGCCCGCGGCCTCGGCGCCGGGCCGGCGCGAGCCGCTCGCGCCCGTCGTGCGACTCATGTTCGCGCTCGGCGTCATCATGGCGCTCGCGTGGTCCGCGGTGAGCCAGTTCGTGATCCCGCTGCGCGGCACGCGCGAGTTCGGCCTCGAGCGCGCCGGCATCTCGGGGCTCCTCTCGCTGTCGCAGCTGGTGGACCTCCTGGTGCTGTTGCCGGTGGGCTGGCTCGCGGATCGCATCGGTCGCCCACCGCTGCTGGTCGGGGTTGCCGCGGTGCTGGGCGTGGCGCTCTTCGCGGTGGGTCTGGGCTCACTCCCCGTGGTGGGGCTCGGGTCCGCGCTCTTCGGGCTCAGCATGGCGGGGTGGATGCTGCCGCTCGGCGTGATCCGCGAGCACACCGACCTCGCGCGGCTCGGCTGGCGCACCGGGGTCTATCGCGTGGGCGTGGACGGGGCGATCTTCCTGGGTCCGCTCATGTGCGGTGTGCTGGGCGAGGCGCGCACGCCGTACTTCATCGCACTGGTTGGAGTGGCCGCCTTCGGGATCGCGCTGCGGCTCGCGCGGCCGTGGCGGTGAGCCCTTCACCCCGCCCTCTCCCCGGAGGGGAGAGGGTGGGGCCGGAGGTCAGGCTTTGAAGCCGACCTTCTTGTGGGCGCCGTCGCAGTAGGGCTTGTTCGCGGAGCTGCCGCAGCGGCAGAGGAAGACGGTGTCCCCACCCTTGGGTGGCATCGCGTTGCCCTGACCGTCCTGCACCTCGACCTCGCCCTTCACCATGAGCGGGCCGTCCGTGATCACCTTCACGCTCACCGCCATCGTCGCTCTCCTTTTCGCCGCGCGGCGCGGAGCCATCCGCCGGGCGGCAACATCTGGTGGTAGTGGCCGTCGCCCGCCGAGTATACTCCAGATCGACATGGCCTCGAGCGCCCCGCCGACCGCCGCCTTGCTCGAGGCCATGGCCCACGCGGGCGCGTGCCGCTACGGGGCCGAGCGCGTGTCGGAGCTGGCGCACGCCCTGCAGTGCGCGGAGCTGGCCGAGGCCTCCGGCGCGGACGAGGAGCTCACGCTGGCCTGCCTGCTCCACGATGTGGGCCGCGTGGCGGTGGACCAGGCGCTGGTGTTCGATCGCGTGGGCGGCGCGCAGCCCGGCACCCGCGGCCACCACGATCTGGGCGCCGATCTCATCGCGCCCCGCGTGCCGGAGCGGGTGGCGTGGCTCGTGCGCATGCATGCCGACGCCAAGCGGTACCTGTGCGCCACCGAGCCCACCTACCACGCGTCCCTCTCACCGGCGTCCCAGCACACCCTCAGGCTGCAGGGCGGCCTCATGAGCGCGGAGGAGATCGCCCGGCACGCGGCGCATCCGTGGATGACCGACGCCGTGCGCCTCCGGCGGTGGGACGACGGGGCCAAGGTGGTCGGCCAGCCGACGCGCCCGCTCGCGGCGTGGGAGCCGATGCTCCGCCGATATTTCGGATGAAGGGCCGGGCATGATCCACGATCCGCCGGTGCCGCCGCCGTTCGCGGAGCGGTTCGCCCCGCTCATCGAGGTGAAGTTCAGCGGCTCCCGCTCGAGCTTCCACAACTGCTTCGGCTGTGGGCCGGGGCACGACATCGGCCTGCGGGTGCGGACGTTCCAGAGCGAGGGGCCGGAGGGAGGGGAGGTTCTCTCCCCGATCCTGATCCCGCGCCGCTTCGAGGGCCCGCCCGGCGCGGCGCACGGCGGCATCGTGGCCGCCTACCTCGACGAGGTGCTGGCGGGCGCGGCGGTCAGCGCGACCGGCCGGCTCTACGTGACCGGCGAGCTGAGCGTCCGCTATGTGAGGGGGACGCCGATCGAGCGGCCGCTGCTCGGGCGCGGCCGCGCGGTGCGGGACTGGGGCAAGTACATCGACCTCGAGGCCACCATCGAGGACTGGGAGACGCGCGAGGTGGTCGCGAAGGCGACCGCCCGCTTCCTGCCGATCCGCGAGGGCGCCTAGCCCGCGGGGATCGGGAGCGCCCTAGCCCGCGCGCCGGAACTTCTGGAACGAGCGCATCACCCGCGGCGGGGTGAGGAACTGCCCGTAGCCGGTCCAGGAGACCTCGCCCACGTAGACGTCGCCGCGCGAGTCCACCACGAGCCCGTGCGGCGCGATGAACTCGCCCGGCTTCTCGCTCGCGAACTGGCCGCCGAAGCGCGCCCGGCGTTGCCCCTTGCCGTCGAGCACGCTGACCCGCGGGCCGAGGTTCGGGGTCTTCTCGTTCACCGGCATCCCGGAGCCGAGCTCGCCCACGAAGAAGAGGTCGTGCGCGCGATCGGCGAAGAGCCCGCACGGGCGGTGGAGGTTGTTCCACTGGCCCTGGTAGCCGCCCTTGCCGTCGAAGATCTGCACCCGGTGATTCTCGCGGTCGGCCACGTAGACGAGGCCGTCCCGGTCGGTCACCAGGTTGTGAGGCAGGTTGAACTGGCCGGGATCGGTGCCCGGCTCGCCCCACGACATCACGTGCTCGCCGTCGGGGGAGTACTTGTGCACCCGCGAGTTGCCGTAGCCGTCGGAGACGAACAGGTAGCCGCTCTTGGGGCAGATCGCCACGTGAGTCGGCCGATTGAAGGGCTGGCCACCCTGCAGCTCGGCGGGGGTGTCGGGGTTGCCGATGGTGAGGAGGTGCTTGCCCTCCGGGGTGAACTTGCGCACGGTGTGGTGCAGGTCGTCGGTGAGCCACACCATGTCGTCGGCGTCGATGGTGATGCCGTGGGCGCGGCGGATCACGCCCTCGCCCCACGAGCGGAGGAAGTTGCCGTCCCGGTCGAACACGATGATCGGGTGCTCGCCCCGGTTGAACACGAACGCTCGATCCTGCTTGTCGACCGCCACCCCCGCGACCTCTCGGTAGCTGAAGCCCTCGGGCAGCTTGCCCCAGCCCTCGATGACCGAGAACTTCATTTGTTCTCCTCGATGGCCTGGGCCATGCGCTCGAAGCGGCGCTTGAGCGGGGTCAGACCTTCCTCGTGGGTGATGACGTAGAGGCGGTTGGCGTAGATCGCGCGCAGCACCCGCTCCGCCACGTGCTCGGGCGGCAGGTAGCGGCCGATCAGCTCGACCGCGGTGCCCTCGCGGGCGGCGGGGGCGCCCTCGCGGGCGGCGGTTGCGTTGCGGAGCGTGGCGGGGCGGTTGCGCTCGCTCTGGCGGATGCGGGTGTTCACGCCCATCGGGCAGAGCACCGAGACCCCGATGTCGTGGCCGCGCAGGTCCTTCTGCAGCGTCTCGGACAGGCCGACCACCGCGTACTTGGTGGTGTTGTAGACGCCGAGCCCCTGCGAGGCGATGAGGCCCGCCATCGATGCGGTGTTGACCACGTGGCCCGGCTGCTTCTGGGCGACCATGCGCGGCACGAACGCCTCCACCCCGTGGATCACGCCCCAGAGGTTGACGCCCATCGCCCACTCCCAGTCCTGGTGGGAGACCGACTCGAGGCCGCCCCAGAGCGCGACGCCCGCGTTGTTGCACACCACGTGGACCGCGCCGAGCTCCGCGAACGCGCGATCCGCGAGGGCCTGCACGTCGGCGAGGTGGCTCACGTCGGTCTTCACCGCGAGCCCGCGCCGGCCGGCCTGGATCACGCCGGCCACCGTCTCGGCCATGCCCGCTTCGTCGAGGTCCGCCACCACCACGTGCGCGCCCTCGCGGGCGAAGAGCAGGGCGAGCGCCCGCCCGATGCCGCTGGCGCCGCCGGTGACGACTGCGATCCGATCCTTCAGGCTGGTGAGAGGCACGGCGCCGAGTGTCGCGCCGGGCATCGACGGCTGTCAAGGGCCGGGTGGCCTCGGGAGGCGCGTCATCCGTGAGAGGATAGCCGCCGTGTCCGACGCCAGCATCGTCATCGCGCGGCGCTTCCGCGGCCCGCACGACGCCGTCTCCGCGACCGGCAACGGCGGCTACTTCTGCGGCCGCGTCGCGGCTGCCGCGGGCGCCATCGCGGTGGAGATCCGCTCCCGCGCCGGCGTCCCGCTCGATCGGCCGCTCGCGCTGCGCACGACCGACGGCACGGTCGAGGTCCACGACGGCCCCGCGCTGATCGCACGCACGTCGGCGGCGCGGCTGCGGGTGACCGCGCCCGTACCGCCGCCGCTGTCCTTCGCGCTCGAAGCCTCGCGGCGCTTCGAGGCGGAGCTGAGAGACGGCGCGGTCCCGCACACGTTTCCGGAGTGCTTCGTGTGCGGGCACCATCGCGCGTCCGGCGACGGCATGCGGCTCTTCGCGGGCCCGCTGCCCGGCGACGGCTCGGACCACGGCCGCACGCGGGTCGCGGGCTGGCGGCCCGATCCCGCGCTGCTCGACGGCGACGGCCGCCTCCGCACCGAGCTCGTTTGGGCCGCGCTCGATTGCCCGGGCGGCTGGGCCCTCCCGGGCCCGGGCAACACCGGTACCTTGCAGGTGGAGATTCGCGAGCCGATCGACGGCCGCCAGCCCCTGATCGTGATGGGCTGGCCCGAGCCCGGACCCGCGGACGGCCACCCGGGCAGCCGCCGCCGCTACGCCGGCACCGCGCTGTTCGACGCGAGCGGCCGGCTCCTCGCCCGTGGCGCCGCGATCTGGGTGGCCGCGGCGGCGCGGCCCGCCGGCTAAGCGCGCCCGCCGCCACGCGTTTCGCGCGCGGCGGCGCACAAGTCGGGGTGTCCCCGTCGCGGGCCGGTGTTATCCTTTCCTGCGACATGGACTACCGACTGCCGACGACGGTGGTGCCCTCGCGCTACGATCTGCGCCTCGAGCCCGATCTCGACGCCGCGACCTTCGCGGGGCAGGAGACCGTCGCGATCACGGTGTCGGAGCCGGTGACCGAGATCCTGCTCAACGCGGCGGAGCTGGCGATCCAGTCGGTCAGCGTGCAGACCGCGGGCGGCGAGGTGGTGGACGGCACCGCCACGCTCGACGAGGCGGCCGAGCGGGCGCGCCTCACGTTCCCGCGCCCGATCCCGCCCGGCGAGCACCGGCTCACCCTGGCCTTCACCGGCATCCTGAACGATCGCCTCCACGGGTTCTACCGCTCCACCTACAAGGACGCAGCCGGGGGCTCGCACACCATCGCGGCCACCCAGTTCGAGGCCACCGACGCGCGGCGCGGCTTCCCGTGCTGGGACGAGCCCGCGTTCAAGGCGGTGTTCGGGGTCACCCTCGTGATCCCGGAGGCGCTGGTGGCGGTGTCCAACGCGCGGGTGACCGGCGAGTCGCCCGCGGGAGCGGGCCGCAAGGCGGTCGCGTTCGCGGATACCATCCGGATGTCGACCTATCTGGTCGCGTTCGTGGTGGGGGACCTCGAGGCCACCGATCCGGTGATGGTCGGCGCCACGCCGCTGCGGGTGTGGTGCGTGCCGGGCAAGCGTCACCTGGCCCGCTTCGCCCTCGACGTGGGCGCCTTCACCCTCGAGTTCTTCGAGGGCTACTACGGGCTGCCGTACCCGGGCGACAAGCTCGACATGCTGGCGATCCCGGACTTCGCGGCGGGCGCGATGGAGAACCTCGGCGCGATCACCTATCGCGAGACCGCGCTGCTGGTCGACGAGGCGGTCGCCTCCCACACCGAGCGCGAGCGCGTCGCGGACGTGGTGGCCCACGAGATCGCCCACATGTGGTTCGGCGACCTCGTCACCATGCTGTGGTGGAACGGCATCTGGCTCAACGAGGCCTTCGCCACCTTCATGGAGCTGCTCGCGGTCGACGCCTGGAAGCCGGAGTGGAAGCGCTGGACCACCTTCGGAGTGTCGCGCGCGGCCGCGATGGGCGTCGACGGTCTCCACCACACCCGGCCCATCGAGTTCGAGGTACGGGCCCCCCGCGACTGCGAGGCGATGTTCGACCTGCTCACCTACGAGAAGGGGGCCTCGGTGCTGCGCATGCTGGAGCAGTACCTCTCGGGCGACGTGTTCCGCGACGGGGTGCGGCTCTACCTGGAGCGTCACCGCCTCGGCAACGCGGAGACCACCGACCTGTGGAAGGCGCTCGGCGACGCCGCGCAGCAGCCGATCCCCGAGGTGATGGACGGCTGGATCTTCCGCCCCGGCTATCCCCTGGTGATCGTGGAGCCCGACGGCACCGGCCTCAAGCTCAGCCAGCGGCGCTTCACCTATCTGCCCGCGGAGGGCGCGGCCGCCGAGCGCTGGAAGATTCCGGTGCGGGTGCGCGCCTCGGTCAAGCGCGGCTTCGTGGACAAGCCGGTACTGCTGGGCGACGAGGACCTGACCGTCTCCCTGCCGGCCGCGCCGGAGTGGGTGGTCGTCAACGCGGGCGGCCACGGCTTCTACCGCGTGCAGTACGCGGCGCCGCTGCTGAAGAAGTTGACCGGCGCGCTTAAGAAGCTCGCCCCCATCGAGCGCTTCAACCTCGTGAGCGACGCCTTCGCGCTGCTCCAGGCCGGGCTCATGACCTCGCCCGACTACCTCGACCTCACCGCGCGCTTCGGAGAGGAGGCCGACCGCAACGTGTGGACCGCGATCATCGGGTCCTGGGGCTACGCCAACCGGGTGATCCCCGACGCGAGCCGGGGTGACCTCGAGGCGCTGGTGCGCCAGCGGGTGAGCGGGGTGGTGGAGCGCCTCGGCTGGGAGCCGCAGCCCGGCGAGGACGAGCTGGCGCGGCAGCTCCGCGCCGATCTGCTCCGCACCCTCGGAACGCTGGGCGGCGACGGGGAGACGCAGGACCGGGCCCGCTCCCTCTACGCGCGCTACCGGGAGGATGAGAGCGCGGTGGACGCCGACGTGCTGCCCGCGGTCATCGCGATCGTCGCGACGGCGGGCGGCGAGACCGAGTACGACGAGTTCCTCCAGCGGTTCAAGGCCGCGCGCACCCCGCAGGAGGAGCAGCGCTACCTCTACGCCCTCGCCGCGTTCCGCCCGCCGGAGCTGATCCGCCGGACCCTCGAGAAGACCACCAACGGCGAGGTGCGCAGCCAGGACGCGCCCTTCGTGATGCGCGCCCTGCTCGTCTCGGTCTACAGCCGCCGCCTCGCCTGGGAGTACCTCCAGGCGAACTGGGAGACGATGGCCCGCCAGTATCCGGGCAGCGCCTACCGGCGGATGTACGAGGGCGTGACCGGGCTGGTGAGCCCGGAGTGGGAGCGGGAGGTGGCCGGGTTCTTCGAGAGCCGCAAGATCGTGCTGGGAGGCAAGACGCTCGAGCAGTACCGGGAGCAGCTACGCATCGCGGTGGCGTTCCAGGAGCGGGAGAGCGCCGCGCTCGCGGCCTACCTCGCCAAGCCGCCGCGCCCGCCGCGCGCCCGCTAGCCCGGGCTCAGCGGAACAGCGACCCGACGAACTCGCGCACGCTCGACCCGAAGGCCACCGCGCCTTCCTTGGTGCGCTCCCACGCGGTCTTGGCCTCGGGCGCGGCCGCGTTGCCCGCCTCCTCCAGCCGCTGGCCGGTGTACTTCGCGCCTTCCATCGCCGTGTTGCCGATGCCCTTCGCGGTCTCCCCGGCCCCCTCGATGACCTTGCCCTGGCCGATCTGATTGGCCCCCCGCTCCACCTGCTGGGTGGCCGCGTCCACCGGGCCGCGATCGGCGGCGGGGGCGGGCAGGGGCGCGAAGCCGAGCACGACCGCGATCGCCAGCGTGCGCAGCGTGGAGCGGGCACTCCGCGTCATGGGCTCCTCCCGATCGTTCGATTGGCCGGTCGTTCGGTTGGCTTGATCGCGGATTCATGGTAACACCATGCCCGGGACTTCCACCCTTCCCCGAGGAGACGGCCGAGCCATGAAATACGGCGTGTTCCAGTTCTCCACCGACTACGCGATCCGCATCGACGACCTCGCCCGCGAGACCGAGGGTCGGGGCTTCGAGTCGCTGTTCGTGCCCGAGCACACCCACATCCCGGCCAGCCGCAAGAGCCCGTGGCCGGGCGGAGCCGACCTGCCGCGCGAGTACTGGCACACCGTGGATCCGTTCGTGGCGCTGGCCGCCGCCGCCGCGGTGACCAGCAAGCTCATGCTCGGCACCGGCATCTGCCTGGTGATCGAGCGCGACCCCATCGTGCTGGCCAAGGAGGTCGCGAGCCTCGATTACCTCTCCCGCGGCCGCGTGCTCTTCGGCGTCGGGGGCGGATGGAACGCGGAGGAGATGGCGCACCACGGCACCGACTTCGCCACCCGCTTCAAGGTCCTGCGGGAGCGAATCGCGGCGATGCAGGAGATCTGGACGAAGGACGAGGCCGAGTACCACGGCAAGTTCGTCAACTTCGACAAGCTGTGGTCGTATCCCAAGCCGGTGCAGAAGCCGCACCCGCCGATCCTGATGGGCGGCGCGGGCCCGAACGCGCGGCAGCGCGCGGCGGACTTCGGCGGCCACTGGCTGCCGATCGGCGGCCGCTCCTACAGCGAGCCGGTGGCCGACACCATCGCCGATCTGCGCGTCCGCGCCGAGAAGGCGGGCCAGGATCCGGGCGCGGTCACGGTATCGATCTTCGGGGCGCCCACCGACGAGGCTCGCCTCGCCGGCCTGCGCGCCGCGGGCGTGACGCGCGCGATCTTCGGGCTGCCGCCCGCGGGGCGCGACCAGGTGCTCCCGCTGCTCGACAAGTACGCGGCGCTCGCCCGGAAGGTCGGCTAGCCGCCGGTCGGGCGCGCGGGCCGCGTGGTCAGGGAGAAGACGGTCAGGGCCAGCAGCCCGGTGAGGGCGATGCCCATCGCGCAGAGGTAGATGACCAGGTAGGAGGCGGTGCGGTCGAAGATCAGGCCCGACAGCCAGGGCCCGAGCGCGGCGCCCAGGTTGTTGCCGATGCCGAGCAGGCCGAAGATGACGCCGTAGTGGGTGGGGGGCGCGATGCGCCCCAGCAGCACCGTCACGATGCTGGCGCGGGAGCCGAGCGGCAGGAACAGGAAGAAGACGTAGCCGGCGACGAACAGCCAGGCCGGACGCAGCTCCATCCCGATCAGGCACGCCATGCCCACCAGCGAGCACGAGAACGACAGGAAGCCCGCGGTGGGGCCGCCGAGCCGATCGGCGGTGAAGCCGGCGATGGCGCGGCCCGCGCCGGCCAGCACTCCGCCGATCGCCAGCAGCAGCGAGGCCTGCCCCGCGGTGAGGCCCCGCTCCGTGAAGTAGATCGCGTGCTGGGTCGTGGCGAGGTATCCGAAGAGCGGCGGGGTGGTGAACATCACGGCCAGGCTCCAGAAGCCGGCGGAGCGGACGATGCTCGAGAGCGTGACCGGATCGTCCGTTGCGACGGCGCTCCGCACGGAGGCGAGCTGCGTGGGGTGGGCGCGGGCCGCCCAGGGGATCAGGGCCGCGACCGCCGCCGCGTAGCACCAGAATGCGGGCCGCCAGCCCCAGTGCGTGATGACCCACTGGGCCGGGGCGGCCAGCGCGTAGGCCGCCATCGACCCGCCGAAGGCGATGCCCGTGGCCAGACCTCGCCGCCGCACGTAGGCGTCGGCGATGAGGGCCGCGTGGGTCGACATCCCGGCCAGGCCCAGTCCGATGCCGCCGCCCACGCCGGCCGCGAGGAGGAACAGGGGCAGACTGCGCGCGAAGCTGCCCAGGACCAGGCCGGTGGCCACGATCGCCAGGCCCAGGCAGACCAGCCGGCGCGGGCTCCAGTGCGCGACCAGGTAGCCGGCGACCGGGCTCAGCACGGCGCCGCCGATCCAGAGCAGAGAGGCGGTGGAGGCGGTGGCGGCGCGCGAGCCGCCGAACTCGGCCAGCAGCGCGGGCAGGAATACCGGGAAGGTGTTGGTCAGACCGGCGACCAGCAGCATGGTGGCGAACGACAGCCACAGCCGCTGGCTGGCGAGGGACTCCCGTGCTGGAGTCACCCGACGATGATGCCTGAGAAGGCCGGAGGAGGGAGGACGGGCCCCGGGGGCCCGGAAGGGCTAGTCGTCAGTCTCGGCGCGCTTCATGGCCTTCCGGCGCTTCTTGCGCGCCTCGGCCTGCTTCCGCTTGCGCTTGACCGACGGCTTCTCGTAGTACGCGCGCTTTTTCATCTCCTTGAAGAGCCCATCCTTCAGCATGAGCTTCTTCATGGTCTTGAGCGCGGACTCGACCTGGTTGTCGTGCACCTCGATACGCATATGACAGGCACGGTAACCGGAGGGCGGGCTGCTGTCAATGGCCGAAGTTTCGCCGGCGGATAGCCGGCGGCGGGTGTCGGAGCGTCTCAAGGATCGGACGCCGGTGGTGGCACGGGTGATGCGGATTGGGCAGGGCCGGTCGCGGCCCGGAAGGAGCGCTCCATGGCCAGCGAGGAGAGGATGCAGACGGTCGCCGGGGCCTTGCGGCTGTTTGCCGCGCGAGGGTTCGATCGGGAGATGTCGGTCAGACGCGCCCGTCTGCACGTGAGTGGCACGGAACGGGACTACGGGCCAGCGGACGTGCGGGTTCGGGATCATCGGCGCTTCGAGGGCGTATCGGACCCCGGTGACACCTCCGTGGTCTACGCGATCGAGACCGTCGACGGCGTGCGGGGCACCCTGGTCGACGGCTACAACGTCTACGCGGATCCGGCCATCGGAGACTTTCTGAAGGACGTCAGGGTCCAGGAGCCGGCGACCTCCGAGACCGGCGTCACGCTGCCCGCCTACGAGACGACAACGGAAATTCCGTCCAGGTAAATCGCACCCGGGTCTCCCTCCCCGCCGGCGCGCGCCGTCGTCGAAATGCTTGCCGGTGCCGCGCTGGGGTGCTCGGCACAAGACTTGCCGCGAAGGCCGGTGGCGCGCTCGCGCGCGGAGAGCTCACGTCCAGGAGGAGAGCATGACGACGACACGATGGATGGCGGCAGCCGGACTGCTGTGCCTGGCGGCGGGATGCAGCAGCACCGGCACGGCCGGTCACAGCGGCGGCATGGCCAGCACGAACCGCATGACCGCGCGCCAGATGTGTACCGAGGCGGGCGGCACCTACTCGAGCGGCGGCTGCCAGCCGAGCACGGCCACGATGAGCACGCGACTGCTCTGCGAGGCACGAGGCGGCACCTACTTCGAGGGCGGAGACTACTGCGAGGTACCGGCGGCGGGCCTGCGTCGCTAGCGTGAGCCGGAAGCTGGTCCGCTCGATCGGCGCTCGCGCGGAGGTCGGGTTGGGGTACTCTGCCTGCCATGGCCACCGACAACCGCGTGCTGCTGACCGTCCTGCTCCACCACGATCAGTCCAAGCCCCTGGACGAGATCATGGCTCACCTCAAGCGGACCGGCTTCTATCGCGACTTCCCGCCCGAGGGCAGCGAGCTGGTCTCCTGGGTGGTGGCGATGTCGTACGGGTTCATCATCCACCTGCGGGTGGAGGCGGACAAGGTGCGGAGCCTCAACCGCTACATGGAGCAGAAGGCCTGGGGCGCCTTCCGCTATCAGGTGTTCCCGTCGTACGACTTCGCGCCGATCGCGGCCGGCCTCAAGACGGAGCACGCGTAGTCGCGAGATGGCGGCGCCGCCGGCCCGGCTCGAGCTGGCGCTCTCCCCCACGCCCATCCTCCGGCTCGATCGTCTGTCCCGCCGCCTGGGCGTGGAGGTGCACGTCAAGCGCGACGATCTGACCGGGCTGCTCGAGTCGGGCAGCAAGATCCGGAAACTCGAGTTCCTGGTCGGCGAGGCGCTCCAGCAGGGAGCCGACACGCTGGTCACCTCCGGAATGCCCCAGTCCAACGGCTGTCGCGCCGTCGCGGCGGTGGCGGCGCGGCTGGGTCTGCGCGCGGTGCTCGCGGTGCGGGGCGAACGGCCCACCGACTACGACGGCGATCTCCTTCTGGGACGTCTGCTCGGGGCCGAGGTGCGCTACGCCGCCGACGGGGAGACGGCGGAGCGGCTGGCCGAGGAGATCCGGGCGCGGGGTGGGCGGCCGTACGTCATCCCGGAGGGCGGGGACGGCCCGGTGGGCGCCCTCGGCTACCTCGAGTGCGCGGTGGAGCTGGCCGAGCAGAGCCATCATGGCGCCCCGCGGTTCGACGCGGTGGTCATCACCTCCGTGAGCGGCGGCAGCCACGCCGGGCTACTCCTCGGCAAGCAGCTCGCGGGTCTTCGCGGCGAGATCGTGAGCGTGCCGGTGGCGCGGCCGGCGGACGCG
>Ga0207707_10000100_pt1 | contig 85682 bp, 87 predicted proteins | sample KBSC83BmetaG_FD_184336 | JGI IMG/M metagenome (GOLD analysis project Ga0207707, IMG submission 184336) | Corn rhizosphere microbial communities from Kellogg Biological Station, Michigan, USA - KBS C8-3B metaG (SPAdes) (version 2) | ecosystem: Host-associated > Plants > Roots > Rhizosphere ... | reverse complement strand
TGCGTTCGCTGACGCGGTCGAGCAACGCTTCGCCGACGCTGATGCTCTTTCCCGAAATCCTGAGAGTCATGGGGTGCCTCGTATGGATAATCTGGGGGAACCGAGACTAAACCGATTTGACCCGCGTGCAACAACAGCGTGTGGCATTTCAGGTCGGCAGGAGAAGCGAGCTTTGCTTGTCACGTCGGCGCTGTACCGAGGAAGGAATGCGCATGGCTTCGCGGTATTTCGCGACCGTGCGGCGGGCAATATCAATGCCCGATTCGCGCAAACGTTCCACGATCGTATCGTCGGACAGGATCGCGGACGCGTCCTCCGCGTCGATGAGCCGCTTGATGTGGTGGCGGACGGCCTCCGCCGAATGCGCTTCGCCGCCGTCGGCGGATGCAATCGAGGCGGTGAAGAAATATTTCAGTTCAAACGTGCCGCGATTGGTCGCCATGTATTTGTTGGCGGTCACGCGCGAGACCGTCGATTCATGCATCTGGATCGCGTCCGCCACCGCCTTCAGGTTCAGCGGCCTGAGATGCGCCACGCCATGGGTGAAGAATCCATCCTGCTGGCGCACGATTTCGGTCGCGACTTTCAGGATGGTGCGGGCGCGCTGATCGAGCGCGCGCACAAGCCATGTAGCGTTCTGGAGGCAATCGGTGAAATAGGATTTGTCGCCGTCCTTGCGAATCGTCTTCGACAGCTCGGTATAATAGGTCTGGTTCACCAGGACGCGCGGCAACGTGTCGCTGTTGAGCTCGACATGCCAGCCGCCGTCGGGACCGGGGCGCACATAGACGTCCGGCACCATGGTCTGCATCCGCGACGCGCCGAACCTCAGGCCGGGCTTTGGATCGAGCCTGCGGATTTCGGCGATCATGTCGGCGATGTCCTCGTCATCGACGCCGCAGAGTTTGCGCAGCGTCGCAATGTCGCGCCTGGCGAGCAGATCGAGATGCTCGACCAGCGCCTGCATCGCGGGATCGTAGCGGTTGAGCTCGCGGAGCTGGATCGCCAGGCATTCGCTCAAATTGCGGGCGCAGATGCCGGGCGGATCGAATTTCTGCAGCACCGCGAGAACCGCCTCGACGTCGGCCGGCGCAGCGCCCAGCCGCTCGGCGGCCTGGCCGAGATCGGGCGGCAGGTAGCCGGCCTCGTCGACGAGGTCGATCAGGTACTGGCCGATCATGCGCAGCGCAGGGGTGGCGAAGGCGACCGCGAGCTGCTCGGCGAGATGATCCGACAGCGTCATTTCGGCGGCGACAAAGGCCTCGAGATTGTATGCTTCGTCGCTGGAGGCGCCGCCGCCCCATTCGGTGTAGGTGGTGGGCGCGGCGTCCTGGGCGTTGCGGGCGGCCGCTTCCGCCGGCTCCTCGGTGAAGACATTGTCGAGGCCGGTATCGAGGGTCTGCTCGATCTCGGCGCGGGTGCCGAGGTCGCGGCTCATCCATTCTTCCTGGGCCGGCTCGAAACCTCCCTCGAAGCCCTCATTGCCGCCGGCGGCCTCGGCCGAACCCGCAGTATAATCCTCGCCGTTGAACGCGCCGCCCTCCCCGTCGCCGGCAAACTCAGGCCGCTCCGCGGTCGCCTCGCCCGGGACCGGCGGCTCCGGGCCGTCGCTGGCCCGCTCCAGCAGCGGGTTACGCTCCAATTCCTCCTCGACAAAGGCCGACAAATCGAGATTGGACAGCTGCAGCAGCTTGATCGCCTGCATCAGCTGCGGCGTCATCACCAGCGACTGGGACTGGCGGAACTCTAATCTCTGCGTCAGCGCCATGGAGGCAAGAACGATCCGTGAAAACTGGTCCGATTCTTGCTTATCTTACTCCAAGGCCGATGTATACGTCTTGACGTATGCAAAAATCGGGCTAGACGGCCGGTCCGCCGAAATTGGTTACCGGATTCGTACGGGCTACCCGCCACCGGGACTAAAGCCGGAATTCCTCGCCAAGATAGAGACGCCGCACGTCCGGGTTGGCAACGATCTCGTCCGGACTGCCCTCGGTCAGGATTTCGCCCGCATAAACGATGTAGGCGCGGTCGGTGAGTCCCAGCGTTTCGCGGACATTGTGATCGGTGATGAGAACGCCGATGCCGCGATTGGTGAGATGGCGCACGAGGTCCTGAATGTCGCCTACCGCGATCGGATCGATGCCGGCGAAAGGCTCGTCGAGCAGCATGTAATTCGGACGCGTCGCGAGCGCACGCGCGATTTCGACGCGGCGACGCTCGCCGCCGGAAAGCGCAATCGACGGCGTTTTCCGCAAGCGGGTGATGTTGAATTCGCCGAGCAGCGAATCGAGCTCCGCCTCGCGCTTCTTCCTGGAGGGTTCGACGACCTCGAGCACCGCGCGGATATTCTGCTCCACCGTGAGCCCGCGGAAGATCGAAGCTTCCTGCGGCAGATAACCGATGCCGAGCCGCGCACGCTGGTACATCGGCAATTTCGTGACGTCGTGGCCGTCGAGCTCGATCGCGCCGCGATCCGCCTTGATCAGCCCGGTGATCATGTAGAACACGGTGGTCTTGCCGGCACCGTTCGGGCCCAGCAGGCCGACGGCTTCGCCACGGCGCACATAGATGCTGACGCCGCGCACGACCTGGCGCGAGCCAAAACTTTTTTCCACGCTATGCACAGCCAGGAAGCCAGGGCGGCGCAACAGTTGCGGCCCCCCCGAGCCGTTCGTCTTCGGGGGCCGCGCCGGCTTGGCCGGTTTTGTGCGCGGACGCGGCTGTTGCGGCTGTTCCTTCTGGTGCTCTCTTTGATGTTCTCTCTGATGCTCTCTTGGCGGCTCGCGTTGAGGGTCTCGCGGATATTCCCTCGGCAGCTCCGCAAGCGGCGGCGCATGCGGCAGGTCGACGCCCGACATGGCCGCCTCGCGCGCGATCGGCGGCGCATCGCGCACCGGGCTCTTCAGCATGTTGCCGATGGAGTCGCCCAGCGCGGTGATGTCCTCGCGCGAGCGCGCAAAGCCCGCCTTGCCCCGCTTTGCAGGGCGCCGCCGGAACATGCCGAGTAAATCCACCATCCCCGCTTTGCCCAGGCCTTCCTTTGTGAGGTGTCCCGCAACCCGCGCTCAAGCAGTCTTGATTCGCCCATCCAGTAGAGCGCAAGGGATGCCCGTTGCCCAGCGGAACACCCCAAGGGTACCCGGGCGGTAGATACAGGCTCGCAGCCAGCGCTTCAACCTCGCCGCGCCGCACTATCGCACAAATGATTGATATTATTTTGGTTTGTTTGGGTTCAGGGAAGGCACCGACGTGCCGCCGCCGGGCTTGGGAGAGCCGCAATCGCCTCCGCCGCCTTGCGGGAGCAACGCCTGCACCTTGCCGCTGTCGGATTCCACCCGCGACACCCCGGTGGTCATGTCCACCATCAGGCGATCGCCGCGCAGCACGTTCTTGCACTGGGTCAGCACCACGCCGCCCAACATGGTGATCAGATTGGCCTTGGTGTCGAACACCGCGGTCTCGCCGGTGACGACCTGGTCCTTCTGGGTCACGACCACGTTGCCGCGCGCTTCCAGCCGCTTGATCGACGAGGCCCCGCCGGGACCGGGAGCCGCCGCCTGGATCGGCGTGCCCGCCGACTTCGCGCCGGCCTTGGGGTTGGCAGGCGGCGGCGGGGTCGTCCCCGACCCTCCGCTCGATTCGTAAAACACCACCAGGGTCTTCGAGGTCATGGTGGTGTCGCCCTGCACGACCTTCACGTTGCCGGAGAACGTCGCTTCCTTCTTCTTGTCGCGCATCTCGAGCGAAGCGGCTTCGATCTGAATCGGCTGGTCGCGGTTTTGCGTAAAGCCCTGCATCGCGTTGGGCACGCCCTGCACGGCGGTCTGGGCGCGAGCGTCGAACGTTGCCGCGGCCGATACCAGCAGCATCGCGGCTGCGATGCTGCGCCCTGCCCTCGGCCCGACCGAAATGCCGCAACGGAGAAACTGCATCATCGAGTTCATTTCGGGTTGGTGGATTTGCCGCTCGACTTCACCTTCGCCGGCGGCGCAGACTCCGGCGCGGCCTGCTGGGTGTCATCCGTGTTGAGATGGTCGAGATACATCACGACATTGCCTTCGAAGCGGATGACCTCGCCGCCATTGACGATGCGCAGACGATCCGAGGACAACGTGCCATTGGTCAGCTTGACGTCGACACGCTGATCGGAATCGACGGTGTTCTTGGCCATGTCGATATGGGCCCGGTTGAGCCGCGCCTCGTAGCCGGTCGTGGTCTTCAGGAAGACGTCCTTGTCCAGATCGAGCGTCTGCGCCTTGTTGTCGAACAGACCGGTCAGCGAATCCAGGAACACGGTCGAGCCATCCTGCATCAAGAGCTTGGTCCTGAGCTTGTTGAGCTCGACATGGTCGGGATCGGTGATGTCCTGCACGGCGGTGTTGGCCCACATCTCGTAGGGCCGCTGGTCGGGCGTGTAGCCGGACAGATGCGGAGACTCCATCGTGATCTTGCTGCCGGAGACGACCACATTGCTGATATCGAGCGGTATTTTCTGCGCCAGCATGCGGAACGGATTGAAGATCGAAATCCCGAGCACCATCGCCATGGCCAGCACCACCGCAGCCGGCACCGCCACCCGCAGGATCCGAACCATGCGGCTATGGCGCGCAGCCGAGGCAAAGCGCGCCTCGAGTCCCGCTTGGTAGGCTGGGTTCTGGACCGAATTCACCGCTGCTCCCAAGAGCTGACCCCAAGACAGGAAATCTAGCCGAAAAATCAAGGCGCGAAGGCCGGCGCCATCATACCCGGCCCGGTCCGATTATGCAGCCCGCGAGACGCCCGAGGAGTGTGTCCGAAACGGGGCGAATGGCCGCGGCGCTCGTTCACCAAGGTAAACGGCCGGGCCCGGCCTGCTTTACGAATGGGCAAAAATGTCCTCGGCTTCCCAGCCGGAGAGATCGAGTTTCGCCCGCGACGGCAGGAACTCGAAGCAGGCCCGCGCCAGCTCGGTGCGGCTTTCGCGCGCCAGCATCGCGTCGAGCTTTTCGCGCAGCGCATGCAGGTGCAGCACGTCGGAGGCGGCATAGGCGAGTTGCGCTTCGCTGAGCGAGGCCGAACCCCAATCGCTCGATTGCTGCTGCTTCGACAACTCGATGTTGAGCACCTCGCGCACCAGATCCTTCAGGCCATGGCGATCGGTATAGGTGCGCGTCAGCCGCGAGACGATCTTGGTGCAATAGACCGGCTGCGGCATCACGCCGAAGGCGTGGTAGAGCACGGCGATGTCGAAACGGGCGAAATGAAAGATCTTCGTGATCTTCGGATTGGCGAGCAGCGCCTTGAGGTTCGGCGCGTCCCTGTGGTCCTTCGGTATCTGCACCACGTCCGCGCTGCCATCGCCGTTCGACAATTGCACCACGCAGAGCCGGTCCCGATGCGGATGCAGGCCCATGGTCTCGGTGTCGATGGCAACCGAATCGGTATAGCGGGAGAGATCGGGCAGGTCGCCGCGATGCAGGCGTACGGTCATTGCTTCTTTGAACCCCGTCGAATCGATGCGGATTCCCAACCGCCGCCCGGACGAAGCGAACGGCAGACAATGTAGTTCCATTCGTTTAACACGGCCACCCACCGAAGAGTAAAGCTGCCATAACAAAAAATTGGCTGTTTCACCGGCCGCGTTGCGTATATCGCTCCGCCCTCCCCGATCCTGCACAGCACCCAATTCAACGAGGAACCATGTCTGAACAGACCGTGGCGGCACCGATCGATCATGAGCAGGAGCTGCAGCGCGGCTTTTCCCGCTACCAATCGGGTCTTGTCGCGCTGCTGGCGTTCGTCCAGTTCACGATCATCCTCGACTTCGTCATCATGTCGCCGCTCGGCGCGATCCTGATGCCCGCGCTGGACATCACGGCCGCGCAATTCGGCATAGCGGTTTCCGCCTACGCGTTCAGTGCCGGCATTTCCGGCGTGCTCGCCGCCGGCTTCGCGGATCGCTTCGACCGCAAGCGCATCCTGCTGTTCTTCTATACAGGCTTCGCGGTCGGAACGGCGCTGTGCGCCCTCGCCCCGAACTTTCACCTGCTTCTGCTCGGCCGGATCGTGACCGGGCTGTTTGGCGGCGTGGTCGGCTCCGTCGTGCTTGCCATCATCACCGACCTCTTTCCCCTGCATCTGCGCGGCCGGGTGATGGGCTTTGTGCAGACGGCGTTTGCAGCGAGCCAGGTGCTGGGCATTCCCGTCGGATTGTTTCTCGCCAACCGCTGGAACTGGCACATCGCATTCGGAGCGATCGTCGTCATGGCGGTCGCCGTGATCGTGGCCGTGCTGTTCCTGATGCGGCCGGTGAACGAGCATCTGCGGCTCCAGCAGGACAAGAACGCCTTCGCGCACCTGATCGCGACCGTCAGCGAGCCCAGCTATACGCTCGCCTTTGCGGTAACCACCCTGCTCGCCACCGGCGGCTACATGCTGATGCCGTTCGGCAGCGCCTATACCGTGCACAATCTCGGCATCGACATCGAGCACTTGCCGACGATCTATCTGGTGTCCGGATTGTTCAGCATCGTTACCGGACCTCTGGTCGGCCGGGCCACCGGCGCATTCGGCAATTTTCCGACCTTCATGTTCGGCACCGTCATGTCGATCGTGATGGTGTTGATCTACACCCATCTCGGCCAGGTGGGCCTCGCCCTCGTCATCATGGTGAACGTGCTGATGTTCGTCGGTATCTTCTCCCGCATGATTCCGTCGCAGGCCCTGATCTCGGCAATCCCTGCGGCTCGCCAGCGCGGCTCGTTCAGCGCCATCGGCGCCTCGCTTCAGCAACTTTCCGGAGGACTGGGGTCAATTTTGGCCGCGGCGATCATCGCGGAAAATGCCGACGGCTCGCTCCGGCATTTCGACCGCCTCGGTTATGTCGTGGTCGGCACCTCGCTGGTCGCGCTGCTGGCGATGTACTTTGTGCAAAAGCAGGTCGCGAGAAATGCCGGGCAGACGGCCGTTTGAGGAGGCCTGGTTCGCGGAACAACGCCGCGCGCCGTTCCTGCCGCGGCTCACGCTGACGTCGAGCCCGGCGCTTTCGGCCGCTGCAGGCCGGGGCCAGCAACCGTCTTGAAACGGGTATCGATCAATAATAGTTATTGGTCATGGAATCGCGTGGGAGAATGGCATGGCGGTGAGTGCTGACCTGGGCGAGACGCTCGAGAGCTTTGTGACCAAGCTCGTGGCGTCCGGTCGCTATCATTCCAAGAGCGAGGTGCTGCGCGAAGGCGTGCGGCTCATCCAAGAACGCGAAGCAAGACTGGCCGCGCTCGACGCCTCGATTGCGCGCGGACTGGCTGACGTCGATGCCGGCCGGGTGAAGCCGAGCTCCGAGGTGTTCGACCGCCTGGAAACGGACCTGGCAGCCAAGACGGACCGCAGGTAAGCAAAGTGGTGCCCAGGAAAGGACTCGAACCTTCACGGCCGTGAAGCCACTGGCACCTGAAGCCAGCGCGTCTACCAATTCCGCCACCTGGGCATTGGGGGCGGTTACTACGGATCGGTCGCGCGCTTGTCAAATAGGCGCCGCGCGGGGCAAATATCCTGTACAGGGCGGAAGCGATCGCGTATCGCGAATCACAGGAACAAGCCCGCCTTTTGACCCAGGAAGCTGACCTCATGGCATCGAATCAGGACACGTTGGTCACGGTTTTCGGCGGATCGGGTTTTCTGGGCCGAAGCGTGGTCCGCGCGTTGTGCAAGCGCGACTACCGCGTCCGGGTCGCGGTGAGGCGGCCCGAGCTCGCCGGCCATCTGCAGCCGCTCGGCAGGGTAGGGCAGATCCACGCGGTCCAGGCCAATCTGCGCTACCCGGCCTCCGTCGAGGCCGCGATGCGCGATGCGGATGTCGCGGTCAATCTGGTCGGCATCCTCGCCCCAAGCGGGGCGCAGACGTTTGACGCCGTGCAGACCAAAGGCGCGGAAACGGTCGCGAAGGCGGCCTCGGCCGCCGGCGCCCGCATGATCCACGTCTCGGCGATCGGCGCCGACGAGAGGTCACCCTCGCATTATGCCCGCGCCAAGGCCGCCGGCGAGAAGGCGGTACTGGCGGCGCTCCCCTCGGCCGTCATCATGCGCCCCTCCATCGTGTTCGGGCCCGAGGACCAGTTCACCAACCGCTTCGCCGCGCTCGCGCGGATGGCGCCGGCGCTGCCGCTGATCGGCGGCGGCATCACGAAGATGCAGCCGGTCTATGTCGGCGATGTCGCGACCGCGGTTGCGGACGCCGTCGACGGCAAGGCCAGGCCAGGTGCAACCTATGAGCTCGGCGGTCCGGAAGTCCTGACCTTCCGCGAGATCATCGAAACCATTCTGGAAATCACGGATCGCAAGCGCGCGCTGGTATCGCTGCCGTTCGGACTGGCGAAGCTGCAGGCCCTGTTCCTGCAGTTCGCGCCGGGCGCGCTGAAGCTGACGCCGGATCAGGTCGAGCTCCTGCGCAGCGATAACGTGGTGTCGGATGCGGCGAAGTCGGCGGGGCTGACGCTGGAAGGGCTCGGCATCACGCCGGATTCGCTGGAAGCAATCGCGCCGCAATATCTCTGGCGCTTCCGTCCAGCGGGACAGTTTCAGCGGAAGAACGCCTGACGTCAAAACCCGGCCTATTTCCCCATCGCCAGCGCGACGAGGCCCAGCGTGCCGACGATCACGCGCCACCACGCGAACAGCGTGAAGCCACGGCTGGTGACGTAGCTCAGGAACATTCTCACCACGATGATCGCGGTGATGAACGACACCACGAAACCGATCGCGACGGTGCCGAGATGATCTGTCGTCATGTCGGCACGGCTCTTGTAGAAATCATAGGCGAAGGCGCCGACCATGGTCGGGATCGCGAGGAAAAAAGAAAACTCCGCCGCCGCACGCTTGTCGGCGCCCAATAACATCGCCGCCACGATGCTCGCGCCCGAACGCGACACGCCCGGAATCATCGCAAGGCACTGCGCAACGCCGATCCAGAGATAGGTGAGGAGAGGGAACCGCGTCGCATCATGCTCATGCGGGTCGTGATCGAGTTGATCGACCCAGAGCAGGATCGCACCGCCGACGATCAGCGAAAAGCAGACGACCCAGGGGTTGAACAGCACTTCCTTGATGTATTTGCCGACCAGCAGGCCCACGACGACCGCCGGCAGGAACGCGATCAACACGCCGATGACGAAACGGCGGTCGTCGGCATTGGAGAGCATCCCGAGCGCGATACGCCATAATTTTGCGAAATAGATCACGACGATGGCGAGAATCGCGCCGAGCTGGATCAGGATCGCAAAGCTCTTCCAGAAATTATCCTCGCCGAGATTGAAGAAACGTTCCGCCAGCAACAGATGGCCGGTCGAGGACACCGGCAGGAATTCGGTCACGCCCTCGACAATGCCGAGAATCACTGCCCGTATCGCATCTGACATCATGAGCTATCCGTTATGATCGATTCCCGCCCAAAAGCCGCGTTCTTCTCGCTTATTCGTCACCCTGCCGCAATCGATAAATGCGAAAACACGCCTTGCGCCGCGCGCTTGCCTGGGTAGTTTGGCGCACCTTTTGCCGGTTTTGAACGTTTCATTAAGCGCCCAAGACGTACTGAAAAGGCCGCATGTACACGCTGTTTCATCACCCCTTCTGCCCGCTGTCGCGCTTCATTCGCCTTGTGCTCGGCGAGTACGGCCTCGATTTGCGGCTGGTGGAGGAGCGCGTCTGGGAGCGGCGCGAGGGTTTCCTGGCGCTTAATCCCGCCTGCACCACGCCGGTGCTGTTCACGGAGGGACAGCCGGCGATTCCGGGAGCGGCGATCATTGCCGAATTCCTCGACGAGACCCGCGGTACCGAGATGGGCGATCGCAGGCTGCTGCCGGCCACCATGAGCGAGCGCATCGAGGTACGCCGGCTGATGGCGTGGTTCAACGAGAAGTTCTTCGAAGAGGCGTCGAACCCGCTGGTCACCGAGCGCATCTACAAGCGCTTCATGAGCGAGCAGGACGGCGGCGGGTCGCCGGCAACGGACGCGATCCGCGCGGCGAAGACCAATGTGCGCTATCATCTCTCCTATATCGGCTGGCTGGCACAACGGCGGAACTATCTTGCCGGCGAGCGGCTGACCTACGCGGACCTCGCCGCCGCGGCGCATCTTTCGGCGATCGATTATCTGGGCGACGTGCCATGGAGCGAGGACGACGCGGCAAAGGCGTGGTACGCGCGGGTGAAATCCCGCCCGTCCTTCCGTCCGCTGCTCAGCGAATGGCTGGCGGGCGTGCCGGCGTCGCGGACCTATGTGGACCTGGACTTCTGAAAGGCGCTGGCCTTGGGCGAGCGCTCGCGCGTGAAGCGCGCGCGCTCGGCTTCGATTGTATCGGCGTCACCGCACCGGATGCGATCCCGGACGCCGCAAGGCATTTCCGCGAATTTCTCGAAACCGGCGCCCATGGCGACATGGACTGGCTGGCGCAAAATCCGGAACGCCGCGCCGATCCGCGCGGGCTGTGGCCGGACGTGCGATCGGTCATCATGCTCGGTGTCAACTACGGTCCGGACGAGGATCCGCTCGCGATCCTGAATGAGCGAACGCGCGGTGCGATCTCGGTCTACGCGCAGGGCGACGATTATCACAACGTGATCAAGAAGCGGCTGAAGGTGCTGGCGCGCTGGCTGGTCGCGACGGCGCAGGGCGACGTGAAAGTCTTCGTCGATACGGCGGCGGTGATGGAGAAGCCGCTGGCGCAGGCGTCGGGCCTCGGCTGGCAGGGCAAGCACACCAACCTGGTCTCGCGCGAATTCGGCTCCTGGCTGTTTCTCGGCGCGATCTTCACCACGCTCGAGCTGCCGCGTGACAAGGCGGAGATCGATCACTGCGGCTCGTGCCAGGCCTGTCTCGACATCTGTCCTACGGCGGCGTTTCCGGCGCCCTACAAGCTCGATGCGAGACGCTGCATCTCCTATCTCACCATCGAGAACAAGGGGCCGATCCCGAACGAATTCCGCAAAAGCATCGGCAACCGCATCTATGGCTGCGACGATTGCCTTGCGGTGTGCCCCTGGAACAAGTTCGCGCAGGAGGGCCGCGAGACGAAGCTTGCCGCACGCGACGAATTGCGCGCGCCGGAATTGGCCGAGCTCGCGCGGCTCGACGACGCGGCGTTTCGCGCGCGCTTTGCCAAATCCCCAGTCAAGCGCATCGGCCGCGACCGCTTTATCCGCAATGTGCTGATCGCAATCGGCAATTCGGGCGAGGGCGAATTGGCGGCGGAAGCCGAGCGGTTGCTCGACGATGCGAGCCCGCTGGTGCGCGGCGCGGCGGTATGGGCGCTGGCGCAGCTCGCAACGCGCGATCGGTTCGATGCGCTGGCGGCGAGGGCAGGCGCAGCGGAGACGGATGCGAGCGTGCGCACGGAATGGCAGGCTGCGCCCGCGCGCCCTTGATTTCACCACGCAATCCGGCATGGTGCCGCGACCATGGACATTGCAACGACCAACCAGCCTTTCTTCACCTTCGACCGCGACGCCTTCCTTCCAACGCCGGTTTCGAACGGCCCGTGGGATCCGAAATCGATGCATGGCCGCGTCGTCGTCGGACTGCTCGCGCATGTGATCGAAGAGCGACACGGCGGCGGAGAGTTCGTGCCGGCGCGGCTGACCGTCGACATGTTCCGCCTGCCCAACGTCATGACGCCGGTCGAGGTGAAGACGAAGCTGGTTCGCGATGGCCTGCGCATCCGCGTGATCGAAGCCGACTTTTTCTCCGGCGGCATGCCGATGGCGCGCGCGTCAGGCCAGTTGTTGCGCCGGACGGAAAATCCCGAAGGGCAGGTATGGTCGCCGCCGAACTGGGACGTGCCGAAGCCGGCGGACATTCCCGCGCCGACCGACCCGCGGCTCGGGATGAACGGCAAATGGACGACACGGCCGATCGCGGGCCGCATGGGTTCGCTCTGCCAGCGCCGGCTCTGGATGAGCGAGGTGCGAGAGCTCGTCGAGGGCACGCCGCTGACGCCGTTCACGCGCGTCGCGCTGGCCGCTGATTTCGCCAGCCCCTTCGCCAATGCCGGCGAAAACGGCCTCGGCTTCATCAACAGCGACGTCACGCTCTATCTGCACCGCTTGCCGGTGACCAGCTGGATCGGCTTCGACGTGGTCAACCACCACGCCACGGACGGCATCGCGATCGGCGAATGCTGGCTCTATGACGAACAGGGCGCGATCGGCACCTCGACGGTGGCGGCGCTCGCACAGCGCAAGCCGATGACGGACGTGCCGCCGCCGTAACCCCCGTCATTGCGAGCGAAGCGAAGCAATCCAGTTCTTCGCCCGTCGACGCATGGATTGCTTCGTCGCTTCGCTCCTCGCAACGACGGTGGTTAGTTCTTCAAATGCCGCGCCATCTCCGGGCGCGCTTTGAGCGCAGCGCCCTGCTTGGCCACGATCTTCGCGATACGCTCCGGCGCGAAATTCATACCGACAAAGGCGGGCGCGGTGTTGGCGACCTCGTGATACTCCGCGATCTTGCCGTCACGAAGGGTCATGATCGAGACGCCCTCGAACATCACCCGTGCGCCCTTGGCCTCCGGCAGGTTCGAGCGATAGCTGAAGGTGTAGCGCGCATAGAGCGTGGCGCCGTCAGAGACCGGCGCATGCATGTCCCAGCGAAAATCGGTCGCGGTTCGATAGAACCAGTCGTCGATCAACTCGGCGATCTTGTCGCGACCCTTGAACGCACCATAGAAAACGTCGTGATAGACTCCGTCCTCGGTGAACAGCGACGCAAAAGCCTTGCCGTCCCGGCGCTCGACGGCGTCGCAGAACGAGCGGAGCATGGCTGTGACGTTCATGGCATCCTCCAGATTATTTTGGTCATGCCCCGCGAATGCGGGGCAACCAGTATTCCAGAGAGCACGAGATTAATCGATAGGCCGCGGCGTACTGGATCGTCCGCATTCGCGGACGATGACAGTGGAATGCTTCACCCGATCTCCGCGACCGCCGCAATGATCCGTGCGATGTCCTGCGGCCGCGACAGGCGGTGATCGCCGTCCTGGATCATGGTCAGCACCACGTCGTCGGCCGGCAGCCGCTGCGCCAGGCTGAAGGCGTGCCGCCAGGGCACGTCGGGATCTTTCGCCCCCTGCAGGATGCGCACGGGGCAGCCGACCTCGATGGAACCGCCGAGCAGCAGATGATGGCGTCCGTCCTCGATGAGCGCGCGCGTGATCGGGTAGGGCGAGCCGTCACCATATTCCGAGGGCCGCATCCAGACGCCCTTGCTCTCGATCTCCTGCCGGATCGCGGGCGAAAAGCCCTTCCACATCAGTTCCTCGGTGAAATCGGGGGCAGGTGCAATCAGCACAAGCCCGGCCATCGACGCGCCCTGCGACCGTTTGGCGGCCTCGCGCGCCAGCAGAAGCGCCATCCAGCCCCCCATGGACGAGCCGATCACGACCTGCGGGCCGCGACAAAACTGCTCGAACACCGCAAGGCTCTCCTCGAGCCACCGGCCGATGGTCCCGTCGATGAATTTGCCGCCGGACTCGCCGTGGCCGGAATAATCGAACCTCACACAGGCGCGGCCGTGTTCGGCCGCCCAGGCGTCGAGCGCCAGGGCCTTGGTCCCCTTCATGTCAGAATTGAAACCGCCGAGCCATAATAGCCCGGGCGCCGAACCGGCGCGGGCGCGCACGGCGATTCGTCGCATGGTGTTGGCCGGGCCTACCTCGATGAAGGCCGGCGCCGGACCGAAAGGCGGGCTATCGGTCATGATTCGTCACTCCAGTCGTGCCGCTCGCGCGGGCCGGCAGGCGCTTTGTAAACGGGCCGTTGACCTAAGGCATTCCCTTGGCTTGCGAAAGCAGCAATCGATGTCTATGTCGCTGGCCGTGGCCCAAATGCCTCGCATTTGTCGGTTTTCTGGCGCAGCGTGCGACTTCGCTTGCCCCTGACCGTGTATTGCTTCAAAATATCGCCCTTCCGTTCACTACTTTGGAGAAGAACCCATTCGCCGTCCGAATAGAGCCCCGCCCGCTGCCGCCAAAGACGGGCCGCGCGTCAATGATGATATCCGCAATGCGCAGATCCAGCTGATCGACCAGACCGGCCAGAACCACGGTACCGTCGAGACCGTGCTTGCAGTCAAGATGGCCATGGAAGCGGGCATGGATCTGGTCGAGATTTCGCCGAACAACAATCCTCCCGTCTGCAAGATCATGGACTACGGGAAGTACAAATATTCGGCGCAGAAGAAAGCCGCGGAAGCCCGCAAGAAGCAGAAGGTCGTCGAGATCAAGGAGATCAAGCTCCGGCCGATGATCGACGATCACGACTATGACGTGAAGATGCGCGCGATGCAGCGCTTTTTCGAGGAAGGCGACAAGGTCAAGATCACCCTGCGCTATCGTGGCCGCGAAATGGCCCACCAGGAGATCGGCACCAAGCTCCTCGACAAGTTGAAGGCCGACGTCGCCGAATACGCCAAGGTCGAGCAGGATGCGAGATTCGAAGGCCGCCAGGTGGTGATGGTGCTGGCGCCGCGGTAGGCCCTGAGGCAGTGCTGAAATCAAGGCGGCCCGTCAGGTTTCTGGCGGGCCGTTTTACTCTGGCGGACCGCTTTACCTGGGGCCGGAAAGATCAGGTCCGGGTGGCCTGCCAGGTGCCGCTGCAATTGTCGCCGGAGATGACGCCGCGCCACGATCCGGCGCCGCTGGTGCCGCGGAGCCGGCCGCCGCCACTGGCATGCGAGGCGCCGACCGAGACCTGGACGGTGACGCCGCCACCGCGATTGATCGAGCCCGAGACCCGGCCGCCGCCGGCGGAGGAGACACGGCTGCCCGCAACCGTGAAGGGAACGCTGTAGCCGGAGCTGCACGCGCCCCGGGTGGTGGCGAACACCACGTTCCAGACGCCATCATAGCCGCCGGGGCGGACCGTCCTGGCATCGGCGGCGCCAGGGGCGGCAACGGCTGCGAGGGCGGCGGCAGCGAGAATCCAGCGGAGACTGCGCAGGCGGGGGGAGGCGGCAATCGTTCCTGAATTTGTCATGGCTCTTGTCCGGTGATGCCGGGTGGACTCGAGCCATAGGTAACCGGAGCGGTCTTTCCGGTTCATCTCGGCGTTGCCAATTCGCACGACCTCTGTCATAAGCCCGGACCTTAATCGCCCGGCTGATCAAGGGCTGCCGTGGCGATACCCGTGCGGGTAACTTCCTTTGGGAAATACCTGAGCACTATCAACGCTCTAACGAGCATTTTAGCCGCAAAAGCGCCCCCTCGGGCGCCTCTCTGCTGCGGCCCATAGGAGAGCCAAATGCCCAAGCTGAAGACCAAGTCAGGCGCCAAAAAGCGCTTCAAGGTGAGTGCCACCGGCAAAGTGATGCACGCCCAGCGCGGCAAGCGCCACGGCATGATCAAGCGAACGAAAAAGCAGATCCGGCAGCTCCGCGGCACCCGCGTGCTGTTCAAGACCGACGGCGACAACATCAAAAAGTACTTCCTGCCGAACGACTGATCGCGTCCGCATTCACCGACAAGCCGCGTCCGCGCGGCACTCCGCCACCTCTTCAGATCAAGGATTCCCGTCATGTCTCGCGTCAAACGCGGTGTGACCTCTCACGCCAAGCACAAGAAAGTCTACAAGGCCGCCAAGGGTTTTTACGGCCGCCGCAAGAACACCATCCGCGCCGCGAAAGCCGCGGTCGAAAAGGCCGGCCAGTACGCGTTCCGCGACCGCAAGCGCAAGAAGCGCACTTTCCGCGCGCTCTGGATCCAGCGCCTCAACGCGGCCGTCCGTCCGTTCGGCCTAACCTACAGCCGATTTATCGACGGGCTCTCGAAGTCGGGCATGACCGTCGACCGCAAGGTGCTGTCGGATCTCGCCATCCACGAGCCGGCGGCGTTCCAGCTGATCGCCGAGAAGGCCAAGGCCGCGCTCGCGGCCTAACGTGCCGATTTCAGTGCGCGTTGCGAGTAACGCTGTGCGGCCTCCGCCCGGCAGAACGCTGTGAACGAACGATACATGGTGCCGGACTCGTTCCGGTACTTCCGGTCACAGCTGTCCATCTCGCGCTGATAGGCCGCCTTCCGCGGCGGCTTGAGACGGGCGAGGAAATCGGCCTCGCATTTCTTCTCGACCGCTTCGCCGAGATGGATGTCGCCGCTCGTGCTCATTTGGCAATCCTGAAATATTTTCATCGCGCGTTCGCAGCTTGGGGCGGCGCCGATGACCTCAATGATCTCGTCCATGGTCATCGACTTCGAAAGACAGACGACAGCAGAGGTCGGCGTCGGGCCGAGGACAGAAATGACGGCGAGGGCCACGAGGCCGGATCGAAAATGCATTGCGGGCTCCCTTCGGATGCAGCTTGGGTCGGCCCACGCGGCCAAAGGGTTCAGCGCCGGCCGGCCCCGGGGCTGATTTGAGGGCTTTTTGCTTGACGTTTTGGCCTCCCGGCAGCCACAACCAGCCGCCCGCTGAAGCAGGATAAAACCGTGTCCGACCTTGCAACGCTTGAACAAAAAATCCTGAGCGAAATCGCCGGTGCCGGCGATGAAGCCGCCCTCGAAGCCGTCCGTGTCGCTGCCCTTGGCAAGAAGGGCTCGATCTCGGCGCTGCTTGCCACGCTTGGAAAAATGTCGCCGGACGAGCGCAAGACGCAAGGCGCCGCCATCAACCTCGCCAAGGACAAGGTCACGCAGGCGCTGACCGAGCGCCGCGATGTACTGAAGTCGGCAGCCCTCGATGCACGTCTCGCAAAGGAGACCATCGACGTCACGCTGCCGCTGCGCGAACCACCGGCAGAGACAGGCCGCATCCATCCGCTGAGTCAGGTCTGGGACGAGCTGACGGCCATTTTTGCCGACATGGGATTTTCCGTCGCCGAAGGCCCCGATATCGAGACCGACGACTACAATTTCACCAGGCTGAATTTTCCGATCGGCCATCCCGCGCGCGAGATGCACGACACCTTCTTCTTCCAGCCGAAGGAGGACGGCTCGCGCATGCTGCTGCGCACCCACACCTCGCCGGTGCAGGTGCGCACCATGCTGACCCAGAAGCCGCCGATCCGGGTCATTTGCCCGGGCCGCACCTATCGCATCGATTCGGATGCGACGCACACGCCGCAATTCCATCAGGTCGAGGGCCTCGTCATCGACAAGGGCTCGCATCTCGGCCACCTCAAATGGATCCTGCACGAGTTCTGCAAGGCGTTCTTCGAGGTCGACCACATCAACATGCGGTTCCGGCCGTCGTTCTTCCCGTTCACCGAGCCGTCGCTCGAGGTCGACATCCAGTGCCGCCGCGACAAGGGCGAAATCCGCTTCGGCGAAGGCGAGGACTGGCTGGAAATCCTGGGCTGCGGCATGGTGCATCCGAACGTGCTGCGGCTCTGCGGTCTCGATCCCGACGTCTACCAGGGCTTTGCCTGGGGCATGGGCATCGACCGCATCGCGATGCTGAAATACGGCATCTCCGATCTCCGGCAGCTCTTCGAAGGCGACGTGCGCTTCCTGTCGCATTACGGCTTCAAGCCGCTCGACGTGCCGACCCTCGCAGGAGGGCTGAGCTCGTGAGTCACGTCGAGAGCCTTACTGCGGAGAGAGCCCCCACCCCAACCCTCCCCCGCAAGCGGGGGAAAGAGCAGATCGTCCCGGCGGAGAAGAAGCAGCCATGAAATTCACGCTTTCCTGGCTGAAGGAACATCTCGATACGGACGAGCCGGTCGAGAAGCTCGCCGACAGGCTCACCATGATCGGGCTCGAGGTCGAGAGTCTCGAGGACAAGGCGAAGCTGCTGGCGCCGTTCACGATTGCGCGGGTGATTTCGGCCGAGCAGCATCCCAATGCCGACCGGTTGCGCGTCTGCATGGTCGATCCCGGTAACGGCGCGGCACCAGTGCAGGTCGTCTGCGGCGCGCCGAATGCGCGCGCGGGCCTGATCAGCGTATTCTCGCCGCCGGGCACATTCATCCCCGGCAAGAACATCACGCTCGGCGTCGGCACGATTCGGGGCGTCGAGAGCCGCGGCATGCTGTGCTCGGCCGCGGAGCTGCAGATCTCCGAAGACCATGACGGCATCATGGAGCTGCCGGCCGATGCGCCTGTCGGCAAGGGCTATGTCGAATGGGCGGCCGTTGGCGATCCCGTGTTCGAGATCAATTTGACGCCGAACCGGCAGGATTGCACCGGCGTGCACGGTATCGCCCGCGATCTTTCCGCCGCCGACATGGGCAAGTTCAGGGATCCCGGCATCAAGCAGGTGAAGGGCGAATTCCCGTGCCCGGTGAAGGTCACGGTCGAGGACGAAAACCTCTGTCCGGGCTTCGCGCTGCGGCTGGTGCGCGGCGTCAAGAACGGGCCGTCGCCGGAATGGCTCTCGAGGCGGCTGACCTCGATCGGCTTGCGGCCCATCAACGCGCTGGTCGATATCACCAACTTCATGACCTATGACCGCGCGCGTCCGCTGCATGTGTTCGACGCCAGGAAGGTAAAAGGCAATCTCACCGTCCGCCGCGCCCGCGACGGCGAGACGCTGCTTGCGCTCGACGGCCGCATCTATGCGCTCGACAACACTGTCTGCGTCATCGCCGATGACCAGGGCGTGGAGTCGCTCGCCGGCATCATGGGCGGCGAGGCGTCGGGCTGCGACGAGAACACCACCGACGTGCTGATCGAATCGGCGCTTTGGAACGAGATCAACATCGCCCAGAGCGGCCGCAAGCTCGGCATCAATTCGGACGCGCGCTATCGCTTCGAGCGCGGCGTCGATCCGGCCTTCATGGTGCCCGGGCTGGAAATGGCCACGCGGCTTGTGATGGAACTCTGCGGCGGCACTCCGTCGGAGAACGTCGTGGTCGGCAAGGCCCATGGCGACGACCGCATCATCGATTTTCCGCTTGCCGAGGTGAAGCGGCTGGCCGGCATCGACGTGCCGCTACCGGAAATGCGCGGCATCCTGACCCGGCTCGGTTTCATGATGGCCGGCACTGGGCCGGTTATGAAGGTCGCGATTCCCTCCTGGCGCACCGACGTGCAGGGCAAGGCCGACCTCGTCGAAGAGATCGTGCGCATTGTCGGCGTCGACAAGGTGCCGATGACCCCGTTCGAGCGTGGCGACGAGCCGCGCAAGGCCGTGCTGACGCCGATCCAGCTCCGCACCCGCCGCGCCAAACGCGCGCTTGCCGCGCGCGGCATGGTGGAAACCATCACCTGGTCGTTCATCTCGAAGCCTGCGGCCGGGCTGTTCGGTGGCGGCAAGGCCGAGCTCGCACTTGCCAATCCGATTGCGTCCGACCTTTCGGACATGCGGCCAAGCCTGCTGCCGGGCCTCATTGCATCGGCACAAGCCAATGGCGATCGCGGCTTTGCCGATGTCGCGCTGTTCGAGGTCGGCCAGATCTTCAGGGGTGATCGCCCCGAAGACCAGTTCATTGCTGCAACCGGCATCCGCCACGGCTATGCGTCGTCGAAGGGCACGGGCCGGCATTGGTCGGGATCGGCCACCGCCGACGCCTTCGATGCCAAGGCGGATGCGCTCGCAGCGCTCGCTGCCGCCGGCGCGCCGATGCAGGCGCTGCAGATCGTTCCGGGCGGGGCAGGGTGGCTGCATCCGGGCCGCTCCGGCACGATCCAGATCGGGCCACAGAACATTCTCGGTTATTTCGGCGAGTTGCATCCGCGCACGCTGGAGCAACTTCGCGCCGACGGCCCGCTGATGGCGTTCGAGGTCATCCTCGACCGGATTCCGGCGGCGAAGCAGAAACCGACCCGCGCCAGGCCGGTGCTGGAGCTTTCCGCGTTCCAGCCGGTGTCGCGCGATTTCGCGTTCATCGTCGACCGTGCGGTCAAGGCCGGCGACATGGTGCGTGCCGCGCAGGGCGTCGACAAGAAGCTGATCACGGACGTGACGGTATTCGACGTCTACGAGGGCAAGGGCATCGACGACGGCAAGAAGTCGATCGCGATCGCCGTGACCCTGCAGCCGCGCGAGAAGACCATGACCGACGAGGAGATCGACGCGGTCGGCTCGAAGATCGTGGCAGAAGTAACCAAGAAGACGGGCGGCGTCTTGCGAGCATGATGCCGAAAATTGCGAAGCGGTTTTCGGACAACATCATGCTCAAGATAAATGCATGAGTCTGTCGGAACTCATTCCGGCAGGCGTCAGCACCAACACGGCGCTTGCGATCTGCGCGATCGCCTTCATCTCGGGAACTGCGCGCGGGTTTTCCGGATTCGGCTCGGCACTGATCTTCATGCCGTTGGCGAGCAGCCTCGCCGCGCCGCGCCTGATCGCAGCACTTCTCCTGATCGTCGACTTCATCGGCGCGCTGCCGCTGTTGCCGAATGCGTGGCGGCAGGCTGATCGCAGGGCGACGGCGGTGATCGTCGCTGGCGCGCTGGTCGGCGTGCCCGTCGGGACCTGGCTATTGACCCGGCTCGATCCCGTGACGACGCGCTGGATCATTTCCGGCTTCGTGGCCGCGTTGTTGCTGCTGTTGCTGTCGGGCTGGCGTTACCGCGGCAAGGATCACGTTGCGCTCTCCGTCAGCATCGGCGCGCTGTCCGGCTTCTGCTCGGGGCTCGCGCAAACCGGCGGGCCGCCGATCGTCGGCTATTGGCTGGGGCGGCCCGTCGCTTCCCGCATCGCACGCGCCAACATCATGCTGTTCTTCGGCGCTTCCGATTTTTTCTCGATGGTGAGCTATGCGGCGACCGGATTGATCAATCGCGACGCGATCCTGTTTTCGTTTCTGGTCGGCCCGGTCTATGCGGCCGGCATCGGTTGCGGCTCGCTGCTGTTCGGCCGCGCCAGCGACGCTGTTTTCCGCGGCATCTGCTATGCGCTGATCGCACTCGCCGTGTTGTTCGGATTGCCTGCGCTCGATGGCGTGTTGCGCTAGAAAGAGTTCTGGCGGAATGGCGCCGGCGTGGCACGGCGCCGCGGTTTTGCCGCGCGTTGTGCCGGTGCCCCTGCCAGCGGTTCATCCTTCAGCGCGCCGATCCGGCGCAGCGCGGCATCGGCGGCGCGCTCGCCGCTCTCCCAGGCACCGTCGACCGTCCCCCACAGCGTCTCGTGGGTCGCTTCGCCGGCGAGGAACATCGCGCCGATCGGCTCGGCGAGAATTTTCCGCGACGCCTGCCCGCCCGGGGCGGCCGCTGACATTGCGCCGAGCACATTGGGCGACGCATTCCAGCGCGTCGCACTCGACTTCTTCACGGCCGCCGCAACATCGCTGCCGAACAGCTTCGTCAACCATTCCCTGGCAAAGGCCACCATGGCAGCCTCGCCCTGCGCCGACAGATCGCGGCCGAAGGAGCCCGCGACATCGATCGAGCACAGCGACGAGCCGCCGATATTGGCGAGCAGCAGCGCGGTCTTGTTGGACGTGCTCTGCTCGATGATGACATCGTCGCGCGACAGTCCCATCGGATTTCCGGGAATCTGCAGCGCGATGTGATCGTAGCTGCCGAGGCTGAGTTTCGAGGCGGCATCGAGCATGCGTTTGGGAATATCGGGCGCGAATTTGATGCCGCCTGCCGTCAGCACGTTGCTCGATACCGTGATGATCGCGGCACGCGCGGCGATCTTGCCGGCCGTTGTCTCCACCGTGACGTCACGGTTGCTCCAGACGATGCGATTTGCCGGCGTCGACAGCGAGACCGGGACCTGCTCGCCAAGCTTTGACATCAGCGTGCCCAGGCCCTGCCGGCAGGCGAAGACGAAATTGTGGTCGCCGCCACGAACCTTGTCGACCGCGGAAAGATCCTTCAGGTCCTTGCCTGCGTAATTGGCGCCCAGCACGAAATCGACGGTAGCGGCCCAGTCGCCGAGATCCTTGGGCAGCGCCGCAGCACAGGACATATCGGCCCTGCGCGAACCGTCATCGATGGCGCGATTGGCCTTCACCAGCGTCGCCAGGAAGTCCTCCGTTTCACCGGCGCGCGCATTGCGGCGACCGATGCGGATTTTCTGGCCCGACGGCGCCGTTACGATCTCGAGGCCCGCGGCACGTGCGAGCTTGATGATCGGGTTGGTGTCCGGATTGTGCATCCAGCGCGCACCGCGGTCGAACGGAACCTCGAAACTTGTGCTGTCGGTGACGCAGCGGCCGCCGATCTGGCTGGCGGCCTCCACCACGACAACCTTGCGGTTGACCGCCATGATTCGCCGCGCTGCGGCAATGCCGGCGACGCCTGCGCCGATCACGACAATGTCGGCCTCGCGCGGCAGTGGCGCTGCCGCAGCATTCCCGTAAAGCAACGGGGTCGCCGCAAACGCCGCCGACGCCGTAAGGAAGTCGCGCCGCGTCATTGTCATGTCATGGTTTCCGAATGCTTTGGAAAAACGGAACGTGTGGCGAACTTGCCGTATTCGGCGAGGGGCGGCAACCGCCATGGTGAATCAATCATGATTGATGTCAGCCATGCATGAACCAAATTGCAACGGCTATCGACCATGATATGAAGGGAAAAAACCGGCCGCAAAGGCCGCGGGGGGAAGTTGAGTCATGGGCGTCGTGCTCGATGTGGTCGGCCAGCTTATTGCCGGTTACCTCCAGAAGGAGGTGCCGGGTTATGAGCCCTTTACGCCGAGCGATCCGGAATCACTGCGTACCGTCATCGAGCCGGGCGACGTTCTGCTCGTCGAAGGCAACAACCGCATTTCCGGCATCATCAAATACCTGACCCAGTCGACCTGGTCGCATTCCGCGCTCTATGTCGGTCCGATCGACGGCGCGCAGGAGGAAGACGGCGAGCCGCATGTGCTGATCGAGGCCTATGTCGGCGACGGCGTGATCTCGGCGCCGCTCTCGAAATATTTCGCCTATCACACGCGCCTGTGCCGGCCGGTCGGCCTGTCCTTTGAGGACCGCCACGCGGTGTGCCGCTACGCCATCAACCGGATCGGCTTTGGCTACGACACCAAGAACATCCTCGATCTGATGCGCTTTCTGTTTCCCCTGCCGATTCCGCAGCGCTGGCGGCGACGCATGATCGCGATCGGTTCCGGCGATCCCACCAAGATGATCTGCTCGGCCCTGATTGCGCAGGCCTTCGAAACCGTGCGCTATCCGATCCTGCCCCGGATCACGCGGGCCGGCAGTCGCGCCGCGCGCCGTGAAATCCTGCACATCCGCGATTCCTCGCTGTACATGCCGCGCGATTTCGACATCTCGCCCTATTTCGAGATCGTCAAGCCGACCATCATTCGCGGCTTCGACTACACCAGCCTCCACTGGGCCGACAAGCAGAAGCCGCTCCAGGAGGTAGCGGGCGAGCTCGGAGTGTTTCAAGAAGCGCTCGACTCGCCGCCGCTTGTTCCTGAAGAGATTGACGAAGAAGCGACGCTTTCGCTTGAGGAAGTGATCGAGGTGACGGAAGTGGACGTGATCGAAACCGCCGAGACCACGGCCGTGATCGAGCGCGTCACCGTCGAAGAGCATTTTCTGCGCATCGAATGCGTGCCGGCGCGCCTGCCCGCACGCCCTGGCAAGCGCAGCGAACCGGACGTGGCGGTTTAGTTTTAGCCGCGCCGCCTCCACCTTCGTCATCATGGCGAGCGACAGCGAAGCAATCCAGGGTGCCTCGACGGGGACAATCTGGATGGCTTCGTCGCTTTCGCTCCTCGCACGAGAAGCGTCTACCGGTCCGAGCGGCCGATCACTTCCATCAATTCGGTGATTTTTTCCCGCTGATCGGCCTTGTTGCCGCTTGCGATCGCATGCTCGACGCAGTGGGCGACGTGATCCCGCAACACCTCCTCCTCGACGCGGCGGAGCGCGGCACGAACGGCGGAAATCTGCGTCACGATGTCGATGCAGTAGCGGTCGTCATCGACCATCTTCGAGAGGCCGCGGACCTGGCCCTCGATCCGGCCGAGACGTTTCTGAACGGAAGCCTTGCTGTCCTTGCGCATGGAGCCTATATACCCCTACAGGGTATGGGTTTCAAGGCCGGAGCATGGGAATGAGCGGGACTGCACATGGGAACCGAAAAGCCGGCAGGGCCTGCAGCCACGGCGATCACGCGGGCCACGCCCATCATCAGCCCGCCAATGCCGCCGGGACCGCGCGCGACCCCGTCTGCGGGATGAGCGTCAATCCCGAGACTTCAAAACACCGCTTCGAATATAACGGCACGACCTATCATTTCTGCAGCAGTGGCTGCCGTACCAGGTTCGAAGCCGATCCGGGAAAATATCTCGACACCTCGAAGGCCGACACGGCCAGGGCTCCTGTGCCGGAAGGCACGATCTACACCTGCCCGATGCACCCCGAGATTCGTCAGGTCGGGCCGGGAACCTGCCCGATCTGCGGCATGGCGCTCGAGCCCGATGTGGTCAGTCTCGACGACGCGGCGAATCCCGAGCTCGCCGACATGAGCCGCCGCTTCTGGATCGGCGCGGTGCTGGCCACCCCGCCGGTCGTGCTGGAAATGGGCGGCCATCTCGTCGGCGGCCACGGCCTGATCGATCCGGCGCTGTCGAACTGGATCCAGCTCGTTTTCGCGACCCCGGTCGTGCTGTGGGCCGGCTGGCCCTTCTTCGCGCGCGGCTGGCAGTCGCTCGTCACGCGCAACCTCAACATGTTCACCCTGATCGCGATGGGCACGGGCGTCGCCTATGTCTACAGCCTGATCGGGACCATTCTTCCACAGACCTTCCCTGCAACCTTCCGCGGTCATGGCGGCACGGTCGCGGTCTATTTCGAGGCGGCGGCCGTCATCACCGTGCTGGTGCTGCTCGGCCAGGTGCTGGAGCTGCGTGCGCGCGAGGCGACCTCGGGCGCGATCAAGGCGCTGCTGAAGCTTGCGCCGAAGACTGCACGGCGCGTCGGCGAGGACGGAGCCGACCATGAGGTCGAGATCGAAACACTGAAGGCCGGGGACCGGCTGCGGGTCCGGCCCGGCGAGAAGGTGCCGGTCGACGGCGTCATCCTCGAGGGACGTTCTGCGCTCGATGAATCGCTGGTGACAGGCGAATCGATGCCCGTCACCAGGGAGGCCGGCGCGCGCGTCATTGCGGGCACGCTCAACCAGTCCGGCGGCTTCGTCATGCGAGCGGACAAGGTCGGGCGCGAGACGTTGCTGGCGCAGATCGTCCAGATGGTCGCCGATGCGCAGCGCTCGCGCGCGCCGATCCAGCGGCTCGCCGACCAGGTGGCGGGATGGTTCGTGCCGGCGGTCATCGTCGCGGCGATCGCGGCCTTTGCCGCCTGGGCAACGTTCGGTCCCGAGCCGAGGCTGGCGTTTGGCCTGGTCGCCGCGGTCAGTGTGCTGATCATCGCCTGCCCCTGTGCGCTCGGCCTTGCGACCCCGATGTCCATCATGGTCGGTGTCGGCCGCGGCGCGCAGGCGGGTGTGCTGATCAAGAACGCCGAGGCGCTGGAGCGGATGGAGAAGATCGACACGCTCGTGGTCGACAAGACCGGCACGCTGACCGAAGGCAGACCGAGCGTGACGGCCATCGTTCCGGCGGCCGGATTTCAGGAGACCGAGCTCCTGCAGCTCGCCGCCAGCGTCGAGCGCGCCAGCGAGCATCCGCTGGCGGACGCGATTGTGCGCGCGGCCAGGGAACGCGAACTTGAGGTGAGTGCCGTCGAAGGTTTCGATTCGCCGTCCGGCAAGGGCGCCGTTGGCAAGGTGAACGGCAAGACCGTTGTGCTCGGCAATTCAGGCTATCTCGCTTCCATCGGCATCGAGACCAAGCCACTTGCCGTGGAGGCCGAGCGGCTGCGCGGCGATGGCGCAACCGTGATCAACATGGCCCTCGACGGCAAGCTGGCCGGGCTGTTCGCCATCGCCGACCCCGTCAAGGCCTCCACGCCGGAAGCGCTGAAGGCGCTCGCCGCGGAAGGCATCAAGGTCATCATGCTGACCGGCGATAACCTGACGACGGCAAAGGCTGTCGCGAAAAGCCTCGGAATTTCCGAGGTCGAAGCCGAGGTGCTGCCGGACCAGAAGGGCGCAGTCGTTGCCAGATTGCGCAAGGCAGGCCGGATCGTCGCGATGGCCGGTGACGGCGTCAACGACGCGCCGGCGCTGGCGGCCGCCGATGTCGGCATCGCCATGGGCACCGGCACCGATGTTGCGATGGAAAGCGCGGGCGTGACGCTCTTGAAAGGCGATCTTGTAGGGATCGCCCGCGCACGAAAGCTGTCGCAGGCGACGATGCGGAACATCCGCCAGAACCTGTTCTTCGCGTTCGTCTATAACGCGGCCGGGATTCCGATCGCGGCGGGCATTCTCTATCCCGCCTTCGGCATCCTGCTGTCGCCGATCATCTCGGCGGCGGCGATGGCGCTGTCGTCGGTCAGCGTCGTCGGTAATGCACTCAGGCTGCGGGCAACCCGCCTGTAATCAGGCCGCCTTCGCCGCGGTAGCGCGGGGCAGGCCGGCGCGTGCGAGCCCGCCATACAGTGCCTCGTTCGGCATCGCCTCGCGCAGGATCGCGCGCACCGCGACCAGCCTCTCGATGTCGATGCCCGTCGCAAAGCCCTTGCTCTCGCACAGGAACACGAGATCTTCGAACACGACATTGCCGGTGGCGCCCGGCGCGAAGGGGCAGCCGCCGATCCCGCCGAGCGAACCGTCGAGGATACGCGCGCCTTCGTCGAGCGCGGCGGAAGCGTTCGCAATCCCCATGCCGCGGGTATCATGCAGGTGGACGATGATCGGCTTGTTGCCCGCGATCTTCACCGCCGCCCTGGTCAGATCGCCGACGGCCTTCGGCCCGGCATAACCGACGGTATCGGCAATGCCGACCGCATCCGCGCCGGCCTCAAAACATTTCCCGACCAAGCGGACCACTTCCTTCGGATCGACCGCGCCTGCGATCGAGCAGCCGAGCGCCATCGAGATCGCCGCGTTCACGATCGGCTTGTGCGCGCTCGCATCGCGAAGCTCGCAGAGCCGTCTGACATTGGCGATCGCGGATTCGCGCGAGCGGTTGGCATTGGCCTGGCTGTGCTCCTCCGTCGCCGACACGACGGTCGCGATTTCCGCGACACCGGATGCCAGCGCCTCGTTGGCGCCGCGCTCGTTCAGCACCAGCGCGATGCCGTGTGCGCCCGGCAGCGAGGCCACGGTCGCGACCACATCGCGCACGTCGACGAATTGCGGAAAGGTCTTTGCCGGCAGGAACGAACCGACCTCGAAGCAGCGCACGCCGGCGGCATATTCGTCGCGGACCCAGCGCTGCTTCGCTTTGGTTGAGGGAAAAGTCTTGACCAGCTGCAGGCCGTCGCGCAGGCCGACCTCGCGCAGCGTGACGCGGCCATCGGGATAGATCTTCTGAACGTCGGTCATGCGAGTTTCCTTATCCCTTTCGTGGTTTCTTGTTCCAGTTCGGCTCGAACGGCGGCGGTGTCGGCGCCGAGCGGTGCCACCTTCAGCCCCTCGCCGATATTGGCGCCGTTCCATTCGATCGGCAACGCCGGCACGCGGAACGGCGCACCATCGGCGTCGACATTGTTGACGAGGCCGCCCGGCCGCAGCACATGCGGATCGTTGAACAGGTCCTCGGGCCGGTTGATCGGCGAGAAGCAGATGTTGAGCGCGTCGAGCTTTTCGGAAAGCTCTGCGACGTTCCAGCCCTTGATGACCTCGGCCGCGCGCGGAATGATGCGCGAACGCGCCAGGATGCGATCGGTGGTGGTGCGGAGCGTCGGATCGTCCAGGAACTCCTGCATCCCGAACTCCCGACAAAAGCCTTGCCAATGGCCCTCGGTGACGACGCCGATGAAGATGCGCCGGCCATCGGCGGCATCGAAGATGTCATAGATCGGCCAGGCGTGCTCACGCTCCGGCATCGAGCGCGGCTTGTGGCCGGTCATCTCGTATTCGACCATGTGCTGGGCAACCAGGAACAGGCAATTCTCGAACAGCCCGATGCGGATGCCGGCGCCATCGGCACGGCCCGCGCGCTTCTGATAGAGCGCGGCGAGGATGGAAATCACGCCGAACATGCCGCCCATGATGTCGTTGGCGGAGGAACCGACGCGCTGTGGTTTTTCCTTCGTGCCGGTCATGGCGGCAAGCCCCGACATCATCTGCACGACTTCATCGAGCGCAGGACGGTGCTCATAGGGGCCGGACAGGAATCCCTTGTGCCCGGCGACGATCAGATGCGGATATTTCTGGCGCAGTTGCTCCGTGCCCAGCCCCTGCTTCTCGAGCTGTCCGTCGCGGAAATTCTCCAGGAACACATCTGCGGTTTCGAGCAGCCGGTGCATCGTCTCGCGGTCTTCCGCCTGCGCAAGGTCGAGCACGATGCTGCGCTTGCCGCGGTTGAACAGCGGGAAGAACGACGTGCCCATGCCGCCGAGCGAGCGGGTCTTATCGCCCGCGGGCGGCTCGACCTTGATGACCTCGGCGCCAAGCTGCGCGAGGATCATGCCGCAGGTCGGGCCCATCACCATATGGGTCATCTCGACGACCCTCACGCCCTCGAGCGGCAGTCCAGTCTCGGCCATTCCAGTCTCCTTCATGCTGACAATGAAGATAGGCTTTGCCGGGCCTCCTGAAAAATATAATCTTTGCAACGCTGCATTCGCGTCAGCATAACGCAGATGCGAGACGGCCGAAATCGACGGAAAAGCGGCGTAAACGACCGCACAAGTCTCGGCCGCTACGGGGAGGACAATCATGAGCTCAGTCAGCATCGACGCCGGAACCGATTTCGCGGCCGCGTCCGCCGGCCCGACCGAAATCTCGCGGCGGCTCGAAAGCCTGCCGGCCTCCTCGTTTCTCTGGCGGCTCGTGATCCTGCTGTCGCTTGGCGGCTGTTTCGAGATCTACGACCTGTTCCTGACCGGCTATATCGCCCCGGGGCTGGCCCGCAGCAAGCTCTTGACCGCAACCACCGACGCGTTCTTCGGCTTCTCCGGCATCGGCGCGTTCGTTGCGGCGACGTTTGCCGGATTGTTCGTCGGAACCTTCTTCCTCGGCTTCCTCGCCGACCGGTTCGGCCGCCGCGCGATCTTCACCTGGGCGCTGCTCGCCTATAGCGCGGCGTCGGTGATCATGGCGTTCCAGTCCACTTCCGGCGGCGTGTTGCTGTGGCGCTTCCTTGCCGGGATCGGCATCGGCGTCGAGATCATCACCATCGACGCCTATATCACCGAGCTCGTGCCGAGCTGGATGCGCGGCCGCGCGTTTGCGGTCAACCAGGCCGTGATGTTCGTCGCGGTGCCGATCGTGGCCTTCCTCGCCTGGTGGCTGGTGCCGCAGTCGCCCATGGGCCTCGATGGCTGGCGCTGGGTGGTCCTGATCGGCGCCGCCGCGAGCATGGTGATCTGGATTCTGCGGCTGTACCTGCCGGAGAGCCCGCTCTGGCTCGCGCGCCATGGCCGTGGCGTGGAGGCAATGGCCGTCGTGCGCACGCTGGAAGCTACGACCGGCGCGAGCGGGAAGCCTGAACCACAAGCGGAGGGCCGCGCTTCGGCCGCGACGCCGGTCGTGAGCTTCGGCGACCTGTTCAAGCCGCCGTATTTTTCGCTGGTCGCGATGTTCATGGTGTTCAATCTCTGCCAGGCCTTCGGCTTCTACGGCTTCGCCAATTGGGTGCCGACACTGCTGGTCGAGAAAGGCATCACCGTCACCAAGAGCCTGGAATATGCCTTCATCGTCGCGTTCGCCTATCCGATCGCGCCGCTGCTTGCCGCGAGCTTCGCCGACAGGCTCGAACGCAAATGGATCATCTGCGGCGCTTGTGCGGCGATCATCATCTTCGGCATCGCCTTCTCGCAGCTCACGGCGCCCGCGCTCCTGATCGGCACCGGCGTGCTGCTGACGGCGGCGAACATGACCATGTCCTATGCCTACCATGCCTACCAGACCGAGGTGTTCCCGACCGCGGTGCGCGCGCGGGCGGCAGGCCTCGTCTATTCCATGAGCCGTCTCAGCGCGATGTTCTCGGGTTTCATCGTGGCCTATATGCTGAAGCAGGCCGGCGTCGGCGGGGTGTTCGGCCTGATCACCACAGCCATGGTGATCGTGATCGTCACCCTGGCCGTGTTCGGCCCGAGCGTACGCGGCAGGCTGCTCGACGCATAACCGCGTCAAACCGGCTGGCCTGCGGGCCTTGCTTAAGCGGGGATGGGTGTCTACCTCTCGATGGAAATTCGAGAGGTAACTCGCCATGCTGGACGCCGCCGTCAAGGCGCTATCGCAAATTCTGTCGCCGCCGATGCGCACGATCCTGTGGCGGTCGATCGGGCTCGCGCTGGTGCTGATCACGGTGCTCGCGATCGGCCTGCAGCGCCTGCTGAGCTGGTTTGCGACCTATGGCGAGGGCTGGGCCGAGGCGATGCTGGGGCCGAACTTCCATACGCCGCTGAACCTGCTCGCCTGGGTGCTCTCGATTGCGGCCGGCCTGGGCGTCGTGCTCGGCGGCATTTTCCTGATGCCCGCCATCACCTCGCTCATCGCGGGCTTCTTCGTCGACGATGTCGGCGAGCTCGTCGAACGCGAACATTATCCGGCCGAGGAGCCGGGCAGGGCGCTGCCGCTCATGCTGGCGACCATCGAGGGCGTCAAGATCGCGCTCCTGACCATCCTGGTCTATCTGATCGCGCTGCCCTTCGTGTTCCTCGCCGGCGCGGGTTTTCTGATCTTCTTCATCGCAACCGCCTGGCTGCTCGGAAAGCAATATTTCGAGCTGGCGGCAATGCGCTTCCGGCCGCCGGCGGCAGCCAAGCTGATGCGCAAGGACAATGCGGCAACCGTTTTTGCCGCGGGCGCCCTCATCGCAGCCTTCGTGTCGATCCCGATCGTCAATCTGGCAACACCGCTGTTCGGCATGGCGCTGATGGTGCACATGCACAAGCGCCTCTCCGGCCCGCGGCCGGAATTGATCGAACCGGCGCGGCGGCGAAGCGTGCCTATGGCCTAGAGCGGGATGACTTTTCCTCGAATTGTCATCCCGCTCTAGCCTTTTGTTTGAGCATGATCTTTTCGGAAAACCGCTACACACTTTTCCGGATCATGCTCTAGCGTCGCGTGCGAAAGGCACCAGCAGGAGTCCGACGATCGCGACGGCGGCAAGCATCAGCCAGGCTTCGTTGATGCAGAGCGCGAGCGAGGCTTTCTCGATCAGCGGCCGGACATAGGCGATTTCCGCGTCGGTTGGCGGGCCGGACGGGCGGTTGAGCATGAGCGATGGATCGAGCCCGATGGCCCGCGCCGCGCTGATGTCGCCGGCCAGCAGCCGATCACGGAAATTCTCCGCATAGGCGCCGACCCGGCCATAAAGGATGCTGTCGATCAGCGCGATCCCGATCGCACCGCCGAGATTGCGCATCAGGTTGAACAGGCCGCTGGCGTCGGCGATTTCCGCTTCCGGCAGATCGCCGAGCGCGATGCGGGTCGGCGGCAACAGGCAGAACATGATCGCGATGCCGCGGATGATCTGCGGCCAGAACATTTCCTCGAAATCGGCCGTGCGCGGCTGGAAATAGCTCAAGCCAAGACCGATCGCGAACAAGGCAAAGCCGGCCGCGGTCAGCGGCCGTGCGCCGACCCGGCTTTCGAGGAGTGCCGCAAACGGCGCGGTGATGAGCTGCGCAACCCCCGTCACCAGCATGATGCTGCCGATCTCGAAGGCGTCCCGGCCGCGCACGAAAGCCAGAAATACCGGCATCAGATAGACTGAGCCGAACAGCCCCACGCCCAGGCAAAAGCTCAGAAGACAACCGAGCGCAAACGAGCGCCGTTTCAGCGCGACGAGCCGCAGCACCGGATGTAGCGCATGTGACGTGCGCCAGAAGAACAGGCCGAGGCCGACAGCGCTCGCCAACAGCGACCCCGCGCAGGAGGCGGAGAGCCAGCCGCCCTGCGGCGCCTGTTTCAAGCCGATCTCCAGGCCCGCAAGCGCTGCCGCCAACAGCAGCAGCGAAACGGCATCCAGTTTCTTCAGTTCGCCGAAATCGGTCCTCTGCTGGGGAAGCAGATACGACGTCGTGGAGGCCGCGATCAGTCCGGGAACGACATTGATCAGGAACAGCCACGGCCATGACCAGGTCGCCGTGATGAAGCCGCCGACGACCGGTCCAACAGTTGGCGCCAGCACCGCGACCACGCCGCCGATCGTGGTCGCGACCGCGTGCAGCCGCGGCGGAAACAGCATGAACACGGCAGAGAACACCGCGGGGATCAGCACGCCGCCGGAAAATCCCTGCACGACGCGGAACACCAGCAGCGTCGCGAAATCGGTGCTGAAGGCACAGCCGATCGACGCCAGCGTAAAGAGGCTGACGGCTGTCACGAACAGCCAGCGCAGACTGAGCGTTCGCGTGAACAGGCCGGTGAGGGGAATCGCGATCACCTCCGCGATCAGATAGGCGGTCTGGATCCAGCTCATCGCGTCACGGGAGATGCCGAGCGCATCCTGGATCGCCGGCAGCGAGGTGGCGACGACCTGGATGTCCAGGATCGCCATGAACATGCCAAGGCACATCAGGAGGAAGCCGGCCCAGATCGAAGCGCCAGGCGCGGCGTCGCAGGCTTCTTGCTGTACAGTCATGGAACGGCGTGAGAGGGCCGTCGGCTCAACTCGCCGAGCACCCGGGCCTCGCTGCGGATGCGGATGGTAAGTACCGCTGCGTTCAACACCGAGAATATCAAGGCCAGCATGGGCAGATGCAGCATCAATGGCAGCAACGCGATCTCGCCGATGACCACGGCGTAATTGGGATGCGAGAAGTACCGATAGGGGCCGGAAGTAACCAGCGGCTCGTCCGGCAATACGACGATGCGGGTGGTCCAGCGTCGGCCGAGGCTTGCCAGAATCCATACACGGAGCCCCTGCAGCACGATAAAACCGGCAAGCGCCGGAAGGTTCACCTCCTGATTTCTTCCGTAGACCCACAACGCGATCAGCCAGAGCGCATGAACCGCGACGATCAAGGGATAGTGCGAGGCGCCGATCTCGACCGCGCCGCGCGCCATGAGCTCCCGCGTATTGCGTCGGGCGAGAACGAGCTCGCCAAGCCGCTGCAGCGTCACCAGCGCGAGGATGATGGAGGCAAAACTCACGCGGCGTGCCGAAGGGCAACGCAGCTGGCGGTGAAGCCCGGGCCGAGCGCGGTCAGGAGCGACCGCGGCGGCAGGCCCTGCGCCAGCGCGCGTTCCAGCACGAACAGCACGGTCGGCGCCGACATGTTGCCATAGTCGGCGATGACGTCGCGCTCGTGGTCGAGCGCGCCCTGCTCCAGCGCCAGCGCACGTTCCAGCGCCGCGATGACCTTGGCACCGCCGGGATGGCAGACGAAGCGATCGATCTCCGCGAGCGGGAAGTTCATCCTTCCGACCATCTCGGCGACGGCAGGCCCCATATGTTCCTGCACGAAATCGGGAATGGTGCGCTGGAAGATCACGCCAAAACCTTCGGGATCGACGCTCCAGCCCATGATGTCGAGCGTGTCGGGCCATAGCTTTTCGCCGGATGCTTCGACGCGCGTCACCCCGCCGTCGCCCGCGCGCAGCACCACCGCGGCAGCGCCATCGCCGAACAGGCTGGCGGCGACGACATTGGCCTTGGTCAGTTCGTCATGGCGGACCGCAAGCGTGCAAAGCTCGAGCGCGACCAGAAGCACATTCGTTCCGGGCCGCGATTGCGCGAGCCGCGCCGCGATCGAGAGGCCCGACACGCCGCCCGCGCATCCCAATCCGAACACCGGTACGCGCGAGATGTCGCTGCGAAATCCCATCAGCCCCGCGATCCGGGCTTCCAGCGTCGGCGTTGCGATGCCGGTCGAGCAGACGGTGACGACGGTGTCGATCTCGCCGGCCGAAACACCGGCGCGTGCGAGCGCCTTGCGCGCGACGTCGACGAACAAGGCTTCCGCGCCTTCCAGAAAGGCCTGCGTCCGCTCCGGCCAGCCGCGGCGCTCCTGATACCATTCGATCGGCTTGACGCCGTAGCGGTGGCGGATGCCGGTATTAGCAAACAGGCTCGAAAGCGTGTCGAATTCGGGATAGCGATCGGCCATCATGCCGCGCGCCACGTCGAGGATCTGGTTCTGCTGGAATTGATGGGGCGGGACCGAGGTCGCCAATGCAACAAGCGCGGCCGTATGATCCATCGGGTATCCCTGCCTTTGTCTTCCTCAGGGATCAAGAACCGCGCAATAGCGCGGATATTTCGGCGGGCCGCGATCCCGGCGGCCCGGTCACACTAAGTTGATGCCTTCCTCAATGCGCCACCAGCGGACACCCGGCCTCGGCGAGCGGGCGAAACGCCTGATCGCCGGGAATGACACCGAGGATTTTGTAGTAGTCCCAAGCTCCCTTGGACTCCGCCGGCGTTTTGACCTGCGCAAACAGCATGTCGTGCACCAGACGGCCGTCTTCGCGCACGTGCCCGTTCTTGACGTAGAAATCATTGACCGGCAGTTCACGCATCTTCGCCATCACGGCTTTGGCTTCATCGGTGCCGGCGGCCTTGATCGCGGCGATGTAATGCCGGACGGCGGAATAGACACTGGCCTGCGCCATGGTCGGCATCCGGCCCTGCTTGTCGAAGAAGCGCTTCGACCAGGCGCGGCTCTCGTCATCGCGGTCCCAATAGAAGCCGGTGACGAATTTCAGCCCCTGCGCCGCCTGCAACTGCATGCTGTGCACGTCGGAGATGAAGACCAACAGCGACACCATGCCCTGTTGTTTGGTGAGACCGAATTCATTGGCCTGCTTCACGGCGTTGACCATGTCGCCGCCGCCATTGGCAAACGCCACGACCTTCGCGCCGGAGGCCTGCGCCTGCAGCAAATAGGAGCTGAAGTCGGATGTGTTCAAAGGATGGCGCACGCTGCCGAGCACCTTGCCGCCCGCGGCCAGCACGGCCGCAGTCGCGTCGGCTTCCAGCGAATGCCCGAAGGCATAGTCGACGGTGATGAAGAACCAGGTGTCGCGCCCCTCCGCGACCGTCGATTTGGCGAGGCTCGTGGTCAGCGCGTAGCTGTCATAGATCCAGGACGCTTCGTTCGCCGTGCAGTTCTTGCCGGTGAAGGCGGTGCTGCCGACCGCGCCCGCAATCGCGATCCGGTTATATTGCGCGGCCAACTGCTCGACCGCGAGCGCCACGGCGGAATGGTCGAAGCCGATCGCAAGGTCGACGCCTTCGCTCTCGAACCAGCGCCGCGCGATTGCAACGCCGACATCGGCCTTGTTCTGGTGGTCGGCGACCACGATCTCGATCGGTTTGCCGAGCACGTTGCCGCCGGCATCCGCCGCCGCCATGCGCGCCGCCGTAACCGAACCCGGCCCGCCGAGATCGGCATAGAGGCCGGACTGATCGTTCATCACACCGATCTTAACGGCGTTATCGGAAATTTGCGCGCGGGCGGTGCCGACGCCAAAGAAAACAGAAAGGAAAACAAACGCGCAAGCCGACGCGATCACAGGCTGCCACCGCACGACGCACCTCCCCGATTTTTATGGCCCTTGATGTGGGCCTTATGTGAGACTTGGCGAAAGCCTATGCCCGGCACCGGTCGCACACAAGCGCGCGAACGTTGCAGAGCTCGTGCGGAATCGATGGGCACGCGCCCAAGATCACCCGCTTGCCTGCCCGGCCATGATCTAAACCGCTTCGCGCTTTCCGGATCATGCCTCAGCGCACGGCGACACCGCATTTGCGCAGAACGGCCTTCGCGGCACCAAACGGCTCCGGCGTGAAAGGTCCTTGCGGCGCACGGGTCATCAGGCTCACCACGAGCAGAGCCGTGATCGCAAGCCAGAAACAGAGCCAGAAACCATCGGTATAAGCGAGCACATTGGCTTCGCGCTGGACCAAGGCCGAAAGAATGCCCAACGCGCGTTCCGGCGCGAGCGAGGCACCGTGGCCCGCAAGGCCCTGTGCGAGCTTCCGCAGGATGTGCGTGACATCGTAGCCACCGTTTTCCACGTGCTGCCCGAGAACATTCGAGTGGACCTGCTCACGAATACGCAGCCACGTTCCCATCAGCGCGACGCCGATCTCCGCGCCGCCGAGCCGCATGATCTGGATGTAGGCGGCAAACGCCGTGGCGCGTGTCGGATCGGAATTCGACACCGCGATGATGATGATCGGGAGCAGTGTGAAGGCCTGGCCGAACGATTGCAGCTGCACGATCGTGATAAAATCGCCGCGCGCCCAAGCATGGGTCAACTGCGTCCCGAGCAAGTTGGCGGCGGCGAAGGCCGAGAATCCGAACACCACCACCATGCGCGCATCGAAATGCCGAAGCAAAAAGATCGACAGCGGCACCCAGACCAACATCGGCAGCGCGCCATAGGTCCAGAGCAGCGTGCCGGATTGTTCGGGACGAAGCTGCGTCACGGCGCCAAGGAAGTTCGGCACCAGCGACGAATTGGACAGGCCGGTCAGCGTGTAGAGCAGGATCACGACCAGGGCGAGGCCGATATTGCGGCTGAACAGGACGTTGACATGGGCCCAGGGTTGGCGGACACGGGTCTCGTGGATGAGAAAGAGCAGGAACAGCCCAGCGCCACCGATCAAGAGCGCCGCCACCGTGCCCGACTCCAGCCAGTCGAGACGATTACCCTGGTCGAGCCCGGCATAGACCATCGATACGCCCGTGCCCAGCAGCAGCATGCCGCCCCAGTCCGCTTCCTTCAGCAATTCGCGGTTGATCGGCTCGCGCGGCGTGCCGAGATAGACCATCAGGGCCATTAGCGGCGCGACCACCGCGCCCTGCCAATAGAGCCATGGCCAGCCCCAGTGCTCGACATAGAAGCCAACCAGCGACGTGCTGCTGTCGAGCGCAAAGCCAACCCTGATCGAATAGAGCGCGATCGCCGGCAGCCACCAGCGGATCGGCAGGTTGCGAAAGATGATCATCAGCGTCGCCGGCACGAACGTGCCGAGCAGCATGCCATGCGCGATACTCATGACGATCAGGGTCGTGTAATCGTGCACAAAGGGGATGGCGAGCGAGATCAGGGCAAAGATCAGGCTTGGAATGCCGAGCACGCGGCGCAGCCCGAATACGGTCGCAAGCCAGGCCACCGACGGCGCAATGAAGATCTGCGAGCCGATGCCGGCGGTCGAAAGCCACGCGCCTTCGTCGAAGCCGAGCGAGAACGCCCCGCGCAGGTCCGGCAACCCGACCGTCGTCAGGCGGCTATCGAAATTGGCGAGAAAGGCGCCGAGCAGCACCGCCGCGACGGCGAACAGCGGCCGCGGTCCGACGCTGCCGCGCGATACCGGGCCGCGATCGTCGTCACTTGCGGCCATCGCCGGTATCGATCCTGGTGACGACGGACATTCCCGGCAGCAGGCGATCGAGCAGTGCCTGGTTCTTGTCGAGTGCGATACGAACGGGGATGCGCTGCACGACCTTGGTGAAATTGCCGGTCGCGTTATCCGGGGGCAGCAGGGCCGTTTGCGAGCCACTCGCCGGCGAGATGCGCTCGACACGCCCGCGCAACGCTTGCTTCGGGAAACTGTCGACCGTGACTTCGACAGGTTGGCCCGGCTCCACATGGGTGAGTTGCGTTTCCTTGTAATTCGCGATCACATACACGTTCGGCAGCGGCACGACATTGACGAGGTTGGTGCCGATATTGACGTAATCGCCGGGCTGCACCTGACGCTCGCCGGTGACGCCGTCGAACGGCGCGACGACCCGGGTGTAGCCGAGTTTAAGCTTTGCCGCCGCAAGCGTCGCCTTGGCGGCTTCGACTTCGGCGGCGCGCTGCTTCTTCATTCCCTGCAGGACTTCGAGCTGATGGCGCTGCGCGGCGATCACCGCACGGCTTGCCTTCACATCCGCCTGCGCCTTGGCATAACCGGCGGTCGCCTGCTCGAACCGTTGTCGCGTGCCGGCATCGGTCTGCGACAATGATTGCTGACGTTGTTGCTCCTGCTGCGCCTCGACCTCCAGCGCTTCGGCGGAGGCACGCGCTGCCTCGGCCTGCGCGATCGTCGCATATTGAAGCTCGACCTGGTTGCTCAGATTGTCGAGCGTCGCCTGCGCGCCGACCACGGCGGCGGCGGCCTGATCGACCTGGGCCTGATAGTCGGCGGGGTCGATTTGAATCAACAGCTCGCCGGCTTTGACGCGCTGGAAATCCTGGAAGGTAACCTTCAGCACCTCGCCGGCCACACGGCTGCTCAGCCGCGTCAGGTCGGCGCGGACATAGGCGTCATCGGTCACCTGGATACGAGCGTTGCCGGTCCACTCGTCCCAGCGCGACGTTGCCAGTGCGACAAAGCCGAGCGCGGCGAGCACCGCGAACGTCGGAATCGCAAACCGGCCCCAGAAGCCATAGGCCGGCTGGGATGGCTTTGAAGGAACCGAATCCGACGCAGTTTGGCTGGCAGGAGCCGAGGCGCCTTGATCCTGCTGACTCACGGCATCCTCACTCATTTCTCGAGCAGGCTAGCGGCGAAGGTCGCCGCTCGCCGTTCACGATCGCACGATCATGCCTCAGACCGTCTTTTCCGGCCAGCGGCAAAGGTCGTTGATCAGGCATAGCTCGCAGCGCGGCTTGCGCGCCAGACAGGTGTAGCGGCCATGCAGGATCAGCCAGTGATGGGCGTGCAGCATGAACTCGGACGGAATGATCTTCTCCAGTCCCAGTTCGACTTCGAGCGGCGTCTTGCCCGGCGCGAGCCCCGTGCGATTGCCGACACGGAACACATGCGTATCCACCGCCATGGTATGCTCGCCATAGGCCATGTTGAGCACGACATTGGCGGTCTTGCGGCCAGCGCCCGGCAATGACTCGATCTCGGCGCGCGTGCGCGGAACCTCGCCGCCGAAATCGGTGAGCAGTTTTTGCGAGAGCGCGATCACGTTCTTCGCCTTGTTGCGATAGAGCCCAATGGTCTTGATGTAGTCGCGCAGGCGTTCTTCGCCGAGCTCAAGCATCTTCTGCGGGGTGTCGGCGACCTTGAACAATTCGCGCGTCGCGCGGTTGACGCCGGCGTCGGTCGCCTGCGCGGACAGCACCACGGCGACCAGAAGCGTGAAGGGGTTGAGATGTTCCAGCTCACCCCTCGGTTCCGGATTGGCTTTCCTGAAGCGCTCAAAAGCCTCACGGACTTGCTGGGGTGTCCATGGTTTGGGGGCTTTGGGCTTCGGCAGATTCGCTTTCGCGGCGCGGGGCGCGGCCTTCGTGTTTGCCTTGGCCTTCCCTTTTGCCGCTTTCTTCGGCAGCGATCGGACGGAGGCATTTTTGGCGCGTTGAGCGCGGATGATTTTCGCCATGAACGGGATATACTGATACGTCATGACCGCAGGCAATGATTTTGATCCCGATGCGCCCGAGCCGGTGCTGTTTTCGGCACTGCTGACGCCGCACCGGTCGCTCAACCGCACCGGCTTTCTGCTGATGATGGCGTTTCTGACCGCCATCAGTTTTGCCGCGGGCGTTGCCTTCCTGCTGATGGGCGCCTGGCCGGTGTTCGGTTTTTTCGGGCTCGACCTGCTCGCGATCTATTGGGCCTTCAAGGTCAATTTCCGCCGCGCCAGAGCAAGCGAAGAGATTTCGCTGACGCCCTCCGAATTGCGCGTGCGGCGGATCAGCCATCGCGGCCATGTCATGGAATGGAAGCTCAATCCGCTCTGGGTCCAGGTCGACCAGATTTCGCACGAGGAATTCGGGATCGAGAAGCTCTATCTGCTTTCCAGGGGCCGCCGGGTGTCGATCGGAAGCTTTTTGGGGCCGGACGAAAAGGCAAGTTTTTCCAATGCCTTGAAAGAAGGCCTCGCCGCCGCCCGGCGCGGCGTAAGCTATAATCCGGTGCACTGATGCTTGTCGGGAATCGGGTGGTTTGAGATGGGCCGGCGTCCTACATCACCGAGCATGATGACACTCGCCATACAGGACCAGCGCCTGGCCAAGCCAGGCCCCCAGAACAACGCCGCGATGCGCGACTATGATTCCGTGCGCCGTGCGATCGCGTTCATCTCCGAGCACTGGCGGACGCAGCCGACCATCGAGGCGATGGCGGACGCCGCCGGCGTGACGCCCGACGAGCTGCACCATCTGTTCCGCCGCTGGGCCGGGTTGACGCCAAAGGCCTTCATGCAGGCACTGACGCTCGACCATGCGAAGGGCCTGCTGCGGGACTCCGCTAGCATCCTCGACGCGGCGCTCGAGTCCGGCCTGTCGGGCCCGGGACGGCTGCACGACCTGTTCGTCACCCATGAGGCGATGTCGCCGGGCGAATGGAAGAACGGCGGCGCCGGCTTGACGCTGCACTACGGTTTCCATGCGTCGCCGTTCGGGACCGCGATCGTGATCGCGACCGGCCGCGGACTGGCGGGTCTCGCGTTTGCCGATCCCGGCGAAGAGCAAATCGCGCTCGCCGACATGAAAGCGCGCTGGCCGAATGCGACCTATATCGAGGACATCGAAGGTACCGCGCCGCTCGCGCAGCGCATCTTCAACAGCAAGCTGTGGCGGCCGGACCAGCCGTTGCGCGTGGTGCTGATCGGCACCGACTTCGAGGTGCGCGTATGGGAGACGCTGCTCAAGATCCCGATGGGCCGCGCGGTCTCCTATTCGGACATCGCCTGCAGCATCAAGAGCCCGAAAGCCTCGCGCGCCGTCGGCGCCGCGGTCGGCAAGAACCCGGTGTCGTTCGTGGTGCCCTGTCATCGCGCGCTCGGCAAGGACGGCAAGCTGACCGGTTATCACTGGGGCATCACCCGCAAGCAGGCGATGCTCGGCTGGGAAGCGGGACAGTTGGGAGTGCAGTAGGCACCGTGCGCCGTAGCTAAACCCATATCGTCGTCCTGGCGCAAGCCAGGACCCATTACCCCAAGAAGTCAAAGCTGGCACAAAAGCGGCCACAGCGTCGCGCGACAATAAACGCTCGGGATTATGGGTCCTGGCTTTTGCCAGGACGACAGCGAATGTTTGGCGCAGCGCTGCGCTTACGCCGCCAGATCGAGCTTCGTCGCCACCGTGGCGTCCGCATTCAGGCGATAGATGATCGGCACGCCGGTCGCGAGCTCGCGCTTCAAGATCTGCTCCGGCGAAAGCTTCTCCAGCACCATGATCAGCGCACGCAGCGAATTGCCGTGGGCTGCAACCAGCACCCGTTCGCCGCGCAGCACGCAGGGCAGGATCTCCTTCACGTAATAAGGCAGCGCGCGGGCCAGCGTATCCTTCAGGCTCTCCCCGCCGGGCGGCGGCACATCATAGGAGCGACGCCAGACCAGCACCTGCTCCTCGCCCCATTTCTTGCGGGCGTCATCCTTGTTGAGGCCGGAGAGATCGCCGTAGTCGCGTTCGTTCAGCGCGAGATCCTTTTTGGTCGGAAGCCCGCTTTGGCCGATCTCGGACAGGATCAGATCGAGCGTGTGCTGCGCGCGCGTCAAGACCGAGGTGAAGGCGATATCGAATTTAAGCCCCTGCGCCTTGAGCTTGCGGCCGGCGTCCTTCGCCTCCGCAATTCCCTGCTCGGTGAGATCAGGGTCCTTCCAGCCCGTGAAGAGATTCTTCAGATTCCAGTCGCTCTGGCCGTGGCGCACGAGCACAAGCAGGCGTTCGTTCATTTCCTTGGATTCCATTGCCGTCAACACTCAGAAGTCGCTTAAGCCCAGCACGTCGGCCACGGTGTAAAAACCCGGCTTCTTGCCGTGCGCCCACAGCGCCGCCTTCAGCGCGCCATGTGCGAAGATCAACCGGTCTTCGGCGTGATGCGATAGCGTGATGCGCTCGTAGGGGCCGGCAAAGATAACACTGTGATCGCCGGCTGCGGTGCCGCCGCGCAACGAGGCGAACCCGATATCGCCCGTGCGCCGCGCGCCGGTCACGCCATCGCGGCCGCGCGCCGAATGCTGGCCAAGACCGATGCCGCGACCATCCGCGGCCGCTTCGCCCAGCATCAACGCTGTGCCCGAGGGGGCGTCGACCTTGGCGCGGTGATGCATCTCCACGATCTCGATGTCGAAATTCTCATCGAGCGACTTCGCCACGCGCTTCACCAGAGCGGCCAGCAGATTGACGCCGAGGCTCATGTTGCCCGACTTCACCACGACGGCGCGCGAGGTCACGCTCCTGATCACGGCATCGTCCGACGGAGAGAGGCCCGTCGTCCCGATCACATGGACAAGGCCGCGCTCGGCGGCGATGGCGACATTGGCGATGGTCGCACCCGGCACGGTGAAATCGAGGATGCCGTCGGCGTCCCTCGACAGCGCCCAGAGATCGGCGGAAAGTTTGATGCCGTTGGCGGGGAGCCCGGCAAGCACGCCGGCATCCTTGCCGAGAAGCTCCGAGCCCGGCGCTTCAAGGGCGCCGGCGAGAACGGCGCCGGGGGTTTCCGAAATCACGCGCGTCAGCGCGCGGCCCATGCGGCCGCCCGCCCCCGCAACAATCAAACGCATATCGGCCATGGCAATACCTCTCCCCGCCCTATAGCGGGCGCGGGCTGTTCCGGCAACCAAGGCTCCCCAAAATCAGGGCTGCGGGTCGTCGTAGCCTTCAATGATGACGAGGTCGGCCATCGAGTGCGGCTGCCGGCGCTTGATGTTTTCCTGATATTCCGGCGAGCGATAGCAGGCCAGTGCAGTGGCATAGTCGGGAAACTCGATCACCACATTGCGCGAGCGGCTCTGGCCTTCCGGGTTCTCGAACTTGCCGCCGCGGACCACGAAACGCCCGCCGAATTTCTTGAAGATCGCCGGATTGTGGGCTGCATACTCCTTGTAGCCCTCGTCGTTGTGCACGTCGACGCGCGCGACCCAGTAGGCTTTTGCCATTCTCGTTTCCTTCCCTTCAAGCCGCCAACGGTGGCGTGATCTCGGCCAAAATGGCTTCCGCCACCGCCTTGGGGTCGGCGGCCTCGACCACCGGCCGGCCGACCACGAGATAATCGCTGCCGGCCGCGACCGCACGCGCCGGCGTCATGATCCGTTTCTGGTCGCCGCTCGCCGCGCCCGCGGGGCGGATGCCGGGGGTAACGAGGTGCATTTGATGACCCACGAGCTTGCGCAAGGAAGCAACCTCCTCCGCCGCGCAGACGAGGCCGTCGACCCCGAGCACCTGCGCCTGCTGGGCGCGTGCCTCGACGAGATCGGAGACACCGAGCCGGTAGCCGGCGGCATGCAGATCGCCGTCGTCATAGGAAGTGAGCACCGTGACCGCGAGTATCTTCAGGTTCGATCCGGCGCGCGCCTCGACCGCCGCCTTCATGGTCTGCGGATAGGCATGCACGGTGAGGAAGGTCGCCCCGAGCCTTGCGATGCTTTCGACACCGCGGGCCACGGTGTTGCCGATGTCGTGCAGCTTGAGATCGATGAAAACCTTCTTGCCCTGATCGGCAAGCTTCCGCACCAGCGGCAATCCGCCGGCATAAGCAAGCTGATAGCCGATCTTGTAGAAGGTCACGCTGTCGCCGAGACGCGCGACCATGGCTTCCGCCTGTTCCAGGCCGGGCAGGTCGAGCGCCACGATCAACCGGTCTTTGGTCGGGATGTCCGATGGCTGCATGGTCACCTCACATCATGCGTTGGGAAACTTCGATCAATTGCCGCACCAGCGCCTGCATCGCCTCGATATCGGCCTGTTTCTTCAATCTGTCCATATCGTCATAGGCCTGATCGGCGAACGATAACGCCAATTGATTGGGCAGCACGGTGGCGTGACAGGCCGACAGGATCAGCCGCAGCGCGGCCAGCGCCCGCGTGCCACCGAGGCGGTTTTCCGAGGCAGCCGCAATCGCAAACGGTTTTTCGCGGAACACCTGCCCACGCGTCTCACGCGGATCCTGCACGCGCGTGATCCAGTCGATGGTGTTTTTCACCAGCGGCGGCACGGAGGAATTGTACTCGGGCGTCACGACCAGCACGCCATGATGGGCGCCCATCATGCGCTTGAGGTTGACCGCGTTCTTCGGCACCCCGGATTTGGCCTGGAGGTCGCCGTCATAAATCGGCAGCGGGTAGTCGGCGAGCGAGATGCGCGTGACGTCAGCGCCGGCCTGCGCGAGCTCATAAGCCGCGACCATGGCGAGCTTCGCATTATGCGAGCCTGATCGCAGCGAACCGGGGATGACCAGGATTTTCAGTACGGCCATGAACGCATTCGGGGTTTTCACCCGGCGAATGCGCCGGGTGACGTCAACGCTTGCGATACACCCAGACCCGGGCGGGCGGAATGTTCATCCAGATCCGCTCGGAAGCTTCGGTGGACACGCCGGGCAGCGATTTCGGAATCGGCGGTATCACTGCATAGGTGAACTGGACGAAGGGCGCGCCGGGTGCGAGCGCGGCAAATGCGTCGCGGATCAGCTTGAGGCGCATCATCATCGGCTTGGTCACGAGCGGCAGTCCGGAGACGACCGCGGTCGCCGGCGCGCTCAGCACATTCCACAGCGTGTCGCGCAGCGTATAGGCATCGCCCTGCACGACCTTGGCCTGCGGATAACGGTCGCGCAACAGCGCGCAGAAGCCGGGATTGTATTCGACCAGCACCAGACGCTTTTGCTCGACACCATGTTCGATCAGGGCGTTGGTGATGGCGCCGGTGCCCGGCCCCAATTCGATGACGGGGCCTTCGGCATTCCGATCGACATATTGCGCCATGGTGCGCGCAAGGAAGCGGCCCGACGGCATGACCGCGCCCATATGCAGCGGCTTTTCAATCCATGACCGAAGAAAACGAACCTCGTCGTCAAGACGAGGCTTCTTCAACACACGCACGGACGATTGCAAAGCCATTGTCAGTACCGGACGAGACCGCGTGGATTTCGTGGTGGATGTCAGAAAACAGTCACAAAGACGTATAGGTAGCGGGCGGGCCGGTCAAGGTAAACGGTACCGCGTCGGCGCATCGAGGGCATTCGTGATTCGCGGATAAGGCTCAGTGCTTTCTAAAGTTTTTCATGCCGAGGGCGCTTGCGACGGCTAACTCGCGGCGCGGCTACCGAAGAAATCCTTGACCTTGGCGAAGAAGCCCGCGGCTTCGGGCTGGGTCGCACCCGATGAGAGCTTCTCGAACTCGGCCAGAAGTTCCTGCTGTTTCTTGGTGAGATTCTGCGGCGTCTCGACCATGACCTGGACATACATGTCGCCGGTCTGTCGAGAGCGGAGCACCGGCATACCCTTTGATGCAATGCGGAAGCGCCGGCCGGACTGAGTTCCCGCAGGCACTTTCACCTTGGTCTTGCCCTTGTCGATGGTCGGCACATCGAACTCGCCGCCAAGTGCTGCGGCCACCATCGAGATCGGCACGCGGCAATGCAGGTCGGCGCCGTCGCGCTGGAAGAACTGATGGGCGGTCAGCGACAGGAAAATGTAGAGGTCGCCGGATGGTCCGCCGCGGACGCCGGCCTCGCCTTCGCCGGCGAGTCTGATCCTGGTGCCGTCCTCGACTCCCTGCGGGATGTTGACCGAGAGCGTGCGGTCGCGCGTGACACGGCCCGAGCCGGAGCAGGAGGGACAGGCGTCCTCGATCATCTGGCCGCGGCCCTGGCAGCCGGGGCAGGTGCGCTCGAGCGTGAAGAAGCCCTGCGACTGCCGCACGCGCCCCTGACCGGCACATGTCGCGCAGGCCTTGGGCTTGGTGCCGGCCTTGGCGCCGGTGCCTGAGCAGGCCTCGCAGGTGACCGAAACCGGAATCTCGATCTGCGCGGTCTTGCCGAGGTAAGCTTCTTCCAGGCTGATTTCCATGTTGTAGCGCAGGTCCGCGCCGCGCTCGCGGCCGCCGCGGCCGCGCTGACCGGCCATGCCGAACAAATCTTCAAAAATATCGGAGAATGAGGAAGCGAAGCCGGCGCCGAAGCCGGGATGGCCGCCACCCATGCCGCCGCCCTGCTCGAATGCCGCGTGGCCAAAGCGGTCGTAGGCGGCGCGCTTGTCGCCATCCTTCAGGACCTCATAGGCCTCGTTGATTTCCTTGAACCTGATCTCGCTCTGGGCGTCGCCGGGGTTGCGGTCCGGATGCCACTTCATCGCAAGCTTGCGGAACGCCGCCTTGAGCTTGTTCTCGTCTGCGTTGCGCTCGACTTCGAGTGTTTCGTAATAGCAGCGCTTGGTGGACATCAGTCAGACCCGCCCGAACTTCGTCTTCATTCCGCAGTGATGCAGGAAAGATGCCGTCTGCGGCTTAATGAAAAATGACCCCCATCCATCGAGACGCGGCGTTTGCGCTCTTTGGAATGAGGGTCATGGCCGTTGCCCGCTCTCAAGCAGACTTCTTGTTCTTGTCGTCGTCGACCTCGGTGAATTCCGCGTCGACCACGTCATCCTTCGCAGCGTCCTTGGCCGCATCGCTTTCGGCCTGCTGCTTGTACATGGCCTCGCCCAGCTTCATCGAAGTCTGCGCCAGCGTGTTGGTCTTGGCCTTGATCGCCTCGGCATCGTCGCCCTTGAGCGCTTCCTTCAGGTCGCTGACGGCATCCTCGATGGCACGGCGATCGCCTTCGCCGATCTTCGAACCATGCTCGGCGAGAGCCTTCTCGGTGGAATGCACGAGCGCATCCGCATGGTTCTTGGCGTCGACCGCCTCGCGGCGCTTCTTGTCGGCGGCCGCATTGGCTTCCGCGTCCTTGACCATCTTCTCGATGTCGCCCTCGGACAGGCCGCCTGAAGCCTGGATGCGGATCTGCTGCTCCTTGCCGGTCGCCTTGTCCTTGGCCGAGACGTTGACGATACCGTTGGCGTCGATGTCGAAGGTCACCTCGATCTGCGGCATGCCGCGCGGGGCCGGCGGAATGCCCATCAGATCGAACTGGCCGAGCATCTTGTTGTCGGCCGCCATCTCGCGTTCGCCCTGGAAGACGCGGATGGTCACCGCGTTCTGGTTATCCTCGGCGGTCGAGAACACCTGGCTCTTCTTGGTCGGGATCGTCGTATTGCGGTCGATGATGCGGGTGAACACGCCGCCGAGCGTCTCGATGCCCAGCGACAGCGGGGTCACGTCGAGCAGCAGCACGTCCTTGACGTCGCCCTGCAGCACGCCGGCCTGGATCGCAGCGCCGATCGCGACGACCTCGTCGGGGTTGACGCCCTTGTGCGGCTCCTTGCCGAACAACTGCTTCACGACTTCCTGGACCTTCGGCATGCGGGTCATGCCGCCGACCAGCACCACTTCGCCGACTTCAGCGGCGGTGAGCCCGGCATCCTTCAGCGCCTTGCGGCAGGGCTCGATGGTCTTCTGTACGAGATCGTCGACCAGCGCCTCGAACTTGGCACGGGTCAGCTTCATCGTCAGATGCTTCGGACCGGTCTGGTCCGCCGTGATGAAGGGCAGGTTGATTTCGGTCTGCGTGGTCGAGGACAGCTCGATCTTGGCCTTTTCAGCGGCCTCCTTCAGGCGCTGCAAAGCGAGCTTGTCGTTGCGCAGGTTGATGCCCTGTTCCTTCTGGAACTCGTCGGCGAGATAGCCGACCAGGCGCATGTCGAAATCTTCGCCGCCGAGGAAGGTGTCGCCATTGGTCGACTTCACCTCGAACACGCCGTCGCCGATCTCGAGGATGGAAACGTCGAAGGTGCCGCCGCCGAGGTCGTAGACGGCGATGGTGCCGGACTTCGACTTGTCGAGGCCGTAGGCCAGCGCGGCCGCGGTCGGCTCGTTGATGATGCGCAGCACTTCAAGGCCGGCGATCTTGCCGGCGTCCTTGGTGGCCTGGCGCTGGGCGTCGTTGAAATAGGCGGGGACGGTGATGACGGCCTGATCGACCTTCTGGCCAAGATGGGCTTCCGCGGTCTCCTTCATCTTCTGCAGAATGAAGGCGGAGACCTGCGAGGGCGAATAGGTCTTGCCGTCGGCCTCGACCCAGGCGTCGCCGTTGGAGGCCTTGACGATCTTGTAGGGGACGAGCTTCTTGTCCTTCTCGACCATCGGGTCGTCGTAACGGCGGCCGATCAGGCGCTTCACCGCAAAGAAGGTGCGCTCGGGATTGGTCACCGCCTGGCGCTTGGCGGGCTGGCCGACGAGGCGCTCGCCATCATCGCTGAAAGCAACGATCGACGGCGTCGTGCGCATACCCTCGGCGTTTTCGATGACTTTGGCGTTTTTGCCATCCATTACGGCAACGCACGAATTCGTGGTGCCGAGATCGATCCCAATGACCTTTCCCATGGTCTTTATATCCTTCCTTTTGCGGCAGGTTGGCTGGGCCCTGACGGCGCCCGATCCAGAACCCCCTTCAGATCAAATGCTCGCGATATTGCGACGGTGAGCCTCATATAGGAGGGGGGCCCTAGCCCGCAAGGACCGGGCCGCAACCTTAAGGCACGAAAACCCGCGCCAATGAAAGATAATATCCACCTTGCCGGCATCGATTTGTCCCCGTCAACTCGCTCGTTAATTAATCGGGGGAGGGGGCCTCCGCACCTGCCCGGAAACCGGGGGTGCGGCGGTCTGCCCTGTTGCCCCGCGGCCAAAAGCGTTAAAAGCCTGCGGAGAAACGAGCCCCACAGGCTCCCCGCGGGATCGTCCTGGGATTGCTGTCCGGACCGCTCCGGCCGATCACCCGATCGCCCTCCCTTGCAAACCAAAAAGGTTCTTCATGAAATACCTCCGACACCTGACCGCGATCGCGTTGCTGTTGACGGCGATGCGGCCTGCGCTCGCCGCCGACGTGACCTTTCCGCCGGGGGCTCGGGTGGGATTGACGCCGCTGGTCGGCCTCGGCAAGGCCAAGACCTTTTCGGGTTTCGAGTCCGAGGACCAGTCGGTCAAGGTGCTGGTGACCGAGCTGCCGGCCGACGCCTACAACGAGGTCAAGACCGCGCTCGGCACCAATCCGGTCGCCCCGAACGGCACCACGCCGCAAACCCTCGAAACCGCGGCGGGCATGGCGTACTACACCGTCGAAACCGCCAAGGACGGCGCCAACACGGTGCGGCGCTATTCCATGATGCTGTCAGGCGGCACGTTCTCGGGCTATGTCGCCGTGCAGGTTCCGGACAACGCCACCAAAATCTATTCCGATGACGCGGTCCGCCAGATGTTCGCTACGGCTCAAGTCCGGAAAGAGGTGCCGGTCGAGGAGCAGCTCGGGCTGATGCCGTTCAAGCTCACCAACATGGCCGATTTCAAGAACGTCCGCACGCTCGCGCCGGGCGCCGCCATGGTCCTGGCCGACGGCGACGAGAAAACCGGCTTCGAGCCGGAGCCTTTCATGGTGATCGGCATCATCGGCGCCACGCCGCCCAATCCCGAAGATCGCGCCCGCTTCGCTCAGGAGGCCGCGACCCGCATTCCCGGCGTGCGCGACGCAAAGATCACCATGTCGGAGCCGATCCGGATCGACGGCCAGCAGGCCTATGAGACGCGGATCGACGCGACCAGCGGCAAGCAAAACACGCAGGTCACCGTGGTGCAGTGGCTGCGCTTTGGCGGGCCGAACATGCTGCGCGTCATCGGCAGCGCGCCGCGCGACCAATGGTCAAGCGCGTTTCCGCGCTTCCGCGCGGTCCGCGACGGCATTCAGCCGCGCGGCTGATAACAAGCTGTCAGTTCAGGCTGCGCTGTCGGGCTCGTTGCCGTTGGCGGCCGCGGGCGCCGCCTTGGCACCGCCCTTGGAGACGCCGACCAGTGCCGGCCGCAGCACCCGCTCGCCGATCGTGTAGCCGGCCTGCACGACCTGAACCACGGTGCCTGACGGCACCGACGGATCGGGAACCTCGTACATCGCCTGCTGAAAGTTCGGATCGAACTTTTCGCCGGTCGGGTCGAACTTCTTCACGCCGTTCTTCTCGAGCGCATTGAGCAGCGACCGCTCGGTGAGTTCCACGCCTTCGATCAAGGCCTTCAGCCCGGGATCGGCCGCGGCACGGGCTTCGGCCGGAACCGCATCGAGCGCCCGCTGCAGATTGTCGGCGATATCGAGCACATCGCGCGCGAAGCCGGTGATGCCGTAGGTCTTGGCGTCGGAGACTTCGCGGCGGGTACGCTGGCGCAAATTCTCCATCTCCGCCAGCGTGCGCAACATCTTGTCGCGCGCCTCGGCCACTTCCCTGGTCAGCGCCTCCACCGACCCTTCCTCGGGATCGTCGGGCATGACGTAGGGCCTGGAAACCACGGGCTCGCTGGCCTGCGCCGGGTCCGCCGGATTTTTCTTGTGCAGGTCGGGATCGGTCATGGCTTGCTTTCTCGGCTACTCGGTCTGGAACGGATGGCAGGAACTGTTGGCCGCCATATCGTGCTTTGGGCAGCGAAAATCAAGCGCTCGTGATCGCCGGAAAACGAGGGGTCAGCCGCCCAGGAGCCGGCTGACGATGCGTGCGGCGTAATCCACCGTCGGGATCACCCGTGCATAATTGAGCCGGGTCGGCCCGATCACGCCGAGCACGCCGACGATGCGGCCAGCGACATCGGTATAGGGTGCCACGATCGTGGAAGAGCCCGACAGCGAGAACAGCTTGTTCTCCGAGCCGATGAAAATCCGCACGCCCTCGGCGCGTTCGGCGCGGCCGAGCAGGTCGATCACGCCGCGCTTGGTTTCGAGATCGTCGAACAGCGACTTCACCCGCTCCAGATCTTCCAGCGCATGCAGATCCTCCAGCAGATTGGCATGACCGCGCACGATCAATTGCCGGTCCTCGTTCTCGCCGCCGGACCAGCTTGCGATTCCGGCGGAAATGATCTTCTGGGTGAGCTGGTCGATCTGGGCGCGATCCTGCGCGAGCGCGGTTTCGAGTTCCAGCCGCGCTTCCGCCAGCGTCCGTCCGCGAATCCGGGCATTGAGGAAATTGCCGGCCTCGGTGAGCGCGGAGGAGGGTACTCCGAGTGGCAAGGTCAGCACGCGGTTCTCGACCTGGCCGTCCTCGCCGACCAGCACCACCAGCGCCTTCTCCGGCTCCAGCCGCACGAACTCAATATGTTTGAGGCGTGCATTCGATTTGGCGGTGAGAACCACGGCAGCAGCGCGGGTCAGACCGGACAGCCGCGTCAGCGCCTCGCCAAGCGCGGCCTCGACCGATTGGGCGCGGCCGACGGAGGCGAGCTGGCTCTGGATCGATTGCCGTTCCGCCTCCGTAAGATCGCCAAGCTGCATCAAGGCGTCGACGAAAAACCGCAAGCCCAGTTCGGTCGGCAGGCGGCCTGCGGAGGTATGCGGCGCATAGATCAGGCCCAATTGTTCAAGGTCTGCCATCACGTTCCGCACGGAGGCGGGCGATAGCGGCATCGCAATCAGCCGCGAAATGTTCCGCGAGCCGACGGGTTCGCCGGTGGCGAGATAACTTTCGACGATTTGACGAAAAATATCGCGCGAACGCTCGTTGAGCTGGGCAAGCCCGGCTGAGGGCGTGATCAGGCCGATCGGATCGTGGTGGGCCAAGGGCAACTCCTCATGCCCTGCTAATCTGTCCATCCGGGAGGCCCGTGACAAGCGCCGTTTGCCCGACTGAAAAGCAGGGTTAAGGCCTTGCCGCCCAGCGCCGGCGCTCCTACAAGCGGCCGCGAACAGACGGACTTAACCGGACTTTTGGAGGATTTTCATGCGGCCAAGCCGCCGTGCCCCCGATGAACTGCGCGCCGTGACGCTGGAACGCGGGGTCGTCAAATATGCCGAAGGGTCCTGCCTCGTGAAATTCGGCGACACGCACGTGCTGGTCACCGCCACGCTGGAGGAGCGGCTGCCGCCCTGGCTGAAGGGCCAGGGCCGCGGCTGGGTCACGGCCGAATACGGCATGCTGCCGCGCGCCACGCTGGAACGCACCCGCCGCGAGGCCGCTGCCGGCAAGCAGGGCGGCCGCACCGTGGAGATCCAGCGGCTGATCGGCCGTTCGCTCCGTGCCACGGTCGATCTCGAAGCGCTCGGCGAGCGCCAGATCACCGTCGACTGCGACGTGCTGCAGGCCGATGGCGGCACGCGCACCGCCTCCATCACCGGCGCCTGGGTCGCGCTTGCCGACTGCCTGAACTGGATGAAGGCGCGCAACATGATCAAGGCCAAGGTGCTGCGCGACAATGTCGCCGCGATTTCCTGCGGCATCTACCAGGGCACGCCCGTGCTCGATCTCGACTACGCCGAGGATTCGGAAGCGGACACCGACGCCAATTTCGTCATGACGGGCGACGGCCGCATCGTCGAGGTGCAGGGCACCGCCGAAAAGACGCCGTTCACCCACGATGAATTCCTGGCGCTGATGGCGCTGGCGAAAAAGGGCGTTACGCGTCTGGTGGACCTGCAGAAACTGGCGGTCGCCTGAACCATGCATCGCCAAATCTCCGGCAAACTCGTCATCGCGACCCACAATCCCGGCAAGCTCGCCGAGATGCGCGAGCTGCTGGCACCCCATGGCGTCGTCGCGGTTTCGGCCGGCGAGCTCGGGCTTGGCGAGCCAGAGGAAACCGGCAAGACGTTCGAGGTGAACGCGCGGATCAAGGCGATCGCCGCCGCGCAGGCGGCGAGGCTTCCGGCCTTCGCCGACGATTCCGGCCTCGTGGTCGAGGCGCTCGACGGCGCGCCGGGAATCTACTCGGCGCGCTGGGCCGGACCGAAGAAGGATTTCAACGAGGCGATGGCGCGGATCGAACGGCTGTTGCAGGAGCGCGGCGCCACGGCGGCGGACAAGCGCAGGGCGCATTTCGTTTCCGCGCTCTGTGTCGCGTGGCCGGACGATCATCTGGAAGAGGTCGAGGCGCGCGCCGACGGCACGCTGGTCTGGCCGCCACGCGGCACCGCCGGCTTCGGCTATGATCCCATGTTCCTGCCGGAAGGTTACACACGCACGTTCGGCGAGATGACCAGCGTCGAGAAGCACGGCATGCCGCCGCTGGGCCTCGGTCTCTCCCATCGCGCCCGCGCCTTCGTCAAGCTTGCGGAGATCTGCCTTGACCGACGCTGAGCGGAAAGCCTTCGGCGTCTATGTGCACTGGCCGTTCTGCCTGTCGAAGTGCCCGTATTGCGACTTCAACAGCCATGTCCGCCACGCCGCGATCGATGAGGACCGCTTCGCCCGCGCCTTCACACGCGAGATCGAGACCACGGCCGCACGCACGGCCGGGCGCGAAGTCACCTCGATCTTTCTCGGCGGCGGCACGCCGTCCCTGATGCGTCCGGAGACCGTCGGCGCCGTTCTCGATGCGATCGGCAAGCACTGGCGCGTTGCCCCCGGAGCCGAGGTCACGCTGGAGGCCAATCCGACCAGCGTGGAGGCGACGCGCTTTGCCGGCTACCGCGCAGCCGGCGTCAACCGCGTCTCGCTCGGCGTGCAGGCGCTGAACGATGCCTCGCTGAAGGAGCTGGGACGGCTGCATTCGGCGCGCGAAGCGCTCGACGCGGTCGCGATCGCCCGCAAATCCTTCGAGCGCTACTCCTTCGACCTGATCTACGCGCGACCGGAGCAGACGCCGGCGATGTGGGCAGATGAGCTCGCGCTCGCCATCAAGGAGGCCGCGGAGCATCTCTCGCTCTACCAGCTCACGATCGAGGAGGACACGCCGTTCTTCGGGCTGCACGCCGCGGGCAAATTGAGGACGCCGGACGAGGCGGCCGCGCGCGTGCTCTATGACGTCACGCAGGAGGTCTGCGCCAGGCACGGTCTACCGGCCTACGAGATTTCCAATCACGCACGCAAAGGCGCGGAGTGCCGGCACAATCTCGTCTACTGGCGCGGCGAGGAATATGCCGGCATCGGGCCGGGCGCGCATGGCCGCCTCGACATCGATGACAGGCGGCACGCGCTCGCGACAGAAAAACGTCCCGAGGCGTGGCTGATGCGAGTCGAGGCCAACGGCCATGGCGTGGTCACCGATGACGTGCTCAACCGCGAAGAGCGCGCCGACGAGTTCCTGCTGATGGGCTTGCGGCTGACCGAGGGCATCGACCCCCGCCGCTATGCCGCGCTCTCCGGCCGCACGCTCGACGAACGCCGCATTGCCGTGCTCCGCGAAGAGGGCGCGATCACGGTCGATGCGAATGGCAGGCTGCGCGTGACGCAGGCGGGATTTCCCGTACTCGACGCTGTGGTCGCAGACCTTGCGGCGTAAAATCAGGCACTAAAACTCTTCGGCGAACCGGCCACCGGCGCGCCGCCGCTGTTGCCGACGCGCATGACCGCGAGCCCGCGTTCATTGGAGCCGTCCTGGCGAAAGCGAAACAGCCCGTCGATGCCGGCAAAGCCGGAGGGGTTGGTCAGCACATCCGACGAGAATCGCTGCGGACCTTGCGTCCGCGCCAGCGCGGCGACGAGCGCGACCGCATCATAGGCGAGCGTCGCGGTGCGCACCGGTTCGCCGCCGTAACGCGTCCGGTAGCGGCCCGAGAAGGCGCGGAAGCCGGCCGGATCGGGCGCTGCATAAAGGCCGCCTTGCAAATTCGGGCTGCCGAATACCCGCGGATTGTCCCACAGCCCGGTGCCGAGCAACTGGATGTTGCGCAGATTCGCGCCCGCGGCCGTCAACGCCTCAGCCGTCGCCACGACGGAGTCGCCATCATCGGCCATCATGAGCGCATCGGCCTGTCCGAGTGACTGCGCCACGGTGCGCGCCGGCGTGGCGCGATCGGCGCTATATTTCTCGAACGCGACGATGCGGCCACCGCGGCGGCTCACCGCCGTCTTGAACGCTGCCTCCACCACATTGCCATAGGCGTTGTCCGGCAGCAGCGCGGCAAAGGATTTCTTGCCGATACTCGCCGAGTAATCGACGATGCGGTTGACGTCGGACTCGGGCAGAAAGCTCAACAGGTAGACGCCGCGCCCGGCGATGCTGGAATCCGTCGAGAACGCGATCACCGAAATGCTGCGGGTGCGCGCGACCTGCGCCACGGACGGCACCGAGAGCGCGAACAGCGGACCCAGGAGAATCTCGGCGCCTTCCTCGACCGCCTGTTGCGCACCCTGCTGCGCGCCTTGCGGGCTGCCGGTATCGTCCTTGACCAGAAGCTGGATGTTGGGATTCTGGAATTCGGCGAGCGCCATCTCGGCGGCGCTCTTCATCGATTGCGCGGCGACGCCGGCATTGCCCGAAGCGGAGAGCGGCAGGATCAGGCCGACCTTGACCTGGCCGTTGCCGACCGCGGTCGGCTGCTGTGCCGGTCCCGCCGGCGCCGTGGGCGTCTCGGAATTGGAGAACTGGCCAAGGCTTTGCTGGACGCCCGCGCAGGCCGAGAGCAGGGGCGCACCGAGCAGGAGGCCAAGCGCCGTCCGACGGGTCGCGGTCACATTTTGCGACCCCGTGGGATCAGACTGCGATTTGCGCCGGCCCTGCATTGCATCTCTTGGCTTGACCGACCGCGATCGGCCAGGACTGCCCCCGTTCCAAAGATCGGAGGGCGGATTCAGGCATATTGTCGGCGAATAGTTAACCGAAACAAAAGGATAATGGCCCCGCCGATGGCCGGCTCCAGCGGCTTCCTTTGCCGCTTCGCACCCCGTTCGACGGCCCGTACGGGCGGTCTTGCAATGGTGGCGCCAGAGCTGTCTCCCCTCTAAGTTAGGCATTATGCGCGCAAAAGCGGCCCCGATAAATACCGAAAGCCGGAAGGAACCCGGCCCCCGTAACTTTATGGTCGGCGGTCATGTTCTTCCCGCGTCCAGGGCGGCCGCCGGGCTTCATATTGTCGCGACCCCGATCGGTAATCTCGGGGACATCACCTTGCGCGCGCTGGAGACGCTCGCCGGCGTCGACCTGATCGCCTGCGAGGACACCCGCATTACCCGGCGCCTGACCGAACGCTACGGCATCGCGGCGGAACTCACGCCTTATCATGAGCATAATGCCGCGACGGCGCGGCCGAAAATCCTGGAGCGGCTGGCGCAAGGCGGTTCGGTCGCGCTGGTCTCGGACGCCGGAACGCCCCTCATCTCCGATCCCGGCTTCAAGCTGGTGCGCGAGGCCTCGGCCGCCGGGCACGCCGTCGTCGCATTGCCCGGACCTTCGTCGATGCTGGCGGCGCTGTCGGTCGCGGCACTGCCGACCGATCGATTCTTCTTCGAGGGGTTCCTGCCCGCAAAGGAGACCGCGCGACGCGCGCGGATCGCCGAACTCGCCCGGATCGACGCGACGCTGGTGATCTTCGAATCCGGCAATCGCGTGCAGGACGCTCTGCGCGATCTGGCTGACGCGATCGGCACGCGCGAGGCCGCGATCTGCCGCGAACTGACCAAGCTGCACGAGGAAGTGTCGCGCTCATCTCTCCTGGAGCTCGCAGAAAAAGCCGATCGGCTCGAGACCCGCGGCGAATTCGTGCTGGTGATCGGACCACCCGCGGCAGACGCGCAAGTGTTGAGCCCGGGGGCGCTCGACGAGCTCTTGCGTGTCCAGCTCGGACATCACAGCGTCAAGGATGCGGTGGCGCATGCCGTAGAGCTGTCGGGCCGGCCGCGACGCGAGGTCTATGCCCGCGCGCTGGAGCTGGCGAAGCAAGTGAAGGACGGCCATGGCGAGGACTGACCGCGCGGCGCCGGAAAAGGAGGCATCGCCGGAGCGCGTCGCCGCTTTCCGGACCGGGCTTTCCGCGGAAAGCCGCGCCGCCGCCTATCTGATGGCCAAGGGCTATCGCATCCTCGCCAAGCGCTTCCGCACGCCGCATGGCGAGATCGACCTGGTGGCGAAACGGCGCAATCTGGTGGCGTTCGTCGAGGTCAAGGCCCGCGCGACGCTGGATGAAGCCGCTTTCGCCGTCACGCCCCGGCAACAGGCCCGCATAATCAATGCCGCTCAGCTTTGGCTGGCTGCGCGTTCCGAATATGCCGAATTCGAACTGCGTTTTGACGCGATCCTGATTGCGCCGCGCCGCCTGCCGCGCCATTTGTTAGCAGCCTTCGACGCCAGTCCTTAAAAATCCTCTCCAGACCGGACCTTTCCATGAAATTGAACGTCGTCGTCCAGATGGACCCTATCGCGCGCATCAATATCCGCGGCGATTCCACTTTTGCACTGCTGCTGGAGGCGCAGGAGCGCGGCCACGGGCTCTCTTATTATACGCCGGACAAGCTTTCGCTGGTCGGCAGCGAGCTGTTCGCTCCGGTGCAGCTCCTCACCGTGCGCGACGAGCCCGGCAATCACTTCACCCTCGGCGAGCCCAGGCGCGAGCCGCTGGCTTCCTTCGACGTCGTGCTGTTGCGTCAGGATCCGCCCTTCGACCTCGCCTACATCACCTCGACGCATTTCCTCGAGCGTATTCATCCCAAAACGCTGGTCGTGAACAACCCGGCGAGCGTTCGCGATGCGCCGGAAAAGCTGTTCGTGATGGATTTCCCGCAACTGATGCCGCCGACCTTGATCTCGCGCGATCTCGACGAGATCAACGCCTTCCGCGACACCCATGGCGCCGTGGTCATGAAGCCGTTGCACGGCCATGGCGGCGCCGCGGTGTTTCGCATCATGCCGCAGGACATGAATTTCGGCTCGCTGTTCGACATGTTCACGGTGACTTTCAAGGAGCCCTGGGTCATCCAGCGCTTCATCCCCGAGGTCAAACATGGCGACAAGCGCATCATCCTGGTCGATGGCGAGTTCGCCGGCGCCGTCAACCGTGTCCCGGCCGCGGACGATCTGCGCTCCAACATGGTGCGCGGAGGCGCGGCGCAGGCGACCGACCTCACGCCGCGTGAGCGGGAAATCTGCACGACGCTCGGCCCGGAGCTGCGAAAGCGCGGACTGCTGTTTGTCGGCATCGACGTGATCGACGGCTATCTCACCGAGATCAACGTAACCTCGCCGACCGGCATCCGCGCCGTCGCCCGCCTCGGCGGACCCGACATCGCGGCGAAGATCTGGGACACGATCGAAGCCAGGCGCCGCTAGAGCCTTTTCCGTTCCGATTGAATCGGAACGGGACTCTAGACTCTTGTTTTGACGCGTTTTCTTCACGCGAACCGGTTTCCGCTTCGCTGAAAAACGCTGTAGGTTGTAATCTCTGCATGGTGTCGCGCGTGAAGCGCCGCGCGGTCCCGCGCCGCGCCGACGGCTGCCGCCGTCAATCAGGAAAGATACGTAGATTCGTTCAGTGAACGATAACGTCCCGTTCACCATGAGGATGAATCACCGGCCTCAAGACGCACGCGGGGGTCGCGCCTCAAGTCGGCTTATACCTTTGCTGCTTAGTTCTGCTGTTGGGAGAGGGTGCCCAACCGGCCTTCGGGCCAGAGCGGATAGTAAAGCGTATGTATACCGCCCGGATTGTCGTCCTGATCATCGCGCTTGGCGCAGGTGGCATTGCCGCTTACCTCGCGAGCGGCATCGACAACAAACCCGCCGCCCCGGCCCAGCCGGTTGCGCAACTCGAAACCGTCGACATCCTCGTCGCCAAATCCGACATCGGCCTCGGCCAGACCACCAAGACGGAGGATCTGCGGTGGCAGCCTTGGCCAAAAGGCACCGCAAGCGGCTCGTTCATCAAGCGCAATGAGCGCCCGGAGGCCATCAATCAGATCGCCGGCTCGATCGCGCGAACGCCCATCATGGCGGACGAGCCGATCCGCGAGCAGAAGCTGGTGAAGGCCGACGGCTCCGGCTTCATGGCCGCGATCCTGCCGACCGGCATGCGCGCCGTCTCGACCGAAATTTCTCCAGAGACCGCTGCGGGCGGCTTCATCCTGCCAAACGACCGCGTCGACGTGGTCCTCACCCGTCGTATCAAGAATATCGAGCACCCCAACCAGCCCGATGTCGTCGTCGCAGAGCTGGTCCTGGCCAATATCCGTGTCCTCGCGATCGATCAGGCTCCGAAGGAAAAGGAAGGCCAGAACGCGGTGGTGGGCAAGACCGTGACGCTGGAATTGAAACCCGAACAGATCGGGACGCTGACCGCCGCGCGTCAGGCCGGCACGCTTTCGCTGGCGCTTCGCAGCATCGCCGACGTCAACGCGGTCGAGAGCAACATCAATCAGAACAACAAGAGCGGCGATGGCATCAACGTCATCCGGTACGGCGTCGCCACCCGATCGACGTCACAGAAGTGACCAAGGATACCGATATGCAATGCAGCGCGAATAAACCTACCCTGCCGGCCTTCCGCGCACTCGCCACCTCGGCGGTGCTCGCGCTGGCACTCCAGCTTGGCCCGGCACGAGCCGCGGACGAACCGCGTCCCGCGCCGCCGTCCACCACCACGGAAGTGACCCCTGCTGCGACGAGCACTTCGGCAACACCGTCGAATGAGCCTGCCGCGACCGCGAGCACGGCGACCGATCCGAGCGTGACTTCAAGCATTCCGGTGCGGACCCGCTTCCTTCCGCTTGGCGTCGGCAAATCCGTCGTCATCGAGCTGCCGCGCGACGTCAAGGACGTGCTGGTGGCGGACCCCAAGATCGCGAACGCCGTCATTCGTTCTTCGCAGCGCGCCTACATCATCGGAGCCAGCGTCGGCCAGACCAACGTCGTGTTCTTCGACGCCGCCGGCCAGCAGGTTGCGAGCTACGATATCGCGATCAAGCGCGACCTCAACGGCGTGCGCGCCGCATTGAAGCAGTCGCTGCCCGGTGTTCAGATCGAAGGTGTCGGCGAGAGCGTGGTGCTGACCGGCTCGGTGACGAGCCCGATCGAGGCGCAGCAGGCCGGCGACATCGCGGCGCGTCTGGTCGGCGGCGCGGACAAGGTCGTCAACAGCATCGTCGTGAAGGGCCGCGATCAGGTCATGCTGAAGGTGCAGGTCGCCGAAGTCCGGCGCGACATCATCAAGCAGATGGGCGTCGATCTCAGCGCCAGCATGAATTACGGCACGGCGGTCGTGAACTTCAACAACAGCAGCCCGTTCACTGCGTTGAACGGGCCGCTGGTTCCCGGCAACGGCCTGCAGGCTTCCTCGATCGTCAAGGGATTGCCCACGGTCACGGCGACCATGCGCGCGATGGAAAGCGCCGGCCTGGTGCGGACGCTCGCGGAACCCAATCTGACGGCGATTTCCGGGGAGTCCGCGACCTTCATTTCCGGCGGCGAATTTCCGATTCCGACCGGCGTGACCTGCCAAACGACTACATCGGGCGCGATCGGACAGTGCGTCCAGACAGTCAGCTTCAAGAAGTTCGGCATTTCGCTCAACTTCACGCCCGTCGTGCTCTCCGAGGGCCGGATCAGCCTTCGGGTGATGACGGAGGTTTCGGAAATCTCGAGCGAAAACGCCCTGCAGGGCGGCGCCGGCGGAACCACGATACCCTCGATCAAGACGCGCCGCGCGGAAACCACGCTGGAGATTCCCTCCGGCGGCTCGATGGCGATGGCGGGCCTGATCCAGCAGCAGACCAAGCAGGCCATCAACGGTTTGCCCGGCGTCGATTCGATACCGATTTTCGGCCAGTTGTTCCGCAGCCAGGATTACGTCAACAACGAGACCGAGCTCATGGTCATGGTGACGCCCTATGTCGTCCGGGCGGTCGCGCAGAAGGAATTGTCGCGTCCCGATGACGGGTTTGCGCCGGCTTCCGATTCGCAATCGGCCCTGCTCGGCCGCATGAACCGGATCTACGGCGTCGCCGCGCGCATGGATCCGGTGACCGGCCATCAGGCCAATTTTGGCTTCTTCATTGACTGAGATGACACGACCGCGCGCGTGACGGGGGAAACACGATGACGAACGCATTCTTGATCGGGCGCCGCCGCGGCCTGGGCCTGTCCGGGGCGCTTGCCGGTCTCTCCGTCATGCTGGGCGCCTGCAGCATGGCGCCGGACGCCGTCATCACCGGCGGCGTGCCCGACGACTACCGCCTGCGTCATCCGATCGCGATCACGGAAGCCAACCGCTCGCTCGTTGTCTTTGTCGGACACGGCCGCGGCGGTCTGACCTCGACCCAGCGCGATGACGTCATGGGCCTGGCGCGGACCTGGGTCCGCGAAGGCACGGGGGCGATCGTCGTCAATGTGCCGGCCGATACGCCAAACGCCAGGGCAGCCGACGCGACGTTCCACGAAGTCCGTTCGGTCCTGATGGCTGGCGGCGTGCCGTCACGCGGCATCGCGATGTATCACTATCATCCGGAAGATCCGCAGACGCTCGCGCCGATCAAGCTGAACTATACCAGGATCGCCGCGACCGCGGGCCCCTGCGGCATGTGGCCGGAAGATCTCGGTCCATCGCTCAGCAATCCCACCTACAGCGAGAACAAGCCGTACTACAATTACGGCTGTGCGACCCAGCGCAACCTCGCGGCCATGATCGACAATCCCTCCGATCTGGTGCAGCCGCGATCCGAGACGCCGGCCGATACGGCGCGGCGAACCGCAGGATTCGCGAAGTACCACAAGGGCGAGCCGACCGCGACGACCTATCCCGATGCCGAAAAGGCCAAGCTCAGCGACGCAGGCAAATGATGAGCGACTCCCAGAAGAAAATCGAAGAAGCGTCAGACCTCCCGCCGCCACCGTCCGCCAACGATTACATCGCGGCGGCGCCACGCATCTCGGTGCAGGCGTTTTGCGAAGGCAGCGACACCGCGGCGGCGATCGAATCGGCCGGCGACGACCGGAGGCTCGCCAAGGCCCATTTGACGGTCAAGTTGGGCGGCCTGGCCGCGGCGTTGGAGACCTATCACAACGCGCCCACGCCGAACGTGATCGTGCTGGAGAGCGGCGGCCAAAGCGACCTGCTGACCTCGCTCGACGAGCTGGCCTCGGTATGCGATCCCGGCACCCGCGTCATCGTCGTCGGCAGTGAGAGCGACGAGGTGCCCTACCGGGAGCTGGTGCGTCGCGGCGTCAACGACTACGTGCTCGGGCCCATCGCACCGATCGACATCGTGCGCTCGATTTGCAGCCTGTTCTCGGCTTCCGAGGCCGTCGCGGTCGGCCGGATCATCGCCGTGATTGGCGCCAAGGGCGGTGTCGGCGCGTCCACCGTCGCGCACAACGTGGCATGGGCGATCGCGCGCAATCTCAAGCTGGATTCGGTCGTCATCGATCTCGACCTCGCCTTCGGCACCGCCAGCCTCGACTACAACCAGGATCCGGTGCAGGGCATCGCGAACGCGGTGTTTCAGCCGGACCGGCCGGACAGTGCCTTCATCGACCGCCTGCTGGCGAAATGCACCGATCACCTCAGCCTGTTGGCGGCGCCCGCGGCGCTCGACCGGGTCTATGATTTCGGCGCCAATGCGTTCGATGCGATCTTCGATACGCTGCGCCTGACGACGCCGTGCATCGTGCTGGACATTCCGCATCAATGGACGGCATGGACGCGGCGAGCGCTGGAGAGCGCGGACGACATCGTGATCGTCGCCGAGCCGGATCTCGCGAACCTGCGCAATGCCAAGAACATCCTGACGACGCTGAAAGCGGCACGGCCCAACGACGCCCCGCCCCTGTTCTGCCTCAACCAGGTCGGCCTGCCGAAGCGGCCGGAAATCGACCGGCGCAGCTTTGCCAAGACGCTCGAGAGTCTGCCAGTCGCCGTCATTCCGTTCGATTCCCGCCTGTTCGGGACTGCCGCCAACAACGGGCAGATGGTCGCGGAGCTTTCCCCCAACCATCGCACCAGCAAGATGTTCCTGGAGATCGCGCGCCAGCTGACCGGTCATGTCGAGGTCAGGAAGCCACGGAGCTCGCTGCTCGCCCCGATCAAGGACGTCGGCCGGCGCCTGATCGGACGGGGACGTTGAGGGATCGCGACGGCTGAGGGCGCCGTCGCATCACGGCTATGGTCTGGGCATGATCTCCGCGCAAACGCTCCGCGTTTGTCGCGAGGGAAAACCGCTTCGCGCTTTTCCGGATCATACCTCAATTGGCGCGAACCCTGGCGCGGTCCGGCGTACGTTGCGCGTTGCGATCGGAAGAAGCTTCCTTCTTCGACAACAACCGCTTTAGCTCGGCGACCTTGGCCGTCGCGTCATCCGGCGGCAGCTCGGCCTTCACGATGCCTTCAGCTTCGGGCAGTCGCCCCTCGAGACCGAGCACGACCGCCAGATTCATCCGCACGCGCTGATCCTTTTCGTTCCGGCCATGGGCGCGGCGCAGCGTTTCCTCCGCCTTCACCAGATCCTTCGACAGCATGTAGGAGAGACCGAGATTGGACAGCACCGACGGCTCGTCCGGCACGATTCTCAGGGCGCTGGTGTAATACTGCCGGGCCTCCTCGTAGCGGCCCATCTGATCGAGCACCGCGCCCTGGGCCGACAGGATCCGCCAATCGGGATCTTCCGGTGAATGCGCCTGGCTCAGCACGTCGAAGGCCTGCTGAAAGTTTCCATTATCGGCCAACGCGCGGCCGTAGCCGGCCAGCAGCTGCTTGTTGCCGGGATTGGCGATGGCGGCCTGTTCGAGCACCGCGACCGCTTGCGAGCGCTCGCCCGTCGCACGCAGCGCCTTGCCATATTGAAGCGCGACGACGGGATCCTTGGGGTTGGCGCGATAGCGCTCGCGATAGGCGTTCACGTCACGCCTTGCATCGGAGGGCTGGTTCACCTCCGGCTTGTCGCCGAGCGACCCCGTGACGTCGGATATATCGGAGGAGGCGGTGGTCTGGCAGCCGACGAGGCTGATCGCCAGCGCAGCCGACGAGACGAAAGCGACCGTCAGTCGCGCCAGGCGACCTTGTTTGAACGAATGCCGATACATGTACTTTTTGGCCCGGAGAAATGGCGACTGGCCAAAAAATCGTTGCAGCTTAACCCTAAGTTCGGGTTAACCGAGTCTACTTCGGGGCCATATTTCGGCGATCCGCGGGCAAGCTATCGCCTACGCGACGAACTCGGCCCCGAATTCGCAGCCGATCCGCCACGCCAGGCGGCACTGGCGGGGGTTGCCGGTCGAGAAGATCAGGGTGAATTCGGGCGGCGGGTCGAGATGCTCGGCGACGATTTTCACACCGCCGTCCGAAATGTCCGTGATCACGCAGTCGCGCGGCAGCGAGCCGGTCCCGAACTGGATTTTCGCGAGGCTCCTGCACAGACGACGCTCGCTTCTACGACGATTGGCGGCCAACATATCGATCTTCTTCCCCATCCATACCGTTCGATCGGTACTGCACTGTGTTTACAGGGGAAACGTTGGAATAGGACTATCGGGATCGCTCGCAATCGATCGATCGATTTCGATCGTATTTTAACGATCGCAACACCCGTGCCGCCGGCACCGGTCATGCTTGCCTTGACACTTCGATGGAGGCCGAATTATCCTCGTTGGGTATCTCCCTGGCATCGGCGCGTTGAGGAATAGATTCCACGGCGGACATGACAAAGGTCGACGTCTATTTCGATTTCAGATCGCCCTATGCCTACTTCGCGTCACATCGCATCCGGCGCGGCTTTTCGGGATCCGACATCAACTGGGCGTGGCGGCCGGTTTCGATCGATGTCCTGCTCAACTTGCAGGCCGGCCGCGAAGCGTTCGCCTCCTATGTCGATCCACTGTCGGGACCGAAGCGGGCGCATCTGATCGCCGATGTGCGTCGGCTGGCCTCCTATTATGACCTGCCGATGCGCCCGACCAAGCCCAGGCGGCCGAATTCGATTCCGGCCCTTTGCCTTGCCTGCCTTCTGAACGAGGACCAGCGCGCGCCGTTCATCTACGCCGCGTTCGACGCCCTCTGGCAGGAACAGCAGGACATTTCCGAGGCCGAGGTTCTGACCCGGTGCTTGACGAAGTCGGGTTCGCGGCCGGACCTGACAACACACGCGTTCGCGACGGCCGCCCGGAACGAATTGGCCGAGCATTCGGCAACGGCTTACGCGCACGGCGTTTTCGGCGTGCCTACCTTCGCTTGCAGTGATGACATTTTCTTCGGCAACGATCGGCTCGATCTGTTGCTGTGGGCAGCCGGGAAACGTGCCAGCTCCAAATCGCCCTGAGTCCGGACACAAGATGTTCCTGTAACGTTCTTGCTTCTTTCGTCTGGTTCCGTTAGCCTCAACCCCGAGGAGAGCGGCACGGCATGGTTCAGCGGGTTTCGACGGTAGCCTTTGAGGGGATCGAGGCCCGTACAGTCGACGTGCAGGTGCAGGTCTCGCCGGGGCTGCCGGCCTTTCATGTCGTTGGTCTTGCCGACAAGGCCGTCTCGGAAGCGCGCGAGCGGGTCCGCTCCGCCCTGATCGCCTCGGGGCTCGCGTTGCCGGCGCGGCGCATCACCGTCAACCTCGCGCCCGCCGACCTGCCAAAGGAAGGCAGCCATTATGACCTGCCGATTGCGCTCGGCCTGATGGGGGCGATCGGCGCCATCCCGCCGGACGCGCTGTCGGGTTTCACGGTACTGGGCGAACTCGGTCTCGACGGATCGATCGCGCCGGTCGCGGGCGTGTTGCCGGCCGCGATTGGCGCCAATTCACGCGAGGAAGGCCTGATCTGCCCGGCGGCCTGCGGCGCGGAAGCTGCCTGGGCGAGCCCCGATATCCAGATCATCGCCGCCAACTCGCTGATCCAGATCGCCAACCACTTCAAGGGCACGCAGGTACTGTCGCGTCCGCAGCCGAAGGTGCGGCAGGCGCCCGCCACCCAACTCGATCTTCGCGACATCAAGGGCCAGGAGAGCGCCAAGCGCGCGCTCGAAATCGCCGCCGCCGGCGGTCATCACCTCTTGATGATCGGCGCGCCGGGCGCGGGAAAATCGATGCTGGCCGCGCGGCTGCCCTCGATCCTGCCGCCGCTGTCGCCGTCGGAATTGCTGGAAGTCTCGATGATCGCGTCGGTGGCGGGGGAGATCGAGGGCGGCGCGCTGACCGCGCAGCGGCCGTTCCGCAGCCCGCACCATTCGGCGAGCATGGCCGCGCTGACCGGCGGCGGCAGCCGCGCCAGGCCCGGCGAAATCTCGCTCGCCCATCACGGCGTGCTGTTCCTCGACGAATTGCCGGAGTTCGATCCACGCGTGCTCGACTCGCTGCGCCAGCCGCTTGAGAACGGCGAGGTCGCGGTTTCCCGCGCCAATCACCGGGTCACCTATCCGGCGCGCTTCATGCTGGTCGCAGCGATGAATCCCTGCCGCTGCGGACAAGCCTTCGAGCCGGGCTTTTCCTGCCGCCGCGCGCCGATCGAGCGCTGTACGTTCGACTACCAGATGCGAATTTCCGGCCCGCTGATGGACCGCCTCGACCTGCGGATCGAGGTGCCGGCCGTGACCGCGGCTGACCTGATTTTGCCTCCACCCGCGGAAGGCTCGGCCGAAGTCGCAGCGCGCGTCGCTGCCGCCCGCGACGTCCAGCTCAAGCGCTACGCGGCCGCCGGCCTGCCCCATATCCGCACCAACGCCGAGGCGCCAGCAGCGCTGCTGGAGGAGATCGCAAAAGCGGATGCGCAGGGCCAGAAGCTTCTGCGCGATGCCGCGGAGACCATGCGGCTTTCCGCACGCGGCTATCATCGGGTGCTGCGCGTCGCCCGAACGCTCGCCGATCTCGACGGCGCCGACAAGGTCGGGCGGCTGCATCTCGCCGAAGCGCTGTCCTATCGCGCGCTCGCGGAAGACACCCGCCGCGCGGCGTAATCGCCGTCTCCGTCAACCCGCCGGTAACAAGTTTTCTTTACGTTCGGACAACCATAGGCCCGCGTGGCTGGGGGCGATGGTTCGAGCGAGTAGCGTTGCATGTTGCGTTTCAAGTTCCTGGTCTCGGCCGTTCCCCTGATCTTCGCCGCGATCCTGGCCCGGGTCGAATTCTTCCCGGGTAGCCGTCCCTGCATCGCGCTGGGTTCCGGCACTATCGGGATCGTCTCGGCCCCCTGGCACGCCGATCTCCATGCCGGCTTCACCGACGATCCGAAGGTCGCCACCGTTCGCGTCGCGATCTCGAACAATGCCGAAGCCGCCGACTTTGCCGTCGTCGATGATGTCAACGCCGCAGACGGCAATGCCTGCGAGGCCACGCCGGCCACGCAATTCATCGCGATCTCCGCGCCTGAGGCGGGCGGCGCCCCCATCATCTATCTGTCGCACGAAGAGGGGCCGGCCGATTACCGCATCTTCGTGCATTCGAATCGCTTCACCGACCGCCAGGCGGCAGCGCTGATCGTCGGCGCCCATGGCCAGCCGCCGCATCTCGCCACCGCCGACCTCTAAAATCGGCACGTTAATCCTCCGCTAACCCTGTTCTCATCGGGACATGACAAGCGGCGGGGCTTCAAACACTTTGCAACGTCACCGCCGCATGGTCACACCGACCGATGCGCGCGGACGGCAATTCCAGGGGATTGATGATGGGACGAACGTTCCGGATCAAATTGCGCATTCGTCGTTTTGCCCGCCGCCATCGAACCGTGATCGGCGTCATCCGCTCCTTCGTCGTCTTCTCGGCCGCCTTTGGCGGCGCCTACGGTTTCATCGCCGCGAGCCGGTCCGAGCAGTCCGGCTATAACCCCCACGCCTTTGCCATCGGCGCGAGCTTCCTGTTCGCGATCGCCTGTCTCGGGCTCGCCACGCTGAGCGTCCGGCTCCGGTTCCTCCGCAAGAAGATGCGCGGGATCGCGCTTCACAATGAAGCGCTGGCCGACCGCAATTGGGAACTGCAGGAAGCCGAGGGGCGGGCGCGCAGCCTGTTCGAATCGCAGGGCGACCTGATCGTGATGCGCGACCCAGATGGCCGCATCACCTATGCCAACGACGCCTTCTGCCTGATGGCGGAGCGTCCGCCGGAGACGCTGATCGGCAGCCGTTTCTCGTTTGAGATCCTGGAGCAGGGCGACAGCGCGCTGGAGAACAACGGCACGCGGATGCACGACCAGAGGATCGCCACGCGGCTCGGACCGCGCTGGATCGCCTGGCGCGAAGGGTTCATCCGCTCCGATGCCGGCCAGCCGGCGGAACTGCAATGCGTCGGCCGCGACGTCACCGACCGCACCGAGACCGAGCGCGCGCTGGCCGATGCGCGCGACCACGCGGACGCCGCCAACCGCGCCAAGTCGCGCTTCCTCGCAATGGCGTCCCATGAAATCCGCACGCCGCTGAACGGCATCCTCGGCATGAGCTCGCTGCTGCTCGACACGCCGCTGACCCCGGAGCAGACGACCTATGCGAAGGCCGTGAAGAGCTCGGGCGACGCGCTGATGTCTCTGATCGAGGAACTCCTGGATTATTCCAAGATCGAGGCCGGCAAGATCGATCTGGAGCAGCGGCCTTTTGCACTGACGTCCCTGATCGAGGACATCACCGAATTGCTGGCGCCGCGGGCGCAAGCCAAGAATCTCGAGATCGCGGCGTATGTCGACGATCGGCTGCCGACCGAAGTCATCGGCGACGCGGCGCGGCTGCGTCAGGTGCTGCTCAATCTCGCCGGCAATGCGATCAAGTTTACCGCGACCGGTGGCGTGGCGCTGATCGTCGAACCCGGCATCTGGCCGAACGAAATCAGCTTCCTGGTCCGCGATACCGGCATCGGCATTGCTCCCGAAGCACGAGAGCGGATCTTCCGCGAATTCGAGCAGGCCGACGAGCGCATCGCGCGCAATTATGGCGGCACCGGGCTGGGGCTGAGCATTTCCGAGCGTATCGTCAAGCGCATGGGCGGCCGCATCGCGCTGGAGAGCCAGCCGGGCGCCGGTTCGACCTTTGAAGTGTCCATCCCCCTCGCCGCTTCGGTGGACGGCGGACAGCGGTCCTTCGTCGCACCCAATCTTGCCGGCCAATCCATCATGCTGGTCTCGATGCAGAGCATCGAGGCTTCGCTGGTCGCGCGGCGGCTGCAGCGCTGGGGCGGCCAGACCTGCTTCGTTTCGGATACGGATGTAGCGATGGCCCTGCTGCCGGAGCGTCCCTGGCACGCCGTGCTGGTCGATCGCGCCCTCGGAGACGACACGGTCCAGGCGATCGCCGATGCCGCGCAACGTTACGCCACTCAACGAATCCTGATGTTTACGCCGTCAACACGGCGCGAGCTGAAGCCGTCCTCCGCCTTCACCGCCTACCTGGTCAAGCCGCTGCGCGCGGCTTCGCTCGCAGCGCGTATGACCGCAACTCCCGAGGTGGACTCGCCGCTTCTCGCCGACGATCTGGTCGACGCCGAAGCACCTGCCGAAAAGCCGGCGAGGGGCTTGTCCGTGCTGGTGGCCGAGGACAACGAGATCAATGCACTGTTGATGCGCTCATTGCTGACGCGGCTCGGCCACCACACCGTGATCGCGACCAACGGCGCGGAGGCGCTCGAATCCTGGCTTGGGGCCAAATCCGCCGGCACGCCTTATGATCTCGTGCTGATGGACGTGCAGATGCCCGAGCTCGATGGCATCGAGGCGGCCAAGCGCATCCGCACCTCGGAAGCCGGCGAGCCCGGCCGGCGCACGCCGATCCTGGCGCTGACCGCCAACACGCTGATCGAGGATCGCTACGCCTGTTTCGAAGCCGGCATGGACGGCTTCCTGGTCAAGCCGCTCGATCGGGAAAAGCTCACGGAAGCGCTGGCGAGCCTCGCCGCGTCGCGGCATCTGGTGGCGTAGCCGACATCGCAAGCTGTGTAGGGTGGGCAAAGCGAAAGCGTGCCCACCACACAAACAATCTTCCAGAGCGATGGTGGGCACGGCGCTTTGCGCCTTTGCCCACCCTACGAAAGCGTGGCTACAACCGCCTCAGCGCGACCGTCTCCACGACGTGATCGGCGCCCTTCTTCAGGATCAGGGTCGCGCGCGGCCGGGTCGGCAGGATGTTGTCCTCGAGATTGGCGAGGTTGGTGCGCTCCCAGATCGCGGTGGCGGTGGCGATCGCCTCTTCGTCCGACAGCGGCGCGTAGCGGTGGAAATAGGATTTGGGATCGGTGAAAGCGGTGTCGCGCAGCGTCAACCAGCGCCGCACATACCATTCGCGCAACACTGCCTCGTCGGCGTCGATATAAACAGAGAAGTCGAAAAAGTCGGAGACGACGGGCACCGCCTTGCCGTCGCGCGGCAGCCGCCCGGTCTGCAGCACATTAACGCCCTCGACGATCAGAATGTCGGGCTGGTCGACCTCTTGCCACTGGTTCGGAACGATATCCCAGCTCAAATGCGAATAGACCGGCGCGCGCACATGCCGCCGGCCAGCCTTGATGTCGCTCAAGAACGACAGCAGCAGCGACTGGTCGTAGCTCGCGGGAAAACCCTTTTTCTGTATCAAACCCAACCGTTCGAGCACCGCGTTCGGATAGAGGAAGCCGTCGGTTGTCACCAGATCGACCTTGGGGCGCGGCGACCACCGCGCCAGCAGCGCCTGAAGCACGCGCGCCGTGGTCGACTTGCCGCCGGCAACCGAGCCTGCGATGCCGATGATATAGGGCATCTTGCGGTCGCGGATGCCGAGGAACTGGCGCTGCGCATAATAAAGCCGCTGCGCGGCATCGACATAGATCGACAACATCCGAGATAGCGGCAGATAGATTTCCTCGACCTCGTTGATGTCCAGGCGGTCGTGCAGCGAGCGCAGGCGATCGAACTCGCCGGGCTCGAGCGTCATTGGCGTGTCGTCGCGCAACCGCGCCCACTGCTCGCGGGTGAAGACACGGTAGGGGTTATATTGCTGATCTGGCGCCCGGATATCCATGCATTGCCCCCGGTCAGTCGCGCTTGCGCGCCGCTTTTTCGTCAAGCCCGGACATCGATGTCCGCTGCGCCAGCGCGGCCTCGACATCCGCGAGCGTGATGCCGCGCGCCTTCAGCAGCACCAGCAGGTGGTACAGCAGGTCGGCGCTCTCGGCGATGAGGTGGTTGCGGTCGTTCTCGACTGCCGCGATCACCGTTTCGACCGCCTCCTCGCCCAGTTTCTTGGCGCAATGTTCCGCGCCCTTATCCAGCAGCTTCCTGGTGTAGGACGCCTCGCCTGTCGACGCCGCGCGGGCATCGATGGTGGCGGCCAGGTCGTGAATGGTGAAACGCGACATCAACCGAACTCAAGCACTTGCAGATTACCTGGCCCGTCACGGACGGGCGCTATCCCATTTTTTGAGCATGATCTTTCCGGAAAACCATGTCCACCTTTCCCGGATCATGCTCTGGCTTGGGACATAGCACTTTTGTGACAGCGAGTCGTCAGGGATCGAGCCGCATCGGCAGGCCGGCGCGCACCATGTGGTCCTTGGCTTGGCGGATGGTAAATTCGCCGAAGTGGAATATCGAGGCCGCCAGCACCGCGGTGGCATGGCCCTGCCGGATGCCGTCGACCAGATGATCCAGATTGCCGACCCCGCCGGAGGCGATGACCGGTACGGGAACACTGTCCGCGATGGCCTGGGTCAGGGGCAGGTCGAAACCCTGCCGGGTGCCATCGCGGTCCATCGAGGTCAGCAGGATTTCGCCCGCGCCGAGCGAGACCACCTCCTCGGCATATTCGATGGCGTCGATCCCGGTGGATTTGCGCCCGCCATGGGTAAATATCTCCCAGCGGTCCGAGCCGCCGGCGCGTTTGACCCGCTTGGCGTCGATCGCGACCACGATGCATTGCTCGCCGAATTTCTCGGCGGCTTCCTTGACGAATTCGCGCCGGGCCACCGCGGCCGAATTGATCGAGACCTTGTCGGCACCGGAACGCAGCAAGGTCTTGATGTCGTCGATGGTGCGGACCCCGCCGCCGACCGTCAGCGGCATGAAGCAGGCCTCCGCGGTGCGCCGGACCACGTCCAGCATGATGCCGCGGTTCTCATGGGTGGCGGTGATGTCGAGGAAGCACAGCTCGTCGGCGCCGGCCGCATCATAGGCGATCGCCGCTTCCACGGGATCGCCGGCGTCACGCAGGTCGACGAAGTTGACGCCCTTCACGACGCGCCCGTCCTTGACGTCGAGGCAGGGGATGACACGAACCTTGAACATCACTTACTCCCAGTAGCGTTTTCGAGCGAAGCGGACACTGTTTCGCTTGAAGAAAACGCGTCAAACAAAATCAAGCCGCGGCGCTCGCGTTGCGGATCACCGCCAGCGCAACGGCAGGATCGAGCCGGCCGTCATAGAGCGCGCGACCGGCGATCGCTCCTTCCAGCTTCTTTGCCCGCGGCATCAGCATCGCCTTGACATCCTCGATCGAGGCCAGCCCGCCCGAGGCGATGACCGGGATCGAGATGCTTTCAGCGAGCGCAACCGTCGCGTCGAGATTGAGGCCCTTCAGAAGGCCGTCGCGCGCGATGTCGGTGAAGATGATGGCAGCCACGCCGGCATCCTCGAAGCGTTGCGCGATCTCCAGCGCCGTTACCTCAGAGGTTTCGGCCCAGCCTTCCACCGCGACCTTGCCGTCGCGGGCATCGAGCCCCACCGCGACGCGGCCGGGGAATTTCTTCGCGGCATTCTTCACCAACTCCGGATCGCGCACCGCGGCCGTGCCGATGATGACGCGGGCGATCCCCTTGTCGAGCCAGGCCTCCACGGTCGTGAGGTCGCGGATGCCGCCGCCGAGCTGCACCGGCATGGTGACGGCCTTGAGCATCGCTTCGACCGCTTGCGCATTCATGGGCTTGCCGGCAAAGGCGCCGTCGAGATCGACCACATGCAGATACTCAAAGCCCTGCGCGGCGAAGCTCTTCGCCTGCGCGGCGGGATCGAGGTTGAACACGGTCGCGCGCGCCATGTCGCCCTGTTCGAGCCGCACGCATTGGCCGTTCTTCAGGTCGATGGCGGGGAAGAGGATCACGGCTTCCACTTCAGGAAGTTCGAGATCAGGGCCAGCCCGAAGCGCTGGCTCTTCTCGGGGTGGAACTGGGTGCCGATCGCCGTGTCCTTGCCGACGACGGCGGTGACCGGTCCGCCGTAATCGGCGCGCGCCAGTACATCGGCCTCGTTCGCCGCGTTGAGGTGATAGGAGTGCACGAAATAGGCATGGCGGCCCTTCGGCCCGAGGTCGAGCCGCTCCAGCACCGGGTGTTCGCGCAGGATATCGAGCGTGTTCCAGCCCATGTGCGGGATCTTCAGATTCTCCTCGCGCGGCGTGATCTTCTCGACATCGCCTTCGATCCAGTTGAAGCCGTCGGTCGTGACGTGCTCCTTGCCGCGGGTCGCCATCAATTGCATGCCGACGCAAATGCCGAAGAACGGCCGCGCCTTGACGCGCACCGCTTCCGTCAACGCTTCGAGCATACCGTCCAGCGCGTCCAGCCCCTTGCGGCAATCGGCGAAGGCGCCGACACCGGGCAGCACGATGCGGTCCGCGCGATAGACCAATTCGGGATCGCGCGTCACGGTAATCGTCTGCGGGTCCGCAGACGCGCGCGTGGCGCGTTCAAAGGCCTTAGCCGCTGAATGCAGATTGCCGGAGCCGTAATCGATGATGGCAACGGTCATCGCGATCCTCCTGGCTCTGGAAACAACCCGATAATCCCGCCCTGCGGCAGCGGAGGCGGATCGGAGAAACGCTGACCCGGTACGTCGCGGGTCGGCGGCGGACCGCCGCGGTCGACCGACAGCGGATCGTAGCCGGACCAGCGCTTGCCGCCGCTATTGGTCCAGCGATCGAAAAAACGGCGCTCGGCACTCTCCTCGTCATCGGCCACGACCACATCGAGCTGGCGCCATTTGCGCCGCGAGAAGGTCCAACGTTGCAAGGTCGAGCCTTCCAGCCCCATCAGGATGGCAATGATGACGCCGACGGCAAACGGGGCGAGGCGCCCGCCACGCAGGCTTGCCACCGCGGCTTCGAGCCCGCCGAACAGAATGAGCCAGCCGACCAGCGCGAGCCACAGCCGCTTCCAGATGAGCCAGAGCGGGCCGAACACCATCGCCCAGAAATGGAAGCCGTCGCGCACGAACACGAACTTGTCGGTGGCGCGAAAATCCGCGGCATAGGCCGTAGGCGCATGAACGGTATAAACCGGCATTGTCAAAAACTCCGCCGAACGAAGTCAGCCGCCTAGCTGACCCTTGGTGGATGGCACTTCGCCCGCCGCGCGCGGATCGATCGCAACCGCGGTGCGCAACGCCCGCGCCAGACCCTTGAAGCAGGATTCGGCGATATGGTGGCTGTTCTCGCCATATAATGTCTCGACGTGCAAAGTCACGCCAGCATTCATGGCGAAGGCGTTGAACCATTCGCGCACCAGCTCGGTATCGAACTGCCCGATCTTGTCCCGCGGGAACGCCACCTTGAACACCAGCACCGGCCGGCCGGAAATGTCGATCACCACGCGCGACAGGGTTTCATCCATCGGCATATGGATCGAGGCGTAGCGGGTGATGCCGGCCATGTTGCCGAGCGCCTGCCGCACGGCCTGGCCAAGCGCGATGCCGACGTCTTCAGTGGTGTGGTGATGGTCGACATGGAGGTCGCCATTGGCCTTCACCGTGACGTCGATGCGGGAATGGCGCGCCAGCAGGTCCAGCATATGGTCGAAGAAGCCGATGCCGGTCGAGACATGGGCCGCACCCGTGCCATCGAGGTTCACGGTGACCTCGATGTCGGTCTCCTTGGTCTTGCGCTTGATGGTCGCGCTGCGCATGAAACTGCCTTCTTTCCTGCCGGAAGCGCCGGTCTTTTAACAGGCCGATGACGCCTTCGCTACTGCGGGATGACCCCATCCGGACTGAACTTCCGCCTATGGTGAGCGGATTCCGGCGCCGGAACGGGCCGATTGTAACTTTGCCCGTTAGCTCCTAAATCTGGCCGGACAAGAGGACATCCCATGCAAGCATCGAATGAGCCGCCGGTCTGGCACGGCACCACCATTTTGACCGTCCGCAAGGGCGGCAAGGTCGTGATCGGCGGCGACGGCCAGGTTTCGATCGGCCAGACCGTGATCAAGTCCAACGCCAAGAAGGTCCGCAAGCTCGGCAAGGGTGACGTGATCGGCGGCTTCGCCGGCGCCACCGCAGACGCCTTCACCCTGTTCGAGCGGCTGGAGAGCAAGCTCGAGCAATATCCTGGACAATTGACCCGTGCCGCAGTCGAGCTCGCCAAGGACTGGCGCACCGACCGCTATCTGCGGCGGCTGGAGGCGATGATGATCGTCGCCGACAAGGACGTGTCGCTGGTGTTGACCGGCACCGGCGACGTGCTGGAACCCGAGGCCGGCGTGATGGCGATTGGCTCCGGCGGCAATTATGCCCTGGCGGCCGCCCGCGCCCTGATCGATTCCGACAAGGATGCGGAGGCGATCGTGCGCCGCTCGCTCGACATCGCCGCCGATATCTGCGTCTTCACCAACCGCAACGTCACGATCGAGACCCTGCAGGGTGGTTAGCGGATGGCGCCGGTTTATGCGTTCCGGCCGATGACCGCGGCCGATCTGCCCCTGATCAAGCGCTGGTTGGCCGAGCCCCATGTCCGGCAATGGTGGGGCGACCCGTCCGAGCAGTATGCCCTCGTCAGCGGCGATCTCGAGGAGCCCGCGATGGATCAATACGTCGTGTCGGCCGCCGGCGTGCCCTTCGGCTATCTCCAGTGCTACGACCTGACGGCGTGGAATTCCGGCTTCGGTACTCATCCGAAAGGCACGCGCGGCATCGATCTCTTCATCGGCGAACCTGATATGATCGAACGCGGCCACGGATCGGCGATGATCCGGGCCTTTGCCGATGACCGGCTTGGAGGCGGCGCACCCCGCATCGTGACCGATCCCGATCCGAAAAATGACCGTGCGATCCGCGCCTATGAAAATGCCGGATTTGGGCGCGACCGTCTGGTCGACACGCCGGATGGTATTTCGCTCCTGATGATACGTGACGCATGACATCGGAGCCGGCCGGCGCGAGATTGCTATCCACGGCGCAATGGCTTGCGGTCGGCGCTGGTTTGCTGGTGCTGCAGGCCGCGATCCTGCTGGCGATGGGCCGCCTGCCCATCTGCGCCTGCGGCTATGTCAAATTCTGGCACGGCGTGGTGCAGAGCTCGGAGAACTCGCAGCATGTCACCGACTGGTACACCTTCTCCCACATCATTCACGGCTTCATCTTCTATGGCGCGAGCTGGCTGATCTTCCCGCGCTGGCCCTGGGCCGGCCGCCTCGTGCTTGCGATGACACTCGAAGGTTGCTGGGAACTGGTCGAGAATTCCAGTTTCATCATCGATCGCTATCGCGCCGGAACGATCTCGCTGGATTATTACGGCGACAGCATTGTCAACTCGATCTCGGACACGCTCGCGATGGCCTTTGGTTTCCTGCTGGCGAGGACATTGCCGGTCGCGGCGACGGTGGCGCTGGCGATTGCCTTCGAAGTGCTGGTCGGACTTCATATCCGCGACAATCTGACCCTCAACATCATCATGCTGCTCTACCCGCTGGATGCGATCCGGCAGTGGCAGGCAGGTCCGCCAATCATCTGAAAATATGACTTGTCCGATCCGCGCTCCAACCCTAGCTAATGGCCATGACAGACTTCTCCCCCCGCGAAATCGTCTCCGAACTCGACCGCTTCATCGTCGGCCAGGCCGACGCCAAGCGCGCGGTTTCCATCGCCTTGCGCAACCGCTGGCGGCGGCAGCAGCTCAATGGCGGGCTGCGCGAGGAAGTGCTGCCGAAGAACATCCTGATGATCGGCCCGACCGGCGTCGGCAAGACCGAGATCGCGCGGCGCCTTGCCAAGCTCGCGGGCGCTCCCTTCATCAAGGTCGAGGCGACCAAATTCACCGAGGTCGGCTATGTCGGCCGCGACGTCGAGCAGATCATCCGCGACCTCGTCGAGGTCGCGATCATCCAGATGCGTGAAAGAAAGCGCAAGGACGTGCAGGCGAGGGCGCAGCTCGCCGCAGAGGAGCGCGTGCTCGACGCGCTGGTCGGCCCCAATTCCAGCGCGGCCACGCGGGACTCATTCCGCAAAAAGCTCCGCGCCGGCGAGCTCAATGACAAGGAAATCGAGATCGAGACGCAATCCTCCGGCAGCGGTTTCCCGATGTTCGAGATTCCGGGCATGCCGGGCGCGCAGATGGGCGCGGTCTCGCTCGGCGACATCTTCGGCAAGCTCGGCGGCGGCCGGCCGAAGACACGACGGCTGACGGTCGAGAGCTCGCACGAGATCCTCGTCAACGAAGAATCCGACAAGCTGCTCGACGGCGATCAGCTCACCCAAGAAGCGATCCACGCGGTCGAGAACAACGGCATCGTGTTCCTCGACGAGATCGACAAGATTTGCGTGCGAGAAAACCGCCATGGCGGCGATGTCTCGCGCGAGGGTGTGCAGCGCGATCTGCTGCCGCTGATCGAAGGCACCACGGTCACGACCAAGCACGGCGCGGTCAAGACCGACCACGTGCTGTTCATTGCCTCGGGCGCGTTCCATATCGCAAAACCCTCCGACCTGTTGCCGGAGTTGCAGGGCCGCCTGCCGATCAGGGTCGAGTTGCAGGCTTTGACCCGCGACGACATGCGCCGCATCCTGACCGAGCCCGAGGCGTCCCTGATCAAGCAATATGTCGCGCTGATGCAGACCGAGGGCGTGACGCTCGACATCACCGACAGCGCCATCGATGCGCTCGCCGACGTCGCGGTCGCCGTCAACTCGACGGTCGAGAATATCGGCGCGCGGCGGCTGCAGACGGTGATGGAGCGGGTGCTGGACGACATCTCCTTCACCGCGCCGGACCGCAACGGCGAGACCGTCCAGGTCGACGCCGCCTATGTCGAGAAGCATGTCGGCGACCTCGCCAAGAACGCCGATCTGAGCCGGTTTATTCTGTAGCCCTCAATCGTCGCCCGTGCGGAAGCAGGGGCCCATAACCACCGCCGCATCTCGTCGGGACGCTGGCGGCCCCAGCCTTGGCCCAATATACATCAGTGGTTATGGGTCCGGATCGCGCTCGTATTCGCTCGCTTGTCCGGGACGACATCGAGAGCGATGCATGAATCCCGGTACGTGGCAAAATCCCTGGCGCGTGATGCTTGTCGTCAACGTCGCTGTGCTGATTGGGGTCTTCTGGCACAAGATCCTGCTGCCGCCCTTCGTCCCCTACATCCATCTCCTGGTCGACTACCATTTCGGCTTCATCAAGCGCGCGCTGATCGGCGCAATTGTGTCGCTGTTCACGACGAAAGTACCGGTGTGGCTGGTGTTCGCGCTGGCCGGCGCGGTCTGGCTCGTCACGCTCGGCCTGTTCGTCCGGCTGTTTCAGCGCACCTTCGGCTTCGATGAGAAGAACCTGCCGCTGTTCCTGTTCATGGCGGCCTCGCCGTTCTTCTTCAAGAATTTCATGCATACGCTCGGCCATTTCGACATCTATGGCTGCCTGTTTGCGATCGTGCTGCTGCTCGCGCCGGCGCGCTCCATCTGGTTCGTGTGGCTCGCCACGCTGTTTTCGGTCGTCCTCGTCCTGATCCACCACATCCATCTGTTGATGTATGTGCCGACCATCGGCGTCATCGTGGTGCTCCGATATTACCTCGCCATCGGTATCAACCGCGCGAACGTCTCAACCGGCATCATCGCAACGCTTGCGCTCGGCGCGCTGTTCATCGCCGCGCAGTTCCGGGGAACGATGCCGATCCCGGAGACGGAGTTCGTCGATTATCTGAGAAGCCGCATGGCCGATCCCTCGCGGAACGACCTCCTGGGTTTTTCCTACATTTGGTATCAGCCGCTCTCGAAGGAGATTTCGGACACCTGGACGCGCATGCCCTCGAACATCCTCGGCGTCCCCGTGTTCGCACTGTTGATCTGGCTGCATGCGCCGCTGTGGCGCTATTTTGCCGACACGATCCGCGCGCTGCGCGAGGATGCTCACCGGCGCGCAGTCCTTGCGTTGCTCTGCGGCGTGAGCCTCGGCTATCTCATCATGTTCGGCGTCGTGTTCGACTATTCGCGCTGGGTCTCGAACTGGGCGGTCTGCCTGTTCCTGGTCCTGCACGCGGTGAAAACACTGCCGGCCTCACGCGACGTGGCCCCGATCCCGACGGACGATCGCAAGACGACGATCTTCGGCGCCATCGTCACGCTGATCCCGCGCGTCGGAATCGTGCGGCCTTTTTAGCTTCCTGTTTGAGCATGATCCTTGCGGAAACAGGTCTCCGCGTTTCCCGGATCATGCCCGCGCCCGCCTGACCCGGACATAGAGCGCGCCTTCGCCGCCATGGCCGATATGCGCCTCCTCAAAGCCCACCACCAGCGAGCGGAATTCCGGCAGGGTCAGCCATTGCGGCACCTGGCGCCGCAGCACGCCGCGCTCGGCTTCGCCGCCGCCAGCCTTGCCCTTACCCGTGATGATGAGCACGAAGGTGTGGCCATCATGATGGGCCTGCTGCAGGAAGCCGAACAGCATCCGATGGGCGCGACTCTGGGTCATGCCATGCAGGTCGAGCCGCGCGTCGATCTCGTTCCTGCCACGCGAAAGCTTCGATCGCTCGCGCCGGCCGAGTGGCGCGAGCGGCGGCACCGCGGGCCTGCACGGCTTGGGGGCCGGAACCGATGCAATCGGCCGCGGCGACGCCGGCGGTCTGGCTGCCGGCGGTTCCGCGGCAGGCGCCATCGCCACCTTGCCGACCCGCGGCTTCTTCCGCAGCGGCTTGACCTGCCGGGCGACGCTCTCCCAGAGCGCGCGCTCGTCCTCACTGAGATGGCGCTTGCGCGGAGAGGCCGGGATTTCGGGCATCGGGAACGACGTCGGCCGTTTCATGGATGGCGGTTGTGCCGCGGCTCACGGCGATGCTGCACTTCCGGCGGCGGCGCGCTCTTCGGACGCTCCGCAGGCAGCGGCACGGTCGTTGCCGGCGCGGCATTTGCGGTCTGACCGATGGTCGAAGACGACGGCGCAGGCTGCTGATCCTTCGCCGGCAGGGTCTGCGGATAGAGCTTGGCGATCCGAGCCGACGGCCGCGCATCCGGAATCGGCAGCTTCCTGCCGCGCGCCAGGGGATCGAGGCTCTTCGGCACCAGCATCACGAAACGCATGTTGCTCTTGAGCCGGCCGGCGACTTTGCCGGCTTCCTGGCCCGCGCCGAAGTAAAGATCGGCGCGTGCGGGACCGGTGATTGCCGAGCCCGTGTCCTGCGCGATCATCAGCCGGCGGAACGGCGTCTTCGACCGCTCCGACTCGATCGGCAATTCGCCGGCAATGAAGAACGGCGTGCCATAGACATGCAGCGACTTGTCGACCGCGATCGAGCGACCCGGCGTCAGCGGAATGCCCTGGGCGCCGATCGCCTCTTCCTTGTCGGAAAGCTGCACCTCGCGGAAGAACACGTAGGAACGGTTCTGCCGCCGCAATTCCTTCGCGCCGTCGGGATGGGCTTCCATCCATTCCCGGATCTTCTGCATCGAAATATCCTCCTTCGAGAAGATGCCGCGCTCGACCAGGATGCGTCCGACCGCCGTGAAGGGATAGCCATTGTAGGAATCGTAGTTGATGCGCACGGTCGAGCCGTCGGGCAGGAGGATCCGCGCGGAGCCCTGGATCTGGGCGAACAGGAGATCCGTCTGGTCCTTGAGCCAGACGATTTCGATGCCGCGGCCGTCGAGCGCACCGTCCTCGATCTCGCCGCGGTCGTAATAGGGCACGAGCTTGCGGCGGCCTATCTTGCGGAACACCTGGCCCTTGTTCGGCAGGTCGGGCGAGGCCTGCGAATAGCCGCGCATGAACAGGTTAGAGGGACGCCGGTAGACCGGCACATCATAGACCTCGTTCTCGGTCAGCGATCCCTCGATGATCGGCTCGTAATAGCCGGTGACGAAGCCGGCATCCTGGCCGAGCCGCGCAATCTCCAGCGGCACGAAGTTCTCTTCGAAGAAGGCCCGCGCCCGAGCGCCATCGGAAATTTCGGTCGCGCGCGCGGCGCGGCAAGGCTCGCGCAGCGTGGCGCTCAGCGCCCTGGAATCCGCCGGCGCGTCGCGCTGCGCGGCGATCGGCTTGCAGCTTGCGCGAAAGGTCTGGTAGGCGGCGAGTTGGTCGTCATCGTTCCAGCCGGGAATATCGGACCAGGGGAGGGGAAAGTATTGGCTCCCGGATATTTCCGGCGGCAGGTCAACTTTCGGATAGGGAAGGGTGCGTTCAGCGGAGCGATGCGGTGAGGCGGGTTGGGAACGCAAGCGATGCGCCGCCAGCACGCCAAGCGGCGTCAACGCCTGCAGGGCGGCGGCGATCGAGAGCACCGCGATGCATTGCTTCAGACGCCTGACGTTATTGCGCGCTTCCCGTGCCAACCAGCTTCCAGTTCGGATCGCGTGATGAGGTGTCGCGGGCAAAGGTCCAGACGTCGGTGATGTCGGCCACCTTGTCCGGGTTGCCGTCGACGATCGTCCCTGCCTTGTCGCGGGTGACGGAAATCATCTGCGACACAAAGCGAACGGCGAGCTGCGCCTGGCGATCGCGCATTTCCGCGCCGACCAACTCGGCCTTGTCGATCGAAACGAAACGCGTCTCGGTCTTCTGCTCGTGCTTCTCGCGATCCTTGATGACCACATCGAAGCTCTCATAGACCTCCGACGACAGCAGGTCGCGCAAGGCGCGGCGGTCGCCGTTGGCGAAGGCCAGCACGATCATCTCGTATGCGCTGCGCGCCCCGGACAGAAAATGCCGCGGGTCGAAGGAAGAGTCCTGCGCCACGATGGCGTCGAGCCCCTGCCCGAGCGCGGTGCCCGGTTCAGTCAGACCCTTCCAGCGATCGGTCGGGGCTGCGGGTTCGGCCGTCGGCGCCAGCGGCGCCTGGTCGATCACCTTGCCTGGAATCGGAACGACGTTGGCATCCGGCGCGCCCGGCACGGTGTTGCGCGCCGTGCGGTCGAACGGCGGCCGTTCAGAGCCGGTGCGCTGTCCGAGCACGTTGCGCAGGCGCAGGAAAATGAAGACCGCCAACGCCAGGAAGATGATGGTGTAAATATCCACGTCGTACTCTGCTTTCTGGTCTCTGCCGGTAACCGGCCCGGCGCGGCGGCGTTCCCGTTTTCGCGGGAGACGCCAACACTACACCACCGATCGAGCTTAGCAGGATGTAGGCACTAAATTTTGCCGGGCCAATGGCATTTCGGAGTGACGAATTGTAGCGCGTTTCGGGCCTGAGGGGAAATCCGATCCTGCCGGAAATCGCGCATATTCAATCGTTTAGGGCCTCGGCGCGGGAATTTGAGGCCCCAATCGCTAAAAGCGGTTAAGCTTTGCGGCGGCAAGCGACGCGCGACAGGCCTTCGACCGGTGTCCGCCGATCCTTGTGGAGGATGGCGAGCCTATGATAGCCACTCGCCCCGACGTCAGCCCCTGCAGGAGTAAATTTCATGACCAACGGTAATGGCAGCCCTCCCGGGGCAGGCGCGCCGCCCCAGCTGAACGTGTTGGCGCAGTACACCAAGGACCTGTCCTTCGAGAATCCGAACGCACCTGCTTCCCTCGCCCCGCAGGCGTCGGCGCCCCAGATCAACATCCAGATCAATGTCGGCGCCAACAATGTGGCCCAAAATGAATTTGAGGTGACGCTGTCGGTCGAGGGCAAGGCCGAGAATGGCGGCAAGACGATCTTCAGTTTCGAGCTTGCCTATGCCGGCGTGTTCCGCATCCAGAACGTTCCGCAGGAAAACCTGCATCCGTTGATCATGATCGAGTGCCCGCGGCTCCTGTTCCCGTTCGCGCGCGAGATCATCGCGAGCGCCGTCCGCGATGGCGGCTTCCCGCCCTTGATGCTCGATCCCGTCGACTTCGTCGGCCTGTATCAGCAGAACATGCAGCGGCAGGCGGCATCAGGCGCCAAGCCGAGCTAGGCAAGCCGCCACGATTTCGCGCAATGCCGCTACCAGTACAGTGCTACCACCAACAGGCCTACGGTGTCGTCAGCTTTGTCTAAGCTTACGGCATCACGCGGGCGATCCGCGAGCGCTAAGCGAGCGTGGCGCCGCTTCCATGTGAGTGAATTCCACTGGAGGCGGCGCTACTGCCCTTGGCGTCGCATGTTCAAAAACCGACTCTAGGCCGCTCCCAGGAAATCATTCCAGATCGGCTTGTCGCCGAGAGTGGCGACGAAGGCGCGGTGTGCCTCGCGATCGGCGTCGGTGATCCGTGGCGCGAGCGGCGTGAGGCGCTGCCGCCGCGGCATTTCACCGGCCCCCCCGACCCGGATTTCCTGGGTCTCCGATGCCAGAATCAGTTGCGACTGACGGGCGCCGATCAGGTCGACATAGACCTCGGCCAGGAGCTCCGCGTCGAGCAGCGCGCCGTGCTTGGTGCGATGGGAGTTGTCGATCGCATAGCGCGAGCAGAGATCGTCGAGCCGGTTCGAGACGCCGGGATGCTTGCGCCGGGCAAGCAGCAGGGTGTCGACCAGCCGATCGCGCGGGATCGCCTGCCGCTTGATGCGGTCGAGCTCCGCATTGATGAAGCTGATGTCAAAGGACGCGTTGTGGATCACCAGCGGCGCGTCGCCGATGAAGGCCAGGAAGTCTTCGACCACTTCGTGGAAGAACGGCTTGTCCGCCAGAAATTCGGTCGAGAGGCCGTGGACGGCGAAGGCCTCCGCCGCCATCTCCCGCTCGGGATTCATGTAGCGGTGAAAGGTCTGTCCCGTCGGCATGCGGTTGATGAGCTCGACACAGCCGACCTCGACCAGGCGGTCGCCGCGCAAGGGATCAAGGCCGGTGGTTTCGGTGTCGAGGACGATTTCGCGCATGGTCACTTCAGACGGAAAAGCGGCGAATCAGGCCCGCCGCCGCGGCATCTTAACAGCCTCGGCCAGAATGTCCCGGATGCGCGCGCGCACGGGATCAAGTCCATGCGAGGTATCCACGACGAAATCGGCGCGCCTGCGCTTCTCCGCATCGGGCAGTTGCCGCGCCAGGATGGAGTCGAGCTTGGCGGCATCCATGGTGCCGCGCGCCAGCACGCGCTCGCGCTGGATCTCCGGTGAGGTCGTCACCACGACCACCGCGTCGACGCGTTTCTCGCCGCCGGTTTCGAACAACAGCGGCACATCGACGACCACGACCGGCGCGCCGGCGGCCTCCGCATTGTCAAAGAATTTTTGTCGCGAGGCGCCGAGCATCGGGTGCACGATCTGCTCGAGCTGTCTTATCGCGGCAGGATCGTGCACTACACGCGCCGACAATTTGGCGCGGTCGACCTTGCCGTCAGCGGTGGTTCCGGGAAACGCCGCCTCGATCGCCGGCGCCGCTTCACCTTCATATAGTTGGTGGACCGCCGCATCCGCGTCGTAGACGGCAACGCCAGCTTCCTCGAACAGCTTGGCCGTGGTCGATTTACCCATTCCGATCGAGCCGGTCAGTCCGAGGATCAGCATGGGCTCACAATCCGATCAGCCGCTCACGGCGCAGGAACGCGAGCAACGGCAGCAGCGGCAGGCCCAGGATGGTGAAATGATCGCCCTCGATCTTCTCGAACAGATGCACGCCCAGCCCCTCGAGCTGATAGGCCCCGACGCTTGAGGTCACCGCGTCCCCCGCTTCGTCCAGATAGGTGCGGATGTCATCGCCGCTCATCGGCCGCATGCCCATCCGCGCGACAGCAATTGTCTCAAACAATATCTTGCCATCGCGCGCAACGGCAATCGCCGAATGCAGCTCATGGGTTTGCCCGGCCAGCATTCGCAGTTGCTCGGCTGCCGTCGTACGGCCGTCAGGCTTGTTGAACAGGCGATCACCCAGCGCCAGCGTCTGGTCGGCGCCGATGACATGATGCCCGGGGTTGCGATCCGACACCCACCGCGCCTTCTCGCGCGCAAGCAGGCCGGCGATCTCCCCGGGCGCGGACAGCCCTGAGGACTGCTGAACGCCGCGCTCGTCGATATCGGCCGGCATAGCTTCGAATTGAAGACCGGCATTGGCCAGCAGCATTTTCCGGGCGCGGCTTTGCGAGGCCAGGATCAGCTTGTGTGTTCCGCGCCAGATCGTCATCGGTGGCACGTCATTCCGCAAGCCGCGCCCGCTGCCGGTCGGCATAGAGCTTGAGCACCGCGGCGGCGGTCTCCTCGATCGACCGCCGCGTCACGTCGAGTTGCGCCCAGTTGAACTTCGCGCTCAGGCGCCGCGCAAAGGCGACTTCGTCCGCCACGGCCTGCTTGTCGATATATTCGTCGTTGCTCGGACCGGCGCCCATGCTGAGCAGCCGATTCTGCCGAACCTGGATCAGCCGCTCCGGCGTCGCATGCAGGCTGACCACCAGCGGCTTGCTCAGGTGCTCGAGCTGATGCGGCAGCGGAATGCCCGGCACCAGCGGCACGTTGGCCGTGCGGACACCGCGATTGGCCAGATAGATCGAGGTCGGCGTCTTCGACGTCCGCGAAACCCCGACCAGGACCACGTCGGCTTCTTCCAGGCCTTCGACATGCTGGCCGTCGTCATGGATCATCGTGTAATTCAACGCATCGATGCGCTTGAAATATTCGGCGTTGAGCACGTGCTGCGCGCCGACCCGGCCCGCGGTGGCGGCGCCGAGATAGGCCTCGAACAATTGCATCACCGGGCCGATAATCGAGAGGCTCGGAACATTGATCTCCTTGCACTTGCTCTCGAGCTTCTGGACCAGATCCTTCTCCAGCAGTGTGAACAGCACGATGCCCGGCGCTTCCTCGATCTCGTCCAGCACCCGGTCAAGCTGCTTCTGGCTGCGCACCAGGGGATAGACGTGTTCGACCGCGGTCACATTGGCGTATTGCGCGGCGACCGCGCGCGCCACGGTGATCAGGGTTTCGCCGGTCGAATCAGAAACCAGATGCAGGTGAAAATAGTTGCCTGTCGTGGGCACGTCGGTCCTGTATGTCCTGTGAATCCCTGTGAAGCTCGGTGACGAAAATCGAGCTCGGGTCTCCCTGCCTTGGATAACCCGGCGCCTTCTACACATCACCTCGCAAAAGGAAAAGTTCGCGCCTTCGCCATCATGATAGTGGGGGAATGTGGACTTGTCTCTGCATAAGCCGCCGATGGGCCGCCCTAACCACCTGAACAGGGGATGGTTATTCGGCTCGGACAACACTCGCTCAGAAATGTTGAAGGATGTGAACAAGCACTCCAGTTCGCTCGGACGCCATTGCGTGAGTCCAATTCACCGCCACTACAGACTCAAACCTCAAGAATCTTAAGTTTATTTTAGGGAAGGGTTGCGTGCGGACAGGTCTTGGCGCAAATCGACGATCGGAATTTCGGGAATGTCCG